>Ga0163152_10001003_pt1 | contig 45939 bp, 42 predicted proteins | sample OliLakLV19MP8IB2_FD_148635 | JGI IMG/M metagenome (GOLD analysis project Ga0163152, IMG submission 148635) | Freshwater microbial mat bacterial communities from Lake Vanda, McMurdo Dry Valleys, Antarctica - Oligotrophic Lake LV.19.MP8.IB-2 | ecosystem: Environmental > Aquatic > Freshwater >...
ATCTCTTCACGTTCAGGAGGAGAAAGATGATGGTAGGAAGGCATACACCAGAAGGATATGGAATCCTCAGGTGTTGCACTTGGTTCTTGAACTCAAGGAACCGGCTGTCGCTCGGCATTTTTTTGGTGTGTATCGGAGCCGTGCTCTTGGGCGTGACCAATATTTCTCTCGCGATCATGAGCCGCCATGTGAATCCCCTCGTGGCCGGATACTTTTGGGAAATTTCCATCGGCTTTGCGAGTTTGATACTCATTGTTCTGCGTCAGGCGATTTTCAAGAAAAAAATCGAGCGCATCGACTTTCGCACTTTTTTGATTATTGCAGCGTGCTCATTGCCAACATTGATCGGAACTGCATGCTTCAGTCTTGCATTCCGCCTCGGGTCCGCAGCCATCGTAAGCGCGATCGGCGGCGGATCGCTGGTCATCATGGCATTGCTCGGTTGGTGGTGGTATGACGAAAAAGTGAAGACTGGCCAATGGGCGAGCATTCTTTTGATTCTTGCTGGAATCGTCGCACTGAAATTTGTGTGATCGGCTATTCGAATCCAAGTGCTTCAATCGGATGAAGCGATGCGGCTCTCTTTGCCGGATATAAACCGAAGAGCAATCCCGTCCCGATTGCCATCACCACCGCCATAAAGATGGCGGAGAAAGAGATGATGAACGGGAAGTCACCCAGCACGCTCTCTGCCAGCGCCGAGAGAAGCCAACCCATGCCAAGCCCGATCACGATGCCGATGAAACCGCCGGTGAACGTGAGAGCAACTGCTTCGAGCAGGAACTGCAAAAGAATATCTTGCGGTGTTGCGCCGACGGCTTTGCGCAGCCCAATCTCGCGCGTGCGTTCCGTTACCGAGACCAACATGATGTTCATAATGCCGATGCCGCCAACGAGCAAAGAGATGCCTGCGACGAGTGACAGAAAAACCGTGAGACCGAGCGTCACGGACGAGACGATGCTCGTGATCTGCTCTGCGGAGCGAGCCTGGAAATCATCTTTATCCGGATCGTCGGCGGGATTCGAAATATGATGACGCTGGCGCAGCAACTGCGTGATATCTTGTTTGGCAAGGCTCGGATCGCCGATGGTTTTGAGCGTCATGTAGCTCAAATATTTCTGACCCGTCACCGCTTTTGCAGTTGTGAAAGGAATGTAGATCGGCATATCCAGATCTTGGAGGAGCAACGAACCTTGGGACTGAAGCAGTCCGACAATCGTATAGGAATAGGATCCGATGGTGACTTTCTTGCCGATGGGATTGGCATCGCCGTAGAGATCGATGGCGCTTTGTCCGGAGATAACCGCGACGAAGCGCGCGCCATCGATATCGGATTGATCCAGCAGTCGCCCGCTCTCCAGCTTGAGACTATAGTTCGGAAAAATTGTTTCGGTTGTACCGAAGATGAGCGGGTTCACTTCCTCCTTTCCGTAGTGCGCGGATTCGGAAACCAAGATGACCGGGGCGACGTTCTCCACCGTCGAGAGACGCTTCACGGCTTCGTAGTCATCAAAGGTCAAACTGTCCAAGTTGCCGCCAAATTTTTCGAAGCCGACCGGGAAGACATCCATCGTGTTCGTGCCGACCGCGGCGATTTGCGTGAGGATGTAGTTTTGGAAACTTTTGCCCATGGACACCATCAACACCACCGACGCGACACCGATGATGATGCCAAGCATGGTCAGCGCGGCGCGGCCTTTATTGACCGTGATGCCAGCGAGAGCCGTTGAGAGTATGTCGGAGAGAAGCATGAGAAATTATTCGTAGCGCAGCGCCTCCATGGGACTGAGCGCGGCGGCGCGGCGCGCGGGAGAAATACCAAAGATGATGCCCGTCGCGGCGGCCATCAGCAGAGATGCGACTGCGGCGGGAATGGAAACGGCAAAGACATACGTCGCGAGGATCGTGTGCACGAGCAATGATGCGAGAAACGCAAACAATACGCCAAGCACCAAGCCAATGACGCCGCCAATGAATGTGAGGAGCACAGACTCGAAGAGAAACTGCAAAAGAATATCTCTGCGTTTGGCACCAACGGCTTTGCGCAGCCCAATCTCGCGCGTTCGTTCGGTTACGGACACCAACATGATATTCATGATGCCGATGCCGCCAACAACAAGAGAAATGCCGGCGATGGTCGTGATGAACATGGTGAGACCCATCGAGACCGCACTCAAAATCTCGCTCGCCTGTTCGGAAGAGCGGACGATGAAGTCATCTTTTTCCGTATCTTCTTCGGGATTCTTGATCTTGTGGCGTGTTCGCAGGAGTGATTTCACGTCCTCAAAGGCGACCGGGAACGATCCGGCGGATTCCATCGTGACAAAGTTGAGGAACTTCTGGCCCGTCGCGTTGCGTACGACACTCAGCGGAACGTAAATGCGATTGTCGGCGTTCTGAAAAAATTGCGAACCAAGAGGCTTCGTGATGCCGACGACGGTGAAATGACTGTCGCCGATTTTCAATCGTTTGCCGATCGGCTGGATCGATCCGAAGAATTTGTTCACCACGTCCGGCGCGATGACCGCGACGGAGCGCGCGCCGTCCTCGTCTCCTTTTTCAATCATTCTTCCTTCAAGAATATCAAGATTTTGATTCGTAAAATATTCCGGGGTCACGCCGTAGACCTGCGGCGATCCTTCTTCGTTGCCGTAGGACGTATTCCCGCCGAGGAACATGATCGGCGCGACTTTCGTAATCGTCCGAAGTTTTTTCAGCTCATCGACGTCATCGAATGTGAGGCTGTCATGTCCGGTGGAAACAGCATTCGGACCGCCTTCCTGCTGACCAGGAAAGATGACCATGCTCTTGGCGCCAAGACTGCTGATTTGTCCCAGGATCACGCCCTGCATACTTGCCCCGACGGCGCTCATCAGGACCACGGACCCGACTCCGATGATGATGCCAAGCATGGTGAGCAGTGATCGGTTGATATTCACCGTCACGCCGCGAAACGCCGTTTTGAATGTGTCGCGAAGTTTCATGGATTATTTCAGTTGATCGATATGGGTGGCGAGGCTGCGTTTGAAATCGCGCGTATCGGAGGCGATTCGGCCGTCTTTGATATGGATGATGCGCTCGGCATGTTCGGCCGTCGTGCGCTCATGCGTGACAAGAATGATCGTGTGACCGTCCGTATGGAGTTGCTGGAGCGCCTGCATGACCGCCACGCCGGACTGCGAGTCCAAGTTGCCGGTCGGTTCATCGGCAAAGATCACTTCTGGCTCCGTGACAAGAGCGCGAGCAATGGCGACACGCTGTTTTTGTCCACCTGAAAGCTGACTCGTAAGAAAGTCTTTGCGCGGCGTCAGCCCGACGGTATCCACGGCTTTGAGAGCGCGTTGTTCACGCTCGGAGACGCGGATAGTCGGATGATAGAGCAATGGGAGGAGCACGTTTTGAAGGACCGTCGTGCGCGGCAAAAGATTGAACGCCTGAAAAACGAAGCTCACGCGTGTCGCGCGGATGCGAGCGAGCGCGTCATCGCCCAAGTTGCCGGTCGGCTTGCCCTGGAAAAAATAATCACCTTCCGTCTGCATGTCCAAAAACCCAAGAATATGCATCAGCGTGGATTTTCCCGAACCCGATGGTCCCATGATCGCGACAAACTCTCCTTTCTGGATCTGCAAATTCATATTGAACAGCACCGGCGTCGCAACGCCGTCGTTGAAGTAGGCCTTGGAGAGATTGCGAATGTCGATGAGAGGGGTGTCCATGGGAGTAGAATGAAGCGAATGGAAGGATGAGAGAAGGGAGAGGTTGATCGTTGATCGTTTATCGTTTTTCGAACGATCAACGAAAAGATCAAACTATTTCTTCACAAGCACCACGACCACCTCTCCCTCATTCACTCCGCTGACGACTTCCACGTCACCTGAGGCGCCCTCCATGCCGATGACAACGAGGCGCTCTTCGAGCGTGTTATCCGCCCCAAGGATGCGAACGATCTTCTCGCCTTCCTCCTGGTCCAAAACGGCGCGGCGGGGAACGTAGACCACGCCCTGGCGTTTGCCCGTCGTGATTTCGGCATCGCCGGTCATGCCGATTTTCAGTTCGTCGTGGGGATACTGAAAATCCAATTTAATCCGATACTTCGGCACGCCTTCTTTCACGGTCGGCGCTTCATCGATGGCCGCGACACGGAGCTTGAAGTTCGTTCCGCGAAATGCGTCAAGTTCGATGGAACCGGTCTGCGTCGTCAACACTTTGGGAATATCGATTTCAGAGACGAACATTTCAATGCGATACGGAGACGAGCCGAGCATATTGATGGCCGCGCCAATCGGCGTGATTTCTCCGGCCTTGATCTCCACCTTCGTGATGACGCCGTCCGTCGGAGCCGTGATGACAGTATCGGCGTAGTCTGCGCTCGCACGCGCGAGATCCGCGCGGGCTGCGCGCCAACGCGCTTCGGACGCCGCAATATCCTGAGGGCGGGCTGGAGCTTTTTTCAGCTGCAACTGCGCCTCTTCGATGCGAACAGCACTTTCGTAGGTGAGAATATCGGATTGCGCGCGGTCCATCGATCCTTTGGCGGATGTGACGTTTCCCTCCTCTGCGGTGATGCGCGTATCGTAGGTCGCCGCGCTGTCGCGCAGGCTCTTCGACCAGGATTCGATGTCGGACAATGCGGTCTGTGCGGAGCTGCGCTTGGTAGAGAGCGTTGTTTTATGCGTCTCACGATCGGATGCCGTGAAGTAGGGCGTCTCGTGCACGTCATTGATCAAATTATAGGCAGTCGTCAGTGTTTCAATGACCTGGCGAATGGCAGCGCTTGATTGATCCATATATCCGAATGCATCGCGGTACGCAGCGGGAGACGGCAAGCTTCGTGCGCCTGTCAGCGCATCTTTCGTGCGTTGCTGCTGCACTCTCATATCGTTATAGCGAGCGGCGTACTCGCGCACGACGGCATCTTGCACGTCATTTTGCGAGAAAATGTCATCAATGGACGCCATCGCCTGTTCCGCTGTTGTCAGCTTCTGATTTGCCGTAGACGGGGCGAGAGCTACTTGACCTGCAAGAGCGGTATTGGCTTCCTGCTTCAGAGAATCGAGTTTTGCCTTGGATGTTTCATAAGCCGTCTTGGAGGTCTCCAACGAAGAACGTGCCGCCGCAAGCGACGCTTTTTTATTAGCGAGATTCGCCTCGTAAACGGCGATGTCTTCCTGGCGGGAACCGGCTTGCAACATGCGAAGCTGCGCTTCCATTTCTTGAGCACGCGCTGCCGCAGAAGCGATGGATGCAGAAAGATTACCCGCACGAAGCGTGGCCAGTTTCTGTCCAGAGCGGACACGGTCGCCTTCTTTTACAAACACGCCCGAGACAATGCCGCTGGAGCGGAATTGAAGAGCCAGATCTTTTTCGGAGATGACAGTGCCGACCGCTTCCACGGTCTGCACGATGTCGCCTTTGGCGGCAACTTCCGTAAGGTATTCGGGAACTGCAGGCGTCATGGCAGCGCGTGCGATGAGACCAATCGCAAGCAAGCCGATCAGTCCCGTGAGGGATTTCCATTTATGATGCCACAGTGTCGTGCGGATGCGAGTGAGAAAAGACATAAGGAAGGAGGAATACTAAGGATGAGAAAACGAAGCAGGAAGGGAAGCCAAAAGATGTTTCAGAATGCGAGCGAGTGCTATTTGGTCTTTTGCTGGCAACAAACGCAAAATGTCTTTCAATTCATTGCGGCGTTTTGACATCTTTACATGTAATAATTTTTTGCCTGTCGGGCTCATGCGCAGCCGAACGAGCCGTCTATTGAGCGGGTCATGGTAGCGCTCCACCCAATGTGATTTTTCCAGGCGGCTTACAAAGGAAGTGGCAGATGGGGATGTGATGTGCAGAGCTTTTGCTAATTCCTTCATAGTCATGCCGGGTTGCTTTTCAATAAGCAACAACGCATGCACCTGCGCGAAATTCACGCCTTCGGTCTCTTTTGGCCCACAACTCATTTTCTGACGACAGGTGCGACGAAGCTCAAACGTCAGGTCGATGATGCGGTCCAAAGAATCGGGCATCGAATAAGTAGTATCGTTAATAATTAGAGTGACTAATAGTATAGGCCTCTAAAAGACCGGTCAAGGGTTCGTCGGAAGAGAAAGGTTGATTTATTGACAACAGGCAAACAGACGCTATCAATAGACTGCCTTTAGCCCCACATTTTCATGCCTCTTAAATTTGGTACCAATAGAACGGATTCCTATCAAAGTGTAACGTCAACGCTTCAACGAAATGGCATCGAAGGAGCGCGTGTTCAAATTGTGCCAAAACTTCGCGCAGAATTTAAGTTATTGGTAAGCATAGGAAACATATCCGATGCGTCTACCGCAGGAGTGAAAGGGATTATGGAGAAAGTATACGGCGAGGAAATGCAGCTGATCGACTAGGCTTTCATCCGGGTGTATCAGCCGCCTTTCTCTTGAATCGTTTGGAGTGCCGTCCGCAGCGCATCCTGAACATTTGGCATCGTAATCCCCTCTTTCTCGAGCTTTGCGAGGGAAAGAATGCAATTACTGCGGCCCGCTTTGGTCACTGTTGATAGATCCTCCAAAGACAATTTTTCAAAGGTGTGTGACGGATCGACGATCTCCTGATAGAGTTCCATGATCTGGTAGGGCGAAATGGAACCGGCATTCACAAGATTATACGTGCCAAGCAGGCGCTTTTGAATCAGCATATCGGCTGCCTTGAAAAAGTCGGGCAAATGCGTGATGGAATTTTGGACATCCAGGACTTTTTTGTACTTCCGCAGCTTCATGATCAGATTGCGGTCTTCGGTCGTGCCGTCAAAAGGCATACGGATGCGCAGCTGCAACACGCCGAACTCCTGAAGCATCTGGTCGCTCCATGCCTTGGTGCGAGAGTAAAAACTCCCAAAGAAATTCGGAGGATCCGTTTCTGCAAATCCTTTGCCGGCGTTATCTCCTGTATAGATGCATCCCGAGCTCATATGCACCCAGTAGATTCCCCTCTTCCCGCATTCTTCCAGCAAAATGAGAGGCCCCGTGATATTGCTGCGGATCGTCTCTTCTTTATGATCCTCACACCAATCGACATTCGGCCTTCCGGTTTTTCCGGCGGCATTCAGAACAATATCCGGTTTTTCGGCTTCAAGCAGGGCTGAAACGGCCCCTTGATCACTGATATCCACTGCCGGACAGAGGGCATCGGGATAGAGTTTGCGGAACTGGCCGCCCAAATACCCCCGGGAACCGAAAAGAATGATTTTCATCCAAAACAAGTCTACCATGCGGCACCGAAATCACCATGAAGCTCACTCTCTCTTCTGTCGGCAATAACGATAAAACGAATGCAGTCGCCGTCACGCTCATAGAACAGGCATTTCGCGAGAAACGCTCTCTGCGAGAGAGCGAACTGATGTTGCTTCAAAATGAGGCGGATACGGACACGCATCTTCGCGCAGCTTTGGAAGTATTGAAGCAGGATATAGTCCTCAGGAGCCATCGCGAAGCGGTGCGGCATAGCATCCTGAAGTTTCCACTGCAATTATTAAACGTGCTGGAGTCCGATGGCAGTCCTTTCGCCCAGTACATCGGCTCATCGATTCGCACAAAACTGCAGGAAAGAGGCATTCTCCCTTCGCATGATGAGCGCTACCAAAAAGAAAAGTGGTTCTCGCATTTGCGTAACCCCGCCCTGTACCCGGGCTTGATCTTTTATATAGAAGAAATAGTACGTTGGCTCGATGCGCAGAAATCCCCTGCCCAAATGGAAGAATTCCGCTAAAATACCCTCCGATGCCCCGCGCCCGACGAAAAGCAAAGCGTAGAACCGTTTCGCAAAGCGACCTCAATTCAGGCACGCGTTCAGCAATCAGCGGTGCACTACAGATTTGTGCCGGCGCACTCTTTTATATGGCGCTGCAGCAACAGGCCGGCATCGCGGGTGACGCGGTACGCCGTTTGCTGACGTTCTTTTTCGGTTCCTGGGGCGTGATCTTTCCCGTTTTTTTGGTACTCTCTGGCGTTCTGAAGTTATTCGCACCGGAAAAGCGCGTGGAAGTAAAACGATCAACCGGGCTCGCTCTCTGCGTCCTCGCCTTTCTCGGCCTGATGCACATCGGCGTACCCATCGAGGAAATCGGTCCACGCCGGGATGAACTGGGCGGTGCGCTCGGCTTCATGACGAGCTTGCCGTTCCTCTTCTACTTCAGCAGAGCCGTTGGCTACACCGTGCTCTCGACGCTCTTCCTGGTAGGTGTCTTTATCGCCTTTGAGCCGGATATGTCGGGAGTTATCGAATGGGCGAAGATGCTCGTTTCTGCAAAACCAAAAGGAAAGCAGCAGCGCCTTCGCCCGCAAGCCATCTCTGCGGATGATGAAGAGGAGGATAGAGAAATTATGGACGAAGAAGACGAAGATTTGGTGGAGCAGGATTCTCCGGTGCCCGAACTGAATATCGTCCGGCCGTCTTTTGCAAAAAACATGCTAAAGGCGGCGACCGAGAAAAAAATAAAAGATATCAAAATGAAAAAGGATACTCTGGAAATGAAAGACACACGTTTCGAGGAGTGGACCTTTCCGACATTCGATCTACTGGAAGAGGCACACAGTACGCTCACGGTCGATGATGATGTGCTCAAGCGCCAAGCCCGATTGATTGAGGAAAAACTCAGTGAATTTGAAATAAGCGTCACCATGCGCGATGCGCGCCCCGGTCCCACCGTTACGCAGTTCACGCTCCAGCCGTCGGAAGGCGTGAAGCTCTCTCGCATCGCGAACTTAAAAGATGATCTGGCGCTCGCACTTTCTGCTCCAAGTTTGCGCATAGAAGCTCCGATTCCCGGAAAAGGCTTGGTGGGTATCGAAATGCCGAATGCCATCCGTTCCACGGTGCATTTGAAAGAAATCCTGGAGAGCCCTCCGTTTGTCCAAAGCCAATCCTCGCTCTCGCTTCCGCTTGGACGCGATGTGTCCGGAGAGGCGCTTGTTGCAAGTTTGGACTCGATGCCGCACTTGCTCATCGCCGGTTCTACGGGCTCGGGAAAATCCGTCTGCATGAACACGTTCCTGACGGCGCTCTTGTTTCAGAATGCCCCGCATGAATTAAAATTCATTTTGATCGATCCGAAGCGCGTAGAAATGATGCCGTACGATGGTATTCCACATTTGCTCACGCCGGTCATCACCGAAGCGGAAAAAGCGCTGCAGGCTCTGCGCTGGGCGGTGGCGGAAATGGGCCGCCGTTTGCACCGCTTCTCGGAACAAGGCGCGCGCAACTTGGATGAGTTCAACGCAAAGCAGAAGTCTGAAGAGGACATGATGCCGCGTATCGTGATCGTCATTGATGAACTGGCCGATCTCATGATGCGACAATTCCGCAAAGACACAGAAACCATGATCGCCCGCATCGCCCAAATGGCTCGCGCCGCAGGTATGCACCTCATTATCGCCACCCAGCGTCCGAGCGTGGATGTCATCACCGGCCTCATCAAAGCGAACATTCCTACGCGCATCGCGTTCCGCGTCGTGAGCTCCGTCGACTCCCGCACGATCCTGGACGGCATCGGCGCGGAAGATCTGCTTGGTCAGGGCGATATGCTGTATTCCAACGCATCGACGCCAAAGCCGATCCGCATCCAGGGAATTTATACAAGCACCCAGGAAGTGGAACGTGTGATCAACTCCGTGAAGATCGCCGGTGGCGGCCGCGTAACCGAGCACATCGGACTCGGTGAAATGAACCAATCCGAAGATGACGACACCGGCCTCGCCCGCACGATGCAGCAAATTGATCTGGAGGCTGATGACAACGGTGGCGATGATCTCTTCTTTGAAGCGGTTCGTGTGGTCCAGGAAACGGGCAAAGCCTCCGCTTCCCTCCTCCAGCGCCAACTGAAAGTCGGCTATGCCAGAGCTGCCCGCTTGCTCGACATTATGGAAGATAAAAACCTCATTGGGCCCCCGGATGGAGCAAAACCGCGAAAGGTGTATATCGCAGAAACCGCATCTTCGGGTGCCGACTCCGGGTCAAGTTCTAGCACGTTTTAACAGCACACTCGTCTTTCCCGAGCATTGACAGAAAAATAAAATTGTTTAACATATGTGCATGAAAATTTCGGAAAATGTGGGGGAGGAAATGGAAGTTTGTCCGGCTGCTGCAGACCTTCCGTTTCGCTGCGAGACTGCTCGTCAGGCTCTGGAAAGTGAAACATTTCAAAGATTGTTTGCACTTTTTAATCGCATTCGTATGCAAAAAGGAAAGAAAGCTCTTACGATTAAAAAAATAATCTTCAATCCAGATGTAACCCAGAATTCCTTTAAATTATTTGATGAAGTTGATGGTTTCATGGAATCAACAATAAAAAAGTTTGAGAAGAAAGATCAGCTGCCCCATAGGCTGTTTGAAGAAATTCGTGAAACACTTCTCCAATGCATGGGAAAAGAAGAGGAAGAAGAATGGAACACCCTTCTCGATCAACCGCTTGGAAGTTTGAAAGCCTCGAACAAAAAATAAAAGTTTTCAAATCCTGCCGTAATTTATCGAAATTCATCGCAAAGAGGCTGGGAAACTATGATATTTGCTATTTGTTAAATATATCAAAATGTAGTATAATATAAACAAATGACACAAAATTCATCTCACGCTTCCGGCAATGCCGCGCTTACTGCGGAGCAGTTTTATGATCTTCTTATGGAGCAGATTGACCCTGCTCTCACAACAGAGGGCCTGCAACATCTGGAGCAAAAAATGGAAGGGATGACTCCCATGGAAAAGGCCCGTTTGCTGGAACGTTTTGAAGAATCATTTGATACGTTTGATCGCTTAAGCAGCACAATTGAAAGTGCTGCAAAATCAGATGCCATGGAGCACAGGCAAACGACGCGATCCAAGATGCTGGCAAAAGAAGCTACGGAACATTCGAGCGACGCAAAAAATGCCGAAGATCTTCTGAATTCTTCTACCACAGCTTTATGACACACCGCTGTTTTTCTACCGGCATGCAATTTTCTTTCGACCGGGAGCATCGGACCATTGCTCATGAAACTTATTCCTCGGATCATCCAGAAAGCCGCCCACAAAACGCTCCAGAGCGCCCACGCGTTCAAACAGTCGGCGATGTCCTCGGAGAATACTACGCAACAGGCGCAATCCGAGGCGTGAGCTTGCACCCGGCACTGATGCGCGAATTCGCAGTGCGTCTGGAAAATTTCCGCCTGCACGATCCTTCCATTTCTCGCATGTCGCTTGCGCAGGCGAATCAGTACATGAACCAAATAATGGCGAGACAGCCGCAGCGCCAGGCTTACAATGCGCAGCGCTATCCACCCTCTGCCCCGCTTGGCGGAGGCAATGGATGGGGACAACCTCCTTCCCTTTTCCATAATTCATATGGACTTTCGCGCAGGCCGACAACCTCTGATTTTGCCCGTTACACCGCGCAAGTTCACGAGGTACAACTGAGGGCCCAGCAGTATCGCAGCGCTTCTTCCCAGCCAGTCATCGCCCAGGAAAATCAGCCGTACCGGGTGACGCAGCAGTCGCCTAACTTTGTGCAGTTCCCTCCACCCGGACCGCTTCATCCGCAAGGTCAATCAAACAACACCACACCGAGGGTTATCGTCGACATTAATCGTTTTCCCCCAACGGCACCTCCAAGTGCGCCGTCTAATTATAGAATAATCAATAACACCCCCGCCCCCAACACAGTGCCACGTCGCACTCCTGATCAAATTGTCGATCAAGATGTGGGCACCCCTCCTTTCGAAGAGATGCTCCGAAACGCTCCGGCCGGTTCAGCGCTCGCGCAACGCATTCAGAGAGTCCGGAATCTTTACAATCGATACAATCAATATTTCCGTGGACGCGGGTATTCTCAGGAGCAGCAATATCAAGCCTCGCAGCTCGCCAGTGAGTGGCGCGAACTGAATCAGGCGGTAACGCAGAACTCGGCTCTGGCTAGGAGCAACAACGCACTGCAAGGCCAACCTCGCTTGCGCGACCCTGTCGAATTGCCGCTTAGATATTCATCTAATGGGATTCTGCCGTATATCATTACTGGCACTGATAACCTTGGAAACCAGATCACCATTCAATACTCACCCCAGAATTCGCGCTCTTTCTGGTCAAACGATTCTGTTGGTCATCTGAATCTCTTAGGCATCATCGCCGAGCCGATCATGAATGATTTCAATGGCACGATTCGCGGAGCACGCTTCTCGTTCACCCGGCCGGGTACCTTCTCCATCAATTCGGTGCCCTACCCCCCCATTACACAACCACCACAGACACCACGAATGGGTCGACCAGACCTCTAAACAATCGCATGCTACACTTCTGGCATGCAGATTCTGCTCGGGACAAACAATCCGGGGAAAGTGATTGAAATCGGGGAAGGAATGCACGGATTGCCGGTCACTCTTCTGACGCCCGACGCTTTGCAGATCATCGATATTCCCAATGAAACGGGAACAACCTTTGCGGAAAATGCCGTGCTGAAGGCGCGTTATTATTTTGAGAAATCCGCTCTCCCGACGGTGGCGGATGATTCGGGAATTTTAGTGGAGGCATTGCGCGATGAACTGGGGATTCACACGCGACGCTGGGGCGCGGGTCCAAAAGCATCTGATGAAGAATGGATCACATTTTTTCTCGATCGCATGAAGCGGGAGAAAAATCGGCGAGCCGCCTTTGTCTGCGCGATGGCGTACATCGATGCGAGCGGATCATTGCATCAGTTTGAAGGACGCTGCAGTGGCAGCATTACGGAGGAGTTGGAAGCGGCGTATTTACCCGGTCTGCCCATCTCCGCTGTTTTCAGGCCGGATGGCTTTTTGCAGGTATTCTCTGCGCTTTCTATTGAACAAAAAAATAGTACGAGCCACCGGGGGCGTGCTGTGACATTACTGAGAGAACACCTGGAAAAAGAGATCGCAGAGAAAGCATCGTGAGGAAAATTCTTTTTCTCTATACTTTGTCCATGCATGAAATATTTGGCGATGAATCCGCGCGCGTTCTCCGCTTTGAGACGAATGAAGAAGTGCTTTCGACCTTGCAAACCTACTGTCAGCACAAAGAAATTTTTGGCGGTGCGCTGAGTGCCATTGGTGCCGCGCACAGCGTCACGCTCTCCTGGTATGACATGGATGAAAAGCGTTACGTCGATAAAACGTTCGATGGAAAATGGGAGATCACGGGATTGCTCGGCAATGTGGCAATTCTGAAAAAAGAGATTGTCGTGCATGCTCACGGAACATTTTCCGATGAACACATGCAAGTGGTAGGCGGGCATGTCAAACGATTGATCGTCGGTCCGACGTGCGAGCTTTTTCTGCAGATCATTCCAGGAACGCTCAAACGAGCTTACGATGAATCAACCGGACTCAATCTTCTTCAGTAACCCATGAAAACTCTCACGATTCACAGTAAGGGTAAAGGTGCGTTTCTCAATATCACCGGCGATGTGGAAGAGGAAGTCAGGCGATCAGGCGTTACGGAAGGCGCTGTGTGCGTCTTTGCGAAGCACACAACTGTTGCTGTTATGATCGCAGATGATGAAGAAGGACTGAAGCGGGACCTTATCGAAGTACTGGACCGCCTCCTACCCGAACAGGCCTTGTATCTTCATAACAGCCCGGGTGATGAAAATGCGCATGCTCACCTGCGATCGATGATTCACGGTTGCAGCGCAATGATCCCCATCCGAGACGGACAATTGGATCTGGGCAGATGGCAGCGAATTTTCTTCGTGGACTTCGATCCGAAGCCGCAGCAGCGGGAAATGACGGTGACTGTGCTGCCAGCGGCATGAAGGGGTCATTGAGATACTGCCATTTTCACGTTCTTCTTTTTAGGAGGACGTTTTTTTTCCGATATTTTTTTCATGAAGGAAACAGAAGTTATTGCTTCCTGTTCGGCTGTCGGATCTTCCAAAATAGGAACAATATGCTTAATCCGGATTTGCAAGTATTTCTGTAAAAATGCAATGCCGTTTTTCGTGATGTCCACATCGATTTTTCTATGGTCACTCTCGTTTCTTGTCGCTGTAATACTGGGTGGTTCGCTATCTTCCAAGGCTTTTAGGATTCTGGTCATTTGCGAACGTGAACGTATGCAAATCGCCGATGCCAATGCGCTTGGATTCATTATTCCATTATTTAATAATTGCTTCAGCACTAAAAGCTTCCTCAGTTCCATTTTCCAGACGGAATCAAGTTCTTGTAAGGCTTGCGAGGCATGAAGCATTTCAACCACGACTTCTTCAGCGAGCTGTTCTTTTTCCATAGGAGAGTGACCATACTTTTATCATGCTTTTCGGTCAATACAATCAAAGATGGGTGAAATCCAGAGCAAGTATCTTTGCCCAGATTTTCTTAATCAGTGTACGCATTTCTTCTTTATCCTCTGCGGAAATCTGGAAGATACGCTCAATCGGATGCTCCGAGCGTTCTCCGACAAAATCCAGAATGAAGGCCTTCGGCTGCAGCAGGGGTCGCGCGCCTTCCAAAAGAACGGCATAAAAGACCAATTGGCGATAATAATCCCCTTCTCGAATTTGCGATTCCGTCTTCGGCGCTCCGGTCTTGTAATCAATAATCGTTGCGACGGAGGAATCCGGATGAGCCAGGTCAATGCGGTCAATGGCGCCTTTGAGCGGAATATCACCAAGATTCGTCTTCAGCCTCAGCTCCACGGATTGAATAACAGGCGACGATCCCTGCAATTTTTGTTCATAATAACGAGTCAGTGCTTCCGCGCCCACATGGGAGAGTCTTTCCAATTCTGCGTCGGTGAGGAACTCGCGCTCGGTCAGATGTTGTCTGAATTCCCGGATCAGCTCCGCTTTCCCCAGAGGCATCCCCTGCTGGTGCCCCAATGCCCACTGACGAAGCGCCCAGTGCACCGCGTTTCCGTACGCAAATTCAAATTTGCTCAGCATCGGAACTTGGAGGAGATCTTCTTCAAAAAATCTCTGGGGATCATCCAGAAATCTGTTCAGTCCGGAAACGGAAAGCGCAAACGTCTTGAGTCGATCTTGCAAAAATGCGCGCATCTCATCATCAATCGCGCGTGGACGACGCAGAAGCAGCGTCGATGCTTTTTCGGGATCTTTCAGCGGGACGTGCACTTCCGGGAGAATGCCCGCCTCGGAAAAATACGCGGACGGTGACACGGCTCGCGCTTTATCACCCGTTGTCATTTCCACCGGGCAGGAAAAAATAAGATTGCGCTTGGCGCGCGTCATCGCGACAAAAGCGACGCGACGCTCGTCTTGGTGTTGCTCAAACGTCTTTTGCTCTCGCTCCCATCCAAAGAGCAATTCTTCTGGCAACGCGAGTGAAGACGGATTGCGACGGCGATCCCAGTGACCGTCACGGAAATTCCCCAAGATCACGGTATCAAATTCCAGGCCCTTGCTCTGGTGCGCGGTCATCAGACGAACGCCTTCCTCCACCAAATGCGGAATCGCGTACGTCATACGAAGAGCGCCATAATCGGGATTCTGGTAGAAATCGAGATCGGAGAGCAGATGCTCAAAAGAAAAAGCAGGCTGCTCATACGCACGACTCTTCACGCGCTCAAAAAATTCCTGAAGTGCCGCCAGATCCAACGGATCGATGGTGCCATCTTTGCGATGCACAAAATTGCACTCATGCATGATGCGCTCAACCGTCTCGATTACCGTGCGCGTCGGCAGCTTCTGATGCAGATCCAAAAGCGTATCGCGCGCGCTCAGAACAGTGGGAAGATCCCTGAAGGGAACATCCGCTGTCGGAGACAGGGGAATATCGAGCTGCAAGAGCAGATCAAACAGAGATATCTTGCGTTCGCGTGTCAGCGCAAAAAGCCTGGCCACATCCGCAGGATGACAACCAAAAGAATCCGCTGCGAGAGCGGCCGCAAGACGCCCGTCTTTTTCCGGCTGTCGAACGGCCCACAAAACCGCAAGCAGTTGCCGCACAAGCGGATGCGCTAAAAGATCGATTTTCCCGGACATCTGTACCGGAATGCCGCGCGCCTGGAGCACATCGTAGTATGCACGGAGTTCGCCGTTGGTCTGCGTGAGTACGGCAATTTCTTTCACCGAAACGCCGTCCGCAATCACTTGCTCAATGACGTCCGCAATCATCCACGGCTCTGCCATGTCGCTCGCAGGACGAAGAAGGCGCGGCAGATCGCCCGCTTCCCCTGAGGCAGCCGCAAGCTCTTTCTCCAGCCCGGGAATTCGTCCCACCAGACGTTCCGTATTCTGCGCGATCACCTTTCCGGCAGCATCAAGAATCGATTGCGTCGAACGGTAGCTCGTCCGGAGCACGACGATGGGAGCAGCGGGGAAACGCCGATGAAAGGAGAGCATGTTCTGCAGATTCGCCCCCTGAAACCGGTAAATCGCCTGATCGTCGTCACCGACAACAAAAATATTCGGCTCGTTTGGCGAGATGACAGGCGTCGTGAGCAATTCGATCAAGCGGTACTGCGAGCCATTGGTGTCTTGAAATTCATCGACAAGCACATACATATATCGCTCCTGCAGTCCCATGAGTAACCATTCCTCTCTCTCCAACGCCCGGATGGCATACAGGATCATGTCATCAAAATCGTAACGCCGCGTCTCGGTGAGCATTTTCTGATAGCGGCAAAAAATTTCGATGAACTCCTGATACTTCCGCACCGCCAGCATATTTTTTGCCTGCGCCTTGGTACCTTCTTTGCTTTTCCCCGTCATCGCTTGCTCGTACGCATGGGCGACTTCCCGCAAATCTTTTTCCGTTTTTCCCTCCCGCTTCACCTGGCTGATGCGATCAATAAGCTCCTTGGTTCTTCCATAGGGAGTTTTAGGATTTACGATAGCCAGATCAGGTAAAAGTTGATCAATAATTTTATTCAACTCACGGTATCGTTCGATATCCGAAATCTGATCCGCCGCCGACCATTCATCAAACAAAATAGGATGACTGGAGATGATCTCCTGACAGAAACCATGAATGGTGGAGACCGTGACGCCGTATGCATCGGGTCCGATCAGCGTGCGAAGACGATCACGCATCGCAGTCGCGCCGCTCATGGAAAACGTAAGACAGAGAATATTGCTCGGACGCATCTGCGACTTTGCCAAAATTTGAGCAACACGCATCGCAACAACCTGTGTCTTCCCCGTCCCCGGTCCCGCAATCACCATCACCGGTCCTTCAATGGTCTCAACCGCCTTGCGCTGCGCGGGATTTAATCTGTTGAACTCAGTCTCAAAAATATTTTTCGATGACACGGTATGACCCGCAGAAGTGCTGGCCTTGGGGGAAGTTGCAGGAGCTTGAGGAGTCATCGGAAAGAATCATAGCAGAGAGAAAAACCCTCGCGTAACAGGTCAAGTCTTGCTTCCTGGAGACGAATAGCGCGTGTTTCGCTCAGGACAGTATTTCTTTGGCGCAATGGTCGCACTTCTGGATTTCTTTGCCGTCCTTGATAATATCGACCAATGTGCCGGTGCGGCAGTAGGGACAGTTGCGATTCGGCTTGAAGGAATGCACCTGAGCGAAGCCGATACGTTTCGGGACGCCGCCGTGCTCGCGGATCGTGAGGGAGCGGGGATGATCGCGCATTTTTTGGAGTACTTTCGCTTCAATCTGGCGGATACGCTCGCGTGTGACGCCGAATTCTTTGCCCACTTCCTCCAGCGTGTGGCCGATGCCGTCTCGCAAGCCAAAGCGCATTTCAATGATCTTGCGCTCGCGGGGCGTTAGGAATTCCAGCATGGCGTGGACATTTTCTTTACGCAGTTGGCGATTGGTGGCTTCAAACGGATTGACCGCTTCTTCGTCTTCAATAAAGTCGCCGAGCTTGGAATCCTCCTCGGATCCCACCGGAGATTCCAGAGAAATAATATCCTGAGAGATCTTCTGGATGTGAGCGACCTTCTTGATATCCATCTCCATTTCCACGGCAAGTTCTTCCAGCGTCGGCTCGCGGCCGAGTTCCTGCACCAGTCTGCGCTGCGTGTGGGTCAATTTATTGATGGTTTCGACCATGTGCACGGGAATACGGATCGTGCGGGCTTGGTCAGCAATGGCGCGCGTGATGGCCTGGCGGATCCACCAGGTAGCATACGTAGAGAACTTGAATCCGCGTTCCGGATCGAATTTTTCAACTGCGCGGAAGAGACCGATGTTTCCTTCCTGGATCAAGTCCAAGAACGAAAGACCGCGTCCGATATATTTCTTTGCGATGGAAACGACAAGACGAAGGTTGGCTTCGGCAAGCTGTTGTTTGGCAGATGCATCGCCCTTGCGAATACGACGGGCCAGTTCCACTTCTTTGCGACCATCGATCAACGGCACGCGTCCGATCTCCGAGAGGTACATGCGGACGGAATCATTGGAGATTTCCAGCAAATCGATCTCTCGCTCGCGGCGGCGCTTCTTGCGCTCGTCATCGGAAATGTCTTTGTCGCTGTCCACGGCGATACCCGCCATCGCGATCATTTTTAGAGAATCATCGTCCGTCTCCGCATCCAACGTCTCGGTTTTCTCTTCTTCTCCTTCCAGTTCTTCATCGGACGGCTCGGAGGCATCATCCGTAGCAGGAGCGGCCACCTCGGACAAATCTTCCGTAGGTTCCGGAAGAGCAAGAGCCGCAGGCCTGTTTCCCTTCTTTCCATCCCAAATCAGCGCATCTTTCACATCGATAACTTGAATACCCAGATCTATGAACAACGTATAGATCTCATCAAGCATCTCAACGTCTTCTTCGGCGTTCGGGACTGCGGCAATGATCTCTTGGTGGGTGACATAGCGCTGCTCCCGTCCTTTCTTGACGAGATGCTTCACTTTGTCGGGAAACTTCTTGAGATCATCGTCCGTCGGTTGGGCGATGAATTTACGTGGATGGGAAGCCATAACGAATGCTGGCGACGGGCGTAAACCCGCCAAGGTGCAGCTAGGGTAGGGAAAAACACTGAAGTACGGAAGAGGAAGTGGTCTCTGTCGTCGTAAACGGCTAACTCCCCCCTTCCTTTCAATCGTCTCTTATTGTACCGCGTACGTCAAATAAATGCAGGGGTACGCGTTTTTATACCGCCATTCGCATTAACTTAAGGACTTCTTGATATTGGACCTCCAGGAGCGCCTTTTCCCCATCATTGCCCTCCGTTTTAGCCCGGAGGATCTTTTTTGCGATTTCCTGCATGCGATCTTGGATCATATCGCGGTTTGCGCCCATGCAGTTTTTCTTAATTTCACGGATCGCCAGCGATTCCGACCACTCGCCAAAGCCATAATGCTCACCGTACAGATAGAGAATATTGGCGCGCTCGCGATGATCCGGGGCAAGACCCAGCTCATCGAGAGTTTTTGCTTCGACGGGAGCTTCCTTGAGGGCGCGGTACAGAGCCGCTGCAAAATCTTCTTCCGGCGGCACTAAATTCTGCAGCATGGAACGGAGCCGCGGATACAGCAGGAAAAAAAGGAGCGCGACTTCTGTTTTTGAAAATCCATCGCGTACGGGCAGTGCCTTGTCTTCTACTTTTTTCTGAGCGGGAGCCGTGCCTTTACTTTCGAGTGAAGATTTGAATCGAAGTAAATCTTGTTCCAACGCGGACGCCGTAGTGGTGAAAATGACCGCAGCCTTATCCAGATAATCGGATCGCTCCACGACGGATGGCAAGGCGCGCACGAGTCCGAGAAATCTTTGCAACGCCTGCTTGCGATTCAGCGGCGAGGAAAGATCCGAAAGCGCAAGATCATGAAGCACCGCATCGATGTACGCCTGGCCACCGCTCTCCAGAGTGGCACGAAATTTTTCCGGATCGGCTTTCAGCGCTTCATCAGGATCTTTTTCCGTGAAGAGCGCCTGCTGCACATGCACGCCTTCGGCGACCAGAAGATGGAATGCGCGCTCGGCGGCATCACGGCCGGCACGGTCCGAATCGAGGCATAGAACTGCCGTATCACAGAATCGCTTGAGCAGCTTCACTTGCTGTTCGGTCAGCGCCGTACCGCTGGTCGCGACCACATGGTCGATTCCCGCGCGCTGGCAAGCAAGGAGATCAAAATAGCCCTCCACGATGACGGCAGTGCGCTTTTCGCGCATCGCTTCTTTGGCTCGGTCAAGCCCGAAGAACACATCGGATTTGTGATAGAGAATACCTTCCGAAGAATTGATGTACTTCGCATCATCATCACCAAGGGTGCGTCCCCCAAACGCGACCAAGTTTCCTTGGGTGTCGCGGATCGGAATCATCAAACGATTGCGGAACCGATCGTAGATGCGTTCGTCTTGCAGTTCCCGCTGCACGCCGAGTCCCGATGCGAGAATTTCTTTGCGGCTGAATCCGTTTTTCAAAAGATATTCGTAGGTAACGGAAAAAGAATCCGGCGCGTAACCGAGTTCAAACGACTCGCGTTGCTCGGGAGGAATGCCGCGATCGGAAAGGTACTGGAGCGCGGTGGGATTCGCCGCAAGCTGATCTCTATAAAATTGGAGTGCGGCCTGCAAGCACGCGCGTGCCCGCTCTTTCTCATCCTTCGGAACCACGGCCGTCATCGGACGATCCGGCAACGTCACGCCAACGCGTTCCGCGAGATCTTTCAACGCCTGACGAAAATCAACACCTTCGATAGCCTGATAGAAACTAAAAATATCCCCGCCGGTCTGGCACGCAAAGCAATACGCGATGCCTTTGTCCGGCGACACAAGCAAGCTCGGATGGGAATCGGAATGAAACGGACAGAGACACACAAAATTGCGACCCTTCTTTGATAACTGACAATACCGCCCCACCAATTCTTCAATAGGCAGCCGGGCTTTGATATCGGAAACGGCGTCCATAGAGGAGTGGAAGTATAACGTGGAAACGGAAGTTGTAGAAGAGCGTGATTAGCGGGGATTCAAAGGATGCAAAGGATTCAAAAGAAAAACGGGATTTCCTAATCTTTTGAATCCTTTGAATCTTTTGCATCCTGTCACTCCTTTGAATCCTCTCATCCCATCAAGACTTCTGCACCACCCACCGCGGCAACCTATTCTTCAGCTTGCCCTCCCGCGCCAGTCCCACGCCGACGCAGAGGCCCTGATACTGGAGGAGGCAATCACCGAAGAGAGATGGATCGCAGGTGGTGTCTTTGCCGTCGAGAAGTTCGTTCAATTGCTGATCATCAAGCATGCAGATATTGCCGGTTGCTTCCATGCCTCGCAGCGCAGCTGTTTCGTGATCCAGGCGTATGCGGCCTTCATCGAGACGGAGCGCAAACGGAAGGCCGACTGAATAATCCGTGACGGGCAGCTGAAAATCGGAAATTTCTTCATTCGTCAGCAACAACTGCTTGCCGCGCTCAAAAAGATGGTCACCTTTGTGCAGGAACGATGTGCCGAATTGTTCTTCCAAAGAACGCACAAGTTCTTTGGCGCGACCGGGAGGAATCCGCTCCTCCTGGAATCGAACCATGGGATGAGATTCAGCCGGACGCGTGGGAGCAATTTTACGGATCACTGCGCAAAAGAATCCTTCCGTATCGTAGACGTGGGGCCAGAGGCGCACGCAGGGAATCGGTTTTTCGGCACCGATCTTTTCTTGCAGCAATAATGAATCCTCAATCGCGCGGTCAAGAGACGTAAAACGCGCATCAAGCGTGCGCGGATCGACGATTTCCAATTGTCCCGGAAAACTGCGAAGGATAGCCGAAACCACTCCTTCATTTTCCTCCGTCGTCAGCGTGCAGGTGGAATAGACAATGACACCGCCGACTTTCGCGGCATGGACCGCGGCGGTCAAAAGTTCCCGCTGCAGTTTCGCCATCTTTCCGATGTTATCCGCCGAACAGTATTGCAGCGCGTCCGAATCTTTTCGGGAAGTCCCCTGCGCCGTACACGGCGCATCACACAGCACGCGATCAAAGCGGCCGGTGGCGTGACCGCCAAACCACTGACCCACTTTCCGCGTCACCATACAGCTCGTCACGCCGGAACGGTGCAGCGCACTCTTGAGCGTCCAGAGTCGCTTCTCTTGCACGTCATTGGCAACCACCACTCCCCTGTCACCGATCTTTGCCGCGACCTGTGTCGTCTTGCTGCCGGGCGCTGCGGCCATATCCAAAATAGTTTCGCCGGGCAGAGGACCGAGTAATTCGACCGGCAACATGCTCGCGGCTTCCTGCAGATAAATATGTCCGAGGAGATGCAACAAATCTTTCCCAAGCGCGTTCTCCCGGTTTTCTCGATCTACGAAAAATGCTTCCTTGCACCACGGCACAGGCTCCAACTTCCACTGCTTTTCAACCGCATGTGCTTGAAGTTTTTCAACCGATGTCTTGAGCGTGTTCACACGAATACTTTTGCGCAACGGTTTGGAACTTGCGGCTTTAAGGGCCTCAATGTCGGTAAACGCCGCGTAGGAATCGAAGGGGTGACTTTGGCTTGCCATAGAGAATAGGATGACCGCGAGACAATGCTCTTGTATGCTGTTGCCTTTTCGAGAATACAATTCTTAACCTGACTGTATCATTGATTTCACCTCAATAAAATGAATACCCGAAGAGCTTTTCTGCCCGGCATCAATCATGGGAAATGTGACTATTCCGGAGCCTCCGCTCGCATCCGGACATTTCCCGCACATTCAATGTCCAAAGGAAATGGCGGAACTGATACGACAATGGGAAACTCAAAAAGAATTTCTCACGCGATGATCTTTTGGTCCATCAAGAATCAAGCGCTGCTTCCAAAGAGTCATGAATCTTTTCTTCCAACTCTGCGACCGTTACTGATGGATCAGTGTTCGTGAGATCAGTCGATATTCTTGATCCCAAACACATTTGAAGGCGACTCAAGACCGTCGCCATGCCTTCAGGATCACCAGCAAAAACTTCATCGAGACGATCGGAGGATACAAATGGCTGTTGAGCTTCTTCATGCAGTATGCGAATGACGTTCTCGTGGCAGACACAGTCCTCGCGAGAATCGGGGGTAGCAATCATGGGGGGGCGGAGAAGGAAAGTATATTTTACTTTAGTAAAACAAATGTCTGCATGCAATAATTCAGAATTGGTAACCAATATTTTGTTTTATACAGGCCAAAATATGATTGTCGTGCTTTAGGATTTTGCATAGATCACACCACCAAACTCACCAGTTTCCCTTTCACATAGATCTGCTTTTTCAGCTCCTGTCCGTCCAGGAATTTTTTCACGTTCTCCAGTTCTTTCGCCCGCGCGACGATCGCACTTTCCGGAAGATCAGATTCCACTTCCATGCTCGCGCGCACTTTGCCGTTTATCTGCACAACGATGATCATGGTATCGGACTTGAGCAGTTCAGGATCAAACGTCGGCCATGTTTGATCAATGACCAATCCTTTGCCGGCCGTCGCTTCCCACAGTTCTTCTGCGAGATGCGGGGCGATCGGCGCGAGCAGACGAATGAATGTTTGCACCGTGGCTTTGGAAAGTTGCTCCGTGCTTTCGACGGCATTCAAAAATTCCATGAGCGTGCTGATAGCCGTATTGAATTGCAAATGCTCGACATGCTCGGTCACTTTTTTAATCGCAAGATGGAGAGCCGAGAGAACTTTTGGCTCATCTTTGAATCCTTTCGCTGCGGAAACCATCGAGAATTTTTTCCAGACGCGCTGCACGAATCGATCAAGGCCTTTAATACCCGTATCGCTCCAGTCACCGCCGTCGGTGAACGGGCCCATGAACATCAGGTACATGCGGAACACATCGGATCCATGACGCTCCACCAGATCATCGGGACTGACCACGTTGCCTTTGCTCTTGCTCATCTTGGCTCCTTTATTGGTAATCAATCCTTGATGAACTAATTTTTTGAACGGTTCTTCATGCGATACGAAGCCAGAATCTTTAAGAGCCATCATCACAAAACGTGCATAAATAAGATGCATACACGCGTGCTCCGGTCCACCGATGTACAGATCAACCGGAAGATATTTCGATTCCGATGCGGGATCGACAAATTTCTTCTGATTGCCCTCCATGAGGAAGCGCAGATGGTAAAAGCTGGAACACACAAACGTATCCATCGTGTCATATTCCGGCGTCCACCCTTTACCGAAAATCTTTTCCGTGCGTTCTAAAAATTCCTTCGAGTGCACGAGCGGCGATTCGCCGGTCGGCTTAAACTCCACGTCCGTCGGCAACAGCCACGGGAGATGCCTGTCTGGCACCGGATGAGGATTGCCTTCCGGATCATAGACGATCGGAATCGGAGCGCCCCAGTAGCGCTGGCGGGAGACGAGCCAGTCGCGCAAACGGTACTGGATCACACAGCGACCATTGTCATGATCTTCCAGCCACGCGATCATTTTTTTCTTTGCTTCGTGCGTCGGGAGACCGTTGAGGAAATCCGAGTGCACCACGATCCCCTTCTCCGTGAATGGAGCCTCCTCGATATTCCCGCCGGCGACCACTTCTTTGATCGGCAGTTCGAATTTTTTCGCAAACTCCCAGTCGCGGGCATCGTGTCCCGGCACTGCCATGATGGCACCGGTGCCGTAAGTCATCAGCACATAATCGGCGATCCAGATCGGCATTTTTTCGCCGGTGACCGGATGCATCGCAAAAGCTCCCGTTGCTATGCCGGTTTTATCCTTGGCAAGGTCCGTACGTTGCATCTCCGTTTTCTTCCGGATCAGTTCGCGATACGCATGCACGGCTCCCCAATGTTTCTTCGGCGTGATTTTCTCGACCAGCGGATGCTCCGGCGCGAGCACCAGATAGGTCGCACCGAACAGTGTGTCGGGGCGCGTCGTGAACACCGTGAGTCGATCTTCAAAACCATCGAGCGTAAACTGAACTTCCGCACCTTCGCTCTTGCCGATCCAGTGGCGCTGCATCAGTTTCGTTTTTTCGGGCCAGTCCAGATCATCCAGTCCCTGCAGCAAGCGTTCTGCATAGTCCGTGATCTTCCAGAACCATTGCTTCAGCGGCTTCTGGATCACTTCCGTGCCGCAGCGTTCACAAAGGCCGTCGTGCACCTGCTCATTTGCCAGGACGGTCTGATCCTTCGGGCAATAGTTCACGGTCGCGAGTTTTTTGTACGCAAGATCTTTCTTGAACATCTGCAGAAACAGCCACTGCGTCCATTTGTAGTACTCGGGTTTCGATGTCTGCAATGCGTGCTTCCAATCGAACATCACACCCATACGCTTGAACTGCTCGATCATGTTCTTCACGTTGTCGTCCGTGGAAATCGCCGGTTGAATGCCGGTCTTTATCGCGTAGTTTTCTGCGGGCAATCCGAAAGAGTCGAATCCCATTGGATGAAACACTTCTTTGCCCCGCATGCGCAGAAACCGTCCGTATGAATCCGGAATGGAATACTGAAACCAGTGGCCGACGTGCAGACGCGCGCCGCTGGGATACGGAAACATGACGAGCAAATAGAATGGATCTTTCAGTCGTTTCACATTCACCGCGTAAGCCTTGGCCGCCTCCCATTTTTGCTGCCACTTGGATTCAACGGCGGATGGTGAGTACTCAGGGGGCATTTACCTTTGATGGTAGCGCATTTTTTCCGGTCGCTCTAGCAGATGTTGACAAGCGACGTCACTTTGCCGTTTCATATGCCGGATTATGGCATCTCCAGAAAAAGCACCGGGTGCAGTGGAGCTCATGGATACGGCAATCATGGAACTGCGCTATGCGCGCGGAGAATATGAAAATTTTCGGGAAATCACCGATGACATTCGGAAATTACGCAACATTAATTTCTCTATTGAGTGGGGCCCGGAAGATAATCTCGAGCCAGAAAGCATCTGGGAATCCCTTCCCTCTGCATTCGATAAAAGCTGTCCGAAGCCAGATATAAAAGCGATATGTGACGCGCGAATTCCCTTTCAGCGATGCATGCTGCGTGAACAGATTATGCGTATTTTTCGCTTGGTCGCCGACCACCAGCCGAACACTGTTGATCAGTCGCAACAGATTCTGGAACGTCTCGAGAAAAATTTTGAGCACATCAGGCTCTGTGCGGAACAATTGCTGACAGCTTCTTTCAATTGTAAGAATAAAAATCAATCACCTTCGTTCACAGCCGAACGCTTGAGCGGATATGCGATTGACGCGGTTTCCAATATGACAAATCGCATGCCGGACAATAATTATGTGGCATCCGAGTTGATAAAAATTCATGCCGCTAAACCAAACACCGAGAGCAGCACGCAGAGAGTCGGTCGTACGATTCGTTTGGGAGGTTCCGAAGTTCCGCATCAGATCGTCGCCCATCATCTCGCGGAAGTTATGTATGCCGGAGAGGTGGTCCGCATCAAAAACCTTGCCTGCTATACCTTGAATCTGCCGCCCAACTACTACGGCCCGGGCATCGTGGAAGCGGCTACTGCTGATATTCTGGCGCAGTACATGCCGGTTCCTAATAGAAACCCACACACACCGGGAGCCTACCCACAGATTCAGTACGCTCCCTAGGCACTCAAAACGCTGAATTTGGCGTAAGGAAAAGCTAAAACCGTGGTATCATCTCCCAGATTCCACACGGTTTTTCATGGCTAAAATTCCCGTCGTTGCCATCATCGGCCGCCCCAATACGGGCAAATCGACCCTCTTTAACCGTCTGCTCTCCAAGCGCGTGGCGATTGAGAGCGATGTGCCGGGGACGACGCGCGATCATGTGGTATCGCATGTGGAAGGGGAAAAGATCGATTTTCTCCTGCTCGATACAGGCGGCATCGGCGGCGGTTCGGCGGATAAGGAAATGGAAAAGAACGTGGAAAAGCAGACGCTGCTCGCCATTGAAGGCGCCGATCTGATCGTTTTTACCATTAATGGCCGCGAAGACCTCACAGCGAGCGATCATATCGTGGTGGATTTGCTCCGTAAGCGTCGGAAAAAACATGTGCCGATCCTCCTGGTCCCGACCAAGTGCGACAATGATGAGATGAAGGAACAGGCTGAGCTGCAGTATTTGGAACTTGGGATTGCCGACGCAGTGCAGCCAGTGAGTGCGTTTCACGGTATGGGCATGTGGGAACTGCGCGAAGAAATCGACAAGCGTCTTTTGAGCCAAAATTTCACCAAGCAGAAGCGAGAGGAAACGGATGAATCTGCTCCTCCGCGCGTCGCCATCATCGGAAAACCGAATGTGGGCAAGAGTTCATTCGTAAACGCGCTCATGTCCGACGCGCAGCGCAAAACATCACCGCGCATTGTGAGCGATATTCCGGGCACGACGCGCGACACCACCGACACGGTCATCAAAAACGAAGGCCGCGATTATGTGTTCGTCGACACAGCTGGTCTGAAGCGACAAACTAAAATTGAAGAGGGCATCGAAACATTCGCGATGCTGCGCTCCATCCAGGCAATCGAACAGGCGGAGGTCGTGCTGCTGCTGCTGGATGGAACCGAGGAAATTTCCAAGCAGGACAAGCGTGTGGCGAATATCGCCATTGAAGCAGGCAAAGGTTTGATCATTCTCTTGAATAAGATCGATCTGCTCGAAACAGAACGTAAAAAAGAAAAATTGGTTGAGATCGAAGTCGCTTTTCAATTCGCGCGTTTCGCACCTGTCATTCCCTGCTCCGCGATCTCTCGGGAAAACCTGGTGAAAGTCTTCGCCGTGATCGATAAAGTCCGTCGCAATCGCCTGCGCCGCATCCCGACCAAAGAGCTCCACCGTTGGCTGAACGACGTTGTGCAAGGCAAACCGATCGGCGCGTTGCATACCAGCAAGCACATCACCCAAGCCGAAGATCCGCCACCGACATTCGTGCTCTTTGTGCGAAATGTAAAACTCGTCCCGGCTCAACATCTGCGCTTCCTCGAAAAACGCATGCGCGATTCTTTCGACTTCGACGGCGTGCCGGTGCGATTCGTGTCAAAGGGGCCGCCGCCCGAAAAGGATTAGGGATTCGGGATTGGGGATTCGGGTTTTTGGTACTTTGTATTTGTTGCTGGTTGCTTGTTGGCTGGTTGCTGGTTCAGTCATTTTTTCTAGGCTTGTATTCCGCAAAAATACTGAACCAGCAACCAGGAACCAGCCAACAAGCAACGCCTTTCCCGAACTCCGAATCCCGATTCCCGAATCCCGCGTTATCCCCGTCCTTTCCGCATATCCTTCACTCTGCCGTCTTCCCGAATCGGGAGTGGGAATGCTTTCACTGCTATTTCGAGCTTGTCTAAAAGCACGGATGGATCGTCGTCCAGAACAAGGTTCATGGGAATCTCGCGCTGGCAAAGTTCTGTGATGATGTGAGGAATGCTGTTACTGATACCGCCCGAGTTCGTCACAACCCCGATCGGACGACCTTCGTCGTACGCAATCGTGAATTCATTGAGCGTGCCAATTCCCCCGCCGACAATAACCACGGCATCCGCGGAACGAATATTGATGATGTCGCGCTCCATGAATCCCATGCCGGTATAAATAATCATGTCATGCGCATGCGGCGACAAGTATTCATTGACGTGCTCGTACTCAGAAAAGGCCGGAGAAATGCCGATCGTAAATCCATGACATTCTTTCGCGCCGAGAAGAGCATCATTGGGCAAACCCGGACAAGCACCATTGATAAAAATATATCCGCGCTTTGCAATTTCGCGGCCAAGAGCACGCGCCTTTTCGCGCGCAAGAGTATCCTCCGTCTGAGGCCCGGATGCCGATCCCATGACGCCGATTTTTAGACGATGATGGTGTGCCATGAGTGTGCTTGTGACAGTAGCGGGTGCTTGCTGTTTATCAAGACAGTATAGCACGAATTATCGGCATTGGATAGCCAAAAGTTGTTCAGGAGACGCTTGATGGACAGGTTTTAGTTTCTACAAAAACCATATTTTTTTACGGTAAATACAGCCTTCTATTCTCATTATGCTCATCATTCGTCCTGCCATAGCGGATCTTTCCATCCGTACCATGGAGATAATACCAATACGGACTTTCTTCGGGATGCATCGTCGCCTTGAGGCTGGAGAGACTCGGACTCGCAATGGGTCCCGGCGGAAGCCCTGCCACTTTCCGAAGATTATACGGTGAATCGATATCCAGATCTGCTCTGGTGATAGCACTTGTCGGTTTGTTTACGATATAACGGACGGCGGCATCTACACCCAGCATCTGTCCGGCATCAAAACGTTTCCAAAGAATGCCTGAAACAATGGGACGCTCGGCGGAGGCACGACTTTCTTCTTCCACCAGAGAAGCCATCGTGACGATCTCGTGAAGCGAGTACTTGGAAACTTTGATGTCCTCTGCGAGTCCGGTGACAACGCGTTTTTCAAAGGTCGAGAGCAAACGTTCCAAAAATGCCTGCGGCTGGAAATTTTCCCGGCTGACGAAGTACGTATCCGGATAGAGATATCCTTCCAATTTTCCGCCACGCTCAGCCAATTTTCCTGAAGCCGGAAGAAAAGAAAAGGAAGAGAAATCACAAGTGCGAGCGCAAGCGGTCACATCGCCCGGCTTGGCGATCTCCTTCTCGGCCAACAGCGCGTCGATATCTTTTAGCGTGAATCCTTCAGGAATGGTTATAACCATTTCCTCGGAAAATCCTTTGCTTAAAATATCCAAGATTTCTGCGACATTCAAAGAAGGCTTGAGTACGAAACTTCCTGCCTTTAAGACATTTTCCATACCTTGATCGCGCGCGTACATCTGAAACGCACGCGGCGAGCGAATGAGATTTTTCTCAGAGAGCAATGATGCGATGGCTTTCAGAGACGACCCTTGCGGAATCTGAACGGTCGTCCGCGTCTGATCATTCGCATCGACAGGGCCGATTGCACGACTATACCAAAATTTCCAGCCCAAACCCAAAATGGCGACAAAAACGATGGCGTAGAAAAGTTTTTTCACAGTGATAAGACGAAAGAAACCCATTACTCCTGTCCCTGCCCCGGCATCTGCATACCCATTTCACCCATCAGCCCTTGCATATGCTCCGCAGAGACAAGCTGCGCCTTCTTGAGCGAACGATTAAGCGCATCGATCAGCAACCCAGGCAGAGAGTCGCGGGGCACCTCGGGAGCAATCTCGATTTTAACCACTTCCATCTCAGCGGTGACAATCACTTTAACGCCACTCGCTTCCGCTTCCACATGAATGCTTTTAAGCTGCTTTTTGATCTTTTTGGCCTCCTGCTGGAGACGAAAAAGGTCCTTTGCTTGAGAGAATGAAACCATGCAGTGACGGTACCAGATCGATTGTAGACTGCAAAGGGGAGGAATTGATGAAAAGTCCTTTTTGGAGAATGAAGTTTTGTACATGAGAGCCTAGGAGGACAAGTTCCAATGTAGAGCGGAAAGCACAGGGCTGGACAGCACTTATTTTTCATACATACATGTAGGGGCAGCCATATCATCAATTTTGCCATGCACTGAGCTCTCTGCCCTGTGCTCTACATTGGAACTTGTCTTCCTGTTGGGAACTTTCCAAAAACAACATAAATCATCAATCAAAAAAGTACATTCCCCATCTTTATCCCCTCGAAATTCCAATTCGATCCTCAATCTCTTGGTTCACAAAAATCTTCTTGCGACCATACTTCATGCGGCTGTATTCCTTAATTAAAGCGGAAAGCTTTTCGTTGCGACCTGATTCGTCATAGATCGTTGCCATGCTGAACGGACGGCTGGTTGTGTTGTTGATATTCAATTTTACATAACAATGAAAATTCGGGATGCCAATGACATCTTGTTCGGAGAGGACCGGCGCCATTTCTTTTACCATGTACTCCGCGTCTTCCGCACCGATCTTAAAACTCATGATCGTGCCCACGTTACCGAAGACGGCATCGCGCATTTTGGTGGACGCCTGATCGTACGCTGCGGTCTTCCCGACAAGCTGCCCGATATACTGGTGAGCCATCACGAGCCCGAGCTCGTACTTGCGGGCTTCGGAGAGAATCGTGGCGAACGCGTCCGTGACGAAGTTTTGGAATTCATCGACGTACAGATAGAAACGCCTGCGGTCTTTCTGGGGAGTATCCGCGCGAGACAGCGCGGCCATGTTTACCTTGTTCACAAACACGAGTCCGAGCAACTGCGCGTTGATATCTCCAATCTTTCCCTTGCTCAAGTTCACGAGCAGAATTTTTCCGTCGTCCATGATCTGGCGGATGTTGAATGCGCTCTTCGGCTGTCCGATGATGTTGCGCATGGTCGTATTGGTCACGAACGGTCCGAACTTCGCGGAGAAGTACGGGATCATTTCCTCTTTTTCGCGCTGACCGGTCTTTGCGATTTCATGTTCCCAGAAGCTGCGAACAACCACGTTCTTGCACTTGGAAACTTTGTAACGCTGGAACTCTTCATCGACGAACAGGCGAGGAACATCGATCAAAGTCGCGCCCTCCTCTTCATCGTCCATCAGCGTGAGACAACCGTTACGGAAATAATGTTGGATGCGCGGACCGAAGATTTCGTTGCCGAAGAGCTTGATAAAGATTTCCATCGCGTCGAGCGACGCGCGATCTTTTTCTTCGTCCGTTTTCGCTTCGAGGAGATTCAAGCCCATCGGACGTTCGGAATCGGCAGGGTCGAAGACAATGACGTCTTTGGCACGCTCTTTGGGAATATGGCAGAGAATATCTTCGATTAAATCCCCGTGCGGATCCACGACGCAGAGACCCTGATTTTCGGCCACATCCTGGCGCGTCTGGAAGTTGAGCAATGCAGATTTTCCCGAACCGGATTTTCCGATGATGTACTGGTGACGCGTACGGTCCCCGTGCATGAAACGGATATTCGTATCCGTTGCACGGTATCTGTTGATACCGACCACAATGCCTTCGCGGGGCGCATTGGGCGGAGGTGGCAAAACCTTGTAGGTGATCCACTGGATGATCGGAATTTTATTGTAGCGACTGTCCGGAAAGTGATAGAGACCGGCCAGCTCTTTTTCCACGAGCAAGTCTCGCGGATGAAGGAAACCGTTGATACGGTATTTCCAAAGCCAGTGCATAATCGGAGCGTTCCAGGCGAGCGGCAAAAAATCTACCAAGATGCGTTTGTTCTGGAACCAGTTGCCGTAAATATCTTTGAAAATGTTAAAAGCGACTTGAATGTTGTTCGTCAAATCGATGGCTCGCTTCCACGTTTTGGCAGCTGCAAAGATGCGAAGACTCACATGAAAGCCGCTCATACCTGCTTTCTGACCAATGCGCTTATAGAGCTCTTCTTGAGGCTGAATCATGCGCACAAAAGAGTCGCCGTGACTGGCGCCTGGCGCAAAAGAATCATCCTTGCCCACGCCTCCTACAATCCCTCCAAAGACGCGGACGATATCCGAAAGAATCGGGATTCTGGAAACCCAGCGATCTTCTTTTCCTTTAAATTTGAGACTGGCGAATTCCTGAACACGCTTGTTCCAATTATCGGAAAACACCGGCGTAATGATGATCTGAATAGCGGCCGTCTCATCCTGATCCAATTTGCCAAGCACATTGGCGATATCATTGAGCGGATCATCCTGCATTTCCTCGTAGTAACGGACCGGATACATGTATTTCTTTTTGGTACCCATGTTGTACGCAACAAGCTTGTGACCCTTGGGCCAAACTTCCGGCGTTTTTTGAATGATTACTTCCGCGTCCGAATAAAAGGCAGTGATCTGCTTCTCCACAATGGACACGAGGCTTGGCTGAGTCAGCACATAAAAAGCCAGCTCGCCATGCTCGATGTACATTTCAAAGCTGATCGTGGCGTAGTGAAAAATCTTGAAATGGACCGATTGCCAGAATGTAAGATCCTTCACTTCCCAAAGAGCGCGATACAGCTGCTCCATGACAGCAATTTTTTCTTTGAAATCTTTCTCCGTGCGTTTCTCCTGATCGATTTTGCTGTCCGATCGCGGCAGCATCACCTTCATGCTGACAAGATGGAAACCCATCCACCATGCATACCAGAAGCGCATGCTGTAGATACCATATTTTATCAGCGCAATCGCAGTGATAATGATCACCGTATTATTCAGAGGGTCCTGTATATACCAACTCCACATCAGTCCCCAGACATCCGCATTAAATAGCAGACCCACCAGCTCTAGGGCAAGGAGGGCAAGGGGCCAAATGAGGAGGCGCAGGAGTAATCCCATCAGGTTTGGAAAAAATATCCTAAATCATTAGATTATATCACAAAATGGCAAAGCGGCACAGCGCAAAACATGGTCTACTCACGCAAGAATCACATTTTAGGGCTGATTGGCGGATCAAAATACGCTGATCTGCAATCAGTCAGCCGGACAGTCAACTACTTGCATCGTCATCAGTCGACCTGGGCCATCTTTGGAGCGCAGCGCAAAACGGTAGAGTCCTTCTTGGGAAGGCGTGAACGAAAATGTGTCCTTCGGCTGAATCCAGTCTTGTAAGCGATTGGTAGTCCCGTCGGGATACTGCACTTCGTCCAGGACGAACCATGCGGGCGACACCAGTGTCAGCGTGCCTCCGCGTGCGAGCGTGTGCGGCACCCCGCTCGTCAGGCGCGTACCCGGCGCAATGCGCGTTTGAAAATGATCGCGCAGCAAGCACGGTCCACCCAAAAAGGCGTCGCCCAATCGCTCAAATGTTGCCATGATTTTCCCGCTTTTCCGGTCCGCAATCGTCGTAAATGATGCGAGGCTCAAATCCATGTCACGCCCTTTCACATACGGACCGCGATCATTGATGCGCACGACGACGCTCTTGCCGTTGGCGACATTCGTCACGCGGACGAGCGTGTTCGAAGGAAATGTTCGGTGCGCCGCAGTAAGCGCGTACATATCAAACTTCTCACCGAACGCCGTTCCTTTTCCGTGGAACTTTTCGGAATACAGACTGACTTCATGTATTTCTTCCGTCAGCATTTTATCAAATTTCCGCATCAGAGAGAGCAATTCCTCCTCCGAAACCGGATGATCATCGAGGTTGGTAACGAGGGGATATTTTTCCAGATACATCGGCACGTTCTGGGGAATCAACAAATCATTGTCATCAATATTGCGTAATCGAAAAAGCCAGAGAACCGCATCCGAAAGACGAAGCGCATCATCGGGATAAAAAGATGCATCGTTATCCAAAAGCTGTCGCGCCTTTGCATAGGTAATTTCTTTAAACCCATTTTGATCCGCCTGCAGATCAGAAAACGGCTTCGCTTTGTAAGGCATGATCGGCCTTGTCAGGCTGGACCACATCAGCAAAAACCCATCCCTGCGGGAAACGGGATCGGCAGCGCTCGCGACGAGCGGACACAGCAACACAAGCGCAAAGAGCGTAAGACGTTTCATACCATGATCTTTTCAAAGGATCACCAGACAAGCAATCAAGTTTTCGATGAAATTACAATATTCTGGGGTCTTGTCAGGTAGCGGTGATTTTAATGGAGAAAACTACAGACGAGAGACTAGAGGAAAAGGAAGGGCTGACTCGATCTATCCCAAGTCTCTCATCTATAGTCTGTAGTCTGTAGTCTCTCGTCTCTCGTCTCCTCACAACACCTCCCATCCTTCCGCCCGCACCAATCGATAAAGTCGATCTCGCTGATCGATTCTCAAATGTAGAATAGTCGCAGGACCGACAAAGCCGGCGCCTTTGTCTGATGCTTTTTCGATGATCTTCGCATCAATCTGATACGCGATGACTGCTTTGCGGGTTTCAACGCCAAAGTGTCCTGTGGAACGTTCTGTTTTCAGGTATCCGCGAGCGATCAAGAAATTTTGCAGGAGATGCACATCGGAGTCCGTATCGCCTTCGGCGAGAAAGGCACTGACGATGAGCCCCTTTTTCACCATCAGATCATTGACCCGATTTATATCCATCAGTTGCCGTGCACGCATGGTGAGCAGAGAGCGCTGCCAATGCAGAATAGCGCGACTACGCGTGATAGGGCCCATGCGTCCGACCCAAGGCTCTTGTCCGGTTGTCACCAATCCCTCCTCTTTCTGTAACAGAGCGATGGACAAGGCGAGTTTGTCGTCAAAGATGCCGTTCGTTCGTCCACGGTAGAATCCAAGGAACCGAAGCGTGCGCTGTGCTTTTGCGATCTCCGACTTGAGACTGTCCGGCGTGACGTTTATGAAAGGATCGGGCGCTTTTTTGCGTTCAACGGCGGCCGCCAAGTACGCGGCTGAAAGTTCCGTCAGTTTATCGGATGGCTCTTTGATCTCGTAATCCTTCAAAAAGTTTTCCAAACTCTTTTGTGTTTGCGGACCGAACAGGCCGGAAATAGGGCCCTCGAAATAACCGGCATCGCGCAAATTTTCCTGGAGCAATTGTACGGAAGCTCCCTTCTGATTCAACATCGGACGAAGGGCCAGCAAGCTGGACTCCTCCGTTGCATACGCCTTCAGCATTGCAAGCGGGGCGGAGAACGCAGCGAGATTAATCGATTCATTAGGCTGTCCTGTTCCAACGGGATAGACGATCCCGCGAACACGCCGCACGCCAAAGGCAAGTGCGCGTGCGAGACCTTCTTCACCAGATCCCATCCACACATCGATACGATGGGCGCCGGATTTCAGCACATTGATTGCGCCGCCACGGTCATGAACAGTGACGATCCCAATACCCGGAAGGGAAATACGCGTGCCAAACGGATACGACTTCGGAGCTGCCACCATGCCGGGATACACTTCCGTTCCATCCGCACCGTTGGTCCCCTGTCCGTTCAGGACCACATCAGCGGCAAAACTCCCTTTGACATAGCAGCACTGATTTGGAAGCGGAGAATAATACGCGGTGATGACAAAGTCCTGCATCAACGGACGCACATCATCGGAATGAATCGTGATCGGCGCACTGAAGACGGTGCTTGGCGGTGCAAGCCCAATAAAAAACATCACTGCAATAATCCGAATGGGGAGTTTGGTTTTTGTGTGCATTCCGACTACTGTATCATATTTTGACCTTATTGTCCTGGATCAGAGAAAGACAGGATTTAGTGATCATGGTCTTGGTAAATAATGTATTATATTGTTTTCATTTCAAAAAGTGTATTATCCATGTTAATGGCTTAATAGAGCCAAAATTTAATTTTGTTGGTACGTCGTCGCGAAAGCGCTCTCATAGGATAAATCGCCGCATTCAACGGCGATTCCGCGGTAGAGATGATCGAAAACGAAAGCGGATCGACACTTCAATCATTTACAAAGCACAGCCGATTTTTCAGATCGATCTTTCACTTATGAAACAAAGACCATTTTCTCCACGCGCATTCCGAATTTTCCCGGAAAATAGACACCCGGTTCCACGGCGACGACTTCGCCAGACAATAAAATTTTTGGCGGGGCTTTGGACGATAAGATGACACCTTCATGAATGTCCAATCCCACGCCATGACCCAATGCATGCGTGAAGGATTTTTCGACTCCGTGTTTGCGTAAAATCGAGCGAGCGATTTCATCGACCGCATTGGTGGACACGCCGGAACGGATGAAATTCATAGAGTGACGAAGTGCGGTGCAAAGCATTTCATAGATCGCACGTTGTTCCACGGTGGGCTTTCCTGTAAAAAAAACTTCGCTCCTGTCGGCTCGGTACCCACGGTACATCGCGCCGACATCGATCTGCACGATGTGACCTTTTTTAAGCGAGCGCGAAGTGGGGTGATGATGCGGTGAAGAAGTGTGCGTGCCAAAGGCGACGATGGGATCGAATGCGAGTCCGTCGGCGCCAAGTTCCAACGCCCAGATCTGCAATTGTTTCGCCAATTTTTCTTCGGTGATTCCAAGGCGAAGAGCGGAAGGAATGCGACGCAATAATTCTTTGGTGATGCGCTCGGCACGGTGAAGGTACTTCAGTTCCTCAGTATCTTTCGTGCGCCGGAATTCTTCGAGAATTTCGGTCTTGTGCATAAATTTTGTACTCTTAAATTTTCGCTTCCATAAGCCCATTCTTTGCACAGATACGCTATCAGATTCGAAGCCGCATTGTGTAATATCCTTCATAAATTTTACGATATCGGCGCTGTCGTACACGGCGAAATGCGGATGTGTGATTGTGTTGGCAGTGTCGCGCGTAAGACGATCCACAAAGAGCAAGTATTTTTTCGGCGTCACCAGAAGAATGCCATCTGACAATGGAAGGCCAGTGAGGTACCGCAGACTCGTGAGATTGGTGATGAGAAACGCAGGAGTATCTGCCGCAGCCAGAAAAATTTTCGGAGTGATTGGTCGCATACTTTATCGGAAGATGCTTCATGCTATCATGCCTGTCGACATGAGTCTGCGCCGACAATTCCAACGGCTTTTGGGATGGATGCTGCTTGGCATATCCATGTCCTTCGCCCCTCTGGCGCGCGCCGCGGTATTCGATGGCGGTGCCCTGAAAGCCGGATTCGATTCTCTCATCGGCATCCAGAGTCCTGTCGTGCAGGGCGACTTGCGTTCGCTGCTCATCGCCTTTGCGCGGGCTGCAACTGGCATGCTTGGATTACTGGGCGTGATTTCACTTGTCATCGCAGGCATCTATCTGATTGTGGGCATGGGCTCGGACACGTCCCGGGAAACAGCAAAGAGAATTGCGCTCTACACCATTGTGGGACTTTTGATCGTCAGTACGGCCCGGCTCATCGTGGAGACAACGATTGCGCTGGCTTAACAGCGTCCAAACACCTCAAAGAGCGACAGATGAAGGATGGCATTCATGGCTGTTTTATGCTACAATAGAACTGAAAAAACATAGCCCTCTCCGCACATGAAAAAGACACCTGTTCTTCGCACGGCAGCCGCCTCTCTCCTTGCTTTTTTCGCCATCTCCTTTGGGGGTCTGGTACACGCGCAAGTCTATAACGGAGGAGGATTACCCGAAGGAGTAGGAGTCGCCACAAGCATCAAAGGTCCAATCAAGCAGCCGCTGCGCGAGACTGTCATTAAAGTTCTCGTCTATGTATTGAACTTTCTCGCACTCGCGGCAGTCATCGTTATCATCATTGCGGGTATACGATTGCTGGTTTCTCAGGGGGAAGAGGAGCAGATCACCAAAGCGCGAAAGACGATTCTTTGGGCGTTGGCCGGACTTATCGTTGTGCTATTCGCCAAAGTGATTGTGAAGGGAACTCTCGACATATTCTCATGATGCAATTTTCTGTGCATAGCCGGCTTACGCACTTCATCTTTGGAGCTACAGTTCTCTTGTCGCTTTCTTCCGGAAACGCGCTCGCACAAAATTTTGAGTTCTCCAATGCAGCTCCGAGCGAAGAGCGAATCCGCCTGTTTACCGGAGAAGTCTTTGAGATCATCGGCGTTGGTGAACTACCGGATGCACATTTCACCTGGGTCGCCACAAAAGACCGCACATTCATCGAGGCGGGACGTGATCCGGTCTTCCGTTATCGTTTTATCGAAGCAGGAAAATACACGCTCGATGCCGGTTTCTATACAACCGATTTTGCCGTCCAGATCCGACGCGCGCTCTCTTTGCAAATTTCGCCACGCGCGGGACTGGGCGATCCGTCACTGACTCCGCTCCTTCAGCCGGCCGAATTGCTGTCGGCCACTCCTGCGTTGGTCAATGAAACAATCTTCCTCGCAGAAGATCAGCAAATCCTGAAAATTATTCCGAATCAGGAACAAGTCGCAACATTTACCATGGATCTGCACACCGGCATTGATTCGAATGGTGATGGCAACCCCTCCAATGATAATGATATCGGCGACACATTCGCCAGCGCAGACGCCGCTCCCCTTTTCTTCTGGTTCACCAATATGGCAACGACGGAACGAACCATGAGCGTCACCTTGTCCCTGCGCGACGGCAGTGTCGTGACAAAGCGAATCAGCATCTTCCGCGGCAAAGCACGCACTCCTGTGGTGGATGCCACGGCTATCCAAGCGGAAGTGAATCCGGATGGTTCCATTCGATTTTCCTCCGTCTTGGAGCCGCGTCCGGAAACACCGTTGCTTTTTGAATGGGACTTTGGCGATGGAACACAGAGCCTCCTCACAACGCCTTCTCATCGCTACAAACAAAACGGCACCTACCATATTAAGGTCACCGTGCGAAACATCACCACGGGAGAAGCTGCTTTGAAATCGACGATGGATCTTCTGGTCCAAGGCGTGCAATCGGGTTCGGTTCTCACGCCAGCTTCATCGGACCCTGGAAATGCCTCCGGTTCTTCGGATGGCATATTCGCTTTCCTCGGCACGCTCTCCAGAACATTTCTGCCGCTTTTCGGCATCGCAGTCGTTGCGGTGTTGCTGGGTATGGGAATTGTGTGGGCGATCAAACGCATCATGAACCGCTCGGGCAATCTTCAGCAAAAGCTGGAAGCGGTAGAGGACCGCATCATGGAAAAGAAAAAAGATCCCCTCGCCCGCGCAGAAGTGATTGATGCTCCCGCCCCACTGGAAATCCGCCGGGAAACACCACAGGATCTCCCTTCGCAGCAGCAGCCGGAACCTGCTCCGGAGCAACAAATCGAAGAACGACCGCCTGAGTCGGCCATCGATATTGAAAAGGCTCCGTCTTGGCTCAAACAAGGTCTGGCCGCACAGCCACCTGCACCAGCAGATGAGCAGGAACCTCCGGAGGAATCTTCTCCTCCGCCCCCTCCTCCTGAGCCGACACCAGAGCCTCCTGCTCCGGCACCTGCCGCTCCTGCGATGCCAGAACCCACTCCTGAGCCTGAACCGGCTCCAGCTCCGGCTCCAGTAACACCACCAGCGCCCACACCAGAACCAGCACCTCCGATCATCAATCCTCTTCCTCCACTTGCGCCCGCACCTACAGCACCTGTCGCATCACCGATCGATGAAGTTAGTGACGATATGACGAATGATGAGCCGGAACCCACGCCCGCTTCCATGGCAGGCTTGAGTCCCGAGGAAATCGCACGTCAAAATCGCGAACGCGAGAAGCGCCGCCTCAAGCGTCAGCGTTATCGCGAAAATCAGCGTAAGCGCCGTGAAGAGGAGCGCCTGCAAAAAGTGCAAAGCCCAGTCGCACATACGCCAACTGCTCCAGCTCCAATGGTAACGAATCAACCGATGCCAGCTGCACCGCTGCCCGTACAAGAGCCAATCGCTCCATCGATAACAGCCCCCGAACTGCCGATCGCATCTACCTCTGAAATTGCCAATCTTTCAAGCGCAGTGGAACCCATCGCTCCGATTCCTGCGGAGCCAGTCGTCCCTGTCTCCCAACAGAAGCCCCGGCTGCACCAACTCCCGTGATAGCGTCCGATCCAGCCCCTCTGCCTGAATCAAATCCGATTCCGGCAGCATCACCACAGACACGCCCACAAGAGTTCCCTATAGAGGAAGGGAAAAAAGACAGCGACGTCACTTTCCTCATCCGCGCAGACAGCGTGAGTGAGCCGCCTGCTCCTCCGCCCGCCCCAAACGTGCCTCCGAGCGGCACTCCAGCAGCCTGAAGACCGGATTTCCATCTGGCAAAGGGCTCTTTTTGCATTTACACTTCCCCCGCTCATGGCGAGCGTAGCTCAGTTGGTTAGAGCGTCTGGTTGTGGTCCAGAAGGTCGAGGGTTCAAGCCCCTTCGCTCGCCCCAGTTAGATTAATCTGACTGGGCTCGCCCCATCCTTCGCGCGGCGCAGCCGCCGTCCGAAGTCAGTGGAACACAAGTCACTCTCTTTTTCCGTGGGCCGCGGCTACGGATGGCGGGCCATCCAACGCGAAGGACGGCAGCGAAGGATGCCGTTCGTACCATTGAGGCCGGTGCCATTATCACTCGCCCCACTATCATAATCTGCCAATATACAAAAAGTGTCACTTCGTTTTCCGTGAAACTGCGAATACTTTGCACGTATGTTCATGAACTTTATTTCGGCGCCTAAGGAGCGCGCAGTAACGATACTCGTCATTATTGTGATCGGCGTTCTGCTCTTCGCCATATTGATTCACCGAGAAAAGCAGCTACCCTACCCTATCAATCTAACGGAGGTAAAAGATGAATGGTTTACGAAAGAAAATCCAGAGGCATTTACACCTTCGGAAGTGGCTCAGAATTTATCCGAACTGCTTGGAAAAAGAATTCAAGTAGAAGGACTAGTAAACGTTAAAAAATCGAACTTTCAAACACTTATGGGGTGTTCCGCAAAAAACCCCTGTTGTAATGACCGCTATGATGAGCCTGTATTAATAGATAAAGGTGTTTCCCTAACCCTTAGAGGAAATGAATATTCTAAAAGTGACCTAAATATGCCTTTGGAAAAGAGGATTACTTCCGATTTCCAAGGAACGAGGGTGCGGTGCTGGAGTGATGCCTGTCAGCCGCTCTGTTATCCGCTTTTGCAAGGAAAATTCTACCGCGTGACTGGAAAAATAGGTGGTGTTATTGATGAAACAAGATCCTCAGTGGATGAAGGAAAGATTTCTCCAATCTTCGGAACACAGAAGGCGTATTGGCTGGAAATAGAGAGTTTTATGGAATTAAAAAAATAACCTTCCCCTTCGCTCGCCCCAGTCAGCTTAAGCTGACTGGGCTCGCCCCATTGAACGCGGTTTTTTGGAGGCCAGATTAGGCAATATGCCTTCTTCCAGCCGAGGATTCCGTAGAATACTCAACAGGGAGAAGGTAACCCTGTGCTGTCAAAGAACGATACCGATTGAAAATAAGTGGGTCGTTCATGGCTAGATGATAACGAATGCAGGATTTGACAACATTCAATTTTCATATCATATTTTATATATGACAGAAGGGCAAAACGAACGGCTATTGGCAGCTATCTCTGCACTGGAAGCAGCTGAACTGCTTGATCCAAGAACCGCTGGTAGGGTGAAAGACCGGCTGGATCGCATCACTGATCCCACCCATCAGCAGCTTCGAAAAGTGGTATCGGATGCTTTTGCTTTGGTCACTTTGGGTCACAGGCTATCTGTGCCACAAGAGGCATTTGAGTGTGTATCTACAGGTGCACAGCAACTAATGAGAATCCTCATCGCGCAAAATGGCATCCCGATAAATGCCCGCGATCTTTGGCAAAAGTTAGAACTCACCAATGAAAAAGAGCCATTCACTGCCCTGTATCGCTTCGTGCATGAAGTAAATGAAAGGCTGTCGCTGTACGGTCAGATACAGGAGACTGGTCATCGGGGTCGACCCTTCTATTGGAAGCCTACAGAGACGCAGAAGTAATTACTGTCGCTGCTCTCTGCTTCTTTCGCATCGTACTGATGGCAGAGGCAAAGCATCGGCCTTGTTCGAGGCTCTTGTATTGGTTGTTCCCGAGGTATCCCACCGGTGTCTCGAACCCGAATAAAAAATAACCTTGGCCTTCGCTCGCTCCATTTCTGTCCTTACGATTATTTTTCTTTTTGAGTCGCTGTCCTCGAGCTAGGCAAAAATAATGATACTGCATGAGTTTGGATTTTTTGAGGAATCAGAAAACCCTCCATCCCGCGATGAGATGGAGGGAACCGAAAGGGTTTTTTGCTTGTCATGCGTGACGATTACTTCTCGCCCGCGTGGTAGAACATGTAGTTCAGAGCCACGCGCTGCTGAGCGGTACGCGCCTTCTCACGCAGACGGTCAGCTTCCTTGGCCTTGCCGAGATGCTCGGCCAGAGCACAGGCGACACCGTACTGCTTCAGCACGTTTTCAGCCGTGACCATTGCGGCGGGCATAAACTTCATCAAAGTCACCTCTGAGTCTGTCAGATTTCCACTGAACAGCCCCATATAGTATCCAAACCGAATAAGTATGTGCTGCGCCGTACCCACCGCTCCGCGAGCTAGACAATGGATAAGATGGCCTTTTACGATGGTGGCCAACTCCCCCCTTTGCCAATCGTGTATGGTGCAGAACAACAACGTGTGGAGCATTTTCATGAACTCCTCGGTGGACCGCTTTGGCACCGGACCGCTGTCAAAACAACCGTCGACAAGAACATTCTTAAATTCCCTCACAATCATCAGCTGGCAAACCGGCTGGATCTCTTTGAAAACCTTCAAGTCTGAGCCGTTGATCATCACTCCATTCATGAACTCGAAAATATTCGGAGTGAGGAAATTGTTCCGGAATCGCATCTCCAGCATCTCATACCATGCCTGGAGCACTTCGGATTCTGTGAAGCCATGAGCGAACAGGTAGCTGACAATATCCTGCAGACTGTGCTGCTCCGGGCCTATGATCGATCTTGTCAAACCTTGCACATACTTTTGGCTTCCACCTTCATGCACGAGGGTGGTGTGGAGGAAACGTTTCTGCATTTCCGCTTGTTTTGTCGACTGGTCGAGTATGAGCGTGAGCATGAGAGAATCTCCCCGAGCGTGCTCCGAGCCATGAGGCTGAGCGTGCTCAAAAAAAGTGACGAGGGCTTCAAGCGCCCCTAAACCGTAGTCCCTACGCAACATAGCAAGGAACCGTGTAGCTATCGCTTGCCGACAAGGCCAGCGAATACCAATTCTTCTGCTCGATTCAGGGTTTCCGAACGAGCGATTGAGACAAGATCTGTATGCCGCAAAGCCGACGCGACGCTCTCTTTGAGCTCATCCAACGAATGCTTCTTAAACATACAGAAACCGCTTTCGGTGTTTTTAATGAACACTACGGCACCATTACCGCAGTTGAGTAATTTACTAAGTACTGAGAAAAAGTCAATTTTTGAAAACCTACAGAAAAACATGAAGCACATGTAGAAAGAAAAAATCGAAAAAAAAGAAAGATCAACCCCACCTTCTATGGAGCCATCGTTCGCCTCTCTACCGGTCATCCACTATTTCCCCACCCAAGAGAATTATTGCTACACTGCGCAGGTAATTTCCCTCCATCATTATGCTCCTCGGCATCATCTCTGACACGCACGAACATCTTGAGAATATTGAGAAAGCCAAACGTATCTTTGCCGAACATGGAGCATCACCAGTAATTCATTTGGGCGATTACTGCGCAGGACCATCGGTCCGTGCGCTGGAGGGCATGAAAATCATCGGTATCTATGGTAATAACGATGGTGACTTGCCGCGCATTATGGGAAATTTCCAGAAAATCGGCGCGGACTTTCGTGGAGAGTTTTGTGTGTTGGAGTTAGATGGATTGAAGATCGCCTGCTATCACGGCACAGTGCAGGAAATCACGGATGCGCTGATCGACTCCGGAAAATACGATATTGTACTTTCCGGCCATACGCATGAAGTGCATGTGGAGACACGCGGAAAAGTGCTTGCTCTGAATCCCGGCAGCACACATGGCTTTGAGAAGACCGGCACCATTGCAGTCCTCGACACTGCTACAAAAAACGTGGAAATTATTGAGCTGAAATGATGTACTGGCCGCGTGCTGATAATGAATATGCGAAGCGGCCCCTTTGTCCTGAAGTCAAAGTACAATCAATGCGATCACAGCACAGCAACAACAAAAGTTGTCTGAAATTATTCGACGCGCTTTTGCGGTTGCGCAGCTTTATCTTCTGCCCTTCTTCGGCTCATTCGCCAATTGCAGCAGAAGATTTTTCTCGATGAACTCTTTCACCGAGCCTTCGCCGTCATCCGCGCGAATCAACGAGACGCCGACTCTGCGCGGCGGGATGACGCACCACTGGCGATTGCCGCCGGACGTGGACCCATCAACCCAGGTGAATCCGGCGCCTAACCATCCGGGAACGCGCATGTAATTCACGCGGAGACTGACATCTTCTTCCGGCAAGCTCATGCGTTTGCGATAGGCTTTTTGAATGGCATTCGTGTCGCATTCCGTTTGCGAAATAAGTGAAACAGTGAGCGATCCGCTTTTATTGCCATCCGTCGTGCGCGTGAAAATCGCGCTGTCTGTTCCAATCGTCACACTCCATTCCTGAGGGAGTGTCACATAGCGCTTCAAGAAAGGCAGGAAAACTTGATTGCCAGATTCCGCTTCAACTTCCACTGCGAAGGAACTGGAAGAACTCATCGCACTTGAAGAGGAGGATGATGCGGGTGTCGAAGAAGATACTCTGCGCTTGCGAGCCAGCTCGATTCGCTTCGCGCGAAAGGCTTTGCGCTGCTCAGCGCGCGTCATCGATGAAGACTGCTCCGCGGCGATCCCAGCGGGAGCCAAAACCGAGAAGGAAAAAACCAAAGCGAAGAGAAAAGCAATAAGTGAACGCATGCAGGATGGGGGTGAAGCGCGGCAAAGTATAGCAGAGCTGAAAATGGCCCGCGAGCCTTTCATTTCCCTTTCCAAAGCCCTTCCTGCCTTGGCACTGCACAGAAAAACTGCTACTCTTCCAAAGAGCTTTCGCCTATTTCAGCATACAACCCCATGGCAGATCTTCTCTTCCGTACGCCAAAAGGCACGCATGACGTCCTCCCAGAGGACCACATGTACATGACGTATATCAAGAAATCCGTACGTCATCGCGCGCGCCAGGCAGGCTACAAACGTATTGATACGCCGATGTTCGAAGCACGCGGTGTTTTTGAACGTGGCATCGGCGCGCATACGGATATCGTGGAGAAGGAACTGTTCCTTGTGGCAGGTCCGCACAAAGCCGATGATGAAAAGGCGGAATTCGCGCTGCGACCGGAGTTCACCGCCGGCATCTGCCGCGCATTCATCGAACACGGAATGCAGCAGCTGCCTCAGCCGGTAGAGCTGTACGCGATTGGGCAGTGTTTCCGCTATGACCGCCCGCAGAAAGGTCGGTATCGACAATTCCACCAATTTGATTTTGAAGTGATCGGGCTTCGCGATCCGAGCCTTGATGCGCAGCTGATCCACGTCGTGACCAATATCATGGCTGATTTAAAAATCCTGGATCGCTTGCGGTTGCAAATCAATAACATCGGCACGGCGGAAAACCGTCTCGCGTATGTGACGGCCCTCAAGGATTACTTCATCGGCAAGGAGCGACAGCTGCCGGAGGAAGATGCGCGCCGCCTGGAGACCAATCCTCTGCGCCTGCTCGATTCCAAACACGAAGACACGCAAATTCTTCTGAAGAATGCACCGACCTTGGAGCAATTTCTGGATGAAGACAGCAAACAATTTCACGCGACACTTCTGGAATATCTCGATGAGCTCGGCATCAAGTACACGCAAAATCCGCAGCTCGTTCGCGGTCTCGATTACTACACGCAGACGGTCTTTGAGTTCTGGGATTCCAGC
>Ga0163152_10001005_pt1 | contig 45875 bp, 42 predicted proteins | sample OliLakLV19MP8IB2_FD_148635 | JGI IMG/M metagenome (GOLD analysis project Ga0163152, IMG submission 148635) | Freshwater microbial mat bacterial communities from Lake Vanda, McMurdo Dry Valleys, Antarctica - Oligotrophic Lake LV.19.MP8.IB-2 | ecosystem: Environmental > Aquatic > Freshwater >...
GGTCGTATTTCCAACGAGCCATGAGTCTGAGCGGCGGCTGTGCTGAATCGGTCATGATGCAAGGCATGGTGATCGACATGGAAGAAGCACGGCTGCAGACGATCGCGCACGTCAGGGCCTTTCTGGACGGGGCCACGGAGGTCGCCTTCCGGGTCTCCAAAGCGGACCGGTATCCGTTCATCGAGCGGGTGCTCACGCGGTTTGGCTCTGCCTCACAGGGACGGATCGGCAAGGGCGTACTGCTCCGGTATCTGGCGCGCATCACGGGGCTCTCACGCCAGCACGTGACCCGGCTGGTGCGGCGGTACCGCCAGGAGGGCACGCGGTCGACCCGGCATGGCCCGCCCCAGCACGGCTTTCGCCGCCGCTTCACCGTCACGGACGTGGCCCTGCTGGCCGACATGGACGCGCTGCATGGCACCGTGTCCGGCCCGGCCACCAAGAAGTTGATGGCACGGGCCTGCCATCTGTTCGGGGATGCGCGCTTCGAGCGGCTGGCGGGGATTTCAGTCTCCCCTCTGTACAATCTACGCCGCGGGACACCGTACCAGCGCACGCGGCGGCACTGGACCAAGACGCGGCCAACCGGCGTGCCCATCGGCCAACGCCGCGCCCCACAACCCAACGGCTCGCCGGGTTATATCCGGATCGACAGCATGCATCAGGGCGATCAGGACGGAGTGAAAGGGGTGTATCACATCAACGCGGTGGATAGCGTGACCCAGTTCCAACTGGTCGCGACCTGCGAGAAGATCAGCGAGGCCTATTTGCTGCCGGTCATCCGACAGCTGTTAGAGGGCTTTCCGTTTGTCGTCCTGGGATTTCATGCGGACAACGGCTCGGAGTACATCAATTACCAGGTCGCCGCGCTGTTGGAGAAATTGCGCCTCGCGTGCACCACGTCTCGCCCCCGGCATTCCAACGACAACGCGCTGGCCGAATCCAAGAATGGCGCGGTGGTGCGGAAACACCTGGGCTATGCGCACATCCCGCAACAGTTCGCCACACGGGTCAACGCGTTCTGTGCGGACTTCCTGAACCCCTACGTGAACTTCCACCGCCCGTGCTTCTTCCCGGAGACGATCACGGATGCCAAGGGAAAGGAGCGCAAACGCTATCACTACAAGGACATGAAGACGCCGTATGAAAAGTTGCAATCCCTCCCCGATGTCCGTCAGTATCTCAAGCTCGGCATCACGGTGGAGCAATTGGATGCACAAGCCGCCAGGATGAGCGACACGGAGGCCGCCTTGGCGCTGAACCACGCACGAAGCAGGCTGTTCCAGTCTATCTCTGCGGCAAACCGGAAGCGGGCATGAGCCACACCGGCACGGCAGAACGACGGAACATTGATCAACCTGACCGAGTCAGCACAGAGAGCAGAGACTCAGATTCGCCGACCGTCGTTCAGACTCATTTCTGGATTGGAAAATACTCCAGGCATGCCGGCACACGTCATTGGTGAAAAGATCCCTCCGCGGCTCTCGTTTCCATTGGGAGCATACGGCGATTGTCCTGTATCAGCCCCTGGCATCGAAGGCCGCCTGCATTTCTGCAAGAATGGCGGCGGCGGCGGCGGCGGGATCTGACGCATCTCTGATGGGTCGACCGACCACCAAATAGTCGGCCCCTGCCGAAATCGCCTGGGTCGGCGTGGTCGCCCTGGCATGATCATCGACACCTTCGCCGGCAGGACGCACGCCGGGCGTGACGATCAGAAATCTCGGACCGACTTTTGGGCGGAGGATCGCCGGCTCTTCGCCTGAGGCCACCACCCCATCACAACCCACTTCAGAGGCCAAGAGGGCGCGCGCGGCAACTAAGTCCTGGACAGTCCGTTGGATGCCCATATCACGGAGATCCTGACTGTCGAAGTTGGTCAACACCGTCACCGCCAACAGTTTCAGTGTGGACGCTCCACGGCCTTGAACGGCTGCGACCAGCGCCTTCCGGTTGGCATGGATCGTGAGGAATTCTACGCCCATCGCCGCAACCCGCGCCGTGGCTCGACGAACCGTTTCCTCGATATCGAGAAACTTGAGGTCCAGAAACACCTGCTTGCCTTGTGCAATCAGGCGCTGAACCATCTCAGGCCCAGCGGCGGTGTACAGTTCGAGTCCCACCTTCACAAACACGATCTGATCCTGCACGCGATCGAGAAGCCGGTCAGCTTCATCGCGTGAGGGCACATCAAGGGCCAAGATTAAACGGTCACGGGCATGAATAGTTGACATAGGTTTGTCCTTTAATAGAATGGCTCACCTTGACGCTTCGGAGAACCATGTGGTACAAGTGCATTCTTTATTTGAGGAGTCTACTATGCCGGTTGTACATAAATCGACGATTCGCCGAGCCCGCCAATCTGTGAAGCGGCAAAACCGTAACCGTGTGACGATGAGCGCCCTTAAAACCCTCGTGAAGAAAGTCCAAGCGGCTGTAGCCGAGAAGAAGGTTGAGGATGCGAAAGCAACCCTGCGTCACGCCACCTCAGCCATCAGCAAGGCCGCGACGAAGGGCGTGATGAAACCGAATACGGCTTCGCGCCGGATTGCTCGACTCACCCTCCATGTCAACTCCTTATCTGCTTCCCCCTCGTAATCGTTCGCACGTTCGAGATGGTTCTCGCTCTCACCGGTTGTGGCACCTCGGTGCCACGAGTCGGTGAGGGTGGACGCGCGTTGACCTGGGCACGATGGCATAACCGCAACAACACATCTTCAAGAATTCGCGCGGGGCGTCCACCACTTCCACCCTTCAGCTTGGCATCGGTCTCCAAAAATAACCGACACGCCTCATGCAGGTTGGCGTCGGAAAATTGATCGAGAAACCCTCGCACTGTGTGGGGATCCATGCGCAACGTCCGAGCAGCCTCTCCCTCACGCCCTCCTTGCCGTGCGATTTCCTTGACCTTCCAGAGTCTCCGATATTGCCAGGCCAATGAGCCAAGGATTCTCAGTGGGGCCTCCCCCGCTTCCAGATTCCTAGCCAGGATCGCCAAGACCCGCCCGCGGTGTTTCGCGCCGATCGCCAACATCAAATCAAACACTGACGCGCCTGGCTCCGTTCCACGCAGGATCGCGACGTCAGCGGCAGTGACGATCTGACCGGGCGGGACATACGCAGCCAGTTTTTCCAGTTCGCGCCGAACCGAGTAGAGCGAGCCACCACAGGCTTCTTTGAGCACATCACACGCGTCGGCGTTGAGCCGGACCCCGATCCGTTCAGCGTCCTGTTTAAGCCAAGGAAGCCAGTGCGTCTCTCTGAGAGGAGAACAATCGACTGTCACCGCGGTCTTTGTGAGGGCCTGGGTAAACTTGAGTCGTCCGTCAAGTTTCGAGGCGACAAAGATCACAGCCGTGGAATCATTCGGCTCCTTCAAATAGGACAGAATCGCATCGCATTCCCGGGCCGGAAGTTTATCTGCCGCTTTCACCACCACCACTCGCCGAGCCGCAAACACGGCTATCTCCGAAGCACAGGTGACAATCTCCGCCCCGCTCACGTCGTCCCCATAGAATAGATCGCAATTGAAATCGCTCTCGCCTTCCCCCAGCAACGCGGACTTCAAGGCACCGAGAGCCATATCGCGCAGCAAATCTTCCTCCCCGACCACCGCATACAGCGGCGCGACCGTTCCTTGCGCAAGTTGCGCCTTGAGCTGAGCATGAGAAATGGGTGAGGCCATCGTGGATATCCGATTTATTTGTTGGTGCTGTCCACGTCGTCCGATGCCTGACGTGCGGTCGACTTTGCCAACTGTCCCGATTCCAACTGGAGCAGAAAGCGGGAGGCCAAGTCCTCGGCGATGAAACGACCCGCTTGTTCCAACGCTCGGTTCTGCAGGGCACGGTTAAATTGCAAGTCCGGTGTCACGTAGAACTCCGACGCGCCCTTTGCCGTTTGCGCCCATACGACACGTTGCGTCCTGGTCTCCTCCACCTTGACGATCACGACCACCTCTGCGCGGCTTTCGAGCGTGGTAGTCTGGCTGAAACTGAGCGTCGGAATAATAACCGAGAGGATTTGTCCTGACAACACAAGATCGGCCTCCTCAGAATCCTGAACGACCTGCGCCCCGCTGCCCGAGGAAAACTCATGGCGCAGATAGTTGGTATAGCGGACTTCCAAGTTCGGCTCAAAACTTCTATTTTCCAACGTGCGAACGACCAACCGCGGTGGCGGTGACGCGGACGAGGCCGCCGCAGCCGCTCCTCCAATCGTGGGTCCCGCTCCTTCCACACGGAATTGATAGCCGCACGCGCTGAGCGACAGGCTCAGCGCCACGTACAAAGTAAAAAGGCAAAAGTGAAAAGTTCCGGAGCATCCACTTTCACCTTTTAACTGTAAACTTTTTACTTGCCGCATCGGCTACACCACAAAGTTCATCAGTTTTTTTTCGACATATATAATATTTTTGGGTTCTTTGCCCTGCAGCCACTCCGCGACCTGCGCGCGAGCCAGATCTTCAACCTGCTCGCGAGTGGCGTCGGCGCCTACGTCGAGTTTCACCCGCAATTTTCCATTCACCTGGATCGGAATGATCAACCGATCGCTCACCGTCATAGTCGGATCAAAGATCGGCCAAGGTTGCTGAGACACACTCGGTTGATGACCGAGTATTTCCCATAACTCTTCCGCCACATGGGGCGCGAAGGGTGCCAGGATCAGGACGAAGGGTTCAAGCAGGGCTCGGGAGCGCTGCTCGGCCTTGGTCATTTCATTGGTAAACACCATCATCTGAGAGATCGCCGTATTGAATCGCAAGCCTTCGATATCCTCAGTCACCTTCTTGATCGTCTGGTGGAGCAGCCGCTGGTGTTCGAGAGAAGGCATTGTGCCCACCACGGCGCTCGACACACGGCCCTCTTCATTCACCATGAGTCGCCAGGCCCGTTCGAGAAACCGCGTGACCCCTTCCACGCCTCTGGTGTTCCAGGGCTTCACGGCCTCCAATGGGCCCATGAACATTTCGTAGAGCCGCACCGCATCGGCTCCGAACTGATCCATGATCTCATCGGGATTCACGACGTTGCCGCGGGATTTCGACATCTTCTGGTTATCTTCTCCCAGCACCATCCCCTGATGCACCAGCTTCTTGAACGGCTCCGGCGTACTGACGACTCCAATGTCGTACAGCACCTTGTGCCAAAACCGCGCATAGAGCAGATGGAGCACAGCATGTTCGCTGCCGCCGATATAGAGATCCACCGGCATCCAATAGCGCTCCTGCGCCGGATCGACAAGCTGGCTAGAATTTCCAGGATCGATAAATCGCAGATAATACCAGCAGGAGCCGGCCCACTGAGGCATCGTGTTGGTTTCACGGCGTGCCGCTGCCCCGCTGATCGGGTCGGTGGTCGTCAGCCAGTCGGTGAGATTTGCGAGCGGGCTTTCGCCGCTCCCTGACGGTTTAAAGTTGTTGGTCTCCGGCAACAATATCGGTAACTGCTCTTCCGGAAGCGGAAGGGCCTGGCCAGCGACCCACACAATTGGAAAGGGCTCCCCCCAATACCGCTGGCGGGCAAAGAGCCAGTCCCGCAACTTATAGTTCACGGCCTGGCGACCCTTGCCCTGCGATTCTAACCAAGCCGTGATTTTCGGCACGGCATCATCCGGCGTCAGCCCATCGATGGTAAAGCTTCCGTCCGACGTCCTCGAATTGATCACGGTCCCCTTGTCGGTCGCGACGAAGGCCTCTTGTTCAACCTGACCGCCCGCGATGGCTTCACGGATCGGCAATCCATAGGTCTTCGCAAAGGCCCAGTCGCGCTCGTCGTGCGCCGGCACAGCCATAATGGCCCCGGTCCCGTAACCCATCAACACGTAGTCGGCAATCCAAATGGGCAGCGGCTCGTTGTTCACTGGATTCACCGCATAGCCGCCGGTAAAGACCCCGGTCTTGTCCTTCTCGAGCTCCTGCCGCTGGAGGTCGCTTTTTCTCGCCGCTGCCTCGCGATAGGCGGTGATATCAGTGCGGCGATCCACAGTCGTGACGACCGTCACTAACGGGTGTTCCGGGGACAGCACCATATAGGTCGCACCGAACAGAGTATCAGGCCTCGTGGTAAAGATCCGAACCGTACCAGGAACGCCGACAAGATCGAACTCGACTTCCGCGCCGATCGATCGACCGATCCAATTCTTTTGCATCTCCAATGTGCTGGCCGGCCATTCGACCAGCTTCAAATCTTCGAGCAGCCGATCGGCATAGGCGGTGATCTTCAACACCCATTGGCGCATCGGTTTGCGCACCACATCGAACCCGCCGACTTCGCTCTTGCCATCGATAATTTCTTCATTGGCGAGCACCGTCCCCAGAGCAGGGCACCAGTTTACCGGCACTTCCGCCACATAGGCCAGACCTCGTTCGAATAGTTTCAAGAAGATCCACTGTGTCCAGCGATAATACGCGGGATCGATCGTGCTGATCTCGCGCTCCCAGTCATAGGAGAGCCCCACACGTTTCATCTGGCGCTTGAAGGTCGCGATATTCTCAGCTGTCGTAATAACCGGGTGGATTCCGGTCTTCACCGCATACTGTTCCGCAGGGAGCCCGAATGCGTCCCACCCCATCGGGTGCAGCACATTGAAGCCTCTCATACGTTTGTAGCGGGAGACGATATCCGTCGCCGTATAGCCTTCAAGATGGCCGACGTGGAGGCCGGAGCCGGATGGATAGGGGAACATGTCGAGGCAGTAGAACTTCGGCTTGCTCCGGTCGTCAGCCACGCGAAAGGTTCGGTGCTGCTCCCAATAGGCCTGCCACTTCACTTCAAGGGCCTGATGATCGTAGGTCTTGCTCATAAGTACGAGGGGACAGGTTCAGCCTTCTGCTGTCACACCGATCCCTCTCAGGATGCTGATGGTTGAACGCTGGCCGCTGATGGCTCGGTACGGGAGCAGCGAATCTAACACAGCCCTCTTGGGGTCACAAGATTCCGCTATGCCACGGTGTCATCCCCAAATGATCATGTCCGCTTTCACCACGAGAGCAATGTCCGCTTCGTGACGAGACGGTCGGCCCTCACAGGGAGGGCCAGATGGTCAGCGAGGACAGGGTCATCATGCCTGTGAAGGCACTCCGGCTGGTACAGGTGGTTCGTCAGACGATGGACAAGAAGCTGACGCAGGTGCAGGTGCAGGCGGGCACCCTACTGGGACTGACACCACGCCACATCCGCCGCCTCATCGAGCGGGTGGAGCAGGCAGGCGACCAAGGGGATCACGCACCAAGGTCGGCCGCTCGGCATTCACGCGAGCACAGCTCGGCCCGTGAAGATCGCGGTAGTCACACCGGTCCACCCACCCCGGTGCCCGGTCACGCCGAGGCCGAATCATCCGTGGCGCCGACGCCTGCGGCCGGAGCCACGAACACAGGCAACGGGGGCGAGCACATCACCTGGACATTTCTACTGTGGGAGAAAGAGGCCATTTCTATTTGAGTTGATAGACCATTGTCGTCGTCACGTCTTTATGTCCAAGCAGTTCTTGGACTGTCCGAATATCGTACCCGTACTCAAGAAGGTGGGTCGCGAAAGAATGACGAAACGTATGGGCAGATCAATAGTTCAAGGGACCGGTATTGGCTCTGTGCTGACAAGACGGCTTAGCCGAAGAGTTTTCCCTGCGGCTGTACATTGGACCTGATCTCTGGCCAAAGTTCGATAAACGATGCTGCGGAAATACGCGCCAGCTCGCTCGGCTCAATCTTGTTCAAACCGCCACCGTAAACTCGGCCTTCGCCCCGGAGTTCGTGGCCAGTGACTCGACCTAGCAAAGCGTGGACGGCTTCGGCACGGTCGGGATGTCGGCGCAGCATCGCCGCGAGGCTGTTCTGTGGGTAGAGCATCAGGTAGAGATTAGTTCCAATCGCCTTCGAGCGATTCCAGATGAAGCGGAACGGCTGCTTGTCGGCAGAGCCGCGGCCCATGTAAGTGCAGAGGAACGAGGTGGGCTCTCGCTGTTCCTGCTTGTACCAGGGGTTGCGCTTGCCGATCAGATAGCCGTCCATGATGCCGAGCGACTGGGCGGACCTCAAGTATTTCCAAAGCGCTGGATACTTGGCCTCGACCATTGCCTCGGGCAGGTTGCAATCGATGACGCACAGTTGGCGGTCGAGCAGGGGGTAGCCGTCACCATCAGCGTCGATGCTCATGGTCTTAAGATGGCGCGGGCTGGGAAGGATCGGGCGGAGGTACTTGCCTGGAAGGCCGAGGCTTTTCGCGTCAGCGCGGTCAAGCACGAAAAACTTGTTACAGCCGGTGGCGATGCCCCGCTGGACGCGAAAGAAGTCGCCAAGCATCGGGCCGTTACCGTCGCTAAGCGTGTGTCGGTCGTTCTTGGCGTGACTAGGATATGCAGTCCATTTACGAGACTCGCGCAATTGTTCACGCGGGATAAGGTTGCGGGCGTGCGGCTCGGCTAGCGTACCGCCAAAAGTAAATTCGACCGCATGAGCGGCGGCGGGCGGCGTCTTGCAGAACACCAGCACGACCGACGACACCAGGGCGTCACCGAACTGAACATCGTCGGGGTCAAAGCGGTGAGCACGGATCAGGGTGACGCGATCCGCGAGGAATCCCTTGAGGGCCATGCCGTAGTTGACGTCCATGAATTCCGAGGGGATGAGCCACGCGGCGATCCCCCCGTCTTCCATCCAGGCCGTGGCGAGCAAAAGAAAGTAGACGTACAGACCAGCAAGGCCACTGACTTCAACCCCGGTCAACTTGAACGTGAGGCGCTGGAGGCGCTCTTTATCCTCTCGGTTTATGTGATGGTGTCGGACGTAGGGCGGGTTCGCCAAGATGACGTTGGGCGCGGGTGGGCATGAGCTGGTCGCAACGACTTGCGTGAAATCGCCCCGCACGACTTCAAGTCCCGCATTGGCCCACAGATGACGGGCGGCATCGGCAAATGCGGGATCGATCTCTATTCCGACGGCGCTGCTGATTCGCTTGGAGCCGAAAACGGCGAGCGCCGCCGAAAAGAAGCTGCCAGAACCGATTGACGGGTCGGCAAAGCGGATACTGTCTTTGGTTCGGCCGAGGACCGATTGGACGTAGCGAGCGATCTCAACAGCGAGTGCATTGGGCGTTGCGAACTGGCCAAGGCGATTCCGTTCCGCTGCCGACTTGCGCCCATCGATCTCCACTTGAATGGTTTGTCGCTGTGATTCAATCACTATGTCCTCGTGAGCGATCATGCGATTCACAGCCCCAGTTTCACGAGATCGTCGATGCGGTGTTCCCAGACCCAATCGATGCCCTCTGCGGCTTCGTAGCCCAAGTAGTCGCTGCCGAAGTAGCCACAGAGAAACAGCACGAACGGCACAGTGTCGCCATAGGCAGCTTGAAGTTGGTGGATCTTGGTGGCTTCTTCTTTGCGCCGCTTGTTGGTGTTGGTGAAGTCACCCGCCGACTTGGCTTCGATCAAGATCGGCAGCCGATCCTTGCGCCGTTTCTTGGGCTGAATCACCACGTCAACTGGGATATTGACTTTGAGCGCCTTGCCGACTGTGAGGTTCATGCGGAATGTGTACGTCGCGGCTTCCATGGCAGTCAGCGGTTTCCCGCTGGGGTGGCCTTGCTTCCGGTAGCCTCGGGCGTCGAGCCAATCGCCCACAAGTTTGAGCTGCCGCTGTTCCTGAGCGTTGCGGACGATCGGGTTTGCCACGGCGCTGCATAAGCGGTCAGCGACGATCGTGGATGCTCGGTCGCGTTCGTGATCGGTTGGATCTTTCGCGGCGTCCAGCCATGGGAAGATGTCACGATCCAGAAGCCTTGAGATGATACGGCACAGCTTGGTCAGCTCCGCATCCAATTCGACGGCGTTCATCATGATCGGGAGCTTGCCATCTTCCATCCGACCGACAAGGTTCTTACTCGCATCGGCCAAGCCGATCAAGCGATCCACGGCCAAGGGCGGAGCTGTACACATGCGGAGCGTTGACAGCGCACTCGGATTGTCCTTGAGCGTGACGGTGTCGATGTTACGCAAGTCACGGGTGGCGCGCAACGCAGCTTTGACATGTTCCGCAGTTTTCACACGTGTCGAGCGAAACGCCTCGGGTGCGAAGCGCATGAACCACTGGTTGAACTGGTCAACGGAAGCCGCGATGTCGGTCTTCCAGAGGTGCGGCTTGTTCGCATTGATCCGTCTAGCCATCATGAATCCATTCGTTCATCGGTATAGGGCCTCCGGCTGTCGCGGTTACTGTCTTGGGGGCCTAACGCAGAGTTAACCGGCCGAGGACCCGCGGCAGCGGGACCGAGGTCCGGTTGAACGACGTGTTAGGCATTGCCCGTCCCTCTTCTACTCGGCGTGTTCTACAACCTGAGCAGAATCAGTTCTTATTTCACTAGAAACAACTTCCGCCTTCGGGAACTCCATCAGCTCCTTATGAGGCAGTCCATTTTCAGGTGCCGATGCAATCTGAGCAGCCAATTCCTTCCCCCGTTCCTGAGTGATGGCATGCACTGACAAGAGCATGCGCAGACCAAGTTCAGTCCATTGATAAACTATCTCCACGCCGCCCTTAACATTACGAAGAACATTTCTGTTTTTCAGCGCGCCGCAGGATAGAAGCTCTGTGGCTGCATGAATTCTAGAGTCCAGAATCGGCATGTTGTTGTCAGGGAAACCTATGACAGGAAAGGCGCGCCGTGACTCCTGATGCATGTATTGAATTCCACTCGGGGAAACCGATTGTAGTATCTTCAGATACGTCTTCTCCGCGAGAAAAGACGATTGATTGAGCGCTCTTACGATTTCCTCCGCGAGCACTCCGACACAACCCGGATTTGTCGGGTCGTATGGTACGTGGCGGAGGTTCTGAATGTCGAAACTATAGCTGTGCTCTTGATGCGTCTGATGAATCAGAAGGATATCTTCAGGATTCCGCCAAGCCGAGGCGAGCCCAACTTCGTACGCTACGTTCGCATTGACCTGCCACCTAGTCGTCCCACCATTCCCAGCGTAGCTTGCCTGAACAGTCATATCCGCGATAACCAAACGGGAATGAATGATTGCGTCGAAAATCTGTTCGTGGATATCTGGGGCACCGGACGTGCCCATATTAATAATTCTTGCCTTAAGGGGTTTGCCTTTAACACTCACCGCCACGATTGCTGGCTCAATTACAGTTTCGTATGCCTGTTGGAAGAGCTTAGTGAAAGGCATGGCTACGAAGACTTCATGACTCGCTTCGTACCGCATGAACGTCTCGTAGTACGTGAGTGGGTACAACTTCTGACCTCCCGCTCGGCCTAACTATGTATTATCTGGTTTCGCATAAGATGCCAATTGCCTTGCGATGCTGGATAAAACCCCTGCGGTATCCTGCCAGGATTGGCGATCTAAGTCCAAGAGTGTTTTTGTCGATTTTGCGATGCGATGATTAGGAGTGGGGATCCGGGACCCCCCTATCTGGAGCATCTCCGCTAGATTCTGTCCATCCACGAAGATATCGGCCACCGGTTGATCGTAGACAGCCTTGCTGTGTGTACACTTTGGAAGGAGTCTCCTGGACACCCAGCTTGGTTACTCTGCAGGTCCACTTGTTTGCGAATCCCGCTGTCCCTGACCTTCTGGGGGCGCAAGTGGGCGGCGAGGTAACGTTGACTTGAGGGCTTGGTCCAATGAGCGATGGGTTCCCTTCGCGTGCTTCTGCGGACGCAATCCTTTCTCGCGGTGAAGTCGATGAGGTTGGAGGTCGCTTCCCGGCCTCCGATCCGGCTTTCTACAGAGGTCGCACGACGGTCGAAGTTCGGGCTCGGTTGACCCAGGAATCAAGGGCCTTGTGGACAGTGACGAGGGTGGGGCAGTTGATTGTTGTGCCGGGACAAGATAGGGGAAGATCAGCATGATGCCGCCGACGATGAATGCCCCGAATGTGATTCGATTTTGTGTCATGGTGTTTGGGGAAAGCGCACTCCATGCTAGAGCAGTTTGGTTGACAATGCAAAAAGCCGCATGCTGTTATGGGGTTGTCAGGAGCTTATGGCTGATGGCCTATAGCAGGAAAGAATGGCGCTGAAGAGCTTATAGCTGATAGCACGAAGGCAGAACGACCGAATCTTGTGCCATAAGCCATACGCTCTTTGGCCGGTCTACGATTCACGGAGGTTTCTATGGATATGATGGGACGTGTGGGGCTGGTTGAGATTTCGATCTTGATCGCGCCCGACCAAAAGATCTGGATGGATCGCATGATTAAGGAAGGCAAGATCGCCATTCCTCCAGGTGGGACGCTGGAAAAAGGTTCGCTCTATTCGCTGTTTATCCGAATGCTCCTGGTTAATGCGATGGAAGAGCAGAAGCGGCAGGAGGTGCTAGACGCAGAAGACGAGGACGACGAATAGGAAGCTGTTGAAAATACCCGCCAGCTTCGTTCTCGCATCGCTCAGAGGCTCAACGTACCGAAGCGTACGCCTCGCCTCTTCGCTCGCTGCGGCCTAGCAATGAACTCGCTTTGAGCATCCTGCCAGCCTTGCTCCCAGGAGCCGTGAAGCGTATCTCGTGAAGCGCTCAAAGGGATGTCGCCGACGGGATCTCGATGACTACGTCACGAGCGACGGCTCTGTGCTGTATCCGAAATGATCCAGAACTGTATCAAACGAGATACGAACGACGCTTCACGACCGACGCGGTTAGAGCTTCTTGAAAGCGGCTGCGGCGGCTTTGATCGTGTAGTCGATGTCGCGGGTTGAATGGGCGGTCGAGAGGAAGGTGGCTTCGAATTGAGAGGGGGCCAGATACACCCCCTGTTCCAGCATCGCGTGAAAGAATTGCCCGTATCGTTTCGTGTCCGACTGTTTTGCGCTATCCCAATCCACCACAGGGCCTGATGTAAAGAAGGCCCCCAGTATCGAACCGACTCTGGCTTGCGTGAGCGGCACACCGGCTTTCTTAGCGGCTTCTCCAAGCCCCTTGGCCAGGGCCGCCGATGTTTCTTCCAGCTTCTTGTAGACCCCACGGACTTTAAGCTGCTTGAGTGTTTCTATGCCGGCAGACACGGCTAATGGATTTCCCGATAACGTCCCTGCCTGATAGACCGGTCCCAAGGGCGCGATCAGATCCATGATCTCTTTTCGCCCTCCATAGGCGCCGACCGGTAGTCCTCCACCGATGATTTTCCCCAGCACCGTCAGATCCGGCGTAATCCCATACAGCGCTTGGGCTCCCCCGTAGGCGACGCGAAAGCCGGAGATGACCTCATCGAAAATCAGGAGGATGTCGTGTTCTGCGGTGAGTCGACGGAGCGCATGAAGGAAATCCGGCGCCGGAGGCACGACGCCCATGTTCGCGGCGATTGGTTCCAGAATAATGCAGGCCAATGTGCCCCGATGTTCCTTGACGATCTGCCCTACTGCCCGGATGTCGTTGTATGGAGCGGTTAAGGTGTGCTTTGCGAAATCAGCCGGAACTCCGAGCGAATCCGGGATTCCCAACGTGGCCAACCCTGAACCGGCCTTTGAGAGTAAATAATCGCTGTGGCCGTGATAGCACCCTTCAAATTTTAGAATGTTGTCTCGCTTCGTAAAGCCACGCGCGACACGAATCGCGCTCATGACCGCCTCGGTGCCGGAGCTGACGAGCCGGACCTTTTCCATCGATGGAAAGGCATCGCGGATCATGCGGGCGAGCGTGACTTCCAGTTCGGTCGGGGCGCCGTAACTGGTTCCACGTGTGGCAGCTTTTTTGATCGTGCTGATGACCGATGGGGCTGCATGGCCCAAAATCATCGGGCCCCATGAGAGCACATAGTCGAGGTAGCTGTTCCCATCGACGTCGTAGAGACGGGCTCCTTTAGCGCGTGCAATAAAGCGAGGTTGGCCTCCGACGGAGCGAAACGCGCGCACCGGGCTATTCACGCCTCCGGGAATCACGTCTTGGGCATCGGCAAACAGCTTGGCAGAACGAGTGGTTTTCATGATGGGCGCGCACAGTACCACGCAGTCGAACCTTGGTCAAGACAGAGAAGGTTCATGTCGTGTGATCACGCGGCCAGGGCATAAAATGTCTTAACGGGATACTTTTGTCAGGATTTTTCGATAGCACTGTGTCGCTACGAGCCAGGGGATTTTTGTAACCATTTGCAAATGTGCTGGGCAAATGTGCTGATTCTTGCTACCAATCAAGTGCGGCCCGATTTTTGCTTGAATAGAATAATCGGACACTATTAGGATTTCTTGAAAGTAAGTAAGGGCTCAACGATGAAGATTGTCTGTTCGTGGTGCCGGCAAGAAGGAAAAACCGAGCTAGTGGGCGAGAAGGCCCCTCTCGACGATGCGCGGGAAACGCATGGAATTTGCGCCGCTCATCGCCACGAAGTTGAAGCCCGCTGGCGGAGATCGCTTTACTCGGCCTCCCACTCTGGAGTCTCGACTAGATTGCCTTCTGCGTTCTTCCGCAAATTGAAAGGCCTGCTGAAGGCGACCAAGAAGATGGGCCCATAGGGCAGCTGCATCTTTTTGGCGATCTACCGGGAGTGACGCTCCCCTTTTCCCCTGGAACATCTTGAGCAACTGGTCGATCCCCCCGGCTTCAATCTTGCCGCTCGGCATCACTTTATCGATCACGTCAGGCAGCAAGCTAGACAGCTGAGTGCTCGCAGCATCGGGCGAGACGCAGGCCTTGCCTGCCAACTGGTTCAGAACATCACCCCTCAGGCCCTGCTTAATCTGATCCGGGGTGACGGGCATATTCTTACCCGTGCCCACCCAGGAGTTCACAATGTCGCCGAGTCCGGCCTTCTGGAATGATGGGACAAGACCAGCCAATCCCCCCACGCTGCTATTCTGTCCGAGCAAACTCGTGACAAGTTGCAACAGAGGGTTCTGTGCCGCCTGCCCTCCCATTGCCACGCCGGCTGCTTGTCCCAATTGATCCATGAGTCACATGGTTGATTCTTGTCAATACATGACAGATTCGTCGTCAACGAAATCTAGGAATGTGACGGGTTACGGGTGGGAGAGCACTGTCTCGTATTCGCCCCCCGAGTCAGCTCCACATTGACGTTTTTCATCCCCCAGTGGGCCCTCTTGGCTCTTTCCCGTTCGGATACAGCAAACAACACGTGAAATGGCGTCGCTCGTCGCGCGCCCATTCCCGCCTGTCCACTTCCCCAGGCCTCACCCGCATCGCGCAAGACCTCAAGAAAGGTTTCATACGCTGCTGTGTCGTCGGGCAACACATGGGCCGCATCGGTGATGAGAAGAATATAGCCTCTGGCCGGCAGCCATTCCAGATCAACCAGACATTCCTCCAAGGCGTCCCAGTTGTGGCCGAAGTAGTCGGGGAATTCCAATGCTCGCGCGAACTCCGTAAACAGATTGTCCAGCGTCTTGCAGTGACGGCCCTTGATAATTCTCACTACCAACCCGGTCGGTGGGCGAACGAGCGATTCGGCGCGTTGGTCGGCTGTGACCATCAGCAATGAGGTCCAGGGGGCTTTCGTCGATTGGAGATAGGTGGTCAATGCCACTGTATGTTTCGGAGTCATGGTCTCTCGTTCAATGGGATGAACGTTCGGTAATGGTTGCCGGTATAGTAGGCCTTTCCCGTATCTTGCTCGATGACGATCCGTTCTGCATCCCGCGAGCGGCCGCGTACTTTTGGGTTCACATCGTACTCGCGATAGTGGCCCGGGGGAAGGCGCCGCTCGCGATTCTGAAATACCCTGCCACCGATATATCCAGGCAGGGTGTTGCCTCCATGCTGCTGAATGGCCTCCAGCAGATCTTTGGCTTCTTGCAGGGAGTCCTTCTCGGCTCGATGCAATGGTCGATCGAGAGGCGATGTGCCATCGTGAAGCGCTGGCCTTGCAGGCAGCGCGGATGGGACAGCGGGAGACGAGACGGTCGGTTCAAGCGACGAGCCGGCATGGGGAGAACCTATAACACCGCAGACGAGTAGTCCACCAAGGACGATGAGTATTCTGTAAAACTTCCAAGCTCGATCCATAGTTTCACGCAGGTATCACGAGGCGAAGACGCACAGTGCAAACCCTAGCACCTACGATCTTAGAGGATCAAAGTGAGAGGTGCAGGACGTGATGCTGGAAATTATTGCTATCGCCTATCCGTCAGCGTAGCATCCACTGTATTCGTCTTGCTAAGGGTACGCCTCAGTCCGGCTTCTCCAGGCCGCACGGACGGAAACGAAGCCCTTCCTTACACCGGAACGAGCCAACGAGGTGCCGCGTGGAATCCGCAGCAGACCGGTTTGAGTTTGTGACAATCGAAGGACTCCTGGCCTACGGAGAGATGCTGGCGCGGCGCACTGCCGGTGAAGGCATTCTGTTCCCACCCACCCCAACCTCCTCAGTCGATCGACCACAGCGAACCCGTGACGCGATGGAAAAAATCAGGGCGTTTGTGCAGGGTACGCAAGGGTGTTTCCCTGGAGCAGAGGAATATCGGACGACCCGGCGCGTGGTGATCGAAGAGGGGTGCCGGGGCGATGAATTGGTGTTCTTTGCTGCCTGGAACGCGCTCCTCGCAGCAGGTGAGTTGGCTCCGCTCCTTCGCATGCCGATCACGTCAGTGCGGAAGCCGGTGCATCGCCGCCCGGTGGCGATCGTGCCGCGCGCACAACTGACGCCGCAGTTGGTCGAGGATCGAATCGTGCTGGACTTGGGCGAGGATCGGTTTTGGCTCTTGCCGCGCGATTTAACCGGCCGCACGCTTCTCTTCACGATGCGTCACGGGGTCTCGCGCATGGAGAGCGGCACCTATCGAGTCGGGCGCCGCCTCGCGAACCTGCTGGATCCTGAACGAGGCGTCCCCAAAGCCGACGCCGTCGGAGCAGCCCTGGCCCGGATGCTGGGCCTGGTGGGGCAGCAATTGGACTTACTGCACGTTCAGAATTATCTCGATCCGCGCACCTTCGTCCATCTGGTGAGCCAGAGCCCCAATACACGACAACTGTATGAGCGGGTAATCGCGGCGCTAATGCAGCCGCACCCTGCTGAGGCGCGTCTCCCGGCCTGCGATCCCGCGTTAGACTCTCAGGATTTCGGATGGGTCACAGGTCTGGAGAAGAAGGTGGAAGTCGAGGAGGCAGCCAAGGCATTCGGCGTGGACGCGCAGACGGCCAAGCGCCTGATCAAACATCCCCTCTACAGCTACCCGGGTGGGCATTCTTTCTTCGATGTCTATGTGGATATCGTCGATGGCTTCCGCCGGTTGGGTCGGTCCCACCAGGGGAAGGCCGTGTGTCTCTACAGCCACAGCTCCACGCTGCGAGCGCTCATGATCTATCTCGATCCCCGCCCTTTTCGCGAAGCCTTCACCGAGTTTGGCGAATATAAGGAGGGGCAGGATAACGTCGTCTTGCTGGCCTACGAACAGGGACTCTTATCCGGCTATTCCACCGCGGTGGGTTTATCAGCGCGAGAACGCACGGTGCGGGAGACCTGGGTGAAGGTCGAGCGAGAACGTAGAGACCGGATCACGCTCAAGCCCCGACAGATCAAGCGGATCGTCGCATTGGTCTCAGGTGGCGATTTCGCCGGCGCCGGCGCCGCGTTGAAAGAGTTGCGCGTAACAGGAAACCGGTTTGGCCTGGAAGTCCACTTCGTCCGTCACGGGTTCTTAGGTCTGGCCAACAACTGGATCAGCGCGGTGAGCGAGAACGATACTCGTGGTATGGGCAGCCATGCCAGTAGTCCGATTGGAAGCAGCCGCTTCGAAGATTTTAAGGACGAGCAGGTGCAACAGGCCACCATGCGGCATCTTCGGCCCTATATGGAAGATGGCGCCTTGGTGGTCATTGGTGGGGACGGAAGTCTTCGAGGCGCGCGGGCGCTCTACGAAGGATTTGGGGTTCAGGTGGTAGGGATTCCTGGCTCGATCGACAATAATCTCGCGGGAACAACCTCCCTGGGTTTTCACTCGGCCGTGTCTCTGGCGAATCTATCCATCGAGTCGCTGAAAGCGACCAGTTCCGCCATGGGCAGCGTTTTTTTCGTTGAAATTATGGGGGCTGGGTCCGGCCATCTTGCCCTCGCCTGTGCGTATCAGGCCAGGGCCGAAGGCATCTTGATCAACGAACATCCCGATCCCGACGCCTATATCGACGACTTCATCCTGGGCACGCTCAAGCGCACCTTGGGCGTCCCGAACAAAAGCCATCTGTTTGTGGTGGCGGAACAGACACCCCACCGCCATCACCCGGACGGCGGCGTGCGGGGCCTTGTCGAGTATGTCGCCGGTACGCTCACCACCTGGCCACAGTTTCAGGCGCGCCCCGGTGAATATCGCCTCGCCCCTACGACCAAAGCCACGATCCTCGGGCACACGTTGCGGGGGGCGCCCCCGACCCCAGAGGACAAGACCATCGGACAAGATCTGGCCTACGAGGCGATTCGCCGTCTTGTGAAGGAGCCGGAGCGGGTCGTCGGGTGTATGTTGGCCTATCGAGGGCCAGGCGCCATTGAGGCAATCCCACTCCACGCGGTGGCGCCGAAGCAGTTCGACTGGGATATTTTCGCCCGAATGCACGGAAGCGAGCTGCCGTAGCGAGGTGAATGGAGCGTGGCCTCTCACCGCGAAGGCCCTGCTCTGAGTCCTACTTCCTCATCATCGCAGGGCGATTCCATCATGGATGAACTGGGCGGCCTGAGTCTGAAACAGCGGTTGCGTTGTGGGCTTCGTGGCCGTTTGCTAGAATCGCGATTCTGGACATCATCGCGAGAAAAGCGGGAAAACCGCGACGAGCATCCCGATAGACCGATTTCCACTGACAGCCTGTTCTATGCGTAAAGCTAAAATCGTATGCACGATTGGCCCCGCCAGCGATTCACCTACCGTGTTGGATCAGCTCATCGAGAGCGGGATGGACGCGGCGCGACTCAATTTTTCCCATGGGACCCACGAGTCGCATGCGCGTGCGGTCAAGGCTCTTCGCGACGCGGCGGGTCGTCGGTGTGTCGCAGTAGCGATCATCCAGGACCTGCAAGGACCGAGAATTCGTGTGGGAGATGTCGATCGGGCCGGGCTCGATCTCCTTGCCGGTCAGACGGTGAGGCTCGTGACGACTCTGCTCCGGTCCGGCGGTCAACTCGGCGCGCGCGCGATCGCACCATCGGGCATGCAAGAGATCCCGGTGACATACCAATACCTGGTGCGGGATGTCCGGCCAGGCGCCCGCATCCTGATTGACGATGGGCTCATCGAGCTGACGGTAGATCGGATTACCGGCGGCGCCGTCGAATGCGGAGTCGTGACAGGGGGACGACTCACCTCGCATAAGGGCATGAACCTACCGGATACTCGCATCAGCGCGCCTACGCTGACAGACAAAGATCGGGACGATCTCCGGTTCGGCATCGCGCAGGGGGTGGACTATGTGGCTCTCTCGTTTGTGAGAGGGCCAGATGATGTGGTCGCCGCAAGGAAGTTCATGGCAGACTGGGGCGGCGACATACCGATTATTGCGAAGATTGAAAGGCCGGAAGCGGTTGAGTGTTTGGACGCGATTCTCGATCAGGCGGACGGCGTGATGGTAGCGCGGGGCGATCTGGGAGTAGAGATGGGACCGGAGGCGGTTCCGCTCCTTCAGAAACGCATCATCGCCGAAGCCAATCGCCGCCGCCGCCTCGTCATCACGGCCACGCAGATGTTGGAGTCCATGACCCATCACACGCGCCCGACCAGGGCCGAAGCATCGGATGTGGCCAACGCCGTGCTCGATGGGACCGATGCCGTCATGCTGTCCGCAGAAACAGCGATCGGACAGTACCCGGTTGAAACGGTCCGTGTCATGGATCGCATCGTTCGAGCCGCAGAGGAGGGGACTCGATCAGGATATCGGCGCTCCGCCGATACACCACAGGGGGGAGGCTCATTCCCGGAAGCCATTTGCCATTCGGCCACTTCGGCAGCGTCAACCATCGGGGCGAGCGCCATCGTGGCATTTAGCGAACAGGGTACGACGGCGCGCTTGCTCTCGAAGCAGCGCCCCGACGCGTCGATTATTGCACTGACCCCATTTGAAGCGGTACGTCAGCGGATGGCGCTGTACTGGGGCGTGGTCCCCCATACCATGCGGCAGATCGCTCAAACCGATGAGCGGATCGATGAAGCAGAGCGTCGCCTGAAGACCGAAGGACTGGCGACAACGGGACAGCGGATTGTGATTTTATCCGGCACCAGGATCGGTCAGCCTGGGGAAACTAATTTGATGAAGTTGCACACAGTCGGGTGAACGGAAGCGGCTGAGTAGGCCTTGCGTCCGCAGCGCCCGCGAACTGAGATCTTCTTTGCCGGACGCGCGCAAGGCACGCGTCCTCAGTTCCCCCAGGAAGAGTAAAGATTGGAAGAAACAGAGACATGATCACACCAAACCCTGTGGGGCGGCTCCTGTGTATTCTGTGTCAGGTGCTTGCCCTGGTGTTGACGGTCGGCGATGGGCTTGCGCAGACCGGAGCCCTGAAGCAGTCGCCGTCCGACGTGGTGAAACGCTATGTGGAACTCGATCATAAGGGAGCGCGGCTCGATGCCATGTCGATCGAAACAGTCGCGTCCTACACAGGCTGGAATGAGGAGCCGGCGTGGGGCCATGTCGTCGTGACACGAGGGTTTGTGGTGGCGGAGCAGTATCGTCAATGGGAGGTGATCGATCGACTGGAAGTCGTGATTCCAGTGACCTTTCAGGTCATCGGCTCCGTGTATCTGGAAACTGCCGGGTTCGTCCAGGAGGTTGAGACGGAAGAGGTGCGATTTCGCGTGAAAGGCGTCAAGAATCGATGGAAGATTATCGAGCCGATGATTCCCCCTCACGTGGGACAGAAGCGGATGGTGAATTTTGTGCGCGAAGCCTGGGGGAAAGAAACCGATCCGCTAAAACGAGATCGTCTGAAGGCGTTACAGGACGAGTTACGAAAGGCAAAGGAATGATGGGGAAGACCTCGGTCGAGCTGTTGATCTTCGATCTGGATGGGACACTCATCGAGTCCAAGTGGGACATTGCGGCATCGGTCAATTTCACGTTGGCCGAGCTGGGGCTGCCGCAGCGTCCCATTGAGGAAATCTTTGGGTTTGTGGGGGATGGGGTGAAACAGTTGTTGCGCTTGTCGCTCGGCGAGGACGGTCGGGTCACCTTCGAGGAGGCGTTACGGGTGTTCAGGAGCCAGTACTTGGCCCATTGCCTCGATCGCACGACGTTCTATCCCGGCATTGGAGAGATGCTCACGCATTTCGCAAACAAGCGGAAGGCTGTCGCCACCAACAAGTCGATTGAGTACACCAACGCGATTCTCCAAGGGCTGGGAGGCCATCATTTTCACTGCATTGTCGGAGGCGACCACGGGTTTGGGTTGAAACCGGAGCCGGGTATGCTGTTGCATGTGATGGAACAATTGAACGTGCCGAAAGAACAGACCGTGCTCATCGGGGACAGCACCAACGACATCAACGGCGGGCATAATGCCGGGATTCGTGTCTGTGCGGTCGGATACGGCATGGGGAATCGCACCAAGATGGAAGCCTGTCGCCCAGACTGGTTTATCGAACGGCCCGAACAACTGATGGAGCTATTCATATGACAATCGAATCGTTGAACGTATCTCGTGAAGCGTATCTCGCAACAAGAAGTACTCGACGAAACACCGATGTGAAAAGATCCCGCTGGCGCCTCAGCATTCAGTCCTTAGCTCTTCCCACGCTTCACGCTTCACGCTTCACGGTTTTCTTGCTTGCTACGGCTCTCAGCCTGAACCTGAACCTATCGCATGCGGCCTCGTTCGGGTTGGCGGATCGTGTGGTGGAGCAGAGACTGGCAAACGGGTTGACCGTGCTCATGGTCGAACGGCATCAGACACCGGTGGTTTCGATCAATATGACGTTCAGGGTCGGGGGCGTCAACGAACAGGTGGGGCAAACCGGCCTGGCGCATCTCTACGAACATATGGCGTTCAAGGGCACGAGGACGGTCGGAACGAAGGATTACGAGAAAGAACGCCCCATTCTCGATGAGTGGTTTCGCGTAGGGACCGAGCTGGATCAGCGGCAACGAGCACTCGCACGGAAGAGTCAGGAGAGACCAGCCAGTTCTGAGAATCAGGCAACCATCGAGAAGCTGCAGACACGATTTACCGAACTGCAAGATCAGGCGGGACAGTTCGTCGCGGGCAATGAAATGGCCTTGCTCTACCAACGACACGGAGGAGTCGGGCTCAATGCAGCGACCGGGAAGGACCTGACTCGTTACATGATCAACCTCCCAGCAAACCGTCTGCCTCTGTGGGCGGCGCTCGAATCCGATCGCATGGCGCATCCGGTTCTTCGCGAATTCTACAGAGAACGTGGCGTGGTGATGGAGGAGCGGCGGTTGCGGATTGATGACAGCCCCGTTGGGCTGTTATACGAAACCTTCACGTCGGCTGCCTTCCGCGCACATCCGTACGGCATTCCGACGATCGGCTGGGAGTCGGACATCCTCTCACTCACACCGGCCGATACGGAAGCCTTCTTCAAGGCCCACTATGGCCCCGACAATGCGACGATTGCCATCGTGGGCGATATCAATCCGAAGGACGTCATGAGGCTGATCGAGCGCACGTTCGGCACGATACCGGCCGCGCCTCCGCAGCCTCAACTCGTCACCGTTGAGCCGCCTCAACGAGGGGAGCGCCGCGTGGAAGTGGAGTTCGATGCCGAACCGTCACTGGTCATCGGGTTTCACAAGCCGGCGTTGGGCCATCCCGACGATTATATCTTCGACGTGATCGACACGGTACTGAGCGACGGACTCACGTCACGGCTCTATACGAGCCTGGTCCGTGAGAAACGAATTGCCGCTTCGGTCAGCTCCGATTCGAACTATCCGGGGGTCCGCTCCCCAAATCTGTTCATTTTCAATGCGACGCCGCTCGCGCCCCATACGACGGCAGAAGTCGAAGCGGCCATCTATGCCGAGATTGAACGGCTCAAGACGGAGCCGGTCTCTACCAAGGAGCTTGAAAAGGTGCTGAATAATCTCGATGCCGATTTGGTCCGGGCGCTTCGATCGAACGGAGGCCTCGCCTCTCAGTTAGCGTTGTATCAGACGGTGGCGGGAGACTGGCGCTACGCGTTACAGTCTCGGGACAAGATTGCCGCCGTCACGCCGGCCGATATCCAGCGTGTGGCCACTGCCTATTTCACGAAATCAAACCGAACGGTGGCGACGTTGGTGAAGAAGGCCGGAGTAAAACATGTCGCGATAGCGCCGCAGCACGAGGTGACGCGATGATGAACGTGAAGCGTGAAGCGTTAGACGTGAAGCGAGGGTTTGTCGCACTGGGCATGTTGGCCATGATGATGCTCGTTCCGCTGATGTCTGCCTGTACCGGAGACCGTGCGCTGAGCGATCCCAGGCAGATGACATTTAAGACGGTAGAATTCACCCCGCCTGAACCGGATCGTGTGGTGCTCGAGAACGGGATGATCGTCTATCTCCTGGAGGACCATGAGTTGCCCCTGGTCAGCGTCACTGCGACCATGCGAACAGGCGGCTGGCTCGATCCAGCAGACAAGATCGGACTGGCGTCGCTGACCGGTTCTGTCATGTGGACTGGTGGGGGCGGCGGTCTGTCGGCTGAGAAAGTGAACGAGGAGCTCGAACAGTTCGCCGGGAGTCTTGCCATCTCGATCGGACGGCAGTCCGGTTCCGCATCGCTCGATGTGCTCAGCAAGGATGTGAAGCGGGGGCTCGAGATTTTTGCCGGACTCATTCGGTCACCCGCATTTGAACCGACCCGGGTTGAACTGGCCAAATTACAGATCGTCGAAGGGATTCGCCGCAAGCACGATAATCCCGGTGCGATCGTCGGACGCGAGTTCGTCAAACTCCTGTACGGGGCCGATCACCCGTCGGCGCGCGAAAGCAGCATCAGGTCTATCACCCGCATCACCAGAGACGACTTGGTGAACTTTCATCTGAAGACCATTCATCCGAACGGCGTCATGCTAGGTGTGACGGGCGACTTCGATAAGTCCGCAATGCTGACCCTCCTGCGCGACGTGTTCGGCGATTGGAAAAAAGGCGAGGTGCCGGTGCTGACAATTGCCGACGTGCCTCAGGGCCAGGCGGCGAAGCCCATTGTACGGTTCGTGAACAAAGAGACCTCGCAGACGCATCTCCGCCTCGGTCATCTGTCGATCAAAGAACAGGATCCTGACTATGTGGCCTTGGCGATCGCGAACGACATTCTGGGCGGCAGTTCGTTTCGCAGCCGTCTCTTCAATGACGTGCGGACCAAGCGAGGCTTGGCCTACTCGGTCGGCAGCCGCTTGAATTCCGGGGCGCACGATCAAGGGGTCTGGCTGATGCGCGCAGAGACAAAGCTGCCGTCGACGCAAGAGGTCACCGCTCGGTTTGTCGCGAACATGGAGCGGATGCGGACGGAGTTGGTGACGGACAGCGAGCTGGCAGAGGCGAAAGAGGCGTATGTGAATTCGTTTGTGTTCTCCTTCGCCAGTCCGTCCGCAATCGTGGGGCGGTTGATTGAGCTCGAATACGACGGGCTTCCCAAGGATTTTCTCCAGCAATTGCGTGCCCGCGTCGTCGCGTTGACGAAAGAAGAGATCCTGGCTGCGGCGACGAAACATTTCAACCCAGAGCGGCTGACCATTGTTGCCGTTGGCCCTGGTGAGGCCCTGCCGAAGTTGCTATCGGGGTTCGGAGACGTGAAGGAAATTAAGTTGGCTCCGGAGAGCTGAGAGAAGATGGACGGGTGGTCCGTTGATCTCCTGTGCTCGCGCAACGCGCGGCCTCAGAAGGCCCTCGTTGGACGCGCGCAGTGGGAGATCAACAGGCCACCCGCCATGGGGAATGAAAGCTTCCGGAACTTTGTGTGGATGCAGTCAGAGGATCTCGACAGTCGATATGTCGGAGAGGTGAATGACTCGCCGAAGCTATCTTGCGCTATTCGCCACGTGCCATAAGCCATTAGCTCTGAACTTTTATGCCGCTTGAAGACGATTTCTCCGACATTATCAAGAAGGCGCGAACCGGCCAGGGATTTTCAGTCGCGGATGTGACGCGGATGACCGGATTGCCCGGCGGGAACATTACCGCGTTGGAGCGCGGTGTTTGTCCACCTGATCGCTCTGATGTGAAGGCTCTGGCTGAGGCGTTAGGGCTCCGTCCTGGCCCGCTGGAGCAGATTGGGGTCGAGAAGTGGGAACCGGTTGCCCAACAGCCGATGACCTGGGTGGAGAGGATACAGGGGTCGATCAATGGCTATGGTGTGCAGGGTTATGTGGTCCATGATGGCGGGGAGGCAGTGCTCATCGACACGGCGTACAATGCGCCGGCGATGATCGAGTTCTTGTCTCGGCACCGCCTGCGCCTCCTGGGGATATGTCTGACGCACGGACATGCGGATCACGCCGACGGAATCGAACAAATTTTGAAGTTTCGTGAAGCGCCGGTGTATCTCGGAACGGAGGATGTCGATCTCCTGAGCTGGCGGCCGCCCGTTGCGCAGCTGAATGCACCGGAACATGGTCAGACAGTGATGGTCGGGCGTTTGAGCGTCCACTGTCTCGCCACGCCGGGGCATACCCCCGGTGGGATTTGCTATCGTGTAGATGCTGACGCGCAACGAATCTGCTTCGTCGGCGATACGTTGTTTTCTGGATCCATTGGCCGCTCGAATCCCAGCACGTTGTATCAGACCCATCTGCAATCGGTTCGGACTCAGGTCCTTGGGTTACCGCCAGACTATCGATTGTTGCCTGGTCACGGACCGGCCACAACGGTCGGCGAAGAACGAGACCATAACCCCTTCGCATCGGATCATTGAGGCAGGATGCTGAAAAAGTCTGCCAGCGTCGTTCTCGCATCGTTCAGATCCTCAACGTACCCCAGAGGGTACGCCTCCGGTCTTCACTCGCTGCGGCCTTGCCGGACAGTCTTTTTGAGCATCCTGCGCGCAGTTTTCCTGTTCTTCTAGACGTGCGGGCCAGTGAATTCCTGTTGCGTCACGATAGCTTTGTGGCAATCTGTTAGAAGATGATTCTATGAGTCTCGACCAGCGGAGCGACGACCAACCGATCCGCAGCGGAGAGTTGCCGGTCGTGGTGGGGCCGTCTGAGGATCTCAGTCGTCTTTCCCCAGACCACGAATTTGAGGAGAGCCCCTTCTCGAAATGGATTCTTCCGGTCAGCCTCTTTGCGGCGACGATCTTTACTACCCTGTGGGCTGGGGCCTATCAGGCGTACAACGGGCCGATCCGTGGACCAGTAAATTTGCTGCTCGAACAGCCCGACGCGCTCTTGCTCGGGATTCCCTTCGCCGCCACGTTGCTGGTCATTCTGGTGACCCATGAATTCGGCCACTATGCGCTCTCCCGTATTCACAGGGTTCCGGCGTCGTTGCCGTTGTTTATCCCGGGGCCTCCGTACTTCATCGGCACCTTCGGCGCGATCATCCGCCTGCGCGGGCCAATCGTCAATCGGCGCGCGCTTTTCGATATCGGCGTGGCTGGTCCCCTGGCCGGCTTTCTCGCCGCGGTGGTGGCACTGGTCATTGGCTTGAACCTGTCGACGGTCATCGATCGGACGGCGACCCATGGATTACAGTTGGGTGAACCGTTGCTTTTGCAATTCATCGCCTGGCTGGTGGTTGGATCTGTCCCACCTCAGGCAGATATTGTCTTGCATCCGATCGGGTTTGCCGCCTGGTTCGGTCTGTTTGTGACGTCGTTGAATCTCATTCCCATCGGCCAACTCGATGGCGGACATGTGGCCTATGCCCTATGGGGCAAGCGCCAACGCACGATGGCGTTTGTCATGGTGCCGATCTTGATTGTGCTGGGATACATAGGCTGGCAAGGCTGGTGGGTTTGGGCCTTCATGGCAGGGCTGTGGGGTTTAGGGCATCCCCCAGTACACGATCTTCATATACCGTTGGGCCGAAAGCGGATCGCTGTCGGATGGATTGCGGTTGCCGTGTTTGTGCTGACTTTTGCGCCGGTTCCTTTCTCATTCCATTAACGGAATGCTCAAACAGTCTCTGTTCTCACCCACCCAGCCCTGGCGTCTACTTCACCCGCCCACCCTGAGGCTGCCAAGACATCCTCTTTGCCCAGGGACGCGCCCATTCCCATGCGTCGTTCTCGCCTCGAAAGGATCCTCAACGTAGCCCACTCGGAGAACAAACTGTCTTGGCAGCTTGGGATGGACGGGTGAAAAAGTTGCGCGCACTCGAGGATCGACCAGGCTACCCTTGAAAATGAAATGAAGAATTGGGAAGACGCGCGCAGTGGGAGCCCAAGCGGGCCACCTCCCGTGAAGAGAAACGGAAACAAGCAAGCTTGGGAAAATCATTCAGGTGGATGATGGTCGCTCGATGCGCGCAGTGAAGGGCAGCCTGCCTGCTCCCCTCAGGGCAAAGTCGAGAAAGCGGAAGGGCGGTTTTAAGTTCCAAGTGCAACGGGTGAATGATGGCGCAGGTGCGCAGAGACTTCCCGGGGCGTGGCGAAATTGTGACATTGTCTCGACCGCGTATTCAGCCGATGGGCGATGGCCATCAACTTGCGCTGGGTGTAGCCAGACAGGTCCGTGCCCTTGGGCCGGTACTGGCGCAGCAGGTCATGCAGTTCGTGCTGGACGTTCCGATGGTCACGCCGGTCTGGCAGGCAGGCCGCCAAGTCCTCGGTTAGCGCCAGCCGCTCGTCCAGGGCTTTGAGCAGGAGGGCTCCGCCATCTGTACTCGCGTGTTCCGCGTCGAAGCGCGCCACCACGGCTTCATCTTCTGATGGAATTCCAAGATCAGCTGGGGTATACAGTCTGTCGCCATCGAGTCTCCTCCCGGTTATGCGTGGAAACGTCTAGACACCGCTCCTATAGCATAGTGTGGAGCCTCGATGGCTTTTTTGTTGCCGCAGTCATGAATTATTCAGGCTAGCGGCGCTGTTAAGGCACCGGCAACCGCAAGGGCCAGTCACCGAGAGGCTCCGCCTACGCACCGCGCCACATCTCGACTCTACGGACGGTTCGTCGCGAAATCGCGCAGTCGCCAAGCGACCGGCGAGCCTGCCCGCCGAAGGCTTGTCGTAGCAGTGAATCCGCAATTACAGCAGAACTGTTCATAAATAATGCGGGTTAGGCTGTCTCATCGGTTGCCCACTCCCTGACCGCCGTCGACCCGACAGCCTCCTCTGCGGCTTGCCGAGGGCCTGGCACGCGACCGTCAAGAAGCAACCTGTTGTTCTCGCTACCCACCGTTATTCTCTCGGGTTATGTGAATCCCTTGAGCTCGAAGGTGTTTGTTCACACGTCCACCTCCAAGGTCTTCCGCCCTTCACCCGTTCAAGATCTTCGACCGGTTTCTGCCCTCCCAGTACCTGGCGGTTCGGGATCGGCTCACCGGGCCCCTTCAGCCCCTGATCGAGGCTGCGCATCCAGCGGTACAGCTGAGCCGCAGGCATCGCGTATGCCCGGCAGGCTTCTTCCACAAGTACACCGGTCGTCCATTCCTGCAACAGCGCCAGGTTCTGCTCGCCGCTCCATCGGCGCCTTCCACCACACCCACTCTGGACAGGGTTCATCTGAATTCCATTGAGCACTCCTGACTTATGATTCCGGTCCAAATAGTACGTGGGACACGATGATTGCCTTGATAGCGTCTGCGGAAGGGGGACTCAAGAGTCATCATGATGTATAGATATTCTCTATCGACATGCAATAAATTATCAATTGGACCCCTTGTCAATGGTCGGCTATCCTCCTTGTAAGCTTACGGGATGATCCGTAGCGAGGTCACTTCAAACTATCAGGAGGTCGGTATGAGTGCAAAGACCGTGTTCAAGATGGGGTTTCTGTCCATGATTGCCGCGATAGGATTGTTCGGAGCGTCGAACGGATTCGCAGACACTGGGCACACCACGAACAATTTCGAAGGTGTGACGGCTAATACAGGTGTGAAAGCCCGGGCGCTTGAAGCGACTGAGGACACGCGGGTTGTGTCGGCCGACATGCAGATTACGGAGACTCCTGCGCCGCGTGACCAGGTGGTGGACTCCGAAGGGAACATCTATCGCCTTACCCCGCTTCAGACGCAAAGGGGTAGCCCTCAAGATGATCAATGCCCAAGGCGGCAGATTCGGATGGGTCACCATCTCAAATCAATTTCTGAATGCCCTGAATAAACCTAACCCGAACGATTCATGGGTGACACACAAACGCAACTCACTCAATAGCGATGCCAATCGACCGTTTGTGACACATCGGCCATCACTCGGGCAATGCAGTACGACGACCTAACCGTGGTTCTGAAGGAGGCTGAGAACGAACGGCGCGTCATGGTTGAACGGACGTAGGAAGGATTGGCATGAAGTCTGGCCCACCGCCTGATGGAGCGGCTTGAAATTGCTGTAGGACCGACCCGGCGCGTCGTAATGTTCTTGGAGTCGGGTAAGCGATTGATTTCGGAATTCGCACTATTCTGTGCCGGGCGACAGAGAGCCATGGGTTGCTTGAATCTTCCTGCAGCTGGTTTGAAGGCGGATGATCGCGGGTGTCTGACCGTCGATCGGGAGTACCGCACGCCGTGCCCCATATTTTCGCCGCAGGCGACATAATCGGTTTTCCCAGTCTGGCGACGACTTCCTCGGAATACGTCCGGCTGGCGGCCTGTTACGCGTTAGGCGTGGAGGCCAAGCCCATGGCCCACTTTTCCATCGGCATCTATTCCATTCCAGAGGTTTCAATGGTTGGCAGAGAGAGCACGAGGTGACCAGTCGTAAGGTTCCATTCGAAACAGGTGCGGCGCGCTATGGGGAGATCGCGCGGGGCCGCATCCTCGGTGACGACAGCGGTCTGTTGAAGATGCTCTTTCATCGAGGAGATCATCGCCTCCTCGGCGTGCACACCATCGGGACCAGCGCAACCGAGTTGATCCATATCGGGCAAGCCGTGCTGGGACTCGGCGTGGGGCTGGACGCCCCTGATCCCGCCGGATCGGCAGCCGCAGGAACGGACATGCCCGGCGGCCCCGCGTGGCAGGATTTCTACGGGGCGCTCGGTCGCTGACAGCATGCGCCGCACGAAGCGCGGGCGACGCCTGTACGCCAAACGAAACGTCACGGTCCAGCCGGTCTTCGGTCAGATCAAGCAGGGACGTGGGCTCCGACCGTTCTTGTTACGCGGCCATCCCCAAGTCTGCGGCGAATGGGCGCCGATCTGTACGACCCACACCGTGCTGAAGCTCTGGGGGAGCACAACCCGCCGCCGCCCAGTGCCTTCGGTCTGCGGGGATGAGCGGTGTGACGAGCGGGAACCACGGAGCCGGAGGATTCAGACTATCCCTGGCCGTCTATCCGTGTGCTAGCGCTAAGGAAGAGGAAGCCTGATGCAACGCTCTCAATGTCGGACAGGCTCCTAGGCGAGTAGTTTCTGCCGTGCCGATTCGACGATCGCCAAGACGGTGGGGTGCTTGAGGCGCCGTTCCACCGTGAGTGCATAGAAGCGCCGTTTCACCGATTCTGGTCGACCCACAATCTGCACCTGATACTGCCGACAGATTTCTTTTTCCATAACGGTGACGCCGGGGAATATCCCGTAACCTTCGCGACCAAACGCCTGCAAGGTTCCGCTGTCGTCAAACTCCCCAACGACGACGGGATGGAGGTTTTTCAGGACGAACCACTCATCCAGTAACTGCCGCAGTACGGTGTGGGAGGTCGGTAGTAAGAAGGGGGCGCTTTCCAATGATTTTGGAAACCGACCGCGAAAACGGGCCGCAAGCTTGGCGGTGGCGAACAGCGTGACACCCGACTCCCCCATTAAATGGCTATAGACATGTACCTTGATGTTTGGAGGCGCCATGGTGTCGGCGATGACGAGATCCAGCCTGTGGATTGACAGGTCGGCCACAAGTTGGTCCAGCTTGTCCGCCAAGCACACGATGTGGATGGCCTGCGACGGCTTAAATGTGGATTTTAGCAACTGTGAGGCGAATTGCTTGGGCACGGCGTCGGCGATCCCGACGACCAGCCGCACGGGCCGACCGACGCTACGGCTTTTGATCGTGCTCATAAAATCCTGCCCGAGAGAGAAGATGTCCTCGGCGTATTTGAAAGCGACGCGTCCCATCTCCGTCAACACCAGGTATCTGCCTGAACGCAAAAATAGTTTCTCGCCCAGCGTGTCTTCCAGCGCCCGGAGCTGTACGCTGATTGTCGGCTGAGTCAGGCGCAACTCCTCGGAGGCCTTCGCTATGGTTCCGTGTTTGGCAACCGACCAGAAATACAAGAGGTGGTGATAGTTCAACCATTCCATAGGGTAGAGTATAGATCGAAATAGCCGATGACCTCCAGGTCAGTGTACCTATTTTTCAAAGCGGCGGTTCGCTGCTATCGTGGTGACGGGTGGAGCGGCGCACACATGAAGTTCCCCGCAGCAGCCTACTCCGCCGAAGTAGCCACTTCGGCTACGAAGGCCGGAAGCTGCGGGGAATCGCACGTTCATCTCGATGGCCGAGGTCCAACAGATCATCGAAGCCTGGCGGCTCGACTATAACCAGCGCCGCCCTCATAGCTCATTCGGGCACCTGATCCCGAACGAGTTTGTCGCACAAAACAGGCCCTACAAACCGTCGAAGATGTCGTCTGCTCTGGTTAAGGACTGTCTCGTTACGAGGCCAATGTCTCTGCCGGATAGTTCTCCCTATGGAGCGCTCAGATGGGGGGGGGGGAGCTTACGGAAAGAAGTTCAAAACCGTTTTGCCGCAGCTTGCTGGGTTAGGGATGTTGTAAGAAGTAGGCTTTGGCCAAGACGTCCTTGACGGCTAGACTAACGTAATTACGCCCCTCTTCTATATTCTCTCGCATGGCCTTGCATGCCCCCGACATATCCTTAGTTTCGATACAAGCCAAGATTTTTAAATGATGATGACATGTGACTTCAGTCCGTTCTGGCCTGCCGAAGTCACTCATGCGAAAAACATGTAGCCGTTCGTTGATGGCGCGGAGCTCCTCAATAAGCGTCTCGTTGCCAAGCGCTTGAGCAAGTGCTTCGTGAAACTTGGTGTCTAACTCAGCAAGCTCCTCAATTTTTGGAGGAGGGCCGTTCAGCAAGGCCGTCCAGGTTTGCTTCAGATCCTCTATCTCCTTGATCGGTTCACTAGATTGGGCTAACTGTTCCACCACGAACAATTCCAGTGCCATTCGAACATCATATATTTCCAGAATTTTGTGAGGGCTTAATTGTTTGATGGCATAACCGTGGTGGGGTATTTGATTTAAAAATCCGTGCGTCGCCAGTTCGCGCAACGCCTCGCGCACCGGACTGCGGCTGACACCGAATTCCTTGCAGAGGGCCTCTTCGGTCAGCCGGTATTCGTGGGGGTATTCCCACCTGATAATCCGCCCTTTTAGTGTCGAGACAATCGATGTACTGCGACTTGATTTTTTTCTTTCTTTCATTCGATCAATCCACCCATCAACCTGACCTTTTCGCCGACTGAAATAGGCCCAACGCACTTCCGCTCTGAAATTCCTCGTAACAAACGGACAAGACCACATCGGCGGCAGCGGATTCTGAAGTTGTTTCAATGTCTCTTCAGCAAAATTCCCTCTCGTGATGTACTGCCGACACTCACCATTTTGACCGTAACACAATCAACCCCCAACCTCTGATAGGATTTCGAGAAATTCGCCGCAAGGCAAATCAGTCACATAAAGATCCAGGTGTGAGAGAGGCGGGGAGAAAAAACAGAAATCCACAGAGAACGTGTCGGTTTCCCCCAATGGGGAGAATTTTCAGTGAATCGCATCTTCTTAGAACTGCCACTGTAAGCCCACCCTGAATGCACGGAACTTATCGCCCAGCACAAGACCGGGGGCATAATTGAGCTTGTTCACGGTTTCGAGATTGCCATACTGCCAGTGTGCCGAAATGCTCGCATAGACACCATCGATGACGTAGTTCACCCCAGCTTCAACTTCATCGCGATTGGTGCTGCTCTCAGGATGAACAAAGTATATCTCCGATAGGGCTGGAACGTCCCGATCCCAACCTCCTGCGGAAGCAGATACATACCGTACATGGTGTATGACTGCCCGCGAAATGTACAGAAGCAGTCGCCTGGAGCGGCAGCAAAGGCCTCGACGTTGAACGTGAGCACGCCCTTGTCCATGTTGTTACCGAATGGTTTCTCAAACAGGAGATCGGAGGCACAAGAGGTGAAATCGGAAGGATTAGCGAATGAACCGGCTCTTTTTTTCTGATGGTCTCACCTACCGCGATCGCGAGAATATCACCGGCTGTACCGATATAGGTACCCTGGGTGTAGTAACCAGGGTTCTTCTCTGGGTTCACGAAGTTGTAGGTGAGCCGTCCAGCGTACTTCAGGCTGTTTTCTAGATTAGGTCCGCCACCTGCTGACCGCAGACCCCGGAACACGCCCAGGGAATATTGCAGATGTCCAACTCCTGGATAGACTTGCCCCCCCAAAGTCGCGCCGTTGTCACGGCTAAAGAGAACAGCCCCATCTGGGCCGAAGTTCGAGTTGAAGTCTGCGGGGGTGAAGGGCATCTTAAAGGTGTCCAAGACCCCGTGGAAGAATGGGCCATTCAGTTCGCTACGCTCTCCTGTCACTAACATGCGCCAGACCCAGAGGTTCACGTACTGATGAAACTCGAATTGTGCGATCGCATCGGCTACGCCGATCGTAGAATTACTCCCGAATGAACCGCCACCTCCGACTAGAGAACAGACTTATGGATCTGCCCGTTTATATTTCCTTCATTGCGTGCCCAGCACTTTCTTGTTCCGGGCTAACCTGCCAAAGAACAATGCCAGTCCTGGAACCAGCATCGCATACACCAGCGCCGACGACACGGAGACCCAGGCAGTGTCACCTGTAGCAACCGACAGAGCCGTCGCCTGCGTCTCTGCGTCTGACAGGATGGCAAGGGGAATCAGCGCCTCTCGCCCCCTGCGTTGTCCTACGTTAGAACGTCTTCGAGAACTTCACCTTGTAGAAGTCTATGTCGTTGACCACGTCTTTGCCGCCTGTGAACCGGAAGAGTAGTCCCTCAAGCAACTTCACTTCGGCATAGGGTCCGACCCAGCTGTAAAAATCCATCTGGGCGCCGGGGGCGCTGTTGTCCCGCGTGGACATAAACTGCTCATAGTGGCCGCCGACCGAAAAGATGTCGTTGATCCGGTAGCCGGCGTTGCCCCACCAGTACAGGAAGTCCCAGCTCCCGCGAGCGCCGATCGAGCCGGGCGGGTGTGTGGCTGATGGCACACCGCCCTCCTGCCTGAGCGCCGCGTAATAGGCCCCATAGAACTCGGCTTCGAGTTTTTCCGATAACCAGTTCGTCAAGAGACTCAACGTGTATCCTTCAAAGATGCTTGTGCGCTGGTTCACGCTCTCGCCCCCGGGGCCGCCCGCGGGCTCGCCGGTGCCCGGGAAAAATCCTCCACGGGACGAGAGGTACATGCCGTGGGTGAACCCGAACATCGGTGCGACCGATAGCTTCTTATCGAAATAGGTCAGGTTGACCCCCAGATCGGTTTGCACCCAGGGGTTGTTGTTGCCGGAGCCCAGGCCGGAGGTATTGGTCCAGAGGATGAGGTTCCAGGCGATGGCGAAATCCTCCCGTAGCTGGTAGGTCCCATATACGGAGGGATAGAATCCGAAGAATGAATCCGCATTGAGCCCCATCGTGACCGTCGCAGGGCTTTTTTTCTTCTCCATCTCCTGGGGAGGAGCAGCCTTCTTTTCAACCTCCACGACCTGCGCAGAAACGTGGAGCGCGTGCGGCAGAATTCCCAGAGTCAGAAATCCTATTAACAGTAATTGTCTGCTTTTTATCACAGCGGCGCCTCCCTATGTCCGGTTGATGATTCCCTTGTGCACTCGTTTTGGGATCTCTCATCTTGACATCATCGTCGCCACACACGCCGTTGTGTGTATTCTCCAGATCTTTCTCGTCCATTCGCTTCTCAACAGATATTTGTCCATGAATGGCGGCTTCTCAGTTTTTACGCCATGAATCCCTCCTCTATGAGCAAGCTGTTGTTGTTTGCCGGCGCCATGATCGTCGATGCTTGCTCGACTCCTGATATGTTGGCCAGCATCGCAGCGAGCTGCATCAGCGAGACTGAATTACAGTAGAAAGACAGATAACCTTGGCAGCCAGCGCCATATTGACAACCCCAGTTTCAAACGATCCGCAACATCTGATTCCACCTGACTCCCCGGCATTGCTGCATAGGGACAAACCAGGTCGCCCGCTGAATAGTGCGATTGATTGACAGTGACATTCGTGCAAAAATTTATCTTGACAACGGGCTTCTTCGTGAGCTATTTACGTATCCATAATTGAATACGTATCATGAATACATATAGCACATGGATAAAATTCTATGCAAGCCCTTAGTTCTAATAGATGGACTCCGACGAGCGGTTTGTTCGCATGTCGTCAGAATCCTCACATCGGAGGTTTCCGGCAATCTATGCAGGCGAGTAGCCCCAAACCAGGCGTGTCCTAACGTACCGCCACAATCAGGGGACTACGAGTGTGCGCGGTCGCCGCCGGGTGTGCGCCTTACAGACGCGATGCGGTCGGCCCCTCAAGGCATTGCTGGCATGCTCATGGCTCACCATGCTGGAAGGCCGTCCCAATATCGTGGCCATCGCCCTCAACGGCTGACCGTGGCTAGCCCCAGGTTCAGGGTTTCACGTTCTCTGACACTCATGTGCGTATAGCATGTCGTTGGCATGGCCACACCTGAGTCAATCAGGGACTGAAGTATTGTGCGTGGAATTAAAACTCAAGCGGTTAATAGTTAAGAGGTGCCTTCATGTCAAGCCAAATAGGCCAAGACACTTCCCATCCGGCAACTACCACGGTTGCTCCCGAGACACTTCACCGCAGCCTGACTGTGTGGAACAGCTTTACGCTTGGCTTTGCCATGGTGTCGCCAGTGGTGGGGCTCTACGCCATCATTGGCGTGCAGACGGTGGTGACGGGAGGCGGTTGGTTTGCCGCGCTGGCCATCTGTCTCGTGATGCAGCTGTTGGTGGCCACCGTCTATGCTGAACTATCCTCGCAGTTTCCGATTGCAGGCGGGGCGTACAAGTGGGCGCGGCAGCTTGGGGGGAGTGCCGTCGGACAATACTCCGGAGCCCTCTACGTCAGCTCGACCATCGCCATGCTCACCACGACCGCCTACACCGGCGGCATCTGGCTTGCGATTTTCTTCGGGTCGACGGGGGGGAGCGGTGTCATGATGGTGCTGTGGGGCGCTGTGTTTTTAGCGATCTGTATGGTGCTCAACCTGGTGCACGTCAAGGTATTCAAGCTGGTCATTGCTCTGGGTGTGTACGCCGAGGTGATTGGCTCGTTCGGCGTGGCGCTGCTGCTGTTTTTCTTTTTCCGGCAGCATCCATTTTCGGAGTTGTTCCAGCACCTGGGCACGGGGAGCGCACCCAGTCAAACCGCCGCATTTTTGGCCGCACTCGCCATTGCAGGCTGGGCCTTCATCGGGTTCGATGCCTGTTCCACCATCGCCGAAGAAACCCATGAGCCCAAGCGGATGGTTCCGCGCGCGATCGTTCTTTCCATACTATCAGTGGGAACAGTGGTGCTGTTCAATTCTGCCGCCCTGACGCTGGCCTTTAACCACGACACCCTGGCGACCACCAGCGCCACGTCCGATCCGATCACTCCGCTGATCAGCAGCAGCTTCGGCGCCTGGGCGGAGAAACCGTTTCTGGCGATCGTCATGGTGGCGTTTCTGGCGTGCGGGGCAGTCGTGGTGAACTATACGTCGCGCATTGTGTACTCCATGGCGCGCGAGGGCAACATGCCTGTTGCGCTCAGCCGGGTGACGGCCACCAAGACTCCGCGCAATGCCGTACTCTTCGTCGTGTTGCTCGCGGGGCTCGGGCTCCTGTTCGGGTTGAACGATCAGGCCGTGGCCACGATCATTGCCTTCGGCACAGGGGGATTGTACGCCATGTTCGCCATGACCACCGGGGTCGGGCTCTATACCCGCCTCACTGGCCGCTGGAATCCGGCCCTGGGCGAGCTGAAGCTGGGAGGCTGGGGGCTGGCGATTAATGTGGCGGCCTTCCTCTGGTCCCTGTTTGAATTCATCAACATCGCCTGGCCACGCGCCTATGCAGTTGCGCCCGACGCGCCGTGGTGGCAGCTCTGGGCGGTGCCGCTGGTCATGAGCATTATTTTAGCGATCGTGACGGTGCAAGTCTGGACCGGCAAAGCCAGCAGGAGTTCATCGACAGGATGATTCGATGACGAGAACGGTGGAGGAGGTTAAAACACTGACGCGGCCCGCAGTATACTGCGGGCCGCGTCATTTCAGCGGGGTGGCCTGCTTACAGTTTCTTTTTGCGGTTCGGCAGATGGCCGGAGCGCACTTGGCAGGCCAGGACGTCGCAGATCACGCGAGTGGCGAGCAGACTGGTGATCTCTGCTGCGTCGTACGGCGGAGAGCATTCCACAATCTCCATCCCGGCTAACGGTTTGGCGTCCGCGATGATCTGAAGGAACTTCAGCACTTCGCGTGGCAGAAATCCGCCTGGTTCCGGCCAGCCGGTTCCCGGCACGAAGGCGGCATCCAAACAATCGACATCGAAGCTCAACCAGACCGCATCGACCCCGTCCCAGGCCACCTCGAGCGCCCGTTTGGCGGCAGTCTCAATCCCCATCTCCACGCAATCGGTAATAGTCATGATAGTGGTTTGACGTTCACGCCCGGATTTCACTCCAGGCCGTGGCGCCTGCCAGCCGCCGATCCCGATCTGCACAAGATTTTTTGCCGGCACATTGGGTATGTTGGTCGCGTGAAACCAGGGTGTGGTGTGCATACGTTCGTCGAGGTCGGTCTCTTGCGTGTCTACATGCCGATCGAAGTGAATGATGCCGAGCTTCTTACCGCCAAGGAGATTCTGGGCGACCCCGCGCACAGTCGGGAAGCCGAGGGAATGGTCGCCGCCGAGCACCACGGGAAAGGCCCCACTGGCGTAGACGTGCGAGACGCCCTTACTGACCTGATCGAATGTTTTTTCGATGTTGGCGGGAATGGTAAACACGTCGCCGAGATCGCACATGGAAATGGACTCCCGGAGATCCACGCCGAGCTCGAAGCTGTAGGATCCATAGAGGGCCGAAATCTTGCGAATGCCTTGAGGGCCGAACCGCGTGCCGGATCGATAGGTCGTGCCGCCATCGAACGGCGCGCCGAGAATGGCCACGTCGTATTGGCCGCACTTGCGGACGTCTTCAACGTAGGGTGCTTTGACAAAGGTGTTGATCCCGGCGAAGTGGGGGAGTTCTCCTCGACTGAACGTGGGAATCCGGCGGTCTTTAATGGAGTCGGCGCCTTGGAGGCCCAATTCTAGTCCTCGGGCGACCTCTTCTTCCCACTTCGTGGTCGGCATCAACGCCTCCGCTTCGACGGCGTATTTCGCTTCAGGACCATAATTGTCATGCAGGGGAACCTTACCTTTGTATTTCCGCTCTTCAGCCAAGATGCCACCTCCTTCGTTTCAGACGGTGATATTGTGCAGTCAGGATACTGAAAAAGTCCACCTGCTTCGGCCTCTCGTCGGTCCAAGGAATTGTGATTCGGAAGATGTGGAAGGGGAAATGTAGGGTTGTCGAGTAGACGTGCTCTGAAGGTTTTGACTCATGGTTTACGCCCTATGAATCGCTACACGGTGTTACTGCGCGTGACAGTACAGCGCTTGATAAGGGAAAGTCAAACGAAACAAGCCGCGTTTTCTATGAACACTTCTGCTGCCAATTGCCGACGTCCTGGCGCGAGACTAAGGAGCCTGTCCGGCATTCCTTCATCCCTTCGTCACGCTTGTCCGCAAGGCCGGTTCCACCGTCGGGTCGTGAAATACTCCGGGAGGCCTCAATCGCCACAGGGCGCTCAAAAAGACCAGACTTCTCACCCGCCCAACCCTGGCGGCTAGTTCACCCTCCCGCCCTGAGCCTGCCAAGACAGGCTCGTTGCCCAAGGACGCGCCTCGTCCCAGGCAAGGCCGCCGAGAGCCAAGAGGCGAGGAGGTACGGACCGCACTTTGTGTGGGCCGTTCGCCCTTTCACTGGATCTTGGCGAGCGGAAAAGCCCCTCCGGTGCTTCCGACCTCCGAAGAATTCCTCCCTCAACGTCGAGCCTTTGTGCGGTGCAAAAACGCTGCTGGCGGCCTTTCAGCATCCTGTTAGGACACAAAGACCCGCGCGTGACGCTCAGTTAGCAGCATCTCACGCCAAGCCACCTTCGCAAGGTGATGACCGTCCTTGAGTCCTATACGCAGTAAGCTCCAGCCCAACCCCAGTCATCGGGGCAGGAGGTAAGGCACTATTTAGGCACTGGAGTTTTTCAGTAGAGTGTACGTGATGGTGGTCCCAACGGGATTTGAACCCGTGTTTAAGCCTTGAGAGGGCTCCGTCCTAGGCCAGGCTAGACGATGGGACCAGATCATCAACGATGAGGAATCGACCTTGCACAATAGCACAGGGTCTTTTCACTTTTCAATTTCTACGACACCGAGCAGTATTCACGCCATTGCAAGGTCGGCGTACCCACGACTTGACAGAGACAGTGGTATAGCCTACCTTGCGGAAAGCCCACGCTGCAGGCCTTTGGGAGAGGGGATTCTTCGGTCGTTGACCGCCTCCTTCCAGCGACTGACTCATGGCGGAACATGAACAACCCGCTCCACATCAAAACGATCGGCATCACAGACTCTCCGGAACTGATCGACATCGAGAGCCCCGACCAGGGCCTTGAGCTATGTGTCGGCTCGAATGTGTTTCGAAATACGAACGGCGTCGTCAAATTCCAAGGCAAGGAGCAAGTGGTGCTGGAAATGCAACCGCAACCATTGGCATTACTCCTGACGATGGACCTGTACGATGAAGAGGGAACCCGCGTCGGCCATATCCGACGGAATGCGCTCTCGGCACATAGCGCGACCCGCTTTACCCTCAACGTAAAGTCCAACGGCGAGGCCACCACGGACGCCCCCCCTTCCGTCATCGTAACAGACCGAACAACTGGACACACGGTCCTCGAAGCCTGTCTCACACAGAGTAGAAAAATTCGCATCACCGCGGGATACTTCCGTACTCATAAAGGTGAATTAGTCACTGTCAGCCCACACTACTGCCGCATCGGCACCGGTCTCACCCTGTTCGGCGATGTTGCGGAAAGCCGCGGCAGCGCGGCAGTAATCGGATAGTCGGCGTCCAAGAGACCTCAGCGTCAATTCATGCGTGCCCACTCCCTACAATCGAGGGAGTGATCGCCGACATCCATCCTGTCCAGGGCGCGACGAGTTTCGCCTGCGCATAGAAGGGCCTCTCATTGCACAGAATGACTTCGGCGTGATGCAGAGGCCGACTCACCACACCGCATAGTGTCTGGTTCGCTCCAATGTCCTCCCTTCTCGGAATAAGTTCTTCTCTCGTCTACCCGTCATGTGATAGAACAGCCCGCAACGATCGAGGCTGCACAGGTCTTGTCCGCACAGGAGTCATTGCTGTATCGTGTCTGAACCGACTGGCGCGTCAAACTTTATCCGCGACATTGTGGTCGCCGATCATGCAACCGGCAAACATGGTGGTCGAGTGGTCACGCGCTTCCCACCTGAGCCGAACGGCTATCTCCATATCGGTCACGCAAAATCTATCTGCCTGAACTTCGGCTTGGCACACGACATTGTAGGCGGTATCTGCCACCTGCGATTCGACGATACCAATCCGACCACTGAAGATCCTGAATATGTCCAGGCCATTCAGGACGACATTCGATGGCTGGGCTTCGACTGGCATGGGAAGATGTTTTTTACCTCGGATTATTTCGAGCAGCTGTACGGTGTTGCCGTCCGACTGATCCATAAGGACAAAGCCTATGTCGATGACTTAACGGCGGAGGAGATGCGCGCCTATCGTGGTACCCTGACTCAGCCGGGAACGAACAGCCCTTCTCGCGGCCGTTCCGTCAATGAAAACCTTGACCTCTTTCGACGCATGCGCGCAGGGGAATTCTCCGACGGCTCCCATGTCCTTCGAGCCAAAATCGACATGTCATCACCCAATATCAACCTGCGCGACCCAACCCTCTATCGCATCAGACATGTGCCGCATTATCGAACAGGGAGTACCTGGTGCCTGTACCCGTCCTACGACTATGCCCATCCCCTTTCGGATGCAATCGAGGGAGTCACCCACTCCATCTGCACCTTGGAATTTGAAGATCACCGGCCTCTCTACGATTGGGTCGTGGAGCAGGCTGAAGCGCTGCATCGACCACAGCAGATCGAGTTTGCGCGCCTGAACCTGACCTATACCGTCATGAGCAAACGGAAACTGCTCGAATTGGTCGAAAAGAAACTGGTCAGCGGATGGGATGACCCACGACTGCCGACGATCAAAGGCCTTCGTCGCCGCGGGTATACCCCGGAGGCCATTCGGGCCTTTTGCGACCATATCGGCATAGCCAAGCGCGAGGCCATCGTCGAGATGCAGCTGCTCGAACACTTTATTCGCGAAGATCTCAACAAGCGGTCGCCGCGAGTGATGGCCGTGTTGCGGCCGCTCAAAATCATCCTCGATAACTATCCCGAGGATCTATCCGAAGAATTGGATGCCATCAACAATCCGGAGGATGCGTCTGCAGGGTCGCGGCCTGTCCCCTTTTCACGCGTCCTCTATATTGAGCAAGACGACTTCCGCGAAGATCCACCCAAACAGTTCTTCCGGCTCGCCCCAGGACGCGAAGTGCGGCTTCGGTACGCCTACATCATTCAATGTGTCGGGATGACGAAAGATCCACAGACTGGCGAGATCATCGAACTCCATTGCACCTATGATCCTACAAGCAAGAGCGGCGCTTCCCAGGAACAACGCAAGGTCAAGGCCACCATCCATTGGGTCTCGGCAGCCCATGCGGTGAAAGCCGAAGTCCGACTCTATAACCCCCTCCTGGTGACGGATCTGGCAAAGGTGCCGCCAGACCATGATTGGACAACCTACCTCAACCCCAACTCATTGGAGCGAATCACAGGCTGTTTGGTTGAACCCAGTTTGCGGCAAACAGTGCCCGGCACTCGATACCAATTCGAGCGCCTGGGATACTTCTGTACCGACTCCGATTCGACCTCCGGCACATTGATATTCAACCGCACTGTGTCACTCAAAGATGCCTGGGCGAAAATCGAAAAAGCTCAGCCATCCCGGTAGTACACCGATACAGTCCCTCCGTTTGCCGGCATTCACCCAAAGGTTCCCTCTCCCTCACTATCCGACATACAATTTCCATGTTTTACTTTACCGTAGCGCTAGGGTTGCTAGACTGGCCTGAGATACGGTATCGGCATGACGAGGAACCTCAAATCGGACGGAGGACCGCATGATTGAATGTCGAGAATATCCACGAATCCCTGTTGACATGCAGGTGTTCTTCTCCAGCACCAACAAGACAGACATTTGCAAAGGCACCATCTTCGATCTGTCTGCCAGAGGGTGCGCCGTCACCAGTATGTCGTCGATTCAGCGCGGTTCAGCAGTGAGCCTCCTCATCAAGGCGACTGATTTGGGGTCACCGATTACCATCGAGTCCGCCGCAGTCCGTTGGAGTGAGAGTGGGGAGTTCGGCGTCGAATTCCTCGGCCTCTCAGAGATCGATCAACGCCGCCTACACCGATTACTCCAAGTCTCCACCACGCACCAAATCCATCCGAGTTGACCACTGACCGATTTTCGGATTCAGCGTGGTACAATGCCGGGTATGACCTGCCCCCTCTGTCGCCAACCCAGCACATGGGAAGGCAACCCCTGGCGCCCCTTCTGCTCTGAACGATGCCAAGTGACCGACCTCGGCGCTTGGGCAACGAATCAATATCGCCTACCAGGTCCCACCCTCACGATGGACACCTCGGCCACAGACTCGCTGGAGGGAGGCGACGACACAGAGGCACAGCAAAGCGGTTAAGCCTAATAGTCCAAGGACAAATCGCCTCCCCTTCTCACAGAGTCCAACCGACAATCCCTACCCAACAGCTCGCTCGCATCTGCGCGAGACGCGGCTTGAGGCCGGTCTCGTTTCCACATTTCTAAGTTGGCAAGCCCATGGACATCTTGATAATGTGGGCAACGGAATTTTCACCTCCCCGCAAAGGTTTTTCTGCAGACTCCTAGCAGGCTGCGGGAAAACTTGATTTATACAGAATATGTCGATGGAATCTTCCCTATAGCGCTGGTGTCACAAAAATCTCAGGATGCTCAAAAAGGCTGTCCAGCAAGGCCGCAGCGAGCGAAGAGGCGAGGCGTACGCTTCGGTACGTTGAGCCTCTGAGCGACGCGAGAACGCCGCTGGCGGATTTTTTCAGCATCCTGCCAGGCCCTATCACAAGGAGCACAAACTATGTTGTCGACCCAAGGCTATGCGGCAATGACCGCCAAGACTGCGCTAGAACCCTTCTCATTCGAGCGGCGTGAGGTTGGCCCTCACGACGTACTCATCACGATCACCCACTGCGGCATCTGCCACTCGGATATTCATCAAGCGCGTGACGAATGGGGTGGGTCAATTTTCCCCATGGTGCCGGGTCATGAAATCGTCGGCACCGTGGCGCAAACCGGGTCTGCGGTGAAGAAATTCAAGACGAGCGACCGGGTCGGCGTCGGCTGCTTCGTCGATTCCTGCCGAACCTGTGCCGCCTGTCGGGAAGGATTGGAACAATACTGTGAAGCCGGCATGCTCCTCACCTACAGCGGACGTGATAAAAATGGTCAGCCAACGCAAGGCGGCTACTCCACGCAAATTGTCGTAGACGAGAACTACGTATTGCGCATTCCCTCAGCCCTGTCGTCTGCAGGAGCAGCCCCACTCTTGTGCGCTGGAATTACCACCTACTCTCCACTCCGCCATTGGGGAGTCGGTAAATATCACAAACTCGCGCTGGTGGGGTTAGGAGGGCTCGGTCATATGGCCGTCAAGATTGCCCAGGCGATGGGCACAGAGGTCACGGTCCTGAGCACATCGGAACGGAAGCGGGATGATGCGAAACGACTAGGCGCTTTCGACTTCGCCCTCACCTCACAGCCCGAGACATTTACCCGACTACAGCGCCGCTTTGACTTTATCCTCGATACCGTCTCCGCGCCGCATAATTACAACGATTATGTGAAACTGCTCAAAACCGACGGCACCATGATTCTTGTAGGAGCCCCGGACAAACCGACGCTGCTGGAACCCTTTCCGCTCATTTTGCATCGCCGCCGCATCGCCGGGTCGGTGATCGGAGGCGTCCGAGAAACCCAAGCGATGCTTGATTTCTGCGCCACACACAACATCGAGTCCGATGTTGAAGTCATTCCGATCCAACAGGTGAACGAAGCCTATGAGCGAGTGCTCAAAGGCGATGTGCGGTTTCGGTTTGTGATCGATCTGGCGTCGTTGAGTTGAGGGGACTGCCACCCTTCCGGTCGGTGGCTGTCCCCGTTTGATTGACACTTGACCCGTCATGAAGACAAGGCTACAGTGCCTCCCAGATCATGAAACAAAAGGCCGTAGCGTTCGACAAACACTTTGATGCGCGAGAAGTTGCTTCCTATGGCGTCATGGAAGCCGCGCACTATCTGCGCATTCCACGTACGACCATCCGAGACTGGGTCTCAGGCCGACAGTACCGCAGCAAAACCGGCATGCGCTTCTCCAGACCAATCATCCAGGTGCCCAATCCAGCCGTGAAGTTGCTCTCCTTCATGAACCTAGTGGAGATCCATGTCCTGGATGCCATTCGCCGCAAGCACGACATCCCATTAGAAAAAGTCAGAACTGCGATGAACTACCTCTCGAAGCAATTTCCTTCGAGACATCCCTTGGCCGATCAAGAATTTGTCACCGACGGATTGAACCTCTTTATCAAGAAATTCAGTCAATTGATCAACATCTCTCAAGAAGGACAATTGGCCATCCAAGAAATCCTCCAGGCACACCTCCATCGAATCGAACGAGACATCAAGGGGATCCCTGTCCGGTTGTATCCCTTTACGCGGAAACGCCACCTCCAAGAGGAGCCCAAGGCCGTCGTCATCGATCCACAGATCTCCTTCGGCCGGCCTGTGTTAGTGGGGACTGGCATTCCGACCGCCGTGATTGCAGAACGCTATAAGGCAGGCGAATCAATGGATGCGCTCGCAGAGGATTATGGACGCCAGCGGTTCGAAATTGAAGAAGCCATCAGGTGCGAACTCACCCTCGAAGCTGCCTGAGTCTCCCGTCTTTTTCCTCGACCGTTCCCTTGGAAAGAAACGAATCGCCACGGCTCTTCGGCAGGCAGGGGCCATTGTCCACGTTCACGATGACTATTTTCCGCCGGATGCCAAAGACGAGGACTGGTTAACCCAAGTCGGGCAGAACGGATGGGTCGTCCTGACCAAAGACCATCGCATCCGATATCGACACGTTGAACGACTGGCGCTCATGAAGGCGGGCGTAGCGGCCTTTATCCTGACATCAGGTGATCTGCAAGGTGAGGAAATGGCTCGAATCTTCGTGAAGGCACTTCCCCGCATCTCCCGCTTTTTGAAGAACCACCAAAAACCGTTTATCGCCAAGATCACAAAAGACGGCTCAGTCTCGTTGCTCTTTCAATAAGTCCAGGCATTCTTCTGCAAGCGAGTCACAATTTTTCACGAAACGCGTGGACATAGAAGGGACCGGGAAGGAGCGGCCAGGTGCCCTTCTTTCTCGTAGAGCCCCCACGATGAAGCAGTGGTTGCTCGATGCGCGGAGTAAAGGGCAGCCTCGGCCACTCCCCTAAAGGAGAGGCATAGAGAATTGGAAGGCCCTCGCTCGGGCTAATGGCACGTCCTGGGAATTCGATTG
>Ga0163152_10001010_pt1 | contig 45753 bp, 35 predicted proteins | sample OliLakLV19MP8IB2_FD_148635 | JGI IMG/M metagenome (GOLD analysis project Ga0163152, IMG submission 148635) | Freshwater microbial mat bacterial communities from Lake Vanda, McMurdo Dry Valleys, Antarctica - Oligotrophic Lake LV.19.MP8.IB-2 | ecosystem: Environmental > Aquatic > Freshwater >...
GGGTGGGGGGGTGGATGTCGTGCTCCTGCTCCGGCGCTTCCGCGAGGCGATCAAGCACATCGACCGCTGGGAGGTGCGGGAGACTGCTCATGTCGGCCTGTTCACGTTCTCCAAGTTTCTGATGTGGCTGGACCTGCAGGAACGCGAGGCGGACCTTCGCGCCAGCCGCGTCGTGACGCACCTCGTGGACCGACCCGGTGCCGCGTTCGACACCGCGCCCTTCCCGCGCGCCGAAGCCCTCGACGTCGACCTGCCTGTTGACCAGAGCATGGGCCCGCTGGACGCGGATTCCTCGCAGTTGGTCGCCGCTGCGGCGGCGTGCGCGGGCCGGACGTTCGTGCTGGAGGGTCCGCCCGGCACGGGCAAGTCGCAGACAATTACGAACATCATCGCGCAGTCGATCGCCGCGGGGAAGCGAGTGCTGTTCGTTGCGGAGAAGATGGCGGCACTGAGCGTGGTGCAGCGGCGGCTGGAACGCATAGGGCTCGCACCGTTCTGCCTGGAGGTGCATTCCAGCAAGGCGTCGAAGAAGGAGGTGCTGGCGCAGATCGAGCAGGCCTTCGAGGCGGCCGGTGCGCGCGAGCCGGCGCAGTGGCACGACCACGCGCGCCATCTCGGCGAGTCGCGGGCGGGCCTCAACCGGTTCGTGCAGGCGTTGCATCGCGTGAGGCCCATCGGGCGGTCGTTCTACCAGATGGCATCGGAACTCGTCGGTCTGTCCGAAGCGCCGGATGTCGAAGTGGCCATCAGCGATGCGGCAGCGATCGACGGCGCGGCAGTGGCGGCCCTGCGACGGCAGGTCGAGGCACTGCGGGTCGCCGCGAACGCCGTCGGCGACATCCCTACGCACCCGCTCCGCGAGATCGGTCGAGGCGAATGGAAGGACTCGCTGCCGGATCAGGCGTGCAGCGCGATCACCGCCACCGAGGCGGCTCTCGGATCGCTGGTGCCCGCGCTTCAGGGGTTCATGCGCCAACTTGCGCCCACCGCCGACCCGAGCGTTCTCGAAACCTGGTCGCGGGCGGATGTGCAGTGGCTCAACGAGGTGACGATGCGTGTGGGCCAATGCCCCGGCGTCACCGCGGCGATGCTGACCGGTCCCGGTTGGATCGTAACGCGGGCACATCTACACGACGTCATTCGGCGTGGGCGCGAGCGCGATGCCCTCCGGACAACCTTCCGTTCGTCCGCGAGCGATGCGATCCTGACGCTGGAGCCGGGCAGACTCGCTGCGACGATCCGGGTGGGGGCAGCGAAAGTCTGGCCGCTGAACTGGCTGACCTGCCGTATGCCCCGAGCCACCCTTCGCTCCGTGTGGAAGGGCGATCTGCCGGACAACGCGTGTGTGGTCGATGTGCTTGACGCTGCGCAAGCGTGCCGCGACGAAGCGGCGTTCCTGGTTTCTGAGAGCAGCCAGGGCACCCGGTTCTTCGGGCAAGCGTTCAAAGATGGCGAGGCGGACTGGGACAGCCTCGCTGCGTCCTTATTCTCGGCGGACCTGGTGCGCCGCCTGCTCAACCTGATGCCTCGGGATGTCACGGGGCAAGCGATCGGTGACGCGATCGTTGGGTATTTCACGGGAGCCGAGGAGTTCGCCGCGCGTTCTGCGGCCATCGAATCGGCGGCGACGGCGGTGGTCGCCAAGTCAGCGGAGTTTGCTCGTGCAACTTCCGCTCTCGAGTCGCTGCTGAAGGTGGCACAGGCCAACCTGCCCGATGCGTGCGCCTCCGGCTTCGTCCCCGGCACACGCGCTCTGCTGGCCCGCTGGCGCGCCGGCCTGGCCGATCTCGACGAGTGGTGCTTCTGGCGGCGGGCGTGTCAGGGCCTTGCCCCGGAACTGATCCCCCTCGCCGAGGCTATCGAATCCGCGCGCCTCCACTCCGAGCAACTCGTTCCCGCCTTCGAGAAAGCGGTTGCGCGATCGTGGGTGAGCGCTGTCGGCGACGCGACTCCCGAACTGCGCGACTTCAACGCGTCCGCGCGCGACGGTGCGATCGAGACCTTCCGCGCTCTCGACAACCGCTGGCTTGAACTCGCCGCGCAGATCGCCAAGGCCTATCTTGCCCAGAGGGTGCCCGCGCGCCTGAACGTCGAATCCACGAACGCAACCGGGACGGAGATGGGCATCTTGGCTCACCAGATGCGCCTGCAGCGCAGGCACATGCCGGTGCGTCGGTTGATCGGCAAACTGCCCAATGTGTTGCCGAGGCTCAAGCCGTGCTTCCTGATGAGCCCGCTCTCGGTCGCGCAGTATCTGGACCCGGCGTACCCGCCCTTTGACCTTGTGATCTTTGATGAGGCCTCGCAGATCCCGGTCTGGGACGCCGTGGGCGCGATTGCACGCGGCACGTCCGTCGTGGTTGTGGGTGATTCCAAGCAACTCCCGCCCACGAACTTCTTTCACAAACTCGATGGCGAGGAGGGGGCGCTCGATGAGGACGACTTCGAGGAACTTGAGAGCGTTCTCGACGAGTGCGCGGCATCGGGTCTCCCGTCGATGCGGCTCCTCTGGCACTATCGCTCCCGCCACGAGAGCCTGATCGCCTTCAGCAACCATCACTACTACCAGGGCCGCCTGCTCACCTTCCCCGTGCCCCAGGAGCGTTCCGCGGACCTTGGCGTGTCGCTGCGGTTCATTGAGAACGGCGTCTACGACCGCGGCGGCTCACGCACCAACCGTGCTGAGGCGGAGGCGATCGTTGCGGAGTTGGTTTCGAGGCTTTCGATTCCGAGCGCTGGCGAGAGCGACAACGGGGTAGGGCGGCGACCGAGCATCGGCGTGGTCACATTCAGCCAGGCGCAACAGACGCTCGTCGAAGACCTGCTCGACGCGAAGCGGCGCGAAGATCCGACCTTCGACGCGGCGCTAAGCGAGGGCGAGGAGCCGGTGTTCGTCAAGAACCTGGAGAACGTGCAGGGCGATGAGCGGGACGTGATCCTGTTCAGCATCTGCTACGCGCCCGACAGCGCGGGGCGCATGGCGATGGTCTTCGGCCCGCTCAACCGGGACGGCGGGGAGCGCCGCCTGAACGTCGCGGTGACCCGCGCCCGCCGGCAGGTGATTGTCTTCTCGTCGATCCGCGCCGACCAGATCGACCTCGCCCGTACCGGGGCATTGGGCGCGGCCCACCTGAAGTCATTCCTTGAATACGCCCAGCGCGGCCCCAGTGCGATTGGTGAGGCCTCCGCCGATGCCCCGCCCCCGCTGCCCGGCGCACTGGAAGTGAGCATCCGGCGCGAACTCGAAGCCCGCGGCTGGGAGGTTGATGCCCAGGTCGGCTGTTCGGGCTACCGTCTCGACCTGGCCGTGCGCGATCCGGCTCACCCCGGCCGTTACCTGCTCGGCATCGAGAGCGACGGTGAGTTCTATTCTGGAGCGCACACCGCGCGCGACCGCGACCGATTGCGTGCGCAGGTGCTCGCTGGTCTGGGCTGGCGTCTGCACCGGGTGTGGTCATCGGATTGGCGGCGCAACCGTGCGCGGGCGATGCAGAAGATTGAGCATGCGCTCAGCGGCGAACCCGCGCCGAGTGCTCACGCACCAGCAACGCCCGCACCCCGGCTGATGAGCGGGCCCCCCGCGCCCGTTGACGCACCCCCCGCAGAGGCGATGACAATGCCATCTCCTCACGGTGTTCCATACGCGCCCTTCGCCTCCCGCTCTTCGGGCAATGCCGCAGACTTCTACGAGCGCCGCTCGACCACACGCATCGCCGAGATCATCCGAGCCGTTATCGAGCACGAGGGACCAATCGTGCGTGCGTTGGTGGTCCGGCGCCTCGCCGCGCACTGGGGCATCGAGCGCGTGACCACGCGTGTCGAGGCACGCATCGCCGAGGTGCTCGCCATCGTTGCGAATCAAGTTGCCTTGCAGGCCGCCGATGACACACTCTGGCCGATCGGCGTTTCGCCCGACTCCTTCACATCCTTCCGGACTCACGGAGACGAAGCGTTCGCACGCCGCGATGCCGAGCACATCCCTACCCGCGAGATCGCCAACGCTGCCGCGGCGGTCCTACGGGCGCACATCGCCATGAGCGAGGACGATCTGGTCCGGCACACCGCCCTTGCTTTGGGATTCTCGCGTCCCACCGAGCGCATCGCCACCGAGATGCGTCGCGGCATCACGGACCTGATGCGCCGCGACGGGTGCAAGTTGAGCGCCCGACGAATCACGTTGCCGTGAGCGAGCCCGACCCGGCCCCCGATCCCGCGCGCAAAAAAATCGCTCGTGCCGGGCACGAGCGATGGTCGAATCAATCTAGTCCGGTTAGGTGGGACTCATCGCACTGCTCTGAAGAGCAGTGCCACCACATCGTTACCTCGCCGCATTGGACCGGTCGGTCTTGGGTCCGGTCGGGCGGGCCCACGCCCGAAGGGCCTTGCCCCGCGTCGTACGCGGCTTGCCCTCGACGTGCGGATGCGGGGTTGCGTGCGGGGTCCGATGATCGTGCCCGCTCTGGGGCCGCGGCTTGGGCGAACGACCCGTGGCCGGACGGTCGCCCTCGGGCCGGCGGTGCTGCGGCGGCTTGCCATACCCGCCGCGGCTGCTGCCCTGCGCACGCGCCTCGCGCCGATCCTCGATCGGCAGCGGCGTGGCCGCGGGCATGTCCTCGGGCATCGGAACCGGGGGCAACTGCTTTCCCGTCAGCCGCTCGATATCACGCAGGAGCCCGCGCTCCTCGTGGTCGCAGAACGAGATCGCGATGCCCGTTGCGCCCGCGCGCCCCGTGCGGCCGATGCGGTGGACATAGGCCTCGGGCTCCATCGGCAGGTCGTAGTTGATGACGTGGGAGATGGCATCGACATCAAGGCCGCGGGCCGCGACATCGGTCGCCACGAGCACACGCACGCGGCCCGTGCGGAACGCGTCGAGCGCCCGCTGCCGCTGGTTCTGCGCCTTGTTGCCGTGGATGGCATCGCTCTTGATGCCGGCGATCTCCAGGCGACGGGCCACGCGGTCGGCCCCGTGCTTGGTCTTGGTGAACACCAGCACGCGTGTGATGGCCGCATCGTCGAGAATGTGCTCCAGCAGGGCCGGCTTGCTGTGGCGGGGGACCATGTAGAGCGACTGCTCGATGAGGGCCACGGTGGAGGAGACGGGTGTGACCGCCACCTTGACCGGGTTCCGCAGGAGCGAATCGGCCAGGTGCATGATCTCCTTGGGCATCGTCGCCGAGAACATGAGCGTCTGGCGGTTGGCCGCGGGCGGGAGCGCTGCGGCGATCCGGCGGATCGGCTGGATGAACCCCATGTCGAGCATGCGGTCGGCCTCATCGAGGACGAAGACCTGCACGCCCGACAGGTTCACATGCCGCTGCTCCATGAGGTCCATGAGACGGCCGGGCGTGGCGACGAGGATGTCCACGCCGCGGTGCAGCGCCTTGACCTGGTGGTACTGGCTCACACCGCCGAAGATGACAGTCTGGCTCAGGCCCGTGTTGCGCCCATAGGTGGCGAAACTCTCGGCGATCTGCGTGGCCAGTTCGCGCGTCGGCGAGAGGACGAGCACGCGCGGGATGATGGGGCCGCGACGGGTCTTGTCGACAACCTGCGTCGAGAGGCGGTGCAGGATCGGCAGCGCGAACGCGGCGGTCTTGCCTGTGCCAGTCTGCGCGCAGCCAAGGAGGTCGCGCCCCTCCATCGCCGGAGGGATCGCCTGTGCCTGGATGGGAGTGGGGGTTGTGTATCCCTCTTTTTCGAGGGAACGGAGGAGTTGATCGGAAAGACCAAGAGAAGAGAACTGAATCAAGGCAACAATCTCCCAGACCCGCGCGCGAATACCGCGCGAAGGTCAAGTTGGTTCGGGCGTTCCCTGCGCCAAACTACGTTGGAACAAGCAATGCCGTACTGGGGGCACGTCCGGGGCAACGTTTGCCGCGGACGCTGCCAGTAAATCCCAGTCGGACTTTGCCCCCGGCACTCTGGCACGGTCGGGGCATGATCGAATCTGAGGCCACTGGCTGTGGACGGAATACTAGGCAGATCGACGTTCGTACGCCATTCGCATCAGAGAGTTCGGTGGAATGTTGATAAGTGGGGGCCGATAACGAGAGGTCGGGCTGGTGGCAGGTTGGGGTACACTCGGGTCAATGAAGCCGACCGTACGAGTTGATGTGAGCGAGCCTATGTGGAAAGACCCCATCGTCGAAGAGGTGCGGACTGCACGCGATGCGTACGCGAAGCGATTCGGGTACGACCTGAAGCGGATCTTTGCTGACGTGCGTAAGGCAGAGAAGAAGCGGGCAGCCGCGGCATCGAAGGGACGCACCGTCAAGCGGGTGGCGACAGCCAAGCAAGGCACGAAGCGAACCCGTCGGGCTGCGTAAACGCCGGCGACACTTGCCTTCAAATGTGGCGAACTTGGGAATGCCTGGCGGACTATTCTGGCATCTCGGACATACCGCCGTGCGGCATCATCGACTCGATAGTCGATGCCACTCAGAAAAATCACGGTCTTGCAGCCGGCGCAGCCGCGCCAGCAAACTCCGCGAATGGAAGCGCGGATAGTTCCACATCCGGGTTCCGTTTCTGGAAGTTCCGCAGCGCCCACTCATCGACCAGCAGGAGCACGCGCTGGGTGTCGCGATCGGTCGCGACGATGCAGTCGCTGGGCAGGTCGGGCTGCCAATCTTCCGCAGTCCCGGCCGCGGTGGGGGGGGGCTTGAACCACCGGCACATCTTCCATGGTGCTACTTCGAGGCGCGATTCCGCGCCGTACTCAGATTCCAGCCGGAACTGCACCACCTCAAACTGCAGCGGCCCGACCGCCGCGAGCAGGGGCACCTTCGACCGCGCTGAGCCGAGGTCGAGCAGTTGCACCACGCCCTCGAGCAGCAACTGCTCCAGCCCGAGACGGAACTTCTTGAAGTTCGACGGCTGCGGATTGTGCAGGAATGCAAAGACCTCCGGGGCAAACCGCGGGATCTCGTTGAACACCACGCCCCGCTCCTCGGTGAGCGTGTCGCCAATGCCGAACAGGTCATTGCCGATGAGGCCCACAACATCGCCCGCGACTGCCTCCTCGACTGTCTCGCGTTCCTGACCGAACAGTTTCGCCGCGTTCGACAGCCGCACCTTCTTGCCGCTCTGCACATGCAGCACCGTCATCTCGCGCTCGAACAGGCCCGAGACCACGCGCACGAACGCGATCCGGTCGCGGTGGCGCGGGTCCATGTTCGCCTGGATCTTGAACACAAACCCGCTGAAGAACGGGTCGCTGGGCTGCACGGTTCGCTCGCCGGCGCGCCGGGCAGTGGGAGGGCTTGAGTACTTCAGGAACCCGTCGAGCAACAGTTGTACACCGAAGTTGTTCATCGCGCTGCCGAAGAACACAGGCGTGATCTTCTCCGCCAGCACCGCCGCGGGGTCGAAGGCCGCCCCCGCGCTGTCGAGCATCTCGATCTGCTCGCGCGTCTCGCGGTACACCCGCTCGTCCAGCCGCTCCCGCACCTTCGGGTCGTCGAGCCCCATCACATCGACGGGGGCGACAAACGCGCCGCCCACTGTCCGCTCGAACAGGTGGACCTTGCGGTCCAGCCGGTCGAACACGCCGCGGAAGTCCGGCCCGTTGCCCAGCGGCCAGTTCACCGGGAAGGCCTCGATGCTCATCACGCGCTCGATCTCGTCGAGCAGTTCCAGCGGGTCCCGCGCGGGCCGGTCGAGTTTGTTGATGAACGTGAAGATCGGCACGCCCCGGCGACGGCATACCTCAAACAGTTTCAACGTCTGTGGCTCGATGCCTTTGGCCGCGTCGATCACCATCACCGCGGCATCGACTGCCGTGAGCACGCGGTAGGTGTCCTCGGAGAAGTCCTTGTGCCCCGGCGTGTCCAGCAGGTTCACGCGGCAGCCGCCGTAATCAAACTGCAGGACGGTCGAACTGATGGAGATGCCGCGCTGCCGCTCCAGTTCCATCCAGTCCGAGGTGGTCGCCCGCTGGTTCTTTCGGGCCGTCACCGAGCCGGCCAGGCCCAATGCGCCGCCATAGAGCAGCAACTTTTCCGTCAGCGTGGTCTTGCCAGCATCGGGGTGCGAGATGATCGCAAATGTGCGGCGTGGAAGGTTGCGGGCTTCGGGGAGGGTTGACATTGGCAGGGCGATCATTCGCACACCGGCCGGTGTTGGCGAACGGGTCGGCTTCTCCCACCAAATGAGAACAGGCCCGGTTGCGCGAAGCAACGGGGCCTGCATAAAAGTGTGTTCTCAGCGGACTCAGGCCCGCTTGCGGCCCCACGGCAACGCAAGCAGCAACAGGCCCGCCACCGCGGTGCCAATGCCGCCAACGAGATACCAGGTGGTTTTGTCAGTGAACCGACCGGTGAAGGTCTCAGACACCTGATCCACCACCGAATCTGAGGCGTTTATCCCAATCACGACCAGTACGATCCCGACGACCAGAAGCACGATACCGATGATGCGTTGAGTAGACATGCTGAGGCCTCCGAAGTTGACGAGTCAAGAGTGTCCAGAAGGGTTCCGTGTCCCCTCACTAAATGCGGCACCGCTCCGAGTAGCCGGTGTCGGCGCTGCGGAGCGGATGCCGCCAGTTTCAGTGCGAGCAGCGGGTCCCGCTCAGTACAGTGCCGCCTCGCTCCGCATCGGCGTCTTGACCGTCGGGTTCTTTCCGTTATCGCTCGGGGTCTTCTCTGAGCCGGTGGTGATATCCGTCGCACCGGCCTTCTCGTAGATGTCCTTGGCCATCTTGGTCTCATCCGAGTTCTCGGAATGAACGGCGATCAGGATGTTGCCGTCCTTCACCTTGCCCTCGTACCGCTTGGCTTCGAGTTCAGGGATGCCCATGCCGACCAGTGCGCCGGTCAGGCCGCCAAGGGCTGCGCCCGCGGCGATGCCGCTCAGAGCGGCCATGATCGGTCCCGCAGCAATGAACGGCCCAAGCCCGGGGATCGCCAGGAGGCCAATACCCGCCAGCAGGCCGATCGTGCCGCCAACGATTCCGCCGGCGCCCGCGCCGACCGTTGCTCCCTCGGGGGCCTTGGTGTTCTTCTCGTGCGCGAAGTCGCGCGTGCCGGACTTGTCCGGGAACAGAACCGAGATGTCGTTGCCGGAGAAGCCCGAGTTCTTCAAGCGGGTCACGATGTCGTTCGCGGCGGTCTGACTCTGGGCGATGCAAAACACTGAAGTTGCCATTTTGTACCTCTTTCGTATTGCGATGGGAATCATCGCGGTTCGTGGTGGTTGCCTGGTAACGAGGGCGGCCTCGACGTGATCACGGTGCCTTGATCTCGAGTTCATTCTGGACTCTGGTGACGCCTGCGACGGCCTTGGCCTTCGCCTCGATCGCGTCCTTCTCCGCCTGGTTCTCGACCGGGCCGCGGAGCGTCACCACGCCGTCGGCGGTGATGATCTTGCAGTTATCCGCGTTCATTGACATCTCGCCATCGAGGATCGCCTTGCGGATGTCGGCGGTGATCTTGATGTCGGTCGAGTTCTCTTTCTGGTCCATCGGCGTCTTGGCGTTGGTGTCCGCGTCGCGCCGATTGCGCCCGGTGTTGTCCGCGTTGCTGTTGTTCGTGCCGGAGTTGTTGCCGCCGTTCGGGGCCGGATTGGCCGTCTGATCCTGGCGCTGATCGCACGCGACCAGCGCGAGGAGCGCAGCGGCCTGGGAGATTGCGAGATACTTGGAGGATCGCATTGTTCGCTTCCATTTCTGCCGCGAAAGCCGCGGCAATGAGGATCTGAGAATCTCGCTTTGGTGGCCCTAGTAGGCAGCCTCGGCGTTCACAAGGTTCATAGCCAGTTCGGTGAGCGCGACATCCGTCGCTTTCTCTTCTTCGAGGATCCGGTCAAGCACCTTTGCATCGGCGGGCCGTCCGAGCAGCGTGGCGTGAGTGCGGAGGCACCCGTACGAGGCGATCTCGTAGTGCTCGACCTTCTGGGCCGCGACGATGAGGCCCGCATCGCGAACGTCGTCGTCCGCGTCGATCTCGATCATCTCGGCACCTTCTTCGACCAGGCCCTTCATCGCCTCGCACACCTTCCGTCCCGGCTTTCTGTCGAGCGAGACGAGAAGTTTTTCAACGCGGGCCAAGTGGTCCTGAGTCTCGCGGAGGTGCTTCTCAAAGCCCGCGCGAAGTTCCGGATGTGAGGCTGCCTTCGCCATCTTCGGGAGAGCCTTGGTCAACTGCTTCTCGGCGCTGTACATGTCGTTCAACTGTTCCGTGTACAAGTCCATCAGCGTCTTGATCTTCATGGAATCCTCCAGGGATGTGAAAGAGTGAGCGGTTCGCGACAGGCCAAAGACTGCCGGAGCGTCAAACGCAACTGCGGATGAGCAGGAACAAGAGAATCAGCGGGATGGGAATCCCGATCAGCCAGAGCAGGATGCCCACCTTGGCCTTGCCCGACCGGAGACGCAGATTGGCGTTGAGAAGTTCCTTCTCGCATTCCCCCGTCGAATCTGCCCGCATTCCGGCGAGACCCAAACGGTTCATTCGAGTGTGCATGGAAAGTCCTCCTGTCTACCGCCAAAGCATCCACACCGCGCATGGCGCGGAGGTAATCTGCGCGTGAAAACAGGCTCATTCTTCATGTGCCGGCGTGGAGCGACGGTGATTCGACCTTCATGTGCGGCGTGGAGCGACGGTGATTCGACGGACGGCGGTCGTTTCTTCCCCCCTCGGCCCCCGTTTTCGAGAGAGTCGCGCTGCGGAGGCCCGGCCCGTGAGTGTGCGAACGCCTGTACGTTGGCGCCGAAATCTCTCTCAACAGCGCAACGCACGATCGTCGAAGGACGCTCACAGCGTCATGTCACCCATAGTGCAAGACTCACCGCACGACAAGTCAGCCGCGACGCACGGATGCGCCGCCCGGGTCCTGCATCATCCGCCCCATGTACGCCTCGAAGTCGTCGTGCAAAATCTTCATGGACGGCTTCGCCCACATCCGCCGGAAACTCTCCTCGCCCTTGATGACCCGCATCCGCCGCTCCCAACTGCCAAAATAGTCGTCGCTCAACTGCCCCATTCTGTGGCTGAACCACGCGATCTCGAAGACCGACACCTGCATCAGGTTCAGGAAAAAATGCTGGACATCCTTGGGTGAGTGCAGGCCTTCCATATCGTGCTGATGGACGTCCGCCAGGTCTGGGTGCTCGACGCGGATGCGCCGTAACTGCATCTGCAACTCCACCAGCTTGGTAAAGTTCGCGACCTGCTGGGTGCGGTGCCAGTTGCGGAGTTGGATCGCGCCGTAGATCACGGAACTGACAAGCGCGAGCGACGACACCAACTGGAGGATGGTTCGGACGAGGTCGAGCGTATGGGGGTTCATGCCTGATGGTTGACCGCCCGGTTGCAACCCGTTGCCCGTGGCCCGCGTATACTGTGCGTGACATAGTATGCGAGCCATACCCCGGCCCACCGGAGACCCACCATGCGGATCGAACGAGAACTTATGCGCGGCGCAGGCCCCGTCGCCGTCCTCAAACTCCTTCACCGCGGCGAGATGTACGGCTACCAACTCGTCGAAGCCCTCTCGCGCAGGAGCGACGGCGTGCTCGCCATGGGCCAATCGACCCTCTACCCGCTTCTCTACAGCCTCGAAGCCAAGGGGTTGATCGAGGGGTTCTGGCGCGAGGCCGATTCCGGACGACACCGCAAGTACTACCGCCTCACCGACAGGGGCCGCAAGCGCCTCGCCGCGGACATCAAGCAGTGGCAGGCTCTTGCCGGTGCCATGGCTGGGCTGGGCGTGCTGGACCCTGCACGGGTCGCGCCTCTGCCATCACAATCTGGAGCGCTCGCATGAGCAACACCGCAACCGCCGCGGCCGCTTCATCGGATTCTCCCCGGTGCCGGAGACTCAACTCCGCCGCCGCCGTTGTCCACGCGGCCGCGCTCCCCGGCCCGCTCGGCGAACTCGTCCTCGCTGTCACCGGCAAATGCCGCCTCTGGAGGTCCGAGCGCACCGAGGTCGCGTGCGAACTCTGCGCACACTTTCTCGATGGCCTCGAAGCCAGCGCAATCCCCGCCGATCTCGCCGCTTCGTTTGGTGACACTCGCCACGCCGCGAGGCTCATCACGGCAACACGCAAGCGCCTCCGCCCGCTGTGGTGGCGGACCTCGCGTGCCGCGATGCGCGGCCTTGGCGCGTTCCTGCTGCTCTCCGTTGTGCTCTATGCGGCACTGGCCGCCCGATTCTTCCTTTCCTCGCCCAAAGTCACGCACAACTACATTGCCGAACTCAATGTTCCGGTGCTTCAGGTACCCGTCGCCGATCGGGCCTGGCCGCTGTACATCGACGCCAAGAAACAGTTCGGCCCGCTCCCCGAGTTCATGGTCAACTCGCGCGGTGGCGAGCCACACCAGCCGGGAGACGAGAACTGGGACCAGATGTCGGCGTGGCTCGACGCGCACGGAGACGCCCTCGCTACCGTCCGCGCCGGCGCGGCTCGCCCCGCCCTCGGATTCGTGTATCGCGCCAATATAGACCCCGACCTTGCCCGAGTCTTGGAGATCACCAGCCCGGGGTATACCTACGACCCGCCGATGGAACCTTCGGACGAGAATCCGCTTGTCATAGGGATCCTCCTGCCGCACCTCGGCGAGATGCGACGGTTGGCCCGCTTCCTCAGCGCCGATGCCCATCTGGCGATCTCCCGCGAGGACGCCTCGCGATACTTTGCCGACCTCGACGCGCTGCTCGGCATGGCTGAGCAGGTCCGCCATGAGCGCTTCACCATCAGCACGCTGGTGGGACTTGCCATCGCAGACCTCGCGACGGCGGTCGCGCTCCACGGCGCAGGCACGCCCGACTTCCTGACGCCCGAGCAACTGCGAGATCTCGCCCACACGCTGGGCGGCTTCGCCGACGGGCGAGTATCCATCGATTCCTCCGTGGAACTGCTCACGATCGAAGACATCCTCCAGCGGTTCTTCAGCGACGATGGCAACGGAGACGGCCACTTTGTCGGTGGACCTGAGGTGGACAGCCTCTACCGCGACTGGGGCCTTGCGCGTCCAGGTGGCCTGCCGCTGCTCAGGGCAATCCAGCCCGTGCAGAGCACCATCATGCCGTCACGCGCTCAGATCATGGATCAGGCCAGGCGGTTTGTCGCCGCAGCCGCGGCCGATGATGCCCTCCCGCCGTGGCGGCACGATGAGCGTTCGAGCGACATGTTGTATCAAGCGCTGATGGAATCGGGCGTATACCCCGCCGTCCCGTTCCTTTCATCGCTTACAGGCAAAGCGGAGCAGGGGCCTGTTGCCTCGGCCTGCGCCTCCCGCGACATCTTCGAGGCACGGCGTCACGCCGTGATGACCGTTCTGGCCATGCAGGCGTACCGAAGCACCCGCAACACCTGGCCGTCTTCACTGCGGGAACTCGTTCCCGCATACATGCCCTCGCTCCCTGTTGACCCGTTCGATGGGCAACCCATGCGGTACATCGCGCCGGCGTCGGGTAGCGAACTCCCGCTGCTGTACTCGATCGGCGTTGACGGCCTCGACGAGGGTGGCAAGCCCCCAACCACCAAGTCCGGTCGGTTCGGCGTCCACAACCTCTACTGGCTCGGCAAGTTCAGAACGCGACCGCCCCTGACTGGTGCCCAGCAGCAGCAGACGGATGCCGCCCGCGGGGACTGGGTGTTGTGGCCGGAACCGCCGCCGGTTACGGAGTGAGAACGCGGCAAGCCGTGCTGTCAGGGTCGCTATCCTCTTATCCGCCGCCCGGTATGCTCCTCTTGCTCCCCGCGAAGGCACCGCTTCATGTCCGATCAGTTCACGCCCGCCGCGTCCCGCATTGTAATCATCGGCGCCGGAGCGATCGGCTCGCATCTCGCGGCTTGCTTGCGCAAGGGCGTCCCGGCGCTCATCGTTGATCCGTGCCGCCTCGTCCGCGCGGAATTTGTCACCATCGGTCGCGACACCCGTTGCCCAACCGACGATTCATTGTCCTTCGCGGAAGGCGACCCCCGTCTCTTCCGAGCCGACGATATCGTCCTCCTTGCCACCTCCGCTTCGGTCGCCGCTGCCGCGGTCGCCACGGTGCCTGTCGGCGTGCCGGTGGTCTGCTTGGCAAACGGCGTGATCCCTGCCCTCGATGCAACGCGCAACGGATCGCTGTCGCACGGAGTTGTCGAGTTTGCAGTTCATTGCACCTCGCCCGGCGTCGCAACCCGCGCTCGCGACGGCTGGCTTACATTGCAACGCACCAGTCCCGGCCACGCCACCACGCGGCTGGCCGCGGCATTTGATCCGACGCGTCAACGCGTGCGCCTCACCGACAACATCGATGCCCACCGCCACGCCAAACTCATGCTCAACGCCAGCCTCGATCCTGTGGCCGCGGCCATCGGCGGCACCATCGGCGATGTCTTCCGCGGCGAACGGAGTTTCCCAGCCTTCCTGAATCTGCTGGGCGAATCACTCCGCGTTGCCCGCGCGGCGGGCTGGAAACTCGCGCCGATCCAAGGCGTTCGACCCGATGTGCTGCACGCGATCTTCCGGACTCCGGGCATCGGCGCGATCGCCGCGCGTTCGGCCGCCAGGCAGGCCGCGACGGTATCGAGCACGCTCGGGCGAGAAGTGCTTCGCGGCGAACTCGGTGAGGCTGACCACCTCTGCGGCGCGATCATCCGGCAGGGCGCGCGGCTGGGCGTGCCCACCCCCGCTCACTCGCGTGCGATGGAAGTTCTACGGAAAGTCGTCAGCGAGGGTCCACTCCCGCAAGGCACAGGGACGACCGATCGCCGCGATGAACGCGCGGGCGAACTCTTGCGATGCTAAGGTGCGGCCGCTCGGCGGATCCGCACCCGCGCCGTTTGCATCTCGCTCCGCTTGCTTGCGCCCTTCATCAAGGCCTTCGCGCCCCCTACCTCCGCAACCCACGCGCGCAGGTCCGCCAGGCCGTCAGCAAGTCCTACCCGTGCGGTGTAGCCCAACTCGTCCCGCGCACGCGTGCTCGCGATCACCCGCGACGTCAGCGATGTCCACACGCCGAAGCGCGCCAGCGGCACAGGCAGCCCTACCGCCCCGCCCGCGCTATCCAGCAGCCAGGCTCCCGACGCGGCAATCGCCTTGGGCAACCGAGTGAACCGCGCCCGCACGCCCGCGGCCTCGACCAACGACCCCAGAAACTCCTTCCATGAAATCTGGAACGCGTCGCCGACCAGGTATGCCCGCCCGCCGATCCCCGGCGCGTCCAGCGCGAGCGTTATGGCTTCAACCAGGTTCTCGATGTGCGTTGTCGCTTCGAGGTTGCTCCCGTCCCCGCACATCGGGATCCCCATCGGCGAGCGTGCCAGCCGCGCCATCATCGGCAGCACGGTTGTATCGCCGCGCCCCCACACCACCGCGGGGCGAAGACTCGTCACCTCCACACCGCCCACTCCGTTCGCGGCGAGCGCGATGCGCTCTCCCTCGCCCTTGGTCGCCGAGTATGGATCGATATACCGTGCGGGGTACGGCATCGACTCGTCCATCCGCGGCAGGTCGACGCCGCTGAACATCACCGCCTGCGACGCGACATGCACGACCCGCCGAACGCCTGCGCGCTGCGCTGCCGCGATGACGTTCTTCGTGCCCTCGATGTGTACGCCCCGGAACGTTCGCCACGAAGCCGGTCGCGGCATCCCCGCTGTGTGGACCACCGCATCGCATCCCGCGCACGCCCGCTCGAGCGCCCCCGCATCGCGGATGTCCCCATGCACCGCCTCGGCGCCGAGTTCCACGAGGCTCGAGACGTTCACGACTGTTCGCGAGAAGACCACGACGCTGTAGCCGCGAGCAAGCAGGTACCGCGCCAGTGCGCCCCCGATGAACCCCGTCCCGCCGGTGATCAGCACTCGCATCGGGCAAATATAGCAGAGCGGCTGACCTGCCCCCGAAACCTGATCCAGGCGCTATGAGAGGCCCAAAGAACCCCGGCGGGGTTCAACAGATTCTCGAAGATGAAGCGGACAAGGCACAAGGCGGAGCAGATTGTCAACAAGTTGCGTGAGGCCGACGCGATGCTGGCGGCGGGGCGGACGGTCGCCCAGTTCGTGCAGCAGCTGGGCGTGAGCGAGGCAGGTGGCTCAAGATGACCCCGCCGCGTGCCACCGAGATCGACTTGGGGGGGGGCCGATCTCGGTGCGGGTGTGGCCGGGACCTGCGCCACAACAGCATCACGCAGTCTCCGCGGCATCCGCCTTTGGGGGGTCGCGAGGGGGCGATGGGGGGGAGCCCCTTTGCACCGCGAAGTCCGCAGGTTTCAGTCCCCGCTACCCAAGCGATTGTGAAGGTCGTGGGCACAACCAGCCAGGATCATCTGGTATTACGACGCCACGGGCAACGGCACCACCGACGGGTCCGACCCCACCTCCCACTTCGCATGGGGGGGCGGAGGGGCGACGAGAAGTGGCGAGACCGCGTCTCGGTCGAGTGCAGCGGGATCGAGAAGTGCATCAGGAGAATTGAGCCGATGGCTCGTACTCATTGCCCTGCGGGTGGAGCTTGGATGCTGCAACTTCCTCGCGGCGAAAAGCCTGTTCATCAGTATCGCGGCGGTCGGAACTTTCGGCGGTGCGTATGCGGTTGACAACATTGCGTGTGTGTCATGTGTCGGTGGTGCGCGGCGAGACTCTGGCGGTCGGCGAAGGCGGCGTGTGCTCGCGAGAGTTCAGAATTGCGTCGAGTTCTCGAACAAGTTCACGCACGCGTCGCTCGCTGGTGTCCGGCGCGAGCAAGCGGTGATGCTCGATGTCCTGAACCTTCTGGTAGTTGTTGATGACGGCGCCGACGATGAGGTTCACGAGCAGGAACGTCGCCACCACAATCCACGACACCTGGAAGGCCGTGAACGCCCCCAGCGGATGACCAGCCTGTGCAAGCTCGTATCGCATCTGGGTCCAGTCATCGCCGGTGAGGATGCGGAAGAGCGTGAAGCACGCTTCATGGATGCTGGTGAAGTAGGGTCGCATGGGGTGGCCGTCGCCCCCGAACAGCTTCACCCCGATGACCGCGTAGACATAGAAGAGAATCACCGCCAAGAGCGCCACGTACTTCATGCTCGCGACGGATCGCAGGAGCACGTCGACGATGAGCCGCAGTTCCGGGATGGTCTTGACCAACCGCAACACCCGGAACACGCGGAGGATGCGGAGAACGGGCCCGACGCCGTTTGACGCGGGAACGAGCGCCGCGACAATGATCAGCAGGTCGAAGATGTTCCAACCGTTGCGGAAGAAGGTCGCCATCGACTCGCGAGCCAGAAAACGAAGAACGATCTCCACGACGAAGATGCCGATGCAGATCGTCTCAATCACGCCGATAGCGCGGAGCGATGTCGCATCGGTCAGGTAGGTGCTCAGGCCGATGAGCACGGCGTTAACCAGGATGACGGCAATGACGAAGTTATTGAAGGGTACGGAGTCGACGAGCTTACGGATATTCATGTTGCTCCCTCGGTCAGCGCGATGCTCTCTTACTCAACAGTTGCGGGGAGATTCCTTTATCTTTGAGATGGGATCGTTTGCGGGCCTGGCGTCGCCCGTGGCGCATGGCCGGTGCGCGGGGATTACCACCACCAGCGCACCACCGCGGAGTACAAGGGGATTCCCAAGATAATGTTGAACGGGAACGTCACCCCCAGAGAGAGGGAGATGTAGAGCGCCGGGTCGGCCTTGGGGATCGCTAGCCGAAGCGCGGCGGGTGCCGCAATATAGGACGCCGATGCGGCAAGCACGGCGAGCAGGACCGCGTCGCCTTCGCCAATCCCAAGTTGCTTCGAGGCCGCGATCGCAAGTGCGGCGTTGACGAGGGGTGCGACGATCGCAAACGCCAGCAACAGCCGGGGCGCTCGAAGAACCTCCCGTCCCCGTCGCGCGGCCATCAGACCCAAGTCAAACAGGAAGAACGCCAGTGCACCGGGGAAGGCATCCGTGCAGAGCGGCTTGAAGGCGGCGTAGCCCCTTTGCCCCGTCAGAACTCCAACAACAATGCTCCCGAGCAGCAGCAGAACGGGGCCGTTCAGCAGTGACTCGTGAAGAAGTGTGGCCAATCGAGGTGCCCCTGTTCCGTCAGCGTCGGTGCCCGCCGCCGCGGTTGCCTGGTCCTCTCGCGTTCGTTTCTTGTCGAGATTCAGAAGAATCAAGGACAGAACTATCGCCGGCGACTCCATAACTGCCATCACTGCGACCATGTGTCCGCTGAAGGGCGTTCCGCTCTGATCGAGCGATGTGCAGGCGGTGAGGAATGTCACCACGCTGACCGATCCGTAACACGCCGCGATCGCCGCGGCATTTCGGACAGCCACAATCCGGCGAAGGGTGAAGTATGCCCAAGCGGGAACGACAACCGAGAGTGCCAATGCCAATGCAACGGCCTTCATGGCGTCCGTTGTAAACCCGCTGGCAACAAGCTCAACTCCGCCCCGGAATCCGATGGCCCAAAGGAGATAGAGCGACAAAATCTTGGTAACGGCTTTGGGGATAGTGATGTTGGAGCGGACCAGCACCGCGATGACACCAAGGAAGAAAAAGAGAACCGGAGGGCTGATCGAGAGCAGGCCGGTGGCAGCGTCAGTGCCGGCCGCACCCATTATCCCAGCAGTCAGGTCGTGCATGTGCGGCTCCGCGAGGCTTGGTGGCTGGTGAAGGAGTCTCTCGACGCCGGTGCCCTGTGACAGGGAACTCTACGGCCGTTCGGGTCATCTTCCGCCAACTCGCTCTAGTGCTGTTTGCCCGCGCCTCCCTTCGACACGGCGTTCGACGGTATCACCAGGCTCAGGACCGTTGCGAGCGATAGTGTGCCGACGACAACCAGCAGTGACACCGTCGTGTCGATCTTGATTGGGTTCGCCTTGGACATGCCGATCACATCGAGGTATGGCGGCACGCTCAGCAGCAGCAGCTTCACGCCGACGAAAGCCAGGATCAGAATCAACGCCGGCTTCAGGAATCGGAACTTCTGGATCAACGCCGCCAGACAGAAGTACAGCGCCCTCAGCCCGAGGATCGCGAAGATGTTGCTCGTGAACACGATGAACGGGTCGGGCGTGATCGCGAAGATGGCCGGGATCGAGTCGACCGCGAAGACCAGGTCGGTGATCTCAACCAGGATCAGTGCCAGGAACAAGGGGGTGATCGCCCAGGCCGCACTCAGTGATCCGGCTGGTGCCGGGTCCATCAACTCCTTGCCAGCCGCATCTTTCGTGTACGTCGGCCTGAGGGTCCGCTTGGTGAAGAACCGCTGGCCGTCATAGAACTCGGTCACGCGGAAGAACTTCTTGCACAGCCGCACCGCGATGTTCTGCGAGACATCGTCGTTACCCTTGATCAGGGCCATCTTGAGCGCCGTCAGAATCAGGAACCCGCCGAAGATGATCAGGATCCACTGGTACTTCAGGATCAGTCCGGCACCCAGGAAGATCATCCCGCCACGCATCACCAGCGCGCCGATGATGCCCCAGAAGAGCACACGGTGCTGGTACTTTCCCGGCACCGCAAAGAACGAGAAGATCAGCGCGATGACAAAGATGTTGTCCATCGCCAGCGACTTCTCGACGACGTACCCCACCAGATACTGCTTGGCCGCCTCGAATCCCTGCACCTCGCCCGACACGATCAGGGGCGCGCCGGCCTTGATCGCCTCCGTCGTGCTGTACATGGCGGTCTCCAACCCCAGCCCGAGCCAGTGGTGCTCGTACGCCATGTACACAAACCCGCTGAACGCGATGCCGCACGTCAGCCAGATCGCCGACCAGGTGATCGCTTCTTTCATGCCCACTTCGTGGGCTTCGCGGTGGAAGACGCCGAGGTCGAGGGCCAGGAAAAAAATCACGAGGCCGATGAACCCGATGTACGCCCAGATCTTCAGATCGGCGGGATTTGACGTCGCGGTTGTCGCAAGACAGAGCAGTTCATTCATGACACTTCATATCCTTGGGCCCGCACATGCTGACCCGGCAGAAAGCCTGTCCCACGCTGCGGTTGCTTCCGCTCCTGGCGCAAGACTCCAAAATCGCAGCGTGGCAATCACACATTGGTCACGCCGCCTCTCTCACATTTCCTACACGCCTTGCCTCACCATGTTCAGCAGCTTACCCGCGTCCAATCCTGTGCTCTGCGATTCGATCGCCCCGCGGTGCTGCGTGTACAGCCCCTTGGCCTTCTCGGCCTGCGTCGTGAAGATGCCTTTGAGGTCGATCGCGCCAAGCGACCTGCCGCCGGCGTAGTACGCCTTTGCTGCGTGTCCGAGAGCATAGGTCGACGCGAAGGAGAACGCGGAACTGGTCGCCTGATCGGCCACTGCGCCGGCCACGCGCCCGAGCACGCGCTGTCCCAGCCCGCCGAGAAACTTGCGGGCGTAATTCTCGAGAACCTGCGACGTCATGCCCACACCGACCGTCGCCAGAAAGTCTTTGATGTGCCCAGTGCTGAGCGTGTACCCATACCGCGCTCCGACACGGTAAACCATCTTCATTTGCAAGGGAATAATCGCCGCGGTCGCAAGCCCCTGAGGCAGCAACTCGATCGCCGCGTTCAGAATCGCGTATCGCGTGATCGACGACTCGATCTCGGCCTCGTCTACCGGAGCCTTGCCTCCCCCCGGACCACCGGTCCCGACCCCGGCCGCCAATGCGCCGCCCACAGCCGCCGCGCCCACGGCCCCGGTCGCCGTCACCTGCTCAACCCCGAAGTCTACAAACTCGTCGGCCTGATGCAGCGTCGCTGCCGCCGATGCCTCGTCGATCAATAGCGCGATTCGCAGTTTCTCAAGAAACAACTTCTCTTCTGTCCCGGCCTTTCCATCCGCGTCGCACACAGCCACCGCCATCTCGTACGCCAGCGTCCGATGCTGCGGACTCTTCAACGGCACCGCGGCTTTCTCGACCGTGACCCGCCCCAGCAGAACATCTTGGTACAGCGCTGACAACCCACGCCCACGCTCTGAGCCGCCCGTCGCGCCATCGCCCCCGACATCAGGCCCAAGATTCTCGACGATCCGCCGAACCTCCTCGCGTTCAGCATCGTTCTTCCGCCCATCCGCAAACGCGGCCAGAAGGCACACCGTCACAACCGCATCCTGTTCCACGAGGTTCATGATCCACTCTCCAGTCGCTAAGGGTCGCGCGCACGACCGGACGTGCGGAGCGTGTTCGGAATCCGAGGTCGTTCGTCGCGACTAGAGAGACGACATTCACCTGATCCCGGAGCCAGCGCGCAGGTCGCAACTTCGAAGCAAAATGATTGTTGGTCTCGCCAGGGGCTTCGGTCCGCGCTCAGAAGCGGCGAGGACCAAGGCCGCAGAGGGGCCGGGACGGAGCGCGAACCGTTCCATCCGTGTTGACGACCCTGCAATCCCGCATCGGCGGGCGGCTACTCCCCAACAGGAAGCATGGACCCATAGTAGCAGCCGCGCCGCCAGTGAGAAAGCGACGTCCAATCGAGTCAACCGTTCTCGGCGAACAAACACGGCCCGTGGGCGTACGGGCTTCAACTCAAACACCAACAAGGAGACTCTTCATGGAAATCAAGCTTTTCGACGGAACCATCAAGACCAGCGAGGCTCAGCACGACTACATCATGAACAAAGTCGGGGCCGCTGCGGGGCGGCTGAAAGAGGCATCCTGCACGATCGATGTGCGACTTACGGATCTCAATGGCCCAAGGGGCGGCATCGACAAGCAGTGCTCGATCGTGGTGACCCCGCCGGGGCACGGGACGCTGCGCGTAGAGAAGCAGGCCGCAGACTATTACGCGGCCATCGATGCCGCGGCGGCGACGCTCAAGAAGGCGCTCGTCAGATCGCTCGAACGGACCAAGGCCAACGGGCCGCGTTGACCATCAGCATTCATGGCTCCGCCTGCACGGCACCGCTTAGAATCACTCTGTGACAATCCAGCCCAGATGAACCCGGGTGCTTGCGCGGTGCTTAGGTGATTCTGGCCCTTCGGCCCAAGACCGGCGATTCCGTACGCATGCCGCGAGCGAACCGCCCGCCACCAGGAGTCCTGTATGCAGTACGCTCTCGCCGTCGCATCCGCTCTTTCTCTCTGCTCCATCGCCGCGGCTCAGCCCGTCAATATCGAGTTCGATGCCGGCGTGGCTGGATGGCGCACGGTGCTCGATGGCGTCATGGGTGGGCGCTCCTCGGGGCGAGTGACGCAACCCGAAGCCGGCATTCTCCGGTTCTCCGGTGAGTTGTCGCTGGAGAACAACGGCGGTTTCTCGCAGATGCAGACAACAGTGCCGGAGGGATCGTTGAATGGTGCTACGGGCATTGAAACGAGAGTCCGTGGCGATGGCCGGACGTACCAGTTCGATGTGCGCTGCTCGGACGTGCGAATGATGGCTGGGAGTTTTCAGACACAGTTTGACACCGTGGCGGGCGAGTGGGTTACGCTCCGGTTGCCCTTCGAGCAGTTCCGTCTCTACAGCTTTGGCCGCCTTGTTCCCAACGCTCCGAAGCTCACCCCGGCACGCGTCGAGTCGATCGGAGTGACCCTGGCAGACAAAGAGGCGGGGGCCTTTCAGCTGGATGTGGATTTCATCCGGGCGACGAGCCCCGAGGCCCAAGCGCCGACAACCGGCTCGGACTTACCCAGCGTCGCGAAGAGCGCCGAACTGACGACGCTTCTCTCGCTCGTCGAAGTTTCCGGGCTTCAACTGCCCGTCGACGGTCGCGTCACGATCTTCGCTCCGACCAACAAGGCCTTCGCGGCGATTCCTGCCGAGAAAGTGAAGTTCTTGACAAGCGAGGAGGGGCGAACAACATTGCTCGCGATTCTCAGGCATCACATCCTGCCGATGGCTCTCGACTCAGGCTCGCTCATGCAACGTCGCGGGGTTGTTGCGCTGTCAGGCCAGAACCTCGCCATAGATGCAGAAGGGCTGACCATCGCGGGCGCATCGTTCTTGAAAGCGGATGTGCCATTTGACAAGGGCATCGTGTACGTGATTGATCGCGTCATGATGCCGGAAACTCGCTCCATCGCCGAGATCGTGAGTCAGGAGCCACGACTCGCCACACTTCTCAAGGCGGTCACAGCGGCGGGCCTTGCAACACAGCTGGGCGGTGAGAACGGGGGGCCGTGGACCTTGTTGGCCCCATCGAACGAAGCGTTCGACGCCCTGGGGGAGCAGGCGATCAACTCGCTCCTGGCGGACCCTTCACAACTGGCAAATGTCCTGAGTGCCCACGTGATCCCCAGCCGCATCCGTCGCGCCGACATGATCGCCCAACGATCCGCGCGAACGCTGCTCGGCCGCGACACCGTCTCCTTCTCGCTCGTCGACGGGAAAATCGCAGTGGCTGGTGCCGGGTTCATCACGGCGGATATCGAGGCCTCCAACGGTGTCATCCACATCATCGATCGGGTGATCGTCCCCGGTCCGTCCGCTGCCCGGGATATGCCCGCGGAAGGGAACAAGGTCGTTTCCGGGCTTGTGGAACTGGCGATCGAACGAGGCGTCCCGATCTTCAATGATGGCAAGCCGGAAGCGTGCGCCGCGATCTACGAGGTGACGATCACCGCGCTCATTGATCTGGCATCCGAATCGCTTGGAAACGATGCCGTTGAGCGTCTGCGACTGGCGCTGGCGGAAGGCCAATCCGAGAAGGACGCCACGAAGAAGGCGTGGATCTTTCGCGGAGCGATGGATCGCGTGTACCAGGATGCGACTTCTCAGCGTTCGCGTTGATCGCTCGAAACGTCGCTCCGAGCCTGCTCTCGCTCACCAAGGGATGGTCGCTGAGGACCTTCCGAGCAACTTGGAACGCCGACTCACCGGTCAAGCGGTACGGATCCGTTGACCCCGACCATGTCTTCACTGATGTTCAACATCTGGCTCGAGCTCACACTGCTCGCGGTCCTCGTGTGTCTCCTGATCTACGGAACCTTCGACACGCGCTTTCAGTTGGCACGTCGGACAGGCGCGCTGGCGGTCGCGTTGCTGCGGCGCAACTCGCGCCGACTATGAGTGTTGATCGCGGGCACTGCACTGATCTTGGTTGGGATCGTGATCTCGCCCTTGCCCGGGCCGGGACTGAGCGTGCTGGTACCGCTGGGGCTGGCGTTCCTCGCGAGCGAGTTCGTGTGGGCGCGGAGGTTGGCGGTTCAGATCAAACAGCGAAGCGGGCCGCTGCGCGAGGTAACGCAGCGAGTCGCGGACGCATCGTCGCGGCGGATCGTGATCCCGGTGTGTGTGACGTTCTTGTGCACAGCGGTGTCAATAGCGATTTGGACGCCAGCGCCAGCGCTGGTGCTCTGGCCGGCGGCGTCGATCCTGTTCACGCCCGTGTTCCGCTGGGCGCACCTGGTGTTGCGTGCCGCACGCGGGTGAAGTGACCCTGGTCTGCTCCCGACCCGGTTTCCGAGCCGAGTTCAAGCCCCGCGAGGGGGCCCGTCGATTCGTCCCCGGCCCCACCGCACGGGCAGCACCCCTTGTAAACGAACAACCCTCTCCCCGCGGAAGAGGGTTGTTCTCGATTCGAATAGAGGGCGAGGCTGGCATGACGATGTGACTCTCCGAGCCCCAGAGACTCAGCACCTGGATGCGACCTCTCGGCACGTTCAGTTGCGCGACGGGGGTATGTCGGAAGAACTCGATACACTCACCGCTCATGCACCCCGCCACCATCGGCCCATTCAAGATTGAACGAGAACTCGGCCGCGGCGGCATGGGCGAGGTCTATCTCGCCCGCGACTCGCGACTGGACCGTCAGGTCGCCATCAAGGCCTTGCCTGCGCACTTGGCGCAGGATCCAGATCGGCTCGCTCGATTCCAGCGGGAAGCCAAGGTCCTCGCCTCCCTCAATCACCCCAACGTCGGCGCGATCTACGGACTGGAAGAGGCCAACGGCCACCAATACCTGATCCTGGAGTTTGTCGAGGGGGAGACCCTCGCCGACCGGCTGGCCACGGGACCGATCCCAGTTGACGAGGCGCTGCCGCTGGCGAAGCAGATCGCCGAGGCGCTGGAGGTCGCTCACGAGAAGGGCGTCATCCACCGGGACCTCAAGCCCGGTAACGTGATGGTCACCCTTGACGGTGTGGTCAAGGTGCTGGACTTCGGGCTGGCGAGGACGGAGGAGAGCCCGTCGTCGTCGATCACGGCCAACGGCCTCGCGGACTCACCGACGGTGACCTCGCCCGCGCGAGCAGTTCACTCCCCCACAATCCCCGGCGCGATCATGGGCAGCGCTGGCTACATGTCCCCGGAGCAGGCCCGCGGCAAGCCCGTCGACAAACGCTCGGACATCTTCTCATTCGGGTGCGTGCTCTACGAGATGCTTACCGGCACGATGCCCTTCCGGGGCGAGACGGTCGCCGATTCGATCGGCGCAACGTTGCACAAGGAGTCGGACCTCAACCTGCTGCCGTCGAGCACACCGCGGCGGGTGCGTGATCTGCTTGCGAACTGTCTCGCCAAGGACCGCAAGAACCGCCTGCACGACATCGGTGATGCGCGGCTGGAACTCGATCGCGCGATCAGCGGGCAGGAGTGGTCCTCAGCCGCCGCATCAACTCCCGTGCCCAAGCGAGCGAGAATCGCGGCCGTTGGCGCGGCGTGCGGTGTCGCACTGCTGGCCGGCGGGACCGGATGGTTGCTGGCGAGCCGGCTCGCACGCCCAGCACCGGTTGCGCCTCCGCAGACGTTCCATGTCTCCACGACCGTCCAAAGCAAGCCCCCCTTCGGCGGGCTGATCGGTATCTCTCCAGATGCGAGGTTCCTGGTCTACAACGCGTGGCCCGAACTCGAGCCCGACGGTACCAAACCCGGAGGCGTGCTGGTGGTGCGTCGCCTAGACCGCGACGAGACTATCGTCATCGAGGGCAGCGAAGGAGCCAGGACCGCCGCGTTGTCACCAGACGGACGCTGGCTGGCGTTCAGCGCCGCCAAGGATCGCGCCGGCACGAAGTACAGCCTCAAGAAGGTCGCGCTCGACAATGGGCGACCTTCGGGCAAACCAGAGATCATGTGCGATCTTTCGCAGGGATCACAGTTCCAACTGGGTTGGGCGTCGGACCGCAAAGTTGTTTATTCGCAAGATTTGGAGACGACAATCCACACCGTTGAGATCTCAGGCGGCGCGCCACGGGTCGTCGTCCGCGGCGAGCGCTCCGAAACGGCAGGGATTGAGGGTTGGGGTGACTTTGTCCCGCTTGTCGCGGGGCAGTCCATGCTGGCCACGCATTTCTCGATTGCAGGCGAGAAGATCAGGGTCAATATCGAAGTCATCGACCTGGCTTCGGGGAAGCGGACGATTGTGCTTACCGACGCGGGCTCCCCGCAGCTCGTCACTGACAGCGTGCACGGGGGGAATCTGCTGGTGGCGCTCAGAGCCGACCAAGTTGGCGTGGTTGCGGCGCGGTTTGACCTTGGCACGCTGCGCACGCTCGGCGACCCCGTGACGGTGTGGAGCGGCAACACCGTCAACAAGTTCAGTCTCTCGCCGAGCGGCACGCTCGCGATGTCGACGCGCTCGACTGATTTTTCGGATCGGCGACTGGCATGGATCGACGACAAGGGTCAGCCGCAGCCCATCCCCGGACCGAAGCGAGCCTTCTCGGAGATCTTGGTCTCCCCGGACGGCGGGCGTGTGTTGGCGAATCTGGAGTCGAACAACCCGGGTGAACTGAATGGCGAACTGTCGGTGCAGGACCTGACACGCCGAACGTCCACACGGATCCTGATCCAGGGCTTCACCTCGGGCCTGATGTGGAGTCCCAACGGGCAGCGGATCGTGCACGGCGGTTTCTCCAAGGACGAGTTTTCAATCGTGGAGCGGCCGGCGAGTGGATCGGGCGAGGCGGTCAAGATGTACGCGACCCCAGCCGCTCAACAAATGTTTGTGATGCCCTCGGCTTGGTCGCCCGATGGGAAGATTCTGGCGATTGTTCAGGCGGATGTGAAGACCAACCAGAGCGATGTGCTCATGCTGGCGCAGGAGACAGGAGGCACGACGTGGAAGGCCACGCCATACCTGAACTCCCCTGCCGACGAGCACGCCCTGCGATTCTCGCCCGATGGCGAGTGGGTGCTGTTCTGTTCCGTCGAGTCCGGGCGACACGAGTTGTATGTGCAGCGGTTTACGGGCACCGGGTCGGGAGCAGAGGACGCCAAGGCCGGACGCGTGCAGGTCTCGACCAACGGGCACGATGGCGCTGGCTGGTGGAGCCCGAACGGCAAGGAGATCCGCTTCGTCGACAGCGACAAACAGGTCGTGAGCGTTGAGGTCAAGACCGAGCCGACATTCTCCGTGTCACTGCCAAAGGTGCTCTACAGCATCAAGGACCTGAAGACCAGGAACTATTCGTGGACACCCGACGGGCGCTTGATGGCCATCCTGCAAGGGGAGAACGAACTGGCGAGCCGCATCGACTTGGTCGTGAACTTCATGGATGAGATCTGTGCAAAGATGGGCGCGGCGAAGTAGCCGGCGGGTGGCACCGAGATTGACCGTTCGACGTGCCACCGAGGTCGGCTTTGCGATCTCGGTGCGGCTTGCTTGCGGTAAGCGACACTGACCTCCCGTGTCTTCGAGGTCAACGAGCACCAAGATCCTGGCAGTCGCAGAGGTCGTGCCCCGAACCTGATGGAGACCAGCCGGTCGCGTAGCCCCAGGGCGCAGACGATCTCGATCATGCCACCGTTGCTAGGTCCCACAAAACGTCTGATAGACGTGTTCGCTGGGGGCCGGTGGTGCGCTGTATTCGGGGTGGTCGTGTTCGTTCTCGTAGGGCTTCGCCAAAACGGTGAGCAGTCGCTGCATGACCTGCAAATCACCGCGCTCCGTAGCGGCTTCCAGCGCCTCTTCGACCTTGTGATTGCGCGCGATGAAGGCGGGATTATGAGCGCGCATGAACTCCATAGCCGCGCCGAGTGGCTGCGGCTGTCTGCCAAGGCGTGCCTGCCAACCGGCACGCCACGCATGAAAGTCAGGATCAGCCAGTGGCGCGTCATCGGTGAGCTTTTCGGCAGAAAGAGCGCGGAAGGTGTTGGTGAAGTCGGCGCTCTTGCGCCGCATCCATTCCAGCAAGCTCTCGATCAAGGCAGTGTCGTCGGTTTCATCAGTGAACAGCCCCAGCTTGGCCCTCATGCCAGCGAGCCAATGGCGCTTGAACGTGGCCGCAAAACCATGAATCGCCTCGTTTGCCAACTCCACCGCCTGCTTTTTTTCGGGATGCAAGAGTGGCAGCAAGGCTTCGGCCAGGCGAGCGAGATTCCACTGGGCAATGTCCGGTTGGTTGCCATAGGCGTAGCGACCGTGGCGGTCGATGGAGCTGAACACGGTAGCCGGGTCATACGAATCCATGAAGGCGCAAGGGCCATAGTCGATGGTCTCACCGGAAAGAGCCATGTTGTCGGTGTTCATGATGCCGTGGATGAAGCCGACGTGGAGCCACTTCGCCACCAGCGCAGCCTGCCGCTCAATCACCGCTTCGAGCGACGCGAGATAGGGTGCTTCCGCATTGGCGAGCTCCGGGTAGTGACGGCGGAACGTGTGATCGGCGAGCGCCTGCAACGCGTCGTGGTCTCCGCGTGCAGCCGCCCATTCAAAGGTGCCCACTCGGATGTGACTTTTGGCGACGCGGGTTAGCACCGCGCCAGGCAGACGCTCCTCTCGGAACACCATCTCGCCTGTCGTCACCACCGCCAGGCTGCGCGTGGTGGGAATGCCGAGCGCGTGCATGGCCTCGCTGATGATGTACTCCCGCAGCATTGGCCCGAGGGCTGCGCGCCCGTCACCACCACGGGAGAAGGGGGTAGGGCCTGAGCCCTTGAGCTGGATGTCAAAGCGCTCGCCGTTGGGCGTGATTTGCTCACCCAAGAGGATGGCTCGCCCATCGCCCAGCGTGGTGAAATGCCCATACTGGTGCCCCGCATAAGCCAGCGCCAACGGCCGAGCACCGTCCGGCAATTGGTTGCCCGCAAAGAGACCCGTGCTCTCCTCCCTGTCCAACACCTCAGCATCGAGCCCCAATGACTTCGCCAGGGGACGATTGAAGACCACCATGCGCGGCTCACGCACCGGCACCGGAGCACAGCGCTCATGGAAGATCTCGGGAAGCCGAGCGTAAGAATGCTCCAGGTGCCATCCGACGTTGTCTGAGTGAGGTGGGTCCCCGATCGGAGGCTGAGCTGCGAGGTCGGTCATTGCACGGAGCTCACCAGGGGACTCATCGTCGTCCGTCAGCAGGAATGGAATCAGAGGACGATGAACCAGCCGGCCAGACGTGACGGCCATCGACATAGATCGAAGACACCATGTGCGGCTCCAAGGTCATCTTCCGCCCACGCTCAGGAGAAAGTTCTTCTTCGGGACGAAGGTCACGGACTCGGTAGAAGACCAGATGACTTTCTCCCATTCCCTCGAAGCTCATTCCGCCGAAGCCAACCCGTGCGCTGCCGCTGGTGTCATCGGCAAAGACGATCTGATCGGTTGGTAGAGGCACCTGCCTGCCGCCCGATGCGGCGTTGATGATGATGGAGTCTCGCTGGATCAGGCCGGCGCGGAGGAGGGGGACGAGGGCGAGGGCCGCGGCGGTGGGGTAGCAGCCTGGGTTGGCGACGAGGTCAGCGGTTCGGACCTGCTCGCGGGCGAGCGATGACTCCAACTGGCGGAGCTTCTCCTTCGCGAGTTGGTACGACTCGGTGTCGGGGCTGATGCGCTTCTGCTTGGGTCCGACGTACCACTGCGCGTAGTAGACGCCGCTGCGTTTCTTGAGGCTGGCCACATGAACCTCTTGGGTCATTCGACCCGGAAGGCAGGCCCTGGTTTCACGCTCGCGGGGTACAGTTTGGGGGACAAACGGCCGCGGCGGGCATGAAAAAAGGGACCTGCGTGTTGCGCAAGTCCCTTCGTCACAAGAAATAGCGGGGCCAGGATTTGAACCTGGGACCTTCGGGTTATGAGCCCGACGAGCTACCGGGCTGCTCCACCCCGCAATCTAGGCCAGACGATAGGGCGGAAGGGCAGAGGGATCAAGGGAACGGCGGAAGCCGATGAACTCGCCAAAGACTCAGGACCAAGGACACAGGACCAAAGACTCAGAATGTGCGACTCTGAAACGGCACCCGAATCCCGAATGCCGGATCCCGGAAATCGCCGCGATATCTGCTCCCTCGATCCCTCATCCCCCGATCCCCTCCTCCCTACACTCAGCCAATGACGCAGATTGCTGAACCGATCAACGTCCTGCTCATCGGCGGAGGCGGGCGCGAGCACGCCTTGGCGTGGAAACTCAGCGAGTCGCCGCGACTCGGAACGCTCTTTGTCAGCAACCCGGAGAACCCCGGTCTCGCCGCGCTCGGCAGGCCGATGGATGTCCCGATGGACGTCCGCGCACCCTTCCAGATGCAGCGGTTCTGCGACAAGAACAACATCGGCCTCGTCGTCATCGGCCCGGAAGAGCCACTCGCCGGCGGACTGGCCGACCTGCTCGCGGCACCGGGTCGCGCGATCTTCGGCCCCTCCGCCGCGGCCGCCCGCCTCGAAGCCGACAAAGCCTGGGCCAAGCAGTTGATGCGGGCCGCCTCCGTTCCCATGGCCGATGGGCGCGTCTTCTCTGACCCCGCCGCTGCGAAAAGTTACGTCGAATCTCGCGAGGACCCGCCCGTCATCAAGGCCTCTGGACTTGCCAAGGGCAAGGGTGTGATTGTGCCGGGGTCGATGGCCGAAGCGCTCGCGGCGATCGACCGCATCATGGTCAAGCGCGAGTTCGGCGATGCGGGAAAGACCATCATCGTCGAGGAGCGGCTGGAAGGGCACGAGGCGTCCGTGCTGGCGCTGGTGGACGGCCGCACGATCTATGTCCTGGAGGCCTGCCAGGACCACAAGCGCCTCGGCGACAACGACACGGGCCCGAACACGGGCGGCATGGGCGTCTATTGCCCCGGCGGCATCACCGATGACGCGACAATCTCGCTGGTGCAGACCGAAGTCCTCGTTCCCACCATCGACGCCATGCGCCGCGAGGGGATCGACTTCCGCGGCGTGCTCTACGCCGGGATCATGATCACTCCCGGCGGACCCAAGGTGCTCGAGTTCAACACCCGCTTCGGCGACCCTGAATGTCAGGCGCTCATGGCGCGCTTCGATGGCGACCTTCTCGAGGTGCTGCTGGCGACATCCACGCGCAGGCTCGATGAGATAGATATCCACTGGAGCCCCGCGGCCTCGTGCTGCATCGTCATCGCCGCCGAGGGGTACCCGGGCAAGCCCAAACTCAACGTGCCCATTACCGGTATCGACAACGCGGCCAAGGTTGAGGGCGTCCGCATCTTCCACGCCGGAACGAAGAAGACCGCGGCAGGGGAGATTCTCACGGCCGGAGGGCGCGTCCTGAATGTCGTCGGCACCGGCGAGACCATCGCCGAAGCGCGCAAACGCGCGTACCTGGCCGCGGGGATGATCCACTTCCCGGGGATGGTGATCCGGCGCGACATCGCGGCGAGCGCGCCGGAACTTGTTGCGGGGTCGTGAGCGGCTCTTCGCCCGCGGAGCGGGCAGGCGCTGGTTGCCAGACGCGCACCGTCTGGTAGCGGACTATTCATCGCCTTCCCGCCCATGAAATGGGCGAGCGGAGTCTTCGAGCCATCTCCTCGCGACGGGAAGCGCGACATCTTCCGATACTACTTATTTTGATCCGGCGTCCCGCCCGCCTGCACCGGCGGGTTGATCGCCGGCGACGACTGCATCACTCTCGCGACAAGTTTGGGCAGCCGGTCGAGCGGGTACACGCGGTATACATTCCCCGTGCGGACCGCCGCGAGCGCTGAGACGGTGCTCAGGCCGATCTCGACCTCCGCGAGGGGAGCATCATCCATCGACCGCAGCGAGATGCGTGCCCCCGCGCGATACGCCTCAGGAGCGGCAAGTCTGGTCTCGGGACGAGTGCTGCTCTGCACATCGCTCCCGGTCAGAAACGCGAGCGCTGCGGCGACATCCTTCATCTCGTCATCGGGCAGCGCCTTGGGCGTTTCTCCCGCCCCACTGGTTCCCAACTCCACCCATCGGTCCATCGACCGCTTCAAGATTCGCCCGTCCTCCGTCGGCACACCCTGTTGATCCAGCCTGTCCAGCACCATCATCCCGACCGAGGCCGGCGTGACGGATGTCGGGAAAGGCGACAGATACGTTGACGGGTCGAGCGAGAGTTTCGCAAGGCCCGAGGCGTTGATCTTGACGATGCGGTCGCCATCGATCGCCGCGAACAGCCGCTCCCCGCCGGCATCGGCCCGACCGCCAATGTCGAGCGTGTGATGCACCGTCGCGATGGTCGGCTTGTCCTGGCCCGGCTTGTTCTCCAGTCGGTCGATCTCGACGAGCACGCGCGCCGACGGCTCGTCGAGCCCCGTCGCGATGCCCGGCGCGCCATCGTCGATGAACTCGGTGATCTCCACGCCCGCGAGCGTCGCGAGCATCTGCCCGACCGCGCCCTGATCAGCGGGCGAGGCCACCGGCTCGCGCAAACTCCACCGTCCCTCCAGTCGCCCCAGGTAGAGAGCCTTGTTGCTGCTCTCCAGGCGCACCCTCGAGACCTCCCCACGCGCCCACGGCATCGCGGTGCGGTCTCGCCAGTTGCGGACGTTCCGGTCGCGGAGCAGCCGGTGGAGTTGGTCATCGACCATCGCGCGGGCGACCACCGTCTTGCCGCCCTCGCCGCGCGTAGTGATCTCCACCAGTCCCATTCCGCCGATGGTGCGTTCCGCCATTCTCAGAGTGATCGGCCCGCCATCGGCACGCTCGATCTGCACCTCGGTCGGTGTCTGTCCGAGTTCCCCACCCTTCTCGGGTAGCGCGGCCGCGCGTGACTCGGCCATGATCGCGAGAAGATTGTCGGCCTGCGCGCCTGGAACCGGCCACGCGATCGGCGCGGCTGCTGGTCCGCCAAGGCGCAGGAGCCATTCGCCGCCCGCCGAATCGGCACGCTCCAGAACGTCGGCCATCCCGCCCACCGGACCCACGGTCAACTTCCGCACTGCCGAAGGCCCGAACGCAAGAACCCTGTCACCAATGGTCACACCCCCGGACGCGCCTCCGGCCCCCTTCGGTCGAAGCACGAACACAACTCCAAGCCCTAGAACGACCGCGACGAGGAGCCAGGCGATCACTGCTTTAGTGGACATGGCCCAACTGTAGCGGGGGTGGACCGGCACTCCGGGCCGGGAGTGCACAACTCGCAACCGCCACCACCCGCGCTGTGGAAAGGGTGCCGTACGGCTCCCAACACGTTCCCAGTACGATCGAACGACATCGTTTGCGGGTCCTCGGCGCGGCGATTCTGATAGGCTTTCCACTGTGCGTATCGCCCACACATGCGCCGAATGCGGTTTCGACCTCACACGCACTGCCGCGCCGATCGACCCGGTGTACGGGCTGCCGATTGTGGTCTGCCCAAAGTGCCAGGCGGCGGTGGTGCGACGCGAGCACCCGACAATGGCGTGGAGCCGATGGCTGGGCCGGTTCGCGGCTTCGATTCTCTCCATCGCTGTACGCGCAGCCGGAACTCTTCTCATGGTCGGGATCGTGGTGGGCCTCTCGGCGTTTGTGAACGAGATGTGCATGGACCTGATGAGCGGCCGACGAGATTGCCCGCGAGAGTCGCTGGTCGTCGGAGCGATCGGCTGGCTTGCCGGCGCGATCGTGGGTGGGTTGTGGATCGGATTCTGCTTTATGCACTGGCGGGGCGTACCGCTGGCGGCCGTCTGGCTTCTGCTCCTGCTTGGCGCGGCACTCCTGCCGGGCGTCGCGATGTTCCTTGACGTGATCACGACTTCGGCGACGAGCGGTCAGTGGCAACTTGCACGGGCCTACGCCGTGGCAGTGCGCGATTTGCCCAGCGGGTTTGTGCTCGTGTCCGCCGCGTGGATGATTTCTCTGGGGATGATCGGGATCGGGCGCGCCGGCGGAAAGTCGTGGGAGACTTTTCGGCGGCGTGCAAACTGGCGACGGGTGCGGGCCAAGCGAAAGGCGATATGGACCAGCCAACCCCTGCTGCGGGCGTAGCGTCACGAGCCGACATCGAGGACCGGGTCTCGACGCTGCTGGCGGATAGGCCGTGCGCCCGCTGCCTGTTCAACCTGGTCGGACAATCGATCGTGCGTGAACGGCACTATGCGATGCTCATCGTGCGCTGCCCGGAGTGCGGCAGTGTCACATCGATCCTGGAATACCCGCTGCTCGGGCGATGGGCCAACCGCTGGGCCGCACTCGCGGCGGCACTCTGGTTGCTGGTGGCGATCGCGGTTTCATGTGGGATTGCGGGGATCATCTTCGGCTTCACGGTCGGAACAATGGAAACAGCACCGCTCCCGCTGGCGGAGTTGATCGCGAACAACTTCGAGGCGCACCAGGCGTTGGCGGGCGCGACACAAGGCTCGATATCCGGATGGTCGAGCATCGACGCGAAGTGGTGGGCGTCACAGGACCGGGAAGCGCTCATGGATGCCGTCGGCGGATGGCAGGGCGCAGTGCGATGGTGGGGGTTCCTCCTCTGGCTGATCGCGTTCGTGCCGCTGTTCCTGCTGGCGTCGATATGGGCCGTTGGGTGTGCGCATCGGCGTGGTTTGCGGCTCCTGCTCACATATCTGCCGATGGTATTGATCGCGGCGGCGTTCTTCGGCATGGGGTATCTCGGCCCGAGCCGGTGGATGCACGCCACCGATCTTGCCGCGCGAATGCTCTGGCCGGTATTACTGCCGATCTCCGCCGTGCTGGCGGTGATCCCGCTGATCGTGGGCGCGCTGCTGGGTCGGACCCTCGCACGGTTGCTCGTGGTCGCGATGCTCCCGCCGAGATTGCGCGTGCCGTTGTCGTTTCTCTGGATCTGCGATGGCAAGACGCCCCCCAAGCCGATCTGGTAGCGATCCGCTCCGCGACCCGCGGCGTGCGAACACTCCAGAGACCCTTGCACAAATGACCGGCAATCAACGCCCCATCATCGGCATCACCCCCGACGTCTCGGAGCCCAAGCCAGGCTCTCTGCGCGTGGAGTGCTCATTGGCATACTCCCGCGCGGTGGCCGATGCGGGCGGTCTGCCCATCGTGTTGCCGCCCCTTCTCGACCTCATTCCCGAGCAACTCGAAATGTGCCGCGGCTTTGTGCTAACCGGGGGCGACGACCCGCGGATGGAGATGTTCGGCGCACCGACGCACCCGCGCGCCACGGCGATGCACACAACGCGTCAGAAGTACGAGGTCGCGCTTCTTCGCGAGCTCGAATCACGCCAGGCAGCCCCGGTGCTCGGGGTCTGCCTCGGAATGCAACTCATGGCCCTGTGCGCGGGCGGCAAACTCAACCAGCACATGCCCGACGATACGCCCACATCCGATCAGCACGCGGCCAACGCGCGGCACAGCATCCGCGCGACCGTCAATGACGGCGTGCTGGCGCGGATTCTGGCTGGGGGAAAGGCCGGCGCCGACCCGAGGATCAGCAACACAGTCGTCAGCCATCATCGGCAGGCGGTGAGTGAGCCGGGACGGCTGCGTGTCGCCGCGCGAGCCGAGGACGGCGTCATCGAAGCCATCGATGATCCTGCGCGCAGGTTCTACATCGGTGTGCAGTGGCACCCCGAGCGAACACCGGACCCCACGGCCGGTGCGGCGATCTTCCGTGCGCTCGTGGAAGCGGCAAGATCCCAGCGCTAGCGAGCCGGTGGTGGGGGGTGGGGAACCTCGTGAGGTCTTTCATGCAGCGAGACCGCTCCGAATAAGCGAACCATCCCGGGATTGTGAAAGTGGGTCGACCCGGGGGTGCAATCACTGGCGATGCCCTGCACGAGCGCGCATACTGCGTGCTCCGGGTGGCACCGCTCTCCTGGTGGCACAGGTGGATTTGCTTGGTGGCACCGCTCTCCAGAGCGGTGCAAGGTCCGCATGGCTCGAGTTTGTATCAGGGTGTGGTGGGAGGTGAGCAAACATGATCAATCAGATTCTTCGGACCGCGGTCTTTATCGCGGCTTTGGCACTCGTTGGCGATGTCCAAGGGCAGACCATCAGCGTGAGTTCCACCTCGCCCGCGCGCCACACGGGCGCACCCATCACGACGCCGATCTCCGTCACCTTTGATCGTGCGGTCAATCGCACGACCATCTCCCCCCAATCGTTCTGGGCCTTCGGTCGCTGGAGCGGCCCAGCCGATGGAACGTTCGAGTACTCAAACGGCGATCAGACAGTCACGATCCGCCCCACCCGCAAACTCACCGTCGGCGAGCCGGTGACGGTGACCATCGGCGACTCGGTCCGCGGCGCTGACGGCTCGCCCTTCCGCGCTCAGGGCTACCAGTACCAGTTCATGACATTCGTGCGCCCCGGCAAGATGTCCTTCACGCAAATCGACTCGATCACCACCAACATCGTGCCAGCCGACTTCACCCGCATCTACGGCGCAGCGGCTTCCGACCTCAACCGCGACGGCTTCATGGACCTGACGGTCATCAACGAGGTCTCCGCGGACATCCGCGTGTTCCTGAACCGCGCGGACAGCACCGGCTTGTACTACCCCTTCCTCACCCCAACGGTCAACGAGATCGAGGCCAGCCCCAACGAGCCCAGCGACTTCAACCGCGACGGCCTGATCGACCTCGCCACCGCGAACACCACCGGCTCAACCGTCGCCATCCACCTCGGCAATGGCGATGGCACGTTCGATCCGAGACAGGTGGTCTCAGTCGGCAGCGCACCGCACGGCCTCGCGGTCATGGACGCCGATGGCGATGGCGATATCGACCTCGCCACCTCCAACACCTCCGGCAACAACGTCTCCGTCATGCTCAACAACGGGAGCGGCGTGTTCGGCGCCGCGGCAAGTTTCGACGCGGGCTGCAGCGGCGAATACGCCCTCGGCGCGGCCGACATGGACGAGGACGGAATCCTCGACCTCGTCATCGGCTGCATCAACTCCCAGACGGTGCGCATCTGGAAGGGGCAGGGTAACGGCACCTATACGTTCCTCACATCCGCTTCCGCGGGCGGCAATGTTTGGATGATCGCCCTCGGCGATGTCAACGGCGACGGGAACGTCGATGTGGCGTCGAGCAACGACGGATCGGGCAACGGCGGCATCATGCTCGGCAACGGTGTGGGCGGACTGGCCAACGCCGTGACCTACCCCATCGCCGGAACAGCCATCGCCACCGACCTTGGCGACTTCGATGGCGATGGCGACCTTGACTGGGTGATGTCCAGTTTCTCTGGCAGCACTTGGAAACTCTACCGCAACAACGGCAACGGCACGTTCGTGTCCCAGCAGGACTGGATGGCCGATGCGAACCCGTCGTGCGCGGTGATCCTCGACTTCGACAATGATCGCGACCTGGACCTCGTCTTCACCGATGAAATCGAGGACACGATCCGCCTGATGCGGAACGACAGTTACTGCTCCGCCGACTTCGACCACAACAACGTGGTCAACGTTCCGGACATCTTCGCGTTCCTCTCCGCGTGGTTCGGCGACGTGTGGACTGCCGACTGGAACGAGTCCGGCTCGAACAACGTGCCGGACATCTTCGGGTTTCTGAGTGCGTGGTTTGGGCCGTGCTGAGATTGGCTTCCGACCTTGCAATCTGAGTGCAAGTGGTGCGTTTGGCCGTCGGGGCCAAGGAGCAGGATCATGCACTCACGTTTCTGGGCGGCGGTGATCTTCACGGCGTGTGCTGCTGCCTCGACGGTGGTCGGTCAAGTCGTGCCGACGCACGCCAACGTGCATTACGGCGACGGCGGAGTTCGCCAGGTGCTGGACATTTATCTGCCTGTGGGGCCGGTTCCGGCGGGGGGAAGGCCTGTTGTGGTGTGGATCCACGGCGGAGGGTGGCAGAATGGAGACAAGGCTTCGGCCGCGGGCAGGGCCGCGCAGTTGATGCCGCTCGGGTTTGCGGTCGTGGGCATCAACTATCGGTTGAGCGGGACGGACTCGCACCCGGCGCAGATCAACGATTGCAAGGGTGCGATCCGGTGGCTGCGCTCGCATGCGGCGGAGTACGGACTGGATGATTTGCGGTTTGGAGTGTGGGGCTCTTCAGCGGGGGGCCATCTGGTCGCGCTCGTGGGGACGAGCGGCGATGCGGAGGGGATCGAGGGGACGGTGGGAGGGAACGAGGGCAAATCGAGCCGCGTTCAGGCGGTGGTGGATTACTTCGGACCTGCGGACATGATGGCCATCACGACGATAGGGCACCTGTCGTGCGCGTCACCGGAGTCGGCGATGCTGGGCGTGTGCCTGGGCGATGTGGTGGCAAATCAGAACGATCCGGCATGGGCGGACGATGTCGCGTTGGTGAACTCGGCGAGCCCGCGGTTTTATGTCTCGGCGGATGACCCACCTTTTCACATTGCGCATGGCACCTCGGACCCTGTCGTGGAGATGAACCAGAGCGTGTTGCTGCATGGATCACTCTCCGCCGCGGGCGTTGTGGCCACGCTGCGTCTGATTCCTGGCGACGGGCACGGATTGCCCCAAGGCGAGGACACTCATTCGAGGCGCTTTCTCGCGTGCCAGCTCAGCACGACATATTGCGAAGGGGACTGGGATGCAAACGGCATCCGGAATGTGCCGGACATGTTTGCGTACCTGAACAACTGGTTTGCGGGAGACTTGGCCGCGGATCAGGATGGGTCGGGCGTGCTGGGTGTTCCCGATATCTTCGAGTTTCTGAGTGCGTGGTTTGCGCCGTGCGGGTGAGACGGGGTGGGAGGCGAGCAAGCAATGACCCCGGCAGGACTCGAACCTGCGACCAAGGGATTATGAGTCCCCGGCTCTAACCGCTGAGCTACGGGGCCGCTCGCACGGAGTTTAGCGTTCACGCGCACCATGCGGAACCCAAGTCCCGAATCGTCACGCTGCCGCCAGCCCATCATCTCGGCACCTGCCAACCTCGTTTCTCGCCATCATCCCTTGATGAACATCAAGTCCCTGTACGTCGGCATCGGCCACAGGTCTGCCGCGACCTGCGTCTCCAGGTCGTCCGCCACCCCGCGCAGTTCCGCCATCGCGGGGCGCACCTCCGACTTGATCTGACGCGCGTGCTTCATCGGGTCCGCATCGTGGTGCTCGATCGCCTTCTCGAGCACAGCGATCTTGGTGGAAAGGTCGCACACCAGATCGACAAACCCCTGGAGCATGTCCCGCTGCTCGCCGCTCTCAACGCCCGCAGCGCGCGTCTGAGCCACCGCCTCGCCGACCCGCGCCTGGTGCCGCAGCGCGGCGGGCAGGATCATCGTGCGTGCCATCGACACCATCGTCTCGGCCTCGATCGTCACCTGCTTGACAAACTTCTCCACAAACACGTCCGCGCGGCTCTCCAACTCGGCCTTCGAGAGCACCTTGTACTTCTTGAAGAGGTCCAGGGCCTTCTTTGATCGGAGCGAAGGCAGCGACTCCACCGTGTCCTTGAAGTTTGGCAGGCCCCGCCGGGCCGCCTCGGTGTGCCACTCCGCCGAGTACCCGTCGCCGTTGAAGACGACCCGCTTGTGCGTGCGGACCAGATCCTTGAGCAGCGCACGAACCGCGCCCTGCAACTTGGCCTCCGTCGGCTTGCCGCCGACCGCCTTCTCGAGGCGCGTCGCCGCGTAATCGAGCGACTCCGCGATGATCGTGTTGAGGATCGTGTTCGGCCATGCGGACGACTGCGTGGACCCGACCGCGCGGAACTCGAACTTGTTGCCCGTGAACGCGAATGGCGAGGTGCGATTGCGGTCCCCCGAGTCGCGCGGGATGTGCGGGAGCGTCCGGGCACCCAGGTCCAGCGCACCGCCCTTGATGGTGCGCCGCGTCTTGCCGGTCTCGAGTTGCTCGATGATGTCACTGAGCATGTCGCCCAGGAAGATCGAGATGATCGCCGGCGGAGCCTCGTTCGCCCCCAGCCGGTGGTCGTTGCTGGCGCTGGCGATCGATGCCCGCAGCAGGTCCGCGTGCAGGTCCACCGCGCGGATGACCGCGCACAGGAACACCAGGAACTGCATGTTCGTGTGCGCTTCCTCGCGCGGGTCCAGCAGATTGATCCCCGTGTCCGTCGAGATCGACCAGTTGTTGTGCTTGCCCGAGCCATTCACCCCGGCAAACGGCTTCTCGTGCAGGATCGCCTGCAACCCGTGGCGCGGTGCGACCCGCTTGAGCGTCTCCATCACCAGCATCTGGTGGTCGCACGCGATGTTGGTCGTCTCGAACACCGGCGCGAGTTCGTACTGCCCCGGCGCGACCTCGTTGTGCCGCGTCTTGACCGGCACCCCCATGCGGTACAGTTCGCGCTCCACATCGGTCATGTACGTCAGCACCGCCGCGGGGATGGAGCCGAAGTAGTGATCCTCGAGTTGCTGGCCCTTTGGCGGCCTCGCCCCGAACAGCGTCCGCTCGCACAAGAGCAGGTCCGGACGCGCGAAGTACAAGCCCCGGTCGATCAGAAAGTACTCCTGCTCGGCGCCCAGCGTCGTCACCACGCGCGACACGCCCGCCTCTGTGCCGAAGAGTTTCAGGATCCGCATCGCCTGCTGACTGATCGAATCCATCGACCGCAGCAGCGGCGTCTTCTTATCAAGCGCCTCGCCGGTCCATGAGACAAACGCCGTCGGGATGCACAGCGTGACCGTGCCCTCGCTCCGCGTCAGGAACGCCGGGCTCGTCGGGTCCCACGCCGTGTACCCGCGCGCCTCGAAAGTCGCCCGAAGCCCGCCGGAGGGGAAACTCGACGCGTCCGGCTCGCTCGACACCAGTGCGGTGCCGCCGAACTCGCTCAGCGTCCCGCCCTTGCCATCGGGGATCGTCAGCGAGTCGTGCTTCTCGGCCGTCAGACCCGTCAGGGGCATAAACCAGTGCGTGTAGTGCGTCGCCCCGTTCTCAATCGCCCACTCTTTCATCGCCGCGGCGACCACATCCGCCAGGTCCGCGCCCAGCGGCTTCCCGCGATGGATCGTTTCCATAAGGCGCTTGAAGACGTCCTTGGGCAGACGCTGCCGCATCACGCGGTCATTGAACACATCCGCGGCGTAAAACGCGTCCACCCGCTGCCCGGCTCCAGTTGTCTGCCCATTCTGCGGGTAGCGCGCCTTGGGTGCCGCCGAGGCCGTGAAACTCTCGTGCCGCGACGCCGACAGGATCGATCCGCCCGAATGACTGCCGTTCTCAACCGACATGGTGGCCCTTCCGCCGCGGGCTGTGCCTCTAAAGACCGCCGCCCCCGGGCCGCGCCGGCGCTCCATCGCGCTCGCGCCCGGGGATCTGTGTGTGCGTTCCTACAAAGCGTGTCCCGCGGCCTCTCTGGTCGTCATTGTTGCGTGTGGACTCGCCCGAGCAAGTGCCGTTTGGTGGCTCCGCGGTGGACTTCTGGTGGCACCGCTCTCCAGAGCGGTGGATTTCGGTGGACTTCTGGTGGCACCGCTCTCCAGAGCGGTGGATTTCGGTGGACTTCTGGTGGCACCGCTCTCCAGAGCGGTGGATTTCGGTTGGACGTGGTCGCCAAGCCAGTTTCGACTTCCCACTTCCAACTTCCAATTTTCCAGGCCTCACCACACCAGCCCCGCTCCCAGTTCCCTGCAGAACTCCCCTGCCGCCTTGGCGGAATCCCCACCGTCACGGGCCGCATCGCCCATCCGCTTGACCAGAGCACTTCCCACAATCGCCGCATCCGCCCCGCCCTCGCGAACCACCTGCCGCACTTGTTCAGGGGTGCTTATCCCAAAGCCGCACGCGATCGGCAGGGCAGTCACCTGTCGCAGTTGCGAGACTCGATGAGCGACCTGCACTGCGCCTGAGTGGGGTCCGTCCGTTGCTTGGGAGCCGGTAATCCCCGTCCGAGTCACCACATATACGAAGCCCGTACACGCTCTGGCGATGCCTGCCGCACGCTCGGGAGACGTAGTCGGAGCTACAAGAAGCGTGGCGGTGAGACCGGCCTCGCTCGCTGCCTGCCGCCACGGGCCGCTCTCCTCGCCCGTCAGGTCCGGCAGGATCACCCCGTCGAACCCAGCCTCGGCGAGTTGCCGGAAGTACGCCGCGGGGCCGAGCCGCCACACAATCGACACACTCACCATTGCCACGATGCCCAGCGTGCAGCCGGCAGCGCGAGCCTGCCGTACCTCGGCGCACACGGTCGCAGGCGTGCATCCGGCGGCGATGGCCTCATGCATTGCCGCGGCGATCACCGGTCCGTCCGCAATGGGGTCCGAAAAGGGGATGCCGATCTCGACCACGCTCGCGCCCGCAGCCTGAAGCTCCCGCAGCGAGTCGGCGACCACCCCGGTGGTCGGATAGCCGCCGCACAGAAACGGCATGATGGCCTTTCTGCCCGATGCTCGGAGTTCACGGAAAATGCTGTCAATGCGGGACATGGGCTACAGCGTAGCCGATGGGCCACACTCGCTGCCCAGCGGCAATGCCGGAACACGCCTCATTCTTCCCGTATCCTCCCGCCATGCCGTTAGCAGTTCTGTCCACCTGGTCCTTTGGCCCCGTCGCCAACACCCCCGCATGGGACATCCTCTCCCGCGGCGGAACGGCTCTCGACGCCGTCATCGCCGGGGCGTGCGCAGTGGACAACGACCCGACCATCAACTCAGTCGGCATCGGCGGCCTGCCCGATGCCTCCGGGCGCGTCTCCCTTGACGGCTGCGTCATGGAGAACCCCGATCGCGCCGGCGCGGTGGCGTGCCTGCGCCGCTTCGCCAACCCGTGCGCTGTAGCCCGCCGCGTGATGGAGCGAACCATCCACATCATGCTCGTCGGCGAGGATGCCGACCGGTTCGCCGAGCAACAGGGTTTCGTGCCTGTTGGGGAGAAGGGCCTCCTGACAGACTATGCACGCGCCGAGTGGGAGCAGTGGCGCAGCAACCCCCGGCACCTCGACCGCGACAAGTATCGGGGCTGGATCCCGCCGCTCAACGTCGAGGAGGCCGCACGGAGCGGGCCGCAACAGTCGCACGACACCGTGAGCGTGCTGGCGCTTGATTCGCACAACCGCCTCGCCGGTGCGTGCTCAACATCCGGCATGGCCTTCAAGGTGCCGGGGCGCGTGGGCGATTCGCCGATCATCGGGCATGGGCTGTATGTGGACCAGGAAGCGGGCGCTGCCGCCGCGACCGGCAACGGCGAACTCATCATGGGCACCTGCGGCTCCTTCCTCGCCGTTGAACTTATGCGAGAAGGGGCGACCCCCATCGAAGCCGTCACAACGGTTCTTACCCGCATTACCAAACGGTTCGCGCTCAGCCCCGACCACCAGGTCGCGATGATCGCGATGGCCAAGCCGCCAAGTCCGGGCCAAAACTGGGGCGGTTGGGCCTCAGCCTCCATCCGGCCGGGCTTTCGACACACGATCACGGACTCAACCGGCACGCGCGTCGAGGATTCCCACCAAGTGCTTCAATCTCCCCCTCACACGGGGAGCGGGCCGGGGTGAGGGTGACCCAGCCGACTCGGGCCGCTCCACGGCGACATCATCAGTGATTTCAGTTCGCATTCTGCGCCGAAGCGTCTCAACTCAAGATGGCGCATTTCTCAGCGATCCTTCACCTTCAGCCCTACAAGCAGCGCCATGCTTTCGTAACTCTTTGAAAGGAACGAACACATGCTCAGGCAATGCACAGGCGTGATGATTGTCGCACTCTCATGTGCGGGCTGCTCCAGCAACGACCGGGACACCACCGCCAACCGCGACCGCCCCGTGGATCAGGACAATCGCGCCACAACAAACGGCCCCAACTCCGCGGAGGCGAGGATTCTTTCGCTCCTGCACGCCAAGAACCAGGAGGAGATCGAGGCCGGGCGGCTCGCTCGCGAGCGCGGCCAGTCCCAGCAGATCCGGGACTTCGGGGCGCAACTGGTGCGCGACCACACCGATGCCGACGCCAGGGTCCGCTCGGTTGCCAATCAGTCCAACGTGACGCTCATGTCCCCCGCCGAGTTCAAGCGGATGTCGCGCGAAGAGATGGGGGGGGGAGGGGCGCGGGAGTCCGACAAGGACACCCTCGCGCAACTGCGTCAACTCCGGGGCGCGGAGTTCGACCGCGAGTTCACGGTGTCGATGCGCAAGGGCCACCGCGAAGTGGTCCAGAAAATCCAGCGAGCCAGGAACGAGGTCAGCGACCAACGGGTGCTGGCGCTGCTCGACGAAGTGCTGCCGGTGTACCGCAACCATGCCGCGATGGCCATGAACCTCAACGACGAGCGGTAAGCGGTCTTGAACGGGCGGCGCTTGCATGGACCGCGGGCGCCGCCGATGCCCCCGGACGGGCAACGCAGTGTACTGAAGGACTCCCAACTGCGTTTCAGACTGCTTCAGCGGCCTTGCTCGCTTGTAGGCCACCCCTTCGTGCCGGTTCGTGCGGTTCGTCACCCAAACCAACCGATTCATTCACTCTTGCGACTCTCCCTCCACCGTTGTGTCCGGCTGGCCGGTGCCGCGGGGGACTGCTTCGAGCGCGGCCACGACCTTGCGGATGTCCGGGTCATCCGACTGAGGGTCCCACCGCCGGACATTCGACACGCCGCTGCACTCAAGTCCGATCATGGTGTTGCCAAACGCATCGTTTGGCCGCGCCTCAAACGCTTGAATGCCGGATCTGAGTTGAGCAGGACCGCTGGGAATGTTTAACTGGTAAGCCATTGATCCCGAAGTGTTCCACACGCCGGCGAGCAAGCGTTCAACTCGCACATTGTGAGGAGACTCGCTCCCGGATTCCAGTTCAAGTACAGCCGACACAACCGAGTCGGGCACCGCCTGTCTACCGACAGGCGGCAGGAACTCAACACGCCATGCAACCAGGATTGTTTCGTCACCACAGGTGATCTCCAGGACCTCATGTGGTCTGGCAAAGATCATGGGCGAAACCGGGCGGTGTCCCTGGAAGAGGCGCCATGACAACCAAAGTGAACTCGAGGAGCCCGGGAGCAACGCCAGCACGCCCACTCCGATACAGAAGGCGGCCGCGAGACGCACGATCGTTCGCCGGTCTCTGGAGGTGGCTGCGCTCCCGACAGCCAAGCCGCACTCGGGGCACCGCGCCTGACCCGTGCAGTCGTACCCGCACGCGGCACAGAGGCCGAGGTTGCCGGAGGACCGCAATGCCACGCGCCGCGCGAAGATGCGTGCCAACCCGATGCTCCAGTACGCGCCGATCGCAACGGGCAGCAACACGCCGGTGATGCTCAAAGGCCCGAATCGGATCCACGGCACCAGTCCAAAATCAAAGTTTGCCTCTAGATCGATCAGGAGCCACCAGGCGAGCGGTGTGCAACAGATCACGATCCAACTTACATGTCGAACAGTCTGCGATCTGACTATGGACAGGGCCGACCGCTTGTCGGGACGATTGTTCATCGTAAACGCGCGTCGAAAGCGTGGCTCGGTCGCGGCTGCAAGAATCGGACCCAATGCAAACACACACCCGAGCCCGCCGATGAGCGTGATCCACTCAACCGGCCAACCCAGCCAACTTGTTCCCAGATTTGACCAGTTGCCCAACCAGAACCGCTCGCGCTGCGCATCTGTCAGATAGTTTCCCATGTTGATGAAACGACCGAACCAGAAACGACGAGTGAAGTTTGCCGTGAGTTGATCCGGCCTTGTCGTGCCCTCCTGCCAGATGTACTGCGTCGACAGGTAGTACTCGCATCGAACGTACTGGTAAGTCCCGATCGCCGCGCCGACGGCAACCGCGACGAGGAAAGCAGCGATCATGCAGCGCAGGAGAATTGACATCGGACTCCTCGTACTCACGTTTGCGGAGACCATTGCGTCGCTTTCCCGCATTCCGGGCACTTCGAGATCCCTGGAGTCGCGGAGAGGTCGTAGCCGCACTTCTGACAATC
>Ga0163152_10001016_pt1 | contig 45661 bp, 40 predicted proteins | sample OliLakLV19MP8IB2_FD_148635 | JGI IMG/M metagenome (GOLD analysis project Ga0163152, IMG submission 148635) | Freshwater microbial mat bacterial communities from Lake Vanda, McMurdo Dry Valleys, Antarctica - Oligotrophic Lake LV.19.MP8.IB-2 | ecosystem: Environmental > Aquatic > Freshwater >...
ACGTGTCACCACTGCGTTTGTAGATCGTGATGAAGGGAGAGCTTAAATGAGCGACCGCGAGGTAGGTGCCGTCGGGGGAGAAGGAGGTGCCGTTGCCGTTGCTTGTGGGGAGGGAAGTAGGGTTGGTCAGCTTGGTAAACGTGTCACCACTGCGTTTGTAGATGGTTATGAAAGGAGTGGAGGTATGCCCGACGGCGAGGTAGGTGCCATCAGGGGAGAAGGAAGCACTCTGACCAGTGCTTGCTGGAAGCGACGCGGGATTGGTCAGCTTGGTAAACGTGTCACCACTGCGTTTGTAGATCGTGATGAAGGGAGAGCTTAAATGAGCGACCGCGAGGTAGGTGCCGTCGGGGGAGAAGGAGGTGCCGTTGCCGTTGCTTGTGGGGAGGGAAGTAGGGTTGGTGAGCTTGGTGAATGTGTCGCCAGTGCGCTTGTAGATGATAATATAGGGACTGCTTTCCGTGGCCAATGACAGGTATGTGCCATCGGGAGAGAAGGAAGCATCATTAACATCGGCTGTAGGCAACGTGCTCGGGCTTGGCAGCTTCACCGGCTTATCAGAAAACCCTCCGGTATTGCCCATGCCCACAAGGCCTCCTGTCGAGATATGAAGGTTACTCGTATTGTTCGCTCCGCTGCCATAAGTCCGCTTGTAGGGACTCGACCCACTGCCGTAGAGCTTCAGACCACCGTTGCCTCCTGCATCAAAGCCGATGCGGCCCACTTCTCCGCCGGAGCCAATGGTGAGAGAGCGCTGCAGAGTGGCAATGCCACCAATGACGAGTGAACCGGAACTGCGGATGCGATTGGTGGCGTGGAGTTCTGCGCCCGAAAGGACGCCCGAAACATTGAGCAATACTATTCCGGTGCTTGCACCTCTCGAGTTGATCTTGAGCGCACCCGTCATGGTGTCGCCGGCGGTCTTGACGTAGCGAGCGTCTGCGGTGGTTTGCGACATTCCGGTTATCGAAATCGACGAACAACCAAAACGCTGTGTGGTGGCATCCCACTGCAGCGCCTCAGTGGCGCCAGTACAAGTAGAGAGTCCTGCTCCGGAGAACGCACGCGAGAGGAAGAGAGATTTGCCGGACATGGAACCAGAGACTTCCAGCGTGGTACGAGGAGGATTAATGCCAATGCCAACATTGCCTCGCAGGAAGGTGAGTCCATTAACACTGAGAGTGCCGGAGGAACTCAGTTGATTGGTAGCATGAATCCCTGCACCGGACATACCGCCTGCAACAGTGAGAAGGACTTGGCCGGAACTGGCACCATTCCAGTTGATGTTGAGTGCGCCGGTCATGGTGTCGCCTGCGGCATTGACGTAGCGAGCATCGGCATCAGATTGGGCGAAGCCAATCGACGTACAACCAAAGCGCTGCGTCGTTGCATTCCACTGCACTACCTCTTTGACGCCAGTACAAGAAGTGAGCCCCGCTCCCGAGAACGCACGCGAGATGAAGAGAGATCTACCGGACATGGAACCTGCGACTTCGAGGGTCGTGCGCGGGGCACTGATCCCTACTCCCACACTTCCGCGGAAGAAGGAGAGACCATTGACGGTGAGGGTACCGGAGGAACGTAGCCGGGTGGTGGCATGGAGTTGTGCACCCGAAGTCGTGCCACTGACCGTGAGTCCTGCGAGAGTTCCCTGTTGTTGGCTATCAATCACTTCCGTTCCCTCCATGCGCAGTGCCCCGAATCTTAGATCAAGCGAACTTCCAGCCGAGAGTCCAAGCGTGCCTGGTCCCTGACGGAAGAGGGTGATTTCTTTGCCGAAACCAAGACCAACGTTGGTGCCAAGGACACCCGAAGAGGTGCCGGCGTGGGAAGCAAGTTCAAGGGCGTGCGAGAGTTGGCCGTGGCCTTTGTAGATGGTGATGTAGGGGGAAAGTGCATGAGCAACCGCGAGGTAGGTGCCGTTGGGAGAGAAGGAGGTGCCGAGACCGATATTCGTGGGGAGGGAGGTTGGATTGGTCAGCTTGGTAAAGGTATCGCCACTGCGTTTGTAGATCGTGATGTAAGGAGTCGCATAATGTGCGACCGCGAGGTAGGTGCCGTCGGGGGAGAAGGAGGTGCCGTTGCCGTGATCTGTGGGGAGAGAAGTCGGATTGGTCAGTTTGGTGAAGGTGTCACCACTGCGTTTGTAGATCGTGATGTAGGGGGAAAGTGCATGAGCGACCGCGAGGTAGGTGCCGTCGGGGGAGAAGGAGGTGCCGTGACCGATATTCGTGGGGAGGGAGGTTGGATTGGTCAGCTTGGTAAAGGTATCGCCACTGCGTTTGTAGATCGTGATGTAAGGAGTCGCATAATGTGCGACCGCGAGGTAGGTGCCGTCGGGGGAGAAGGAGGTGTCGTAGCAGAACTCTGTGGGGAGAGAAGTCGGATTGGTCAGTTTGGTGAATATGTCGCCACTGCGTTTGTAGATCGTGATGTAGGGAGTGTCGGCATGAGCGATCGCAAGGTAGGTGCCGTCGGGGGAGAAGGAGGTACCGTAGCTGCTACCTGCGGGGAGAGAAGTCGGATTGGTCAGCTTGGTGAAGGTATCACCATTGCGTTTGTAGATCGTGATGTAGGGGCTTGATTGATGAGCAACCGCGAGGTAGGTGCCGTCGGGGGAGAAGGAGGTGCCGTTGCTATCTGTGGGGAGAGTTGCAGGATTCGCAAGTTTCACCGGACTATCCGAGAATCCTCCAGTATTGCCAATGCCAATGAGACCACCCGTGGAGATCTGGAGGTTGCTGTACGGACTTGATCCACTGCCGTAAAGCTTGAGACCGCCGTTGCCTCCGGCATCAAAGCCGATGCGTCCCACTTCTCCTCCCGAGCCGATCGTGAGCGAGCGCTGCAGAGTGGCAATGCCACCAACGACCAGAGAACCGGAGGAACGAATGCGATTGGTGGCGTGCAGTTCTGCACCCGAAAAAGCACCCCGCACATTAAGAAGGACTTGCCCCGAGGAGTTTCCATTCCAGTTGATCTTGAGGGTGCCGGTCATCGTGTCGCCGGCGGTGTTGACGTAGCGGGGGTCGGCGGTGGTTTGAGTGAGGCCGCTCGCAGAGACATTCGCACATCCGAAACGCTGCGTGGCTGCATTCCACTGCACGGTCTCACCTGCTCCGCTGCAGGATGTCAGTCCTGCTCCGGAAAATGAGCGAGAAAGATAGAGCGCATTTCCCGACATCGTGCGAATGACATTCAGGTTTCCGGTGACCGAGAGAGAATCATTAAATTCAAACCGTGAGAGCGTGCGATTGTAGGTGAGTGTTTTAGCGAGCGTGTCTCCGAACTTGAGGACAACGTTTGCAGTGGAGTCACTATCACTGATGACGGAGAACGCTTCGGAGTTGACGAGGACGACGGGGTTGAATGTGTTCGCAGCCTGAGCCTCTGAGAAAAGTGGGATGTTTGGACAAGCAGAACAGAGTATTGCCACAAGAAGCACAACAGAAATTTTCCGCAGCCATTTGCCTAAGTTGTTAGTTTTTGTGTGCATGAATAGTTCTTCTGATTATACCAGATTTTCCCCCCTTTTTCGCACGTTGATGATTGATTAAATTGTATTATTTGTTATGAATATATAATAAATAGTGCGAGCCACTTTTAGTACTATTCGATACAATTCTCGCTTATGAAAAGGTAATCTTTTTCTTTAATATTTAATCTATTTTAAAACAATACATGTATTTGCAAGTCGTAATATATGCCTTGCGAAGCCATGTTTATGTATATCCCCTTCGATCAATCCCCTACTTCGGTGATAAGCGCACAGAAGCGACGAACATTTATGACATAGTCAGCCTTCGCCCATCATTATTCTCTTCGATGAAGCTCTCTGTCGATGTTCTTTTTAATGAGGGAAGGCTACGGCCGACAGCCTTCGTCGTAGATAAAGGAGAACTGGCTTGCTACGTCACATTAATGTGACGTAGCTTGCCAGCCGGAGCTTCAAGATGGAGAAGCGACGACCGTATTGGAAATAGTCAGCCTTCGCCCATCATTATTCTCTTCGATGAAGCTCTCTGTCGATGTTCTTTTTAATGAGGGAAGGCTACGGCCGACAGCCTTCGTCGCAGATAAAGGAGAACTGGCTTGCTACGTCACATTAATGTGACGTAGCTTGCCAGCCGGAGCTTCAAGATGGAGAAGCGAAGGCTGGCGGAAGCGAGAGGATTCGAACCTCTGATACCCTTGCGGGTATACCTGTTTTCAAGACAGGCCCGATCGACCACTCCGGCACGCTTCCATTGGTCTTCGAAAGATCAGATGTGAGGACTCTTTCGTGAGTCCTACTGTAAAGCAAAAGGGCTGCCGTTCAAGTGTGACGACAACCCTTGTTTTACGCTAGCTAAGAATTGTCATCAGTCCGTCGAACTTAAGAAGTTGAATTGCATGAAGCCCGCATCGGCATAGTTTTTGTCTGTGACTGCTGATCCGGAGGAAACCATCTGGACGAGCACCGTGATCTGGCCATTTTTTTCGAAGGTGCCGCTGCCCGGGATGCCCGTGATTGTCGCGGTCGTCCAGCCAGGATTGGCAATGCCGCAGTTGGCTGATGTACAGCGCAAGTTGCTTGCGCCCGTCAGCGGAACAGCAACGCCTGCCGTGTCATACATATGAACATTCAGGAAGCCACCAGAGCTGCGATAGGCAAACTGCATTGGCGCAGTGGTCTGCCAACCGTTGTAGTTAGAAGGAACACGCACGCGGGTAGAAACCCAGTACGCTTGATTGGTTGTCTTCGTAGATTGCCAGCGATAAAAATTGCGTTTGTTTGGAATATCAAGATCAGCGGACATGGTGCCTACTTTGCCGGCAATGGCAGTCGTGCCGCTACCGAAGTAGGTGACATTCGGATAGGCAGGATCATGGAAGACAACGCTTCCACTGCCGCCACCACTACTAGAAATCGTCGTCCATGTTAAGAGGCCTGCGCCATCCGTCGTTAATGCCTGTCCGTTCACGCCGCGGTTGGCGGGGAAGGTGTATTCCTGACCACGCAGAATCACGTTGCCATCCACAGTCAAGGTAGAGCCGGAGAGGAAGCTTCTTGTCTTGATCGAACCCGAAGCGCTCACGTTGCCACGGAAAATAGCACTTCTGGAAACATCCAAGCTGGCGCCGGACAGGTTGCCCCGGACAATAGTCGCACCGGAAACAGCAAGTTTGCCCCAGATATCGGCGTTCTTATCCACGCGCAAGCTGGCGCCGGAGAGGTTGCCTCGAACTTTCGAAGATCCGTTCACCGTCTCGGATCCTTTGATAATAGACGAACCGGACACACCAAGGTTTCCCCAGATGTCTGCATTTTGATCAACACGGAGTGAGGAGCCGGACAAGTTTCCCTTCACGGAGAGTTTCGCATTGAAGGAGAATTGCTGCAGTGCGTTCTCAAATTTCAACGCGGCTGTCGTCATCGTCTGGTTTCCAAAGTTCAAGGTCGCATCGTTTGTATCATTGTCGCCATTGATCGTCAGAGTAGATTTTGTAATGATCGATCCAGTTGCGGAAAGGTTTCCCCAGATGTCGGCGTTTTTATCGACGCGCAACGTGGTACCCGAGAGGCCCCCACGAACTTTGAGATTACCATTAATAGTTGTGGCTCCTTTTAAAGTGGTGGAACCGGACACACCAAGGTTGCCCCAGATATCCGCATTCTTATCCACGCGAAGAGATTCACCGGACATCACGCGCTTTACGCTGAGCGAGCCCGTCGCCGTAATGTTGCCGCCAACGTAAATGCCGCGGCTGAACTGGAAGCGAAGGTTGGTTCTATCATAGATAATTTTCTCCTTTAATGTATTACCGAAACGAACTTCAATATTCGTCGTGCTATCTCCTTCATCAATCGTCTGAAACGATTCCGTATTCACAAGAACGGTCGGACCGAACGTACTCGTCGCTGCAATCGCATGTGCCGGTAATTCCAGCAACAGGAGCACAGCAACAATCCTGGTGATCAGGCGAGTGCGCGGTGTGAGATAAGAGAGAGACATATGAGTTTTTGTGAATGTTGCCATGAATATTTTTCTGAGTGTTTCCGTGAATGTTTCTATATATTGTATCTTTTTTCTCTTCTTTTGCCAATGGGTAAATACTTGATACAAATACATAATATGTTATTGGGAGTTGAACTTGCGGTAGTCGATTTGGAGGGCACCAAGGTGTATTTGCTCGTTGTTCTTGGCAGAAACCTTGAATTTGATTGTAATATCCTGTCCGGCAGTCCATGTCGGCGTGCCCTGGAATTGGAATTGAGCGGTCGTCCAGGCAGTAGAAGCGAGATTCGTCGGCGTGCCCGTCAGCGTCACGGCTGCACCAGCAGTGTCATAGACCTGTACTTCCAGCGCGTTGTCCGCACTGAGCGCGGTCGTGGAGCGGTAGGTGACGTAGATACCATTCGTCCAACGGATGAACTGTGCGGGCAAGCGGTACTTCACAACAATGTCATAGTCCTGCAATGTCGTACGCGTGCTCGTCCAGGAGTAGTAGTTTCTGAGGGATACGGAATCATTGGCAATCATCAGCTGACCGACGTTGCTTGTTTCATCGCCCACCAGAGACGCGTTCTTAAATTCTGGATGGAGCACATCTTGTACCGCCTCTTCTCTATTATCACTGGAGAGAATACGACGATCCGTCACGCTCTGGATGGTTCCGCCCGACGTCAGCACTTCCGCAAGCGGGAGGAAGCTCTTGGTTGCCGGATAGCCAACAACAGAGAGGTTCACACCCGTAGAAGTAAGGAAGATATAGTTCGTCGCCGCATTTCTGATATTCATGCTGCCCGTACCGGCAAAGTTCACCATCGTACCGTTGATGCGGTAGGAGCCGGCGGATACGACGATGGACAAACCGGCCCCACTGGAGACCCTCAGGTAACGGTCAGAGGAAGTAGCCAGCGTACTGACATCGACGCCATTGATCAGACCTGTCACGGTAAGGTTACCTTCCACGCGCACAGAGGAGTTGAAGGTGAAGCGACTATTGACGATATCGTAGGTGAGCGTCTTTGCGAGTGTTTCGCCGAACTTCAGCGTGATGGACGTGGCTGCGGTGCTATCGGCATCGATCGTGAAGAAGTTGCTATTCGTGCCCGCTGGCGTGGCGGAAGTCGGCAGCACGCCTCCGCTCTGTAGGAGCGGGATGGAACCGCTACCCGTCCCAATGTCGCGACGATCTAACTTATCCGCATTCAATGCAAACGGCACAGACAGGACCGACGAGCGGTCCACGGTCGTATCCGCATTGTTCGGATCCAACACTTCATAGGCGGTATTTGCAGCAGCAGATGCCTTCACTTCCACCTGTAGGTACAGGCTGAGCAAGGTGGAGAGTGACATATTTTCGACGTTCGGCAGCGCTGTAACGGAGCCCATCGAAACGGAGAAGTATCCCTTGCTATCCGGCGTCACCGTCTGTGTTTCGGTCCAGTTTGCGTAGCGAACGGAACCGACGTTGATTGCGCCGGTCGCCGTCACATCCCCCGCAATCAGATCGGCACTATTCCAGTAACTGAAGCGGATCGTGTGTGCCGTTGTCACGGGATTACCGGAAGCATCCAGCAATCTGCCGTTATAGACGTGATTCTGCGGTGCTGACGTGGCTGCTCTAGCCATCGGCACGAGATAATAGAGAGCCGCTATAATAAGGAGTGCGACACTGAGCCAGATCAGAGCGTGCTTCAGTAAGCGGGCGTGCCTCTGCGTCAGACGTGTCTTTCGGCGCGCAGAGCTCTTCTTCTTTCTGTCACGGCGCTTGCGGTACCAGTGGATCAGGATTGCGATCAACGTGATAGCAATCAGCATGAGCCAGAAGCCTACTGACACGACGTAATCTGGTTCGATGCCGGCACCGTGCATGACCGTCTTCAGATCGGAAGGACAGAGTGAGAGCACGCCAGTGCCACGATCTTGCGAGGAGACAGAGGAACGTGATGTTTGCAGATCAGATGGGCAGACCGTAACTTCCGGCGTACCTTGCGTGCTCGTAGAGGAAGACGACGTGGAAGTGCTACCAATGATAGTTGGGTCAGGACAGATCGGTGCAACGTCCGCACCCTGACTGCTGTCGCTCTGAGAAGATGCAGAGGAAGAACCTCCGGAGAAGGAGGATGCGGAAACAGTCGACGCAGAGGAAGACTGTATCGGACCCTTCACGGACGATGACTGACTGGCAGACCGTGCAGAGGAAGAGCCGGCGGCGGGTCTGAGCGACGAAGATGCGGAAGACGCTCCCGGAACAGAAACTTGGGACGATCCTGCTGAGGAAGCTGCAGGTCCGGTGGAGGAAGCGCATGCAGAGCCACGGCATCCGCCTTGACCGCCGCCGCCACCATCTCCGCCGCCCGAAGCTACACTGGAACTCGATTGCGCCGCGGACGATGCGCTGGATGCTGCATCAGCGGCAAGTGCCGGAACAATTTGGAAGTTCGTGCTCGTGCCGCGCGTCTGGTACCACGTAAGGTTATCTTCCGTCATCTGGAAGTTCGTCGATGTCTTTCCGTTCGGCGTCGCTGCATTCGGGAAGTCCGAGTACAACATGAATGACGGGCTCGTATCTGCGCGCGCCACTGTCGCGTGGGTGAGGCCGTAAGCGCTCACGAGTGTGGCGAGGAGAATGCCGATGGCAGTGAGAGTGCGTGCCATGGGTTACGAACCGAAGACGGGGAAAGAGGAAGCCGAGTCGAGGCCGGAAGCCTCGTCTTGCTTTTTCTGAATCGGTGTTGATGGGATGTCCTTCTCGCTCCGAATGTCTTCCTGCAATGCATCGCGCATGAAGAAGGCAGCGCGCTTCTGTTTGTGCGATGCCGTATCCGCAAAATACAAACCGAACCGCGCAATGATGCGGCCGACCGTTGCAGTGGAAGTGGTGCGTGCAAACTCTTTCTCCATCAACGAGCAGATCCCCTCTTTGCCAAGCAACGGAAAACGCTTGCGGCAAATAGTAATCTGATCGATCAGTGTCTGATCAAAATCCGGCTGACGCACATTGTGCGGCGAGCGCGAAAGTTCTTCGAGCGATGAAAGATCCTTCGGATCAAAGCGCTCGGCCCACAACAGAAATGTTGAGCGTGCAATACTGAAGTGACGACACGTCTTGCTGACATTTTCTGCGTGATCCAGGTAGAACAAAAACCATCGCAATTTCCGCACTGCATTCGCAGACAATCCGAGCTTGCCTGCCTGACGCAGGAAGTCTCGGATGTCGTGCCGAGTGGCGCGGAATGAATGCATGTTTTTTTGTATATTTGTTTTATCGGCTTTACTTGTTAATATTATATATGTAATTCATTTATCTGTCTATAATCAAACTGATCTTTTGCTTCCACTAGGGAAAAGACCTACCACTTGCCGCAACTCGACTTTTTAGGGTTGGGAAAGTGGATATTGATGCTTTGGAAATGCCGAGAAACACGGTTTATCACAGTTTGTTTTTTACGCTGTACTTGCTACTATTATATAACCAATATAATTTATTGTCAAATATCTTTCTGATCTTCGGCTTCGTGAGGTGAAAAGATCACTTCCGCACGATGAACTTTTGCCTGCCCTCAAACACGTGTAGTGATTGTATCTGATCTTTTCTCTTCTGGATGGGACAACTGCGAATAGGCACTGGAGGCACGTAAAATGATGAATTCAACTTCATCCCTCTGGGATTCAAAAATGCCACCTTTTTCACTCTCATTCGCGCATACAATGATGTATCTGATCTTTGCTCTACAGATGAACAAAGTGCACCAAACTATCTGGCATTCTTCAGGCACAAACTGTAGCGATTGTCCTTGATCTTTTGGCTTACAGCCTCAAGTGCAATTTTTTGATGCTTCCGAACCTCTATGCGAGTCCTCAACTCTATGTCGTAGCTATCTTGTTGGTCTTGCATCGTTTGGCTACGCTACCTGTCACTCACCCCCATCCTGCATGATCCCTCGCTTTGCCCATCGTTCAGCCATCGTCACTGCTCTTTGCGTTGCATCAACGCTGCTTCCCTCGGTTGCTTCTGCGCAATCGCCGGCATTTAAAGATCTTCCAGCAACTCATCCAGCCTATGAAGCCGTCATGTTCCTCCGCGAACAAGGGGTCATTTCCGGTTTTCCGGACGGAACCTTTAAACCGGAGGCAGCGGTCACACGTAGCCAAGCGGCAAAAATCATCATCGTCCCACTGACAAAGCCGGAACAATTGGCCGCCATCACACAGACGGTCTACAGCGATATTCCCGCAGCAGATTGGTCTATTCCATTTGTCGAGGCCATGCGTCTTGCCGGTATCGTTGATGGACCGCCAAAGACATCCGTCTTTAACGGAGGGCGCGGCGTCACCAAATCAGAATTTTTGAAAATGCTCCTGCTCGCAAACCGTGTGGATGTCGCAACGTATAATGGGGATATTACGCTGCCACTAGCAACGGACGTGAAAACGGTCACTGAATGGTACTACCCCTACACGCGCGCTTCACTGGTGCTTTCCATGGACGTCGTCTCCCCGGAGGGCACGCTGGAACCGGCAAAACCCATGTCACGAGCTGAAGTGTGTCTGATGCTCTATCGACTCTTGATGTTCCAGTCCGAACGCAGGACACAAGCTCTTCTGTCCGTCGCTGAAACAGAAATCGTGAACACGCTTCAGATGTTGCAAAAGGGTGACATTGAACAAGCGGAGTACGCGTCTGTGCGTGCCTTGCTCGCCTCCCGCGGTGCACTCGAAAAGAGACCTGCTGATCCATTGGTCCAAGCTGCAGGAAAGATCACACAGAGTTTCCGTGCGCTCGTTCGCGCCTACCGCGCCGGCGTTAATTCCGATTATGACACAGCCATCAAGCTGTCTGGCGAAGCATGGAGCTTGGCGGGTGAGGCGGGAAGGCTGCAAAGTGACATGGCAAGCGTTGTAGCGCAGGTGCAATCCATCGCGAAGACCGTGGCTGATAATGCGCGTGAGCTCAAGGCCGCTCCTCCGGCGCCTAAATAGTCGAGACTTGGCTTGCAGAGCCGCTGATTCACTCCTACTCTCTGCTTCTTTCCCAGAGCCTTCATGCGGTCTTCCAGGTACCGGAATCGGTTCGTCCTTCTCACGACCATCATCGCAGGCCTCTGTCCGATCGCGGGCCCTCTCGCTCATGCGGCTGCGTTTGCAGATGTCCCATCCGATCACTTCGCCTTTGAGGCGGTGGAATATTTGAAAGCGAAAAATATTTTGGGTGGCTATGCAAACGGAACATTCAGCCCCGATAAACGCGTCAACCGTGCTGAGGCATTGAAGATCATCACCGCACCATTAATGAGCGAGGCGCAAAAGGCAATCCGTACGTCTGCCCACGGTTTTTCCGATGTGCCCGCTGATGCCTGGTACATTCCATATCTGGAATGGGCACGCAAACACGGGGCCATCATAAATTTTCCTCCCAAGTCCCCGACTTTCAATGGCGAGCGCGCCATTTCCAAAGCTGAATTTATCAAAATGCTGTTCATGGCGAATAACATTGATCCCAATGCGTACGGAGAAGTGACACTGCCACTCTCTTCCGATGTTCCCAAAGCAAGCGACTGGTTTTATCCCTACATGCGCTATGGCGTCAGCTCCGCGGTCGTAACCATCTCCCAAAGCGGCCTCTTTTCCCCCGCGCGCGAACTGACTCGTTCCGATGTGGCCGTCCTCGTCTACCGTTTCATTCAATATCGTGACGGTGACCGGACACAGACACTTCTCTCCGAAGCGCGTCGTAATATCGAACTGGTTTTGGAATCATTGGAAAAGAGCGATATCCGCGAAGCGGAATACGCATCAGCGCGTGCGATTCTTTCTGCCAGGGGAGCGCTCGCAAAAAAACCAAATGAGCCCGTGGTGAAAGTGGCAGTCAAAACATCCGAGAGCGTCCGTGCACTCGTCCGCGCCTACCGCGCCGGCATCGACGGAGATATCGATCTGGTGATCAAGCTCTCACAGGATGCGTGGTATTTGGCGGAGCAAGCGCGTGCGACAAGTCCGGAGGCAAGCCAACTCGCGACGCAATTGGAATCCTATGCGAAGACATTTGCGGATAGTGCGAGGAGTCGGAAGAAATAAGAGGAAAATGGCTTCCTGATGCAAAAGCATCGATATACAAACAGTGGCTTTTTTGCTATAATTGAACCATGGGAACTATCGAAAACGGCATGGGCCATGTCTGGGAATCCACCAAGAATATTGCGCGGCCCGCGCCCTGGAAAAAGAACTCCAGCATCGCAACGAATATCGCGGATCAAAGCTCTGATTTACTGATGCGCGTTGGCAATGAGGGCATCCGTCTCCCCGCACTTGCCGCAGGTTTCGTGATCGGCAAAATTGCGGGCGCAACGCGATCCATGATCGCAGGTACGCTCGGACTTGCGTGGAGTGCCGTGAAGAACACTCCTTTTATTCCGACCGGCATTTCCAACGCTTCTCAGGGTGTCCCAAACCGGGTAGCCTCCCCTCATGTCGCACCCAGCCCCGTACAACTTGATCTTCGCCGCCCATCCGATCACGGGATCGGGACGAGGCCATAAGCTGGGAACACCGACGATCAATCTTTCTCTGGAAGAAATTCCCGCTTCACTCCAAGAAGGAATTTTTGCGTGTCGCGCACAATTGGATGACGGCCCTCTGGAAAATGCCGTACTGCATTACGGACCGAGACCCGTCTTTAAAGACACGCCCGCCTGCGAAGTGCATTTGCTCGATCGACTGGTAGAAAAGGCTCCCGTACTCGTGACCGTGCACATCGTGAAATATCTCAGAGAAGTGCGGGACTTTGCCTCGGTCGAGGCTTTGCAAGCGCAGATAGCAGCGGATATCACTGAAGCGCGTGCTATAGTGGCTGCCTCATTCTAGTCATGCTGCACCAGCTTCAACCCTTCATCGGAAAGCGCAGTCCGGTTCGTCTGCTCTGGCATCGCGGCAAAGCATTTGCTGCCGCTGTGCGCTATGGATTTCCTGCGCGGCGCCTCGCCGTCATCGGCATCACGGGCACGGATGGGAAGACGACAACGGTCGGCATGACCGCGCATATTTTGCACAAAGCCGGACTTCCGGTCGGCGCGCTCTCGACCGCTTTTTTTCGCGTCAAAGAAACGGTGACGTGGAACGCGACGCAAAAAACTTCTCCGTCACCGTTCGTGGTGCAGCGCTTCCTGCGCTCACTCGTCGATGCGGGTTGCACGCACGCAGTCATCGAATATTCTTCGCACGGACTGGTGCAAGGCCGATTAGATTGGACCTGGCCTTCGGTCGCGGCGATCACGAATACATCCGAGGAACACTTGGATTATCACGGCACCATGGAGCAGTACCGAGCGGATAAAGGCATTCTTTTCCGTATGTTGCGGCGTCGTGGAGTAAAAGTCCTCAACCGCGGGGATGCGACCTATGATCTGTATCGATCATTGTCTTCCGGCCAGACCACCGCATATGGATCGGCTCCGGTAGAGGCGGGAGATGCGCCGACGCTTGGTTTGGAAAAAGTAACTGCAACGCCCACATCTGTTTCTGCGATCATTCAAGCAAGCGGATTCAATGCGGAGAAACAATTGGTTCATCTCACAGTCCCGGTACCCGGCGTTTTCAATCTGGAAAATGCGCTCGCTGCGATTGCCTGCGCTGAAGCCTGTGGCATCAGCATCCCCCGATCCGTTGAGGCGCTGGCATCATTCACGGGGATCCCAGGACGCATGGAACCTGTCGATGAGGGACAATCTTTCTCTGTGTTCGTAGATTTTACCGTCACGCCCGTCTCCTATCAGCGCACACTCTCGACGCTCCGTTCACTGCTCAAGTCGCCGCACCGCTTGCTGGTTCTGACCGGCAGCTGCGGCGATCGCATGAAGGAGAAACGCCCGGTTGTTGGACGCATCTGCAGCGATCTTGCCGACGTCGTCGTGGTATCGAATGAAGATCCGTACACCGAAGATCCGGAAAAAATAATCGATGAAGTGTGGGCGGGCATCGATCAGAAAAAAACAGAAGCCCATCGCATCAGCGATCGAAGAGAAGCAATTCGTTTCCTCCTCCAGGAAGCAAAGAAGGGAGACATCGTTCTGCTCTGCGGCAAAGGCAGCGACACCACGATGTGGGTAAAAGACGGACAGATTCCCTGGAACGAACGCGAAATTGTGCGTTCGATGCTGAAGGAAACACAATCCTAAAAAGCCACCCCGCGGACGGGATGGCCTTCGGCTTACGCCTACTCTTGCAATTCGGGACCCGAACCGAAAACTTTTTGGTAACAGGTCACTCCCAGAGCCATAATCCCAATTCCAACGATGGAGTAAATGGGGCCCATGTACTCGGGAGCCAAAAGCAGTTCGTTTATCATGATGTTTTCTCCTCTGTAAGCCGATGATCTGGCATCCCATCCGGGGCGTCCGAATGTAGAATGCCATAATGACGGGCTCTGAAGCTTTGAAGGAACAAATACTATTATATAATACTATATTATATCAGTCTATTAGTATTTCAAGACCATAATCGAAGGATTTGGGCAGTCCCAGGGGCATTCAAACATGCGTACGGTAGAACGGTGCATGATTTTGGCGAGTACATTGCCGGGGTAGATGAAGCGGGACGCGGTGCACTGGCAGGACCCGTGGTTGCGGGCGCGTGTCTGATACCCTGTCCACTTTTCAGGCGCCGCCGATCGGTCCCGCGTTGGTCGCCGTATCAGCGCATTCCCAAAGATCGCGACTGTCTGATCGCCGATAGCAAACAACTGTCTCCCGAAGAACGAGACGTCGCGTTTTCGTGGATTACGATCCATTGTCCTTTCGGCGTCGGCGTTGTGCCGGCTTCATTCATTGAAGAGCATGGCATTCTGGCCGCAAACAATCGCGCGATGCAGATTGCCGTCGAAGAATTGCAGAAGAAACAATTGATCACACGCTTACTGATCGACGGACGTGATCATTTTCAATTCTCTCTTCCTCACCAATCGATCATCCGCGGCGATTCCATCGAACCGAGTATTGCCGCAGCATCCATCGTCGCCAAAGTTACGCGCGATCGCATCATGATTGATTTGAATAATCTCTATCCGTCGTACGGCTTTGAAAAACACAAAGGCTACGGCAGTGCGGATCATATTGAAAACATCCGGGTGCATGGACCCTGTGCTATTCATCGATTGAGTTTTCTGGGAAGGATTTTGCAGACGGCGCTCTGCTGATCAGGAAATCTGCTCCTCCTTCTCCATCGTATAAAACCAAATAAGCAAAAGAAGACCCATCATGAGGAGCGGCAAAGTCAGCAGTTGACCAACCGTAAGCGTGATCGCGCCAAAGTGGAGTAATGGATATTGCTGCTCACGGATAAATTCTAAAAAGAAACGCATGATGCCGTACAAAATGAGAAACAGGGCAAACGTGGTACCGGCCCGTTCGGTTTTTGTGATGCGCAGATGCAGATAACAGGCAAGCGCGATGCCGAGACACAACAGAGCATCGTAAATTTGCAACGGATGGCGCACGCCCATCACACCTTCGATGTTGATGCCCCAAGGTAAATTGGTCGGGGTGCCATAGAGTTCTTGATTGATAAAATTGCCGATTCTCCCCATGGCGAGCCCGATGGCAGCGGGAATGACGGCCACATCTGCCAGGCGACGAACATTGATGTGCTTCAGTTGGGCAGCGGTGAATAAGGACAAAATCACCCCCACAAATCCGCCGTGAGAAGACATACCACCTTTCCAGACCGCGAGAATCTCAAACGGATGTTGAGCGTAATAATACGGTTCATAAAACAGGACGAACCCGAGTCTTCCACCGACCAGCACACCCACAACTCCCCAAGAAACGATAGACGCCCACTCATCGCGGTCCAGCGTCAGCTTGCGATAGCGCTGAAGATAGGGAAGCAAGACGAGCGCCAGAACGAATGCAAGAAAGTACATGATTCCGTACCAGTGCACTTGAATGCTACCGATTTGCAGAGCGACAGCCCGGGTAGGCAAAAGGGAAATCATGGGATAAGTGTAGCGGGAAGCAAGCAAGGTGCCAGGAATGACTCTTGCGCACTGCGCGCAGGGGTTTCACACTCATGCTCCATGCGCATACTCGGCATTGAAACATCGTGCGATGAAACGGCGGTGGCAGTCGTGGAAAACGGTGTGACTGTCCGCTCCAGCATCATCGCAAGCTCCAAAGCGACGTTCGAGGCGTTGGCCGGTGTCATACCCGAACAGGCCGCGCGAGCTCAGGTGGAATGCATGATTCCTGTTTTGCACCAAGCGGTACAGGAAGCCAAGCTCACGCTCTTTGATATTGATGCGATAGCTGTCACCAAAGGCCCCGGCTTGCTTGGATCATTGCTGGTAGGAACCGTGACCGCGCGTATGTTGCAATCGATCACGGGGAAACCGCTGATCGGGGTTCACCACACCTTGGGGCATCTATCATCAACATGGCTGGAGGTTACCGATGAACCACAGTTTCCACTGCTGACTCTCTCCGCATCCGGCGGGCACACAGATTTGTGGTATCGAGAAAGTCACCTTCGGGGAATTCTTGCCGGACGCACCCGAGATGATGCGGCAGGCGAAGCATTTGATAAGGGCGCGAGCATGCTCGGCCTTCCCTACCCCGGCGGACCGGAGATTGCCAAAGAGGCGGTTGGGGGCAATCCTCTGGCCTTTGCTTTTCCTTTGCCGCTTCGGGGCGAAGAGACGCTTGATTATAGTTTTTCCGGACTGAAAACATCCCTGCGCTATACCATTCGCGATGCGGGCTATGATCTGGACACACCGATACCAGCGTCGGTTCGTAAAGATCTGGCGGCTTCCTATCAGCATGCGCTCTGTGCGCACTTAGTGGATCGAATTTCCTATGCCTTGGAGGGATTCCCGGATACGCAAGAAGTACATGTGGTCGGCGGCGTGTCTGCCAATACGGAATTGCGCGCAATGCTTGCTTTGGTTCTCGAAAAAAAATCACCGTCGCTCATTTTACGAGCGCCAAAGAAACTAGCCTATTGCACAGACAACGCCGCGATGATTGCAGCCGCAGGTTATTTCCTATGGCTGGAGCAACACGAAAAAGCCTATGAAGCATTTGCAACGCAAGCCTCGCTCCCGCTTGCGGAAACCCTCATGCAGATCAGCCTGCGAACGCGGGGAGAATAGCTCCCAAGAGAATGGCGAGAATGCCGACGATGCAGATCGTGCGGATAGCGGTTTTTTGCTTCATGGTTGGGTGGGTTGATCGACCACGATGGCAATGGTCTTGCGATCCTCATTGCCAAAGCGATCACGGATGGTAAGGGAGACAGTGTACGCGCCGGGCGTTTGGAAGACATAGATATATTTCTGATTAGGACTCTGGGCCTGCGGCGTGTCCGCCTGCGCATCATAGCGCACATCCCACAGATGACTGACGGGCGAACCGGTGGAGCAGGAAGCATCAAACTCAATCCCCTTTCCGGCCAAGACGCGCGTCCTGCTGGCCGTGATGCAAGAAGACAAAATCGGGCGCCGAATGACGATGGTGCGCTTGGCAGTGAACTCTTTGCCCGTTGCCATGACGACGCTCAGTTGCACCGTATAGGTGCCGGGCTGCGTGTAGAGATGCTCCACGCGTGCTGCGCCCGGTTCCGCATTGTTCGTTTGATTTTGGGCTTCATCACCGAAGTACCATTTAAACCCTGCGATTTTCTGCCCAGGTGGAATGAATGTTTCCGATGCATCAAACGTCACGTTCAGCGGCGCTACCCCACCATCAGGTCGAGCATTGATGGCGGGCTCCGCGGAAGGCGGTAGCACTTCCACTTTGATCGGATTACGGAACACTTTCCCTTCCGGATCTTGGGCAAGCAACGTCAGCATGTAGGTCCCTTCGCGACGGAAAACTGCATTAATGGTGGAATCACTCGTTTGCGCATTCGCGGTTTCATCCGCTTCCCATTGAAATTGAACGAGCGGTAAAGAAGTCTTCGGGGTCAGAGAAACCGTCAGGGGAACTTCGCCCGAGATCGTATTGTTGACCACTTCCGGACTTCCATCGAATTGGAGGTCGGGAAGATTGAGTTTTTCGGTGACTTTCACAAGCGTGGACAGTTCTGCGATAGAGCCGCTCTGGCTTATGACGCGCGCAACAACAGGATAAATACCCGGCTCTGCGAAGAGATGCAACACGCGCTTCACATCCACACCCCGATCTTCCTTTCCGTCTCCGTACGTCCATTGCACTTCTTTGATCGGCTCCGTTGTCTCAAGCCGGAATATGGCTCCAAACGGAGAGGATCCGATCAAATTTTTCGGTTCCGTCACCAGACGCACGGGGAATGGCAATGGAGGAGGATCGGAAATATCGATGGTTCGCTTGTAGGTCACCTGCGTGTTGTTGGTCAGGAGCACGACTGCGGCAACCGCGATGCGGCCAACACTATAATAAGTGTGCAGCACTTCGCTTCCCTTAGATACCTCGTCGGCTTGCCCATCGCCATCCAAATCCCATTGCACTTCTTTGAGGAGTTTTGGATCAGTCAGCAAATGTGCAACACTGAAGCGTACGGGTTTTTCCACAATCGGACGTGGAGGCAGCACGCTGAAGACCGCGCGCGGAATGATGATGCGCCGTGCAATGCGACGGAATTGGCCATTGTCATACACAATGCGAACCACGACGGTATACGCTCCCTGGCGCTCAAAAAGCACAGTCGTCTGCGGTTCTACCGTTCGATCATTCTCCTGCCCATCGCCATCGGTATCCCAGCTGTACTGCACCGGTCTCAAGTCCAGCGTCCGCAAAATCGCAACGGCTTTTTCCACACTCACCGTCACGGCGACCGGCGCAACCAAATCTTCCGCAAGCGTGGGATAGGTAATTTCAATCCCCATGGGCGGTTCCCGGAGAATCATGATTGGAAGGAGGGCGCTGAACAGAAGCCCGGGGACCAGAGCGACTATTGCTTTCAACAAACTTTTTTGCCGATTGGCGATGGTGACATCCGGCGCATATTTAATGCGATAAAAAAGGAAAACACCGGCACCGAGGAAAATACACGCACCGATCAGCGCGCTCATCAATCCCAGACTGACCAACCATTTCAGCTCACCGGTCGGGCTCGGCAAGACAGCCATGACACTCAGTCCCCAAAAAATATAGAGACCATAGATAGCTCCAGAAAGCAGCAGCACTTTTTTCTTGGCAATGGCCATCTCGGTAGTCGGCATCTGTACGGGAGACGAAGCAATTGTTGCGGCAGGTTCGGGCACCGGTTCTGCCTGAAGAGGAGCTGGCGGTTGTGCCCGCTGCAATCCGTCAATATCCGGGGAAAGCATTCCGGCGTCTTCAGGCGGTGAGGATGCAGGGGGGACGGTCATTGAGGAGAAACGGATCCTGAAGGAGGAACAGAGAAAAGCTTCAGATCAAAGGAAGGAAAGACCGGTGCATTCCACGGGAACGCCGCTGGGGAAAATGGCTCTGCATCCGCAGGCGGAGAAACAGGGGGTGCGTTGCCGTGATCGCGAAGATCAATGGTGAAGAGCAAAGAAAATGCCGCTGGATCCTGACCGAGAGCGGGCAGAATTTTCCACTCGATACGATGGAGATAAAAATGTTCCGCATCGATCCACAATTCACCTTCTGCGTCGAAATTCTGAAGAACACTCTGCATGCGCTCCTCATCAAAATCCTCCTTCTGCTCCTCAGCAACGCGACGTAGATACGCGATAAGTTTCGTTTTATCTAGTGTGACGCGATAATGATACGCCTCTCTTCCATTGATCTGCTCCATCGGCTCCTCACTCTTTATGATAACCACTTCCGCCTGCGCCTGCAGAAGGGACGGATCGGGCGTCATCGTTTGACCAAGAGCGTTGCTCCCACTGGAAGGAAGCTTCCACCACTTGCCTGTCAGACTGGATAACTTTTCGGGAGGATGGGCAGCAATCGGGTCGATCAATAACGTTTCGAATTTCAGAAAAATTTCTGTCGGCGATGTGATAATCACCTCTCCTTTCACCGTCATATTTTGAGCAGAAGATGCTTGATCTTGCATTTTGCCATTGATGTGTACCGTCGTCTTCGTCTGACGCCCGCCATCTTGCAGGACACCCTCAAGCACGCCATTCGCCTCTATTTTTGAGTCGTCCACTGTATAGGTGAGACCGCCATTCACCGCAAAACGCGCGGAATCCAAATTTTGACTCGCCAGTGCCGCACGATGCAGCACATCAGCGGACGAAAGATCCCTCTTGGATGTGCAAGACAGAAGCACAAGAACGGAGCCAAGTGCGGGGAGGAGGAAACGGCGCATGGAAAAGGAAAGAACGCTCGTCAGTGTGCCCGAAAGATTTGCCAGGTGCCAGTGGGCGACAGCATATAGTTCAGCCGAAGCAAGCCAGGCTAGCGACTGCGACGGAATTTTATGGGAAGTTTTACCAGCGGCCACTCGCGCCACCTCCACCAAATGAACCGCCACTAAATCCCTTAAAACCGCCGCCTCCTCCGGAGCCGCCTCCAAATCCTCCGCCATAGAAGCCGCCTCCCCTGCCGCCACGTCCGCCTCGCGGGGGATATTTGGACACGAAATAATCAAAAACAAGACCGAGCAGCACCAGAATGGGGATAGAGAGCCACCACATGAACAAAGCTGTGAGAATGATACCAAGCACACCTCCGAGCACGCCACCCAGCCACCAGGATTTGGTACGACCGAGATACGCGCCTACAAGCTGCACAATAATAAAGAAAATGAAAAGCAGAGCAGGGGAAAATCCGATGCTCCCTGCTTCATAGCGATCCGCTTTGTACTCTCCACCAATATGTTTCTGCAACGCATCAATACCCGCCGAAAGACCATCGGCATAGTTCCCATCGCGAAATTCCGGCAACATCTCCCGATCAATCACTCCTCTGGCAACAATATCGGGTACCGCTCCTTCCAGCCCGTATCCCGTTTGAATCGTGACTGCCTTGTCTCCGCGTGAAAAAAGTATGAGGATACCATTTTGCTTCTCAGCAGTTCCTACTCCCCACTTGCGACCAACCTCCACACCTACTTCATTGATATCTTCCCCATTCAAGGAATCGACGAGTAAAATGGCGATTTCAGTACTCGTCAGCGTTCGGTACTCCGAGAGCTTTAGTTCGATGTTTTGCTCTTGCTCCGGCGTCAAAATGTCTGCCGTTTGCGTGACGAATCCGTCATTGAGAGGAATTTCAAACGCAAAAACAGACGTAGCCAGAACACTGACGGCAAGAGCCGCAGTCAGCCGAAGACCGTTCTTGCAGGAGAGCACGTCTCTACCGTAGCAGCGAACAATCCCGGTCCACAAGATCTTAGAAATTCACAGACGGCGCATTTTCTGAGCCGGGTGCATTCTGGAAGAACTTTTCCGGCGCGAATCCCAGCATCCCCGCGATAATATTCCGAGGGAACGTCTTCACAGAAACGTTATAGCTCTGCACGACATCATTAAAATCCTTGCGCGAAACCGAAATGCGATTCTCCGTTCCTTCCAACTGTGCCATCAAATCCCGGAAAGCCTGCGTTGCCTGCAATTGTGGATAATTCTCCGCGACGGCAATCAATCTTCCCAGCGCCGGACCGAGCGAATCAGCCGCTGCGATTTTATCATCACGACTGGTCGAGGTCTGCCAGCGACTGCGTGCCTCAGCAAGATCGGTAAATGTCTGTTGCTCAAATTCAGCCGCGCCTTTAACGGTATTCACAAGATTCGGAACCAAATCAAAGCGACGCTGATACTGCGTCTCCACCTGCGCCCATGCGGCGTCCACACCTTCCTTCTGGCGAATAAGGCCGTTATAGGACCCAAAAACCCACGGTGCCAGTAAAAGGAGTCCGCCGAGGATGACCCACAACACTGAGAATTTTTTCATAAGAGAAAGGTGAAAGAAGAAAGCGCGACAAGTGTAGCAGAAGTCTAGGGACAACGACATGCGTCTTCTTTTGAAGAGCAGATGCGGAGCCTGCATTCCCAAAAAAAGGTCTTCAAGGGATCATCTTTATTTCCAGATCATTTTTTTCGAATAGATCAAGGGTTAACCTGTAAGGAACCGAAAGTGTCTGCGTCTTCAGTGTTGTCTCAATTCTCAGGAAGCAGTTTCTTCTTTTACAAGCCGGCGGGGGTCCGTTGATGGTTGGGGGCAAACATCAATGGCATGAGTGCTCGCACTCATGAACGGAGATTCCGGCGGAGAAAAGAAGAAATCCAGTGGAGAAAGATTACAAGAGAAAGAGATATCCGCTCTCCGGGTGCGGGGGCACCGAAAGGGCGGATCACTCTAAGAATCAGATCCATTATCGACTTGCAAAGCTGGCTCCGGGGCGCCAGCTTTGCGCTGTATAAAATATGGAATGAATGACAGTTTCCTTATTTTTTAGATTTTCTTAAAGACACATTGATAAAGAACCGTAGACTTGTGATTACTCCGCACCGACGATCAATTGGCAGCGCTAAGCCGTAGCCTGCCAGCTCTTGCTGTAACCTGACCCGCTCTCGAACGGTCATAGGATCACTCGGAGCCTCTGCATCGAACTACCTTTTCACTATGCCCTCTATACGAATTGCTTCGTCTTCAAATCGTCGAGCGTCTTCGATATTTCCTCTTTTCCTATGTGTTGATGCCAGCTTTCTTAAAAAGGCTGGTGCGACCATTGATGCAATGTAGCCGTTGTAGCTGCACTTCTCGCTTGATCCCGAGACGGCCTGCCAAATTTGATTCTGTCGTTCATCGGGTTCCAAAGCCCATGAAAGGCCATCTTGTGGACTAGGTATTGCCGCAAGGACATGCCCATCACCGATGTTACGTTCTGTCAGGAATTCCTTGATCAATTGTCCTGCCCTTGCTTGATCAGGTACAGCAATGTACAGCACCATGTTGTCTGTTCTTTTCTGCAAACCATTTGGACTGGCTGCCTTTGCACTGAAATCAATGTCCGCTTCGAGCAACTTATTACAGAGATCAACGAAATGCCTCTGCACAGATGAAATTTCTGATGGTTTGAGCGTGAGATATGCACGCACCTCTTTCTCCTTCGGATTCTTCCACTGTGAGCGTGATTTATTGAAGTAGAACAAATGATCACGACTGACTCTGCCTTCCTCACCATTAAGATGGAATCCAGTTACTCCCGTTGGACGGTTTACTATGTCTTTGGTCGTCACTTCTCGTGACTGCTTTTGCGAGAGATACTGCACAAAATCACCGAGAGAATCTTTGCCTGCCCTGAGCGTTTCCTGAGCAGAAAGGCTTGGCGTGGAATCTTGGCGCAAGACCAACTCATCATATAACCTCCTTCCTATAACTTTTCCCGCAAGTGTCTGTTCGTCATCGTCACCGAACATATTGCCACCTGCAATCGGAAGAAATGTATCGGCCTTCGGAGGATTTTTTTCATCGAAAGAAATGTTCGCCGCAATCCCATCGAAATCCACGTTCACTTTTGATGCATCAATCGTTGTATTTGGCGAAAGGCCGAGAGAAGTACGAACCCCTTGAATTTGTTGGCTGTCGTTAGAACGAGACACTGCCTCTTCGCTTTGCTCCTTCTTACGAATGGCTCTCAAAGCACGCTCGCGCCTTTCATCCTCCTGTTTTTGTTTTGTGGGATCAACATACAGTTTCCGACTCCACAATTCCTCAACGACATCGCTGGGTAAATCTCTGTACTGAGGTGGGATGTCGCAGTTGGTGTTATCCATACAGATTATAATAGCACAAATATACTGTTTCGTGAACCCAGTACTGTAAAATGTCTCTGATGGCGACAGGCAGAAAGTCTACGTTCAGTACGCAAATGCAGGCAGCACTGTGTAGGTGGCTTAGAAGGGGCTGTTGCAATAAAGATGCGTGTGCGATAGAGGGAATCCGCAATGAAGTCCTAGATGGTCGGCAAGTAGGTAGCCTACTCAAACGCATCAGGAATCACCACAGAGAACACGGGAACCTCGGCAAACGGTACGCTGAGGTCATCCGTTTGTTTAACCCGTCATTCGAGTACGGAAGAAAGTATGAATGGCAAAAGGAAGCCAGCTACTCACTCCTGTCACAATAGCCCCGCCGTACCTCGAACGGAGTACATAGTACTCCATCTCAACATCGACACAGGCAATTCTCATCTATAGAATTGGCAAGAATGTGCGGAATCAACGTCATAGGCAATTTTGATAGAGTCACAAAAAATGGAAAAACTATCATTGAGAAAATGAACAGTGTGCTCGCACATCGGGGTCCAGACGGCGCAGGTGTTTTCGAATCGAGTGATAGTCACGTCTTTTTGGGCAGTAGGCGGCTTAGCATTGTTGATGTTCCTCATGGAAATCAGCCTGTTGTTGTTGATGTGAAGGGAGATACCTATGCAATTGTTTTCAATGGTGAAATCTTCAATTACAAGGACATAAAAGCGAAGTTGAAAAAGACATATCCTTTCAAAACAGAATCGGACACCGAAGTGCTCTTATTCGCCTATATCGAATGGGGAATTGGGTGTTTGGAACATCTGAATGGTCAATTTGCTTTTGCTATCTACGATGACAAGGGAGAGAAAATCTTTTTCGCGAAGGATAGAGTTGGCATCAAGCCGCTGTACTATTCGACATTGCCTGACAAAACATTGCTGATCAGTTCAGAGCCGAAAGGAATTCTGTCTTATCCCGATTTCCCTAGGGCGTTAGATAACGAGGCCATTGCAGATTACTTCCTCGGCACGATGACGCTTGTAAACGGATGCGAGCCGCTTGATAGGTCTTTTTTCAAGGACATACATGCTCTGAATCCAGGTATGTACGGTGTGCTGAGTAAGGAGGGGTTGAAAATAGGAGCTTACTACGATGTCCCCGTTCCGAAACTTAGGAACATAGGACGTTACGAGTCTCAGCTCCGCAAAGCTCTTGAAGATGCCATCCTAGAACAGATACCATCAGAAGTTACATATGGCACAGCGCTGAGCGGTGGTATTGATTCAAGCATCGTGACTGCGGTCGCTGCACGTCATTCAGAGCAAAAGCTGCTCTCATGTGCTATTCGATTTGAAGATACCCAAGAAAATCCCGATTACGAACATGCCAAGATTCTTGCGGCGCAGGAAAATATCAGGCTTCTCTCTCCGATATTGACTGGCGAGCGATTAATGAGGAGCTTGGATGACATGGTACTTGCGATGGATAAGCCGCACGATACAGTCCGACAATTGGGGCTTTTTGAACTGTACAAAACTCTCCATCAGGAAGGCTGCAAAGTTGTGTTAGTCGGTGAAGGTTCCGATGAATTCAATCTAGGCTATTATGACAAATCGCCGGGGTTCAAGAGAGATATTGATGCAATCCATTCAACAGATGCCTTTCGCAATGCGCTGCAAGACCGAGCTTCAGAGGCGGCGCGATTCTTCTCCGCGTCCTTCAATTCCTCCGTTAGCTTTGGCAGCATCATTGAGCGAAATATCGAGGAATACTACGAGGCATGTCCGAGTGAAGATGCGCTGGATAGGATGGAGTATTACTACATCAAGAAATTCCTGAAGTATAGATTGGATGCGAATGACAGATGTGCGATGGCACATTCAGTCGAAGCCAGAGTGCCGTTTTGTGACAACAATGTTATTGAACTCTCGTTAAAGATTCCTCACTCGCAAAACCTCGTTGATGGCACAGAAAAAGCCGTTCTTAGAAATGCGTTTGCCGATTTGCTTCCAGAGGAAATTACACATCGTAGGAAATATGCTCTTCCAGAGAGCAAAGACCTTGGTCTATACAAAATTATCGTGGATGAGCTTAATAAGAACATTCAGCAGACTGATTCAAGGGTTTGGAAAACACTAAACAAGGATTACATTATGCAGCTTGCCCACACAGCTCGAAGAAAGATTGATGAGCTGGAAGAAACGGAGAAAGGAATTGGCGAACTAACCTCCGAAATCCCTCTAACAAGCAAAGTGGAATTTCGGATAAAGCACGCTTTCTTAGCTCTCACTTTTCTACGTTGGTTCCAACTATATTTTGTTGAAAGGGTGTTTGCATGAATCATGCGTCATTCATTCGACAGAAAATCGGTGAACCTGTTGAAGGTATAATAGCCCTATAGCAATCCAGAAGAGCGTTAACGGGAGAAAATCGAAATACAGCCCTCAGATGCAGGCAGCTCTTTGTAGATGGCTCAAAAAGGGCTGTAGCTACAAAGATGCCTGCGCCATGGAGGGAATCAGCTACGAAACCTACCGCACATGGCAGACGGAGAAACCTGTGTTTTCCATGTCGCCCCTAGCTCGCCGCAGCGAGCGAAGGCTGATGTGGCTATAAAAAAGGCGGAGGCAGCGTGCAAGGTGGCACGCATTCAAACCGTCCTCAAAGCCTCCGAGATAGGATGGAAACTGCTTGTATCAGGATGCTGAGCCCTCTAGTAATTGGTTTATGCCTTCCAGTACTTTCGGAATATCCTTCTCAATGGTTTCCCAAACTTCATCAAGATCGATCTCATCATACTCATGAATGATCATGTCCCTCATCCCCGCCATTTCCTTCCAAGGAATTTGCGGATTTTCTTTTCGCACGGACTCGGGAACGCGTTTTGCGGCTTCGCCAATCACCGAGAAATTTCTTTCGACTGCGTACCGCAGCACTTCATCCTTTTCCATATCCTCCTTCGCATGCACATGCTCGAGCAAAAAGCGCATTGCCTGGCGAATGTGCTCAAGGGGAAGTCTTGCATTCTTCATAGAGCAATTGCGGAGTGATACACGTCATCCCGAATGAGCGGATGAAGGGCCTTATCGGAAACAATGTCGACGTTACATCCCAAATACTCGCTCAATTCAACCAAAAGACCCCCGCGATCAAATAACGTTGTCCCCTTGCGAAACATCATCAGAAAATCGATATCGCTAGCATGGTTCTCTTCACCGCGTGCGACAGAACCAAACACACGGACATTGTATCCCCCTCTCCTGTCAGCAAGAGCCAAAATCTTCTCCCGATTCTTCTTGAGAAATTGCAGACGGGACATACTCGCAGTATATCATACGACGAAGCTCGGTGCATAAATTTTGCGACCTGTTCCGCAAGGGCAAAAGCTACTTACCTGAAAAGCCCGCACAACAGGGGCAATACTGGGCGAGTTTGGACGACTCACCTCGAACGGCTCCGAGAATGCCACAGAGAGAGCGGAAATCTCGGCAAGCGGTATGCAGCTCATACAAGAAGAGAAGTGAGAAGCTACTCAACCAATCCTCGAAGTGCTACATTATTGCCAATGAAAGAGCAAATTCTATCATCGTTCGCCGACATCAAAGAGAACGGCTTACTTCGCGGGGAAGTACAGGGGGCGAATTGGAAGTTCGTAGGAAATCTGCTCAATCTTGAAGAGAAAATGGAAGATGCTGATAGAGAGCTTACTGACCTCAAAAACGAAATTGGTGTAGCAGTGATAGAAGGCGAACAGCCAGACCCTACACATATCAGCAAGGCACGGCAGCTTGAGGAAGATATTGAGCGACTGAGATTACAAATGACTCAAGTACATGATCAAATGAGAGCAGCCATGAGAGAAAAATTGAGGAGCATGCTTGTCCCTACTGCAAAGAAGATTTCGAACAATGAACTCGGGATATTTTTTGACGATCTTGAGCATACGAGTCGTACGCAACTCTCTGTCAGTCGAATGCTCAACAGAGGTATGAAGCAGCTTCAAGAAAGAGAAGAAAACTCATAGTCTTTATGGCCTGACCCATAAAATTCAGCGCCTCCATACAGGCCAGCCTTTGTGCATGACTCAAAAAGGGCTGACGCTACAAAGATGCTGTGCGATGGCGGGAATCCGCTATGAAATCCTAGATGGTCGGGACGAAAGGACTCGAACCTTCGACCTCGCGGTCCCGAACCGCGCGCTCTAGCCAACTGAGCTACGTCCCGATAAGTTACAACGAAGAATTGAAAGAAGAAGTACGATTACTCTCGCCCACCGTAGCCATCCCCATCCAAAATCTCAATGAGGAGATTTTTGAACAAAAACAGACAGCGGGCGAAGGTGGGAGCTACGTCCCGATATTAATAACCGACGATTTGAAAGAAGAAGTACGATTTCTCTCGCCCACCGTAGCCCGGCTACGAACATGATTCAATGAAGGGCGAAGGTGGGAGCTACGTCCCGATAAGTTACAACGAAGAATTGAAAGAAGAATTACGATTACTCCTGCCCACCGTAGCCATCCCCATCCAAAATCTCAATGAGGAGATTTTTGAACAAAAACAGACAGCGGGCGAAGGTGGGAGCTACGTCCCGAAAAATAGTGACCGAAGTTTTGAAAGACTAATTACGATTTCTCTCGCCCACCGTAGCCATCCCCTTCAAATTTCTCGCACATCCTAGCACTCCTCAGCCTATTTCCAAGGATTTGCATAATATTTCATTTTTTGTTATAATAGTGTAAATGCACAACAACATCATCTTCGCTATTTTCCGGAGAAATATCAGCATCGCCTTTATGGCTTTGGCAATCATTGGCTTTACGTCATTGATGGGATTGATCTTTTTCGTGCGTGGTCGAAGTCTTATGGAATTGCAACTGCATGAACGCCTGAAGAGCGTGGTAGTGTCATCCGCTTTGCTGCTGCGCGAAGTTCCACTGGGAGAGCTGCAGACGGAGGCAGACATCAATAAACCTTCCTATGCATTGGCCATTCAGAAATTGAATATCATTCGGGCTCAGAATGCCGGTGTGCGCTTTGCGTATGTGTTGCGGCCAACGGTTGAGCCTACTATTTTTACATTCGTTGCCGATGCTGATTCTCTCTACCCCTTTGATCCTTTCGATCTGAACAGCGACAGTAAAATAGATGATGCCGATACGCTGGCACCTCCGGGAACGCCGTATGATGTGTCCGATATCGCAAATATTCACACTGCCCTGCGTCAGGTGGTGATCACTGATGAGCCGTATACGGATCAGTGGGGCACGTATATGTCTGCATTCGCTCCCGTTCGGGGAACGAACGGCGACATATTAGGAGTGCTGGGGATAGACATGGATATCTCGCAGTACCGCAAACTGTCCCAGAGCATCTTCTCCCCTATCGCCTATCTTTTGTTCTTTTTGGCTGCTTCGCTGCTGACCGGATACATCTTTTTATTCGTCAAAAGCCGCAAGACGGAAGCGCTTCGGGCACTGGAAGCAGACCGTCTGTCCCTGATGCAAACCGCTTCCCATCAATTAGGAACACCCGTGACATTGCTGCACTGGGCGATGGAGGAAATAAAAGAGGTGGTCGGCCCGAAAGCAGAAGAAAAACCTCTGTCAGATCACTTTAAGGATATGGATAGCAGCATCGCCTGGATCGAAGGCATTCTGCATTCTCTGTACCAGGCGGATAAGATTCATAGGAATACGATGCGTCAGAATCCTCAAATAGTGCCACTCAAAGAGATGATGAATCGGGTGTTTGAAGAAATTCGCCTCTATGCGAAACGAAAAAATATTTCGCTGGCTTTGGTCATGGATGGAGAATGGAGCGTAAAAATGGATCCCGCACTGCTGCAATCCGTGATCCGGGAGCTACTCAGCAATGCCATTGATTACTCCCCTAACGACTCAAGCATCAGCTTGAATGTGAGAAAGATTGCGAAGATGGTTGAGGTCTCTGTACAAGATCAAGGCTGTGGCATCCCACAGGATGAGCTGGATCAGATGTTCCACAAGTTCAGCCGTGCGACGAATGCCAAGCTGGTGAAGCCTAATGGTTCCGGCCTCGGCCTCTATATTGCCCATGGCGCGATCGAGCAGGCGGGTGGAAATATGTGGCTGGAGAGTGCGGTCAACAGAGGAACAACCGTGTCTTTCCGGCTTCCCATCGCCTAAATCAAAAAAAGTAAATGGAGGATCTTGGCATCAGTCAGGATCTTTTTTTTTGCGTCTAGAACCTCCTATCTTTGTCCAGAACCTTCTTTTTCTGTCCGTCCAGTGCCTGCGATAGATCTCATTGTTTATCTATAATACATAATAGATATTCTGTATACTTTTCACGGTCCCATTGTTCAGCACAAGTCACTCTAGCCGATTGGCTATTTAGGAAAGAACCATGAAGGCAAGTATAACTAAATGTAACATTTTAACATATTTTGTACATTTGGCTCTATCCCAAAGCAGGGCCAGCTTCTACCATGAACTCGTGAAGCAATTCACTTCCACTGCTTCGTTCCCGCTCGTGCTGATGCACGCGCTGCTCATCACCTTTCTGGCGCTGAACATGGTGATGACGCTCCCAGCCCTTGGCTGAGATAGGGAATGAACCCCGGTCCCCGCCGCTGATCAACATATGCCGATCGCGGAAGCCCTTCCACTGCCCTCGCTCTGCGAGGGAGGGATTCCTGATGCCAAGCTGCAAATTAAAACATCACTATTCGCTCTCTTTTAGCAGCTACTTCTCGTACCCCGTAGCATTTCCCAAGGCCAAAAATTATCAGCCGCTATCCTGTAGATTCATGATTGTTTTTAAATGCGAAGGGGTATGACTCTTATAAAGCCAGATTTTTTGCGTTGCCTCAAAGCGACGGAACGTTCAGGAGGTATTAAATCTCGTAAAGAAGCGCGGAAGTGACAAAGGATGTTTTTAATTTTTATTAAAGTCGGTTTTTTGGCTCTTGGAGAACAGCCGTCGCCTGGACAAGGCCTGGCGTCTCGGCAGCAGCATTCGTTTCTAGCGTAAGGAGAAGCTCTCTATACCCTCGAAGATCCCTTTTCTCTTCAAAGTTGCCGTGGTGCCGTGCATCCTTTGCAACCGTCTGTACGGCGCCCAGCCGGACAATTGCGCCAGAGGTATTGCGCAGCCAAGCCACATAGGTCTCGCCGGATGGCGCCAATGAAACATTTGCCTGCAAAACCAAAATAGTGGTGCCATCTTCAAAGTAGTGCGCATGCACGTTTCCATTGCCAATTTGGGCTGCCGTTTCCAATGGAGCGATGGCAAGCCAGATCTCCTTCCCATGAACCGTATCGCGACGCTCCTGCTGGACCTGTGGCGCTGTCAGATTTATGTCTGATCTGACGGCATTCTTGCAAGCGGGAAGGAGGAGGCACCAAAAGAGGAGCAAAGCGGTACGTTTCATGCGGGTACTGTAGCAATATCCTGCTGCGCGGCTAGCCATCGCAAAGACATCGCAATTATCCTTCTGTATCTTGACGCACCGAAAGCAATCCCTAGAGTCCACGCAATGTCAGATCTCGTGCTGCACCATTTTCCGGAAGATGAGATGGAATCTCCTGTCCAGGGAGAGATGCCATCGGAAGATACATCGATTGATGCGGGGCAGGTCAAAAAGGATATTTACGAAGTCATTTGCGCATTGCGAAAAACGTACGGGACGACCCAGATCACCGTTGGTTTTGAAATGCAGAACCAAACGCTGCTCGTTACGAAGGGGAAGCTCCGTGTCACCTATCAGAACGACGACGCCCAGAAAAAAAATATGACAAGCCGCTGTATCTATCCGCATATAGATGGCATGAAAGTTTCGTTTGAAAAAACAGCCCGAGAGATGATTCACAAACTCGGGGTTCGCCCCGCGCCAGAAACGACACCTCTTCGCATTTACCAGGAAGATTGATCACCATAAATACCCGACTGACCTTGCCGAAAGGCGTTCTCTTTCGCGCGTGGCGTTGGTCCATACTTGATCGCTGATTGCTTTGTAACGCGGGGCATCCGAGACATAGAGAAGCCCCAGCAAGTCGGCAATGTCGCGCAATTGTTCCACATTCGCGGAGAGCGCGATGAAGTGCACGTTCCCGTTGATGGCATCGGCATAGGTTTGGAAGAGTTGATCGAACTCAGTTTTACGCAGCTGAAGAGCCCCGGCGTTTTTCTGAATACTGAGCGTCTTGAGGACGCTGTAGAGCAGACTGAGATTATTGTATTTTCCGCGCCACAGGCCTTCGTCATAGGCGGCGAGTGCCTCATCGTAACGCGCGTGCAAAAAGGCGATATCTCCTTTCAATCTCCAGGCGCGAGGATCTTCCGAGTTCTGTGCAAAATAATCGGCCAAAGCAGTTTCGGCATCACTGATACGATTGCGATCAAGCAACACCTGCGTACGACTGAGATGCATGTCGCGCGAAAACGCCTGGCCGCGGGCATGATCATACTGGCGGATCGCCTCGTCCATTCTTCCCGCAGCTTCGGCCCTGCGACCAAGTGAGGAAAGCACGAGATACCGGCCCTCCCATAGCAACGTCATACACAGGACTGCGGCCACAAGAACTTCCGCTACCACAGAAAGACGTCGCAACGAATGAGAAAGAGGGTGGAGATTCCACGACAAAGAAACAATGAGCCCAAGCAGCAACCAAAATGGCAACGCAATCCCGACGAACTGTAAATTGTAATCGATAAGATTGTGAGCGAGCACGCCAACCACCCCGATCACAGAAAAACGCAGCATCAGCTGCATCGGATCATCCGGAGAAATCCCCGCAAAACATAAACGATACAACGCGACCGCCAACACGAGACCTGTAAAAATCAAAAACAGAAGAGCGGCGGGCCATCCCCGTTCCAGCGCATATTTCAGATAGACGTTATGCGGATGATCGGAGGTTTCAAAGACGCCATGTTGGAGCCGCGGCTGGATGAAACGAAAACTGTACGGACCCCATCCAAACAGCGGACGCTGCTGTGAGAGACTCCAGGATTGTTCCCAAAAATCCCGTCGCTCATTCACGGATGATTTTCCTTCGACCGCGGTAAAAGTCGCTTTGCGCGCGAGGGATTCCACTTCATGGAACTGCGCACGCACCATGTTGATCGCAAAGAAGACCAGTACCGCGCAGCCGACGGCGAGGCACAGTCGCAAAAGATACTGCTTGGATCCCATAGACCACACATTCGTCTGCGCTTTGGTGATGAGTCGTGGCAAAAGAATGAATACGCAGAGCAAAGCCGCTTGTGCGCCAAAAACCAAGAATGCGCCGCGGGAATAGCTGAGAAAGAGTGCTCCCAACACAAAGCCGAAAATCGCCGTTCCCGTGACCAGCCGCATCTTCGCGGTGAACCACGCGACCATCGGCCACGTGAGCAGAATAAATTCCGCCCACGCATTGGGCCAGTAATCCGTGTGATACCGCAAATCGAAAAACGTCCCGACAAATCTGTTCACCGGTTGCAGCGCATACACCGCAACTCCAATCGCACTGGCTCCGATAGCGATGAGCGCCAGCACGAAAAGCAATTTTTCCGCAAAAGAAAGGCCCTGCTGATTCACCGTAACGGGCTGACGAACCATCCAAAAGAAAAGCAACACCAGAGCGGACTCCTGCAAAATCTCATCAAGACCGTAATTCGCAGTTGCGGAGAAGATCTGACTCAGGACACTCCATCCCAGAAAGGCCAGGAGCATCAACCACAGGATCGACGGTACATTCCGCGCAGGTCTGGCGCCCGGACTGAATAATGCAGTTTCCACCGATTCCACCGTCGTAGTGATCGTACGAAGAAGACTCTTTCGCCGAGGAAGCGCCCCAAAAAAAACAACGATGACGGCAATGCCTCCCAGAATCCACGCAGGCTCAATCCCCTTTCCCCCTTTCCAGATAATAGAAAAGAGAAGGACCAGAATGATCAGCCACTCAAGGAAAGGGGCAAGTGCCCGCGAAGCTGTCCGCATTGACGCGCAGTATTGCAGTCTTTAAACCTTGCAATCCAGAACTTGCGATGGCGCCATTGCCAAGAAATCAGCGTCTTAAGCCTATAAATCGCCCTATAACCCATATATTTCGATCCAAATGAGCATTTACTTGGGAGACACTTTGTTGTATAATAAAGGCAATTACTTCCTCACACCCATATCCATATGTCCAATCACGCTCGAGCTTCGGCTCTCAAGGTGACGTTCGCCCTGTTGGCGTTTGTATTCAGCGCTCAGCTTCTGAGCTATGGCGAGCAGAGCCGTATCCTCGCTGAAGCAAACATTCTCTCCTACGAGAACTTTGCACTTGCTGTTCGCTAAGACCTCCTCAGTAGTCTGTGGCGGTCAGGGAAAGAAATGACCCTGTTCCAGCCCGGCATACCCTCGTGAGGAAGGACTCTGCCGCAGCTGCAGCAGTTCACTGCTCCACTTACAAAAAGCGACGTTGTAGACGTCGCTTTTTTTGCATACCATAGGCGAGTTCCGCAGCAATTCCTGCTGAGCATCGTTCTTTAGACAACACGAAAGCCGACGTGGCGGAATTGGTAGACGCGCACGCTTCAGGAGCGTGTATCTTCACGGATGTGCGAGTTCGAGTCTCGCCGTCGGCACCAGCCTTCGCCTCGCGAAGGCTGCCCATCGAAGCCCTACCTTTCTGTATATTAGTCTTGCACAGTGGCGAGGCTACGGCTGGCAAGCCGCTGAGTATAAGCAGACAAAACCTTCCACAATAACTCCACTTTGGCGCTTGGGTCACGATATATCAGGTCAAAGGACCGCAAATTTTTCTTCAAGAGAGCCGCGTAAAGTTCTTTTGGACAAGAAATAATTGAGCCTTCCTCATAAAGCGTTAGAATAAGGAACATCCCCTGGTTCCCTCTCTTCGCTCGGCAACGCACTTACATAATTCTGGCTCTGATCGTTATCGCCTATGTGATAACGGGGAAGCTGGGATTGTTGCTCGCGTTTGCAAATCCCAGTGCGTCACCTGTCTGGGCGCCCACGGGTATTGCACTGGCAATCTTTCTCTTGAGCAGCCCGCGGTATTGGCCTGCAATTTTTGTCGGTGCTTTTTTGGTTAATATTTCTACGGCCGGAAATGTGGGAACCTCACTCGGGATTGCGTTCGGGAATACGCTGGAAGCACTCGTGGGTTATTCACTTGTGCAACGCTTTGCAAATGGACGGGCTGTTTTTGAACGCGCCGATCATGTATTGGTCTTTACCGCAGCGGCCGGTATCGCGGCAGCATTGAGTGCATCTATCGGCATGTTTTCGTTATGGGTGGGTGGGTTTACTGCGCTCAACGCCATAGCTGGCGCATGGCTCACTTGGTGGCTCGGCGACTTGGGAGGAGCTTTGACCATAACGCCTCTTCTTATTCTGTGGCACGAGCAAAGAACTATTCCGTGGCTAACCAGCAGAATATTGGAGACGACCGCCTTGCTGTTCCTGGTGGCGGCTCTGGGGCTTTCTGTTTTTAGTCCCATCCTGTTTAGCGGCGCGATTCGGTATCCTCTTTCCTTTATCTTGCTTCTCCCCATTATGTGGGCTGCCGTTCGTTTCAAGCCCTGGGATACCGTTGTAGTCGTCTTTCTTCTTTCCTGCATTTCGCTGGCAGGAACCCTGAACAATACAGGGCCGTTTGCCATGGATGATCCGAATATGTCCTTAACGTTGCTCCAGGGATTCATGATCATCGCTTCGTTTATCGGACTGACATTGGCTGCCGCTTTGGTGGAACGAAGGAAGGCTGAAGACCGGCTGGAACAAAATATCCGCGAACGAACCAGCGATCTCGAACTTGCCAAGGAGCAGGATCGCATGAGCTTGTTGCGACTGCGATCTACCATCGGTCATCTTCCTCTTGCGGCATTACTTCTGGATGAAAAAGGTACGATCATCGAACTCAATGATGCCTATTGTCACACATTCGGCATCAACCTCTCCGCCAAAGAAGCGATGCGGATTCCACAGTCGGAATTATTGGCGCGCTTCCTGGAGTCTCTCGTCTATCCGGACAATCACATGAAAAAAGTACATGCAGCCATTGAACGCAAGGAAGCTCTTTTTGGTGAAGATATTCTTCTCAAAAACGGCAGGATCATCATGCGTGATTTTCTTCCCATTCACGAAGATGGCACGCATCGCGGATTGCTTTTCCTCTATCGCGATGTCACCCGAGAGCGCCGTGTGGATCGGGCTAAGTCGGAATTTATGTCCCTTGCAAGCCATCAGCTTCGTACTCCGCTCACCGGCATTCGATGGGGACTGTCGCACCTCAACAAACATCTTACGAGTCACATTGATGAACGCGAGCAAAATATTATCCTGGAATCAAGTCGCGCCGCGGGGCGCATGGCGGAAACTATCGAGACAATGCTCAAAATCTCTCGTATTGAAGCAGATACTATTCCGCTGCAATTCCACGAATGGGATCTGAAAAAAATCCTGCTCCGCAAAGAAGAATTATTCCGAAGTCAGTATATGGCAAAGAACCAAACGTTGACCGTGGATTGCCCGGATTCCCTGTCACTGCAGACGGATCTTACTTTAGTGAGAGAAATTCTCAGTAACCTGATTCTCAATGCGATCAAATATACGCCCGATGGAGGGAAGATTTTCTTGCGCGGACGCATAGAAAACAACACGGCCGTCATTGAAGTGCAAGATACCGGCTATGGCATTCCGGCGCATCAGTTGAAAAGTGTCTTTCAGAAATTCTTCCGCGGAGACAATGTGGTGCAGAAAGAGACCAATGGAAATGGACTCGGCTTGTACCTTGTCGCTTTGCTGACGAAGGCACTCGGAGGCAGTATCGATTTGAAATCTCGCGAAGGTGTGGGGACAAATTTTTCCCTGAGAATTCCGACGCGAATGTCCGCAGAGGAAGCAGTTCTTCCCTCGCAGGTCGCGCAAATGCAACGCTCCTAAGTAATCTTTACTGGATGATCGATGCCATTTTTTTGTGGCATCTGCACATAAAGAATTTGCTGTATTATTTTTTATCGTAGACAAGCCTCACTGTCTTGAGCCATGTTTTCCCGGGGCTATAGGTATACTTTTTCGCGTCCGCGAGCGTGGGGAAACGATCTCCGTATTTCTCCAACCACAGACGTTGAAACTCGAGATAACTATCTTCTTTTGATGCAAATTCTCGAGGTCCGCACTTCCCTTCCACGCAGCCGAAGATGCCATGACAATTATTCTTCGAGACGCCCATACCTGTGGTGCAATCCTTCGTCTCCGCCACGGCTACAGCATACGCAAGCTTGCGAATATCGACATTCTTGGCTTGGAGAGCTTGAGGTTTAGTGAGACAAAATTCTGCTTTGCCCGTCGTGCACAATGTCGCGCGCAAGCGATCCGCCTGCCGATGAAGCAGTGCCTGCTCGCGCGCATGATTACGCGTATTAGTCTGCCACTGGCGCTGCAGATCCGTTAATACCTGCTCCAAGGGAAGAAGTGACAGCTCCGATGGCAACTGCAACTCTTCTGCCAACGATGCCTGAATCAAGGACAGAGAACCGATTCCTAGAATGATGGTCACGAAGATAATCTGCGTGAAACGTCGTATATTTACTATGCGCATAGAGGAGGAAAAAGGCAGCACTGTACCTCCTTTTCATTTCTATAATAAAATAGAAATTTTTTCTGTCTACAAGATCCTCGTATTGTCCTTTAAGACAAAAACCGACGCACCCCGGATTTATTTCTTCGCATCCTCCCAAAGTCCGATCACATTTCCATCAGGATCGGTAACATAGGCATAAAAGCCCATGCCCATCATATCGATCTTTGGTCGGACCGCTGTGCCTCCGGCTGCAAGAATCTTCTCCACATACACATCAATGGATGAAACAGTGATCGCAAAGACCGGATGCTGAATATCTTTCGATCGCTGAATAATTCCACCATTAATGGCGCCAGGCTCCACGGGTAGATGTGTCTTTTCATCTGCAGCTACCGTATGGACGCCGATATACTTGGACCCGTCCGGCATTGGCCAATCGGTCAAATCCCACTTAAAAATCTCTGTATAAAACGCGCGGGCCTTTTCCATATCGTCGACCGGAATTTCAAAGTGTACGAGTTTGTCCATAGAAATTGATCCTAACCACATGCGTATCGATTTGCAAACAGTGCCGAGGGATAGCGAGAGGATCAGGACCCGGGTGATTCTTTTTTATCCAATGCAGAAACCGTATTTTTAAATGCAGCTAACACATTTTCCACTTCCCCCGGAAGATTGACCGGACGTATCTTTTTGTGAGCAGAGTAGCAAAATAGATGAGCATCGTTCATACAACTTACGTCATACCCAAGCGCTTCCATCTTGTCTCTAAATGTTCGAATATCAAGTGCCAGCCGCAGAAGAACCTCATGGTCACCGGCACTCTCCGTCGTGGGATCAATATCTCTCGTGTCCCAGAAAAGATCTGCACTATCTGTTTCCAACAAGGTTTCAGCTTTTTGTTGCATTCGCGAGGTTCCGTTTTTTACATAGCTCAACTGAGCAAAAGGACCCTGCTTTATGGGATAATCATCGTCAGGTTTGCTTTCAGGAGAAAATTCACCATCAAGCCACTCATACGCTTCTCCAAGAGTTGAAAGAGTCATAGTGCTAGGGTAGATGAAATAGAATATGTGTCAAAAGTAAATATAGATCAATAATTAAAGGTTAAAACGCTCCTTTCTCAGGGAAATATTTTTCTCTTGATTCTTCTTGAAAGGTGTACGATCATACACCATAGTACTACTGCTTTATTTTTCTCCTCCTTTACTTCCATGGATCTCTCTAAGCTCCAAGACAAATTTTCCCCCGACGATATCGAATGGCGCATCGGGCGGGCGGGTTACACCAAAGATGGCCGTCCGTACGGTTTTATTCTTCCGTATATCACGAACCGAGCCATCATGACTCGTCTCGATGATGTCTGCGGATCGGGCAAGTGGAAAAATGAATTCCGCGAGTGGCAAGTCGCCGGGCGTCACGGCGTGATCTGCGGACTCTCCATTCGCGTGAGTGGCGAGTGGATCACCAAATGGGACGGCGCCGAAAATACGGATATCGAGCCGCTCAAGGGTGGCCTGTCGGATGCCATGAAACGCGCCGGCGTCCAATGGGGCATCGGGCGATACTTGTATGACTTAGGCGAGACGTTCGCCATGATCGATGAAAAAGGCTCTCACTTTGCGAAGGGCACTGATAAATCGACAGGCAAAGCTTTCCACTTCCGCTGGAATCCGCCGGCGCTTCCTTCTTGGGCATTGCCGACGCCCACAGTGAAGCGTCAAAAAACACCGACCGCCCCGGTCTTCGCCGAAGAGCGCCGCGTCAGCCAGCCGACTCATAGTTCGACGACCAGGTTTGCAATGGAACAGGCTCCCGCGCACAAACGACCCTGATTCTTCCCTCGTTGGAATAGGAAAAGAGCAAGATGAATCGTAGGATACCTTCCTGCCTTCATCTTTTTCTTTGTACTTGTGGACTCCACTCTCAGTCGCAAAGATCTACTCATCGGGACGGTCTTATTTGTCGCATTCGCCGCGATTTTGCATTTCATGGGACGGGTTCCCTGGTGCGAGTGCGGCATCGGCCTTTTGACTATGTACGCATGGAGCAGCGAGACGTCGCAGCATTTTCTGGATCCCTATTCGATCTCGCACATTCTGCATGGGATCATCTTTTACTGGGTACTCGGGTTCATCCCGAACATCACTTGGAAACAACGCTTGCTTGGCGCCTTTTTGATCGAAGCCGGATGGGAAATTTTGGAAAATTCTCCTGTGATCATCGAGCGCTACAGAAGCGTCACTGCGTCGCTCGATTATTTTGGTGATAGCATTCTTAATTCCGTCGGAGACATACTGAGCTGTCTCTTGGGATTTTGGATCGCGATGAAAGCTCCTTGGAAAATCACTCTCACGCTCTTTTTGATCATCGAAATTGGAATGTTGATCCTGTGGCGGGACAATCTCACGCTGAACATCATCATGCTGATTTATCCGATCGATGCGATCAGAAATTGGCAGGTGCTGATTCTGCAGTGATCAAATTATGACTCAAGCCGCTGGTACAAACCGCATCGACAAGGAATTCACGCAGTGACGCGTATCCTTCTTCGTCATGCGCTCGCCTTTGAAGACGTGCCCAAGGTGTGCCTGGCAATTCGCGCACTCAATTTCTATGCGCATGCCATCCGGATCCGGCAATTCTTTCACGGCGCCCGGCACGGCATCATCAAATGCGGGCCACCCGCAGCCGGCATCGAATTTATCGGTCGATCGATATAGCTCCGTACCGCACCGTTTGCAGAGATACGTTCCGGTCTCGGAAAAATGATCATACTCACCGCTGAACGGAGCCTCCGTCCCCTTGCGAACGATGATCCGTTCTTCTTCGGGAGTGAGAGGGGCGTAGTGCATGGGATAAGTATCACGCAGATGGAATAACAGTGCAAATTGCGGCGGTGATACAACGATCATTTCTTACGCTTCAAGGTCTTTGAGCGTCCTGCGATTGTTTTCACGCGGCGGGAAATAGGTAGTATTTTTCGCACAGCTGCTTTTTGTGTCCTCGCCGAGGCGAGGAAGCCCCGCAAGAGATCGATGATCTCGGGTTGCCCCGCCACATGACAACGAGCACGCGACGGCATCAGTCCGACTTTCACGCTGTAGGCGTCTTCGGGCAGGGCCAAGAACAAATCCTCATCCGTCCAGTCATCTCCCGCTGCGAAGATAAAATCCCATTTCTTCTCCGCGATCCAGACGCCGGCCGCCCTTCCCTTATCAATGTTCGTGCTCTTCACTTCAATAACTTTTTTTCCTTCTCGGACGGAAAAAGGAAGATTCTGCAACAGTCCCGTAAGAATGCCCATCAGCTCACGCGAGCGCGCCTGCTGCAGAGCGGGATCGACGCGGCGATAGTGCCAAGCAAGTGTCGTGTCTTTTTCTTCGATGAATGATCCGGGCGTCGAATCCACAAAGCGTTCCAGAGTGGGGCGCACTTGATCTTTCCATTCGTTGCCGACCTGCTCCATTTGCTGCCACTCTTCTCCGGCTCTGCGAATCCACATGCCGTGCTCACCTATGAGTCCAATCGAGAGAGAGCCGAACCACGTTTCCAAATCCTGATACCGCCGTCCACTGACGATGACAACTTCGGCACCTGGAATGGCTGAAAGACGTTTGAGCAGCAAAAGAATCGTGCGATTTGGCATCGCCTCGCCTGGCGTTTCCATAATGGGCGCGAGTGTACCGTCATAATCCAACAGAAATAATTTCCGAGAAGCTTTCTTAAAATCTGCTGACATTTTGTGACGGATGGCTTGTGTGAAGAGTTGCCCTTGCACATGGCTTTGCAATTGTTTCACCTCCGAAAGACGTTCCAGAAAATACTCCGCCCACCAGCCGGCGTGCCGGCGTTGCAAGGAGTCTTGCATGACGGTATTGCGCCGGATCTGTTCGCGCTCGGGCATTTGAAGCGCTTGTCGCAACGCCGATACCAATTCTTCGTTTGACACCGGATTGACGATCAACGCTTCGTTGAGTTCTTTTGCGGCGCCCGCCATCTCACTTAAAATCAACACGCCTTTCCCATCCACGCGACTCGCGACGAATTCTTTCGCAACCAAATTCATGCCGTCGCGGTGCGGCGTGACCAATGCGATATCCGCAAGACGATAGAGGGAGAGCAGATATTGAAAAGGCAGTGATCGATACAAATAGCGGACGGGACTTCCTTCAAAGGAGCTATAGGCCCCGTTGATATTGCCAACCAGTTCGTCGATTTCTTTTTTCATCGATTTATAATGTAGAACGTTCGTCCGCGATGGAACGACCACGAGGATCAGCGTGACTTTTCCGCGATACTCCGGATGCTTCTTTAGAAGATCGCGAAACGCGCGCAGGCGCTCGGCGATTCCTTTTGTATAATCCAAACGATCGACGGAGAGAATGACTTTCTTATCGCCCAGTTCCTTGCGCAGCTTTGTGGTGGTTTTTAAAACAGCGGGGTCCCGGACGGTTTGGGTGAAGCGATCATAATCGATGCCCAGCGGAAAGGCGTCCACTTTTACCATTCTCTGGCCGACCATGATCTGTCCAAGCTCATGATCGATTCCTAAAAATTGCTGCACGCTCCGAAGAAAATGCAGAACGTAATCGTACGTGTGGAATCCAATCAGATCCGCGCCGAGCATGCCCCTCAATAACTCCCGTCGCCAAGGAAGGACGCGCAGCACATCAAAAGAGGGAAACGGCACATGCAGGAAAAAACCAATCGTGAGCTTCGGCATGCGTTCCCGCAACATCTGTGGCAAGAGCATCAGCTGAAAATCGTGAATCCAAACCGTGTCATCCGGGGATAGTGTTTTCAGCAAGGTATCGCAGAAAGCTTGATTCACCCGCACATACGATTCCCACTGCGATTTCTCAAATTTTGCATACTGCAGAAAATAGTGAAAAAGCGGCCAAAGTGCACCGTTACAGAAGCCATTGTAATACGACTCAATTTCTTTTTGCGGTAAAAATACGGGAATATTATGCGAAGATCGTAACTTTTTCCGGATCTTTGTTTGTTCTTCTCTGGTCAATTTATCACTGGAGACGCCCGGCCAACCGACCCAGAGACTATTGGTGGTCGCATGATATTTTTCGATGCCCGTCACTAATCCGCCGGCACTGGGAATATAGATCAAACCGGTTTTTTTCTTCTCTACCGAGACCGGGAGCCGATTGGATACCAGTACTACTCTCATGATGATTCCTAGGAATGTGTACTCTACTCTTTTTCTCAAATTATGGCACGACAAATTTTGAAAAAGAATCAACGGAAAGAACCGTTTTATCTTCAATAAGCCACTTTTCCTGACAGAGTAGGCGCCCTTCGCCGTCTCGGAAGAAGTCATACTTTTTCTTTCCGATTTTTTATGCAAAATGCAGCCACCGGTTCCGCGCAGACCATTATCACTTTTCATCCGTCGATCTTTTATGTGAACAGCATCGGTACCATTATTCCTGATGGCATGATGAAAGAGCTCTCATCTTCGTGGGAAGATCGGGAAGATGGGATTGAAGCGGACGAAAATAGGTAAATGCATCAGATGCGCTTGTCCATTCCCGCTCACGGCAACGGCCCAAGCGCTGTATTCGAAGAGCCTGCGCGCAAGATGCACGCGGTGACGGGGCAATCCCCATCCATAAGCCCGGGCAAAACAAAACCGTCATCACCGCAGAAAAGCTGCTCCGGTCGGAACAAACGGAGCACGCTCTTTTTGCAACGTCCCGCTGGGACTGCATATCGTGGGATCACTCGATTGTTTGGTGCTCGAGAAGAGGAGCCCAAAGAAGATTGAATCGATGGAACCGTGGAGACTGGATTGGAATTATCGGAATAACCCGGCGATGCCGACCGCCACCATGCGGTATAGACTGAGGTTTGATCATTGCGCGGCGAAGTGGTGCTGGTGATAAACGGCTGAGACGTTTTACGGAGGAAAGCAGATGATGAAGAGCTCGCACTGCCAGTCCGCAATACCGTGATCCGCACCGACGAGGATGGATTGATGGTGCTTTTGTGGCAATCAGCAGCACTGAGGACGAAGGAGCGGGTTTCGAAACAATAGGTTGAACTGCCCGCATACGCTGTAAGCGCTGCAGCAAAGGAAAGAATGATCGCTCCTCCGCGCATCCACATCTTGGTGCTATATTTCATAGCGGGTGAATGTAGCGGAAGTCGGACGGCACTTCCATTTTTTGCAACCAGTAACACTCGAGATTTCTACCATTGAACGTGATGAGGAAAATCAGCTTATCTTCTGAAGTCCTTGACACTGCTCCTTAGCACTCTAAAATAGCGACTGCTAAAAGACCTGCGACTGCTTTTGCAGCGATCAAGCTTTTTCATTCTGTTTCCTTCCCTTCCTTATCCTATGGCATCCACATCCAAGGATTCCGTGAAGCTCGCCATCAAGATCCGCCCCATTGGCGATCGCGTGGTTGTGCGACCTATCGAGCGCGAGACCACCACGGCCTCGGGCATTATCATTCCGGATACCGCGTCCGGTGAGAAACCGCAGGAAGGCGTCGTCTTGGCGCTTGGCAAAGGCGGCATCGGCAAAGATTCCGTCGATCCCTCCGAGTTCCTCAAAGTCGGCGATCATGTGTTGTTCGGCAAGTATGCCGGCGATGACGTGAAGCTGAAGGCGACCGATGGCAAAGATGTCGAAGTAAAGGTTTTGCATTTGGAATCCGTCCTCGGCGTCATCGAGGCGTAACTTTGTTTTCCCCTTTTCTTTTCCCACACTCACCATGCCAGGCAAGCAAATTATCTTCGGCAATGAAGCGCGCGAAAAACTCCTGAAGGGAGTCGCGAAGCTCGCAAATGCCGTCTCCGCAACGATGGGCCCACTCGGCCGCAACGTCGCCATCGATAAGAAATATGGCGGACCAACTGTCACAAAAGACGGCGTCACCGTCGCCAAGGAAATCGAACTTCCTGATCCCTTTGAGAACATGGGCGCGCAAATGGTAAAAGAAGCCGCCACTCGCACCAACGACGCCGCCGGCGACGGTACCACCACCGCAACGGTGTTGGCGCACGCGATCATGCAGGAAGGCCTCAAGCACCTCGGTTCCGGCAAGAACGCGATCTCCATCAAGAATGGAATCCTCAAAGCAGTCGAAGCCGTCTCCGATTATTTGGAAACGATTGCAAAGGCTGTCTCCAAGCGCGAGGAATACGAAGCCGTCGCCACCATCTCCGCGCAAGACGAAGATATCGGCAAGGTGATCGCGGAAGTCATCGATGAAGTGGGCAAGGACGGTGTTGTCACCGTGGAAGCCGGACAGACGCTGGGCATTGAAAAGGAATTCGTCGAAGGTATGCAGTTCGACCAGGGCTACATCTCCGCGTACTTCGTCACGGATCCTCAGACGATGAAGGCGACGTTCGAGAAGCCGTACATTCTCCTGACCGATAAAAAGATCGGCTCGATCCAAGAAATTCTTCCGCTCCTGGAGCAGCTCGCGCAGAAAGGCCGCAAGGAATTAGTGATCATCGCGGAGAACGTAGACGGTGAAGCACTCGCTACACTCGTGGTGAACAAAATCCGCGGCATCTTCATCACGCTCGCGGTCAAAGCTCCCGCCTTCGGCGACCGCCGCAAGGATATCCTCCGCGATATTGCCGCGCTGACCGGCGGACGCGTCATTTCCGAGGAAGTCGGCTTGAAGCTAGAAAATGCAACGATTGATGACCTCGGCACCGCTCGCCGAGTCGTCGCTTCCAAAGATGACTGTGTCATCATCGGCGGCAACGGCAACAAAAAGGAGATCGAAGCGCGCATCAATGAAATTAAGGGTGCACTCGACGAAACCAAGTCCGATTACGACAAGCAGAAACTTCAGGAGCGCCTCGCCAAACTCACCGGCGGCGTCGCCGTGGTGAAGGTGGGCGCCGCAACGGAATTGGAACAGAAAGAGAAGCAGCACCGCGTGGAAGATGCACTCTCCGCCACTCGCGCTGCCGCGGAGGAAGGCATCGTCCCGGGCGGAGGCACGGCGTACATCCGCGCCATCGATGCACTCACGAAGCTGAAGGGCGAGAACGATGACGAAAAGATCGGCATCGAGATCGTGAAGAACGCTCTCTCCGCTCCATGCATGCACATCGCCAACAACGCCGGCGTGGAAGGCAAAATCGTCGTGGAAAAAGTCCGCAACGAAAAAGGTAACATCGGCTACAACGCGATGACAGGCAAGTACGAGGACCTGGTGAAATCCATGGTCATCGACCCAAAGAAGGTGACGCGCTCCGCACTCGAGAACGCCGCCTCCGTCGCCGCCATGTTCCTGACCCTCGAAGTCGCCGTGACGGACATCCCAGAGAAAGAGAAGCCAGCAATGCCAGGTGGCGGTGGCGGGATGGAAGGAATGGGAGGCATGGGTGGAATGGGTGATTTCTAAAGAAAAGAACCAAAGAAAGAGGGCTCCGTGTGGGGCCCTTTTTTGTTA
>Ga0163152_10001017_pt1 | contig 45659 bp, 53 predicted proteins | sample OliLakLV19MP8IB2_FD_148635 | JGI IMG/M metagenome (GOLD analysis project Ga0163152, IMG submission 148635) | Freshwater microbial mat bacterial communities from Lake Vanda, McMurdo Dry Valleys, Antarctica - Oligotrophic Lake LV.19.MP8.IB-2 | ecosystem: Environmental > Aquatic > Freshwater >...
AGGAAATAATGGGATACTCTACCGGGTGGACAGAACTAAATGCCTCGGCAACTCAGTGGTTCCGCTCCAAGCAAGAAAAGCATTTGAAAAACTCATTGGAGTAAAAACATGAAAGCATTTTTCAGTGACGAAGCTATAAAGCAAAAATACATCGCGCGTGTTGAAGGCCATATTAAAGCCGACAACTTAGTGCGCGGGCAAGGCTGGGAAAGCGGGCGCGGTTGCGCTGTTGGTTGTACGCTTGAAGGCTACGACCACAAAGCGTATGAAACAGAGCTAGGTATTCCCGAATGGCTTGCACACCTAGAAGACAAACTTTTTGAAAACATGACGCGTGAGAAATCAAAGACCTGGCCTAAAGTTTTTTTGGAAGCTATCGCGCCGGGTGTGGATCTCGAAAGTGTGAAATCTCCATTTCTAATTATAGTTCTTGAGCACGCGCTTAAATCTTTAGACGCCTGTGGTTTTGATCAAAAAGCGGTGCAAGGTTCCCGCGCCGTAGTTTTGGAAATTATTCGTTGTCACAAGGGAGCGTCTGAGTCTGAGTGGGAAGCAGCGCGAGAAGCAGCGTGGGCGGCAGCGAGGGCGGCAGCGAGTGAAGCATCGGGTGAAGCGAGGGCGGCAGCGATTGAAGCAGCGAGTGCAAAGGTGGAGGTCGCTAGGACAGCATCAAGAGCAGCTGAAATAGTCGCGTGGTCAGCTAGAGAGGCGGCGGATGCAGCGAGCACAGCAGCGGATGCAGCGTTGTGGGCAGCAGCGAGCGCAGTCTTTTGGGCGGCGAAGGCAGCGAGAGAGGCCTCTTGGCCAACATCACCGACCTACTGGTCTGAAGAAACCAAAGCACACGACCACTTTGCCGACGAGCTTTTAAAATTATTGAGGGCGTGCCCTGGAGGTGAAGCGTGAGTGCAGAATTAAAAAAGAGCGTGACTATTGGCTGGTGGAGCGGAGGCATTACCTCGGCGGTCGCGATTAAACACGCAATTGATATCGGGAGAAATGTTGTTCCAATTTACTTTGAAACTGGATCTACTCATTCAGACAATGTCAGGTTTAAAGAAAAATGCGAAGAGTGGTATAATATGCCAATTTTAACATTCAAAAACCCTAAGTATGAGTCAGTGTTGGACCTTCTTTCAAAGACTACATACGTCAACGGTCCGCATGGTGCTGAGTGTACGCGGTCGCTCAAAAAAGAAGTCCGGCAAAGGATTGAAAAGTGGATTCCCCACGACTACCAAATTTTCGGGTTTGAGTATGCAAAGAAAGAAATCAAACGTGCTAAGCGTTTTTCGGAGCAGTATCCCGAAGCAAATCCAATTTATCCTTTGATCGAAACCCAAACTACCAAAGAAAATTGCCTCTATATTCTTCAGCAAGCTGGCATCGCCGCGCCGGAGATGTATCGCCTCGGATACAAAAACAACAATTGTCTTGGATGCGTTAAGGGTGGAATGGGTTACTGGAACAAGATCCGGGATGACTTCCCTGAAACTTTTGACGCTATGGCAAAAATGGAGCGGGTTAAAAAACACTCGTGTATTAACGGCGTTTTTTTAGATGAACTTGAGCGCGGTCGTGGGCATTACCCGACAGAAATTGCTCCTGAGTGCGGCGCGTACTGTGAAATTGAAGAGCCTAACGCTGAAGGTGAAGCGTGATGAATACGGAAAGAGATTAGAATGAAAAACCGAAGCGATAGCCAAAAATTTAGAGTCATCAGCAGCCTTTTTTCTTCGTTAAAAGAACAAACTCGATCGCTGGAAGAAGAGGTTAATGTCATGAATAACGATTGGGACAACTACGACGCAGCACCGATTGAGACGTTTCACAGCGAGGCAATGGAACAGTTTCATAAGGGCACAAGATTCCCCGCGAACGAGACTTTTGTTTCAGAGATTCGCTACATGAACGGCATTGCAGTGAACGAGATTCTCGCAGACTTTAAAATTAAAATTATGAATCACTATGGAATCTCGTCGGCTCCAACGAAGCGAGCAGGAAGGTGAAACATGAGTGATCCTGGTAGAACTGAAATTGAAGTGGCGATTGAGTGTGTGCTCCGACGATTGAGCCGCGCTAGGTCGCCTATCTTAATCAACGAACTATCGAGATTGTTGGCTAGTTTAATTAAATGTAAAAACATGGATAAGGATGGGAATGAATACAAAAACATGGATAAAGATGGGCATGAGTGAAATCACTGAGGTTATGGAATATCACAAAGCAGAACTCAAAAAGCGCGACGACATTATTGCGGAGCTAGAAAAAGCTCTGCATAGAGACCGCGAAACAACAAACACTCTTTTAGATGAAAAAATATTTTACATCAAAGCACTCCAAGCCAAGCTCACTATCGCGATGGAAGCTTTGAATGAAATTAAACTTGGCCTTGGACCTTACAGCCAAGATCATCATGAACACGCAGCTAATTGTGTCGAGGCCATGAAGAGCGTTGCTACCGAAGCACTCGCAAAGATCGTTTAACTAAATGAGATACCGAACAGTCGAGGAGCTAGAAAAAGGCATTGAGTTCCTCGAAAATAAACGCAAACTTGAGCGTGATTTTAGAAAAATGATTAGGTTATACAAAGGGCCGATCGAAGGTGAGAATCTTCTGCCTAACCTTGGTGCGGAGATCACGCGTTTGAAAGTAAGACTTCGAGGGAAGCGTGACGAAGCTCAAAGAGATGGCAACAGAACTACAGAAAGCTTATGATCTCATCGAACCTTTGGAGATCAAGTTATTGGGGTTGACCAGATCGCACCTTAGAAGTGTCTAGAAATGATTCCTGACATAGTGGAGGAGATTTGTGATGATGACGAACGACGTAATGATAAAAGTAATAATGTGTGTGGCGACTAGTGCGTGCTTTTGGCAGTACCAAGGTCAAAATATTTGGGCAGCGATTTTCATGCTGGTATTCATGTTCACTATGAAACTCGTGTAATGCGAAAACTTGTGTACTGCTCGAATAAAGATTTTCTTTTTGAAATTAGAAATCAAAAAGACTTCGATGAGCTTTTGACCGAAGACTCTTGTTTTGATGTGACTGGTGTTTATAGATTTGAAAAGCGTTATGCTCAACAAATTGAGGAGAAATACGATGTCTCTAATGCTGATGTTCGGGGCGGCTGTAGCATCGTTGATACACTTGTACGATCAAGAATTATCTAAGGCTTTCTTTTGGGGAAGCGTTACGCTTTTCATTACACTGGTTTATTTTTTCAAACAAAAGGACCCTTGGTGAACTTCATTATGTGGACAAGAGTCGTTATTGTGTTGGTCGCTACCGTTTTCGCAACGGTGGGCTTAAGTTATCACCAGGGAGAAACTCAGGTCATGCTGATACGATTTGCAGGTTTGGCGCTTTTCGCATTCGTTTTCAGTCACTTGTACAACGCATGAAACGTATACTTCTATTCCCCTTACAACTCACGGTCACAGTCGGATTTTTTATTATCGTATTCGTATGGTTAATTTTTCGGAATAAAGACGACAGTCCCACCGATTTCTATCGACCAAAATACCACCGTTAGACTTCTCGCCCTTCTTCAGTGAAAATAGAATACGCCTTTTCTTTAATAGAAACATCGGGATGGTCGATTGATCTAACCTTCTCCCCCATGTGACCGTGGTATTGAAGCTGGTCGAGGGCTCGTTTAGTTCGCGCTTCTGATAACGGCTCAGTGGCTATCATGAAGTGACCAACAATCACTTGTTTGGTTGGATACTTATTTTTACGACGCTCGTCTTTAAGGAAAGTAAATACGCGTTCGGGATCAGCTAGGGCTTTCTCGACATCACGAGCTTTTGAAGCAGTCAAAGTCTTACGAGTAAAAAGATACCCGTCTCTTAAAATCAGGAAGGGCTTGTTGAACAGTGGCGACCCATCGGTGAACTTGTTTACGTTACAAAGCATCGCTCGTTGGTGCTCGCCCAGGTCCTCGCCGGTCATCTCTTTGAACTCGTCCTCTAGAATTACTCTGAGACTTCTCGATACCCTGGCGTGAGAGGGGAGGGCTGTTCCACCTCGACCTGCGAACTGGCTCATGTCCTTATTGTTGCTAGATTGTTTACCCATGTGGTTTACAATTTCAATACAGATCGGATTTTGATCGACGAGTATAGACATAAATTTAATCACCGCCCTACTCATGTCGTTGAGTGCGGCTTCACTCCCCCAGAATGATGAGATCGGATCAAATACGACCATCTTAGGACGGATGTCATGAATAGCTTCTTGAACTTTACGAAGTGCCTCTATATTCGGGTGAAAAAATCCATTACGATCCTTTTGGACGATGCACATATCCGCATCTTTCTTTATGACAACGGAGCTGAGGATGGTTTGGATTTTCTCATTGTTCCCTGGAAAGTTTTCAAACAGACCCATTTGTCGTATGATTGCCCCGAGCATCGCCGCGAGCTTCTTGTCGGTGTCTTCGCCCGTAATAAAAAGGGTTTTACCCGCTTGCTTGCAATCAAAACTGAGGAATCGTTGACCAAGTGCGAGACAGACTGCTTCGTAAAGTTTGAGCGTTGTTTTCCCGGTACCTCCGTCTGCGGTGGTAATGCTTATGTCTTCAGTGGACCAGTCTTGAAACAACTGCGGTTTGCGAAGTTTGGAAGTATCAAGAAGGTCGCTCATCGTGAGAAACGGTGGCGTCCATCTTCCCTCAGGCTCAGGAGGTGGTGGGATAGACATCAAAGGAACAGGTTGATTGCTACCGAACGGACTCGTAAGAGGCTTGAGAGATCCTCCATTGAGTCCTGAGTGGATGGTCATCTTGGCTTCGTAGTCCGGCTTGCCGCGTGACCTGGCCGCAGTTAGAAGTTCAATTTCAGCCTGCTCTCTGGTGATCGCCCCTGAGGCTACGAGTTGACCGAGCTTAAAGGACTCGATGTTGAGGACGTTGTTGGACTCACCCGCTGGTGCCTCACGGATCGCTTCTAAACACGTCTGGATCACTTTTACGGCTACTTCGGGGGCGATCTTGATGGATGGACCACCTTCCACGACTACGGGCTTTGTGGCCTCTTGAAGAAGCCAGGCAGGAGGATCTACCTTAGGGACCGAGTTGACCCCATAAAAAAAGATGTAACCGTTTTCGCCCCGAACATCAATCCCAGGGAAGATGCCTACCCGATTGCCGTACTGCCTGCCGTCTTTGGGGTAGCTATATAGGAAGTGTGAGCCACCGCTTATAGTTTTTTGAGCGAGAGTGTCAGGGATACTAAGTCCTCGGTCTTGAATCGTCTTCCATCCGTTCTCTTTTTTGATGTCAATGTCGAGAACCAAGAGATCGTTTACTGCACCTGTTGGTACGCCCCAATGCGTGATACGTTCTCGGAACTGCTCGCTCCATTTTTGGATCTGTTCAACGTCGTTGGTCGCAAGCTTCTGCCAATTACTAATGAGCGGTATCTTTCGACCGTCATGCGTGAGCGTACAGGGGAAAATTTTAAACATGAGTACATCCCTCAAGGCGATATCTCGTTATAAATTTGGTGGATCATAATCTTCCGATCAGTTTCAAAAAAGAGTCAATCGAGTTCACGAACCCAGCGATACCGCCACGCGATACAACGTAATCAATATATTTTTTTTGTGCGGACTCTCTCGCGTCTAACTTCTTGTTAACATTCCAAGTTGGGTCCTTACACTCTACTGCAATGAAAATTCCTATAGTCTTACCCACCATGTCAGGAGTAACGACCATCGTCTTGATCCCGATTAAGTCACTCGACTTAAATGTGTCACTGTGTTTTTTTGATATGTTACCAAGACCTGCTCTTATCATTCGACCGTCTTGAGACATGAACGCTACGTTGTTGTTGCGCTCCAAGTTCACTAGAAACTTTGCGCCTTCGATTTGCACCATCGCTTGAAGTTCTGCTTCGTTCATTGTGTATCCCTCAAATCTGATAAAAGGTTTTCTATGTGGTTTATCATTTCTTTTCTTGGTTTTGAGAGCATCTCTGTAAACGTGGCTTCGTGTTGTAGATAAACGTGCTTGTGGATTCTTCGATCAGTATACCCTTGGTGTCTCAGTTTACCCGCCCACAACGCGATGACTTCAACTAATTCTTTTTGGGTTGTGATGCGCTCGGTTTGATTTTTCATGGCACGCATGGCCGCTGGTCCACCTGCTACAGCACCAACACGAGAGGCAACATCAGCAGGGGATTCTAACACAGTCTTAGAAAACATAGCCTCTAACGTCTCACGGTCTAGCATGATGAGATCTCCGTCGACCTGCTGAAGAGATAACCTTCCACCGCCGCCGCCGTCTCTGCTTCCTATTTCCGGCTCTACCCCACAATAGGGGCATTCAGTTAGAGTGCGATCGTAAGGAGCGTTGCAACTAATGCAAACTCTTAAAAGATTTAATTTTTCTCTACGCTTTACGATACGGTCGAGCGTCCACTTGTGATGACCGTCTGGTAGACCATGCTCATCTATATTTCCGACGTGATCTATGATGATAAGAAATTCTTTTTCTTTTGCAGGCCTCATTCCTCGACCGATCATTTGTCTGAACTTACCGAAAGACTTTGTTGGTCTCGCCATTTGTACGCATTCGATTCCCGGTACGTCGAGACCTTCATCAAAAAGATCCACGTTCAATAAGACTTTTGTTTTCTTATCTCTGAAGTCGAGTAGACCTTGGAGCCTCTCTTGGTCAGGCGTTTCACCAGTGAGAAGTTTTGCGGGTATTCCTTTTGATAGAAATTCTTTTTCCATCCTCTCGCCTGAATCAATGTTGTCTGCAAAAAGAATTGATTGTTTTCCGTCTGCCCACTTGATGTAATCTTTCACCACATTACCAACGATATGAGATTTCAAAGACGCCTTGGCTCTGGCGTCATTGGTGTAGTCTGAATCGTTTGATTTCCCTTGATCCAGAAAATCACGATAGTCGGACTTAGGTATTACAATTTTGTAGTCACAGAGGAACGCGTTGAGGATTCCCCATTTGGTTGTCGGACCCATAACCATAGTGTCGAAGACTCCGTCTGCATGACGACCGAGTCCTCGCCTATCCAAACGCTCTGGTGTCGCGGTAACGCCAAGACCACGGGCGGTTGGAAAATATTCAACTGCCCTGCCCCACTTGTTGGTTTTGAGAAGATGAGCAGCTTCGTCCGTGATCCAGTATTTAATTTTCTTGGCCCATTGCTCATGCTTTAGAATCCTTGCATTAAGAGTGTCGACTGAGATCACTGTGATGGGTGAGTTGTAGTCGTAGAATTGTTTCTTTAAAACTCTACGATGCGCTCCGATGATACCAAGAATTACGGGGCGGGGGGCAATGATGTTGTGCATGACCCCTTCTTCCGCAAGAGTGAGAGAAATTTGTTGTACCAATTCTTTACGGTGAACCATGATCGCGACTGGCGACTTGTCTTTAGGTGTGACTGCCATGTCAATCGCAATAGAGCAAAACGTCTTCGACTTTCCTAGCCCGGTCGGCATGACCAACAGCACGTTCTTGTGGCCGTTGTCCCACGATTGATAGATCTCTTCTTTTGCTTTGATTTGATATGGACGCAATGTGATAGACATGGTGAGTAGATTGATCTTTATTTAAAAGACTTGTCAATCCGCTTGACTTAATTTATTTGTTCTCTAAATTAAGCGACTTCAAGGAGTAATAAAGATGTATGTTTTATCGGTCAAAGGGAAGAACTTCCAAGAGTTAAAAGAAAAGCTTTTGGAAGCGGCTATTAATATCAACGTGGAGAAGGTCGCACAGGATCAAGAGGAAGACATTGGGTTAGACTCTGAACCGTTTGAGGAAGAAGAAATTCTTCCAATGAAACAGTCTGCACCGCCAATGAAACAGTCTGCACCGCCAATGAAACAGTCTGCACCGGGCGAAGCTCCTGCAACAGACTCTAAAGGAAATCATTGGGACGAGCGCATTCACTCTTCGACTAAAGCGATAACAGGTAAGGGCGAGTGGAGAACTCGCAGGAACATTGACCCATCCTATGTTAGTCACATCACCAACCAAACAAAGACACCTCAAGCAATCGCCAACGTTGTTGTTCCACTTCCCCCCGCTATTCCTGCTATGCCTATTGCGCAGCCCGTTGTCGTTGAGAAGGTTTATGAAAACATCATAATGCCTTCAGGTGACGTGAAGAAACAAGCCCACGACGTTCATAGTTTTCGCGAGACTCTAACGGAGAGCATCGCAAAGATGATCAAGAATAAGCAAATCACCAAAGAGTATTTGAACGAGTTGAAAAAATTTCTAGAGATAGACGAGATTTGGGAAGTCAAAGATGACCAAACTAAACTTCAAACTTTGTTCGATACTCTTGCCCAGTACGGGATCATAACGAAAGTTGGCCCTCAGTGATAACGAAAGTCAGTTCCTCCAATCTTGCGCGAGTTATGACTTGTGCCGGATCTCTTTACTTAGAAGACTTATCGAGTGACGAGAAGTCACCCAGAGCGGAAGAGGGGACTGCTTTTGGTGAATACGTTCAGCTTAAGATAGAGAGGAAGCAGGTACCAACTCACGCATCGAACGGTGTTCCATTCGATCTCGACATGAAAGTCTTTGGTGATTCGTTAGCTCAAGAAATTCTAACTCATTCAGAGGGTCATCCGATTGTCTGCGAGGGGAAAGTCGATTGGATGACTCGTTCAGGGATTAAGATTTCTGCCAGGTACGATGAGTCTTATTCCATAGGTAGTACTCTTTATGTAAGGGATACCAAGTATGGTTGGGGGATTGTTGAGGTGTTCGAGAACTGGCAACTTATTCCTTACGCCATCGGTGAAGTGATTAGACGCCAACAAGTGTTTGAGAAAATTGTGTTGATCATTGATCAACCAAGGCCTCACCACGAAGACGGACCTTCGAGAGCTTGGGAACTAACTTACCCTGAATTGCTAGAGTACAAAGAGAGAATTGAAAAACGGATGGACGACATCGCCGCCGGTGAGAAGTCGTTGGTCACAAGTCCTCGTTGCAAATATTGTAACGCTGGCCCTGGTTGTCCGGCGATCAGCAAGGCTTTCTATCGCGGTGTGGATCTGGTCCAACACTTCGTTCAAGACAATATCGACGACAAAGAGTTAGCGTTTCAACTGGACTTGATCGACCGCATTGATGAAGTAGTGAAAGTTCGTAAGGACTCTTTGAGAGAGCTTGCCGTGAGTCGAATAGCCGGTGGTAAAATTATACCAGGCTATGTTACAGAGCAAAGCCTTGGTAACAGGACATGGAAACCAGACATCACGCCAGAGGCGATTGAGATCATGACAGGAAAGAGCATCTTAGAGTCTAAGATGTTAAGCCCTGCTCAAGCGGAGAAAATTGGGATACCAAAGAAATTTGTGGAGGGTGTGACCATGCGTCCGTTCCTCGGCAACAAGCTTAAGAAAAAAGATTCAGCGGATTTAGGTAATAAATTATTCGGCGCTCATGCACCGACGAACAAAAAGGAGTTAAGCAATGTCAGCACAAAGTAATGGTAGAACGGTAATGGCACAAGGGCGCATCGTATGGACGAGTGGGGACCTTTTTGAAGGTAAGCTGAAAACAGACATGAACAGCAAGCAACCTGTGTACGACAAGGCAGGCAATCAAGTGAGAGAGTACGGATTTGGTTTATCAATTCCTAAAGCTAGCCTTGGCGATGTCTGGGTAGCGATGCACGAAGAAGCCTATGTCTTGTTTCCTAATCGTCAAATCCCTCCAAACTTTGCGATGAAGTACAAAGACGGCGACGGCATCGACGACAAGGGTATTCCTTTTTCTCAACGCGAAGGTTACGCAAACTCTTTAGTGGTAGCGTGTACCACTCGTCTTCCGATCAAGTATTTTAAATACGAGGGTACTGGGAACATTCAGATCAACGAAGGGATCAAGTGCGGGGATTACGTTAACGTCCAACTTCAAATCAAAAGTCATCCAGCTCAGGGTCAAGCCAAGGCGGGGCTCTATATCAATCCCGTAGCCGCCCAGCTTGTTGGTTACGGTACGCATATTGTAAATCGACCGGACGGTAATACTTTCTTTGGAACACAGGCCCCACCAATGCCTCAGGGAGCGACCGCCATGCCGATGGCCTCAACAACTGGCCCGTTGGTACCAACAGGTCAAGCGATGCAGGCACCGCAGGCTTACGCCCCACAACCGCAGGCACCGCAGGCTTACGCCCCACAACCGCAGGCACCGCAGGCTTACGCCCCACCTTCTGGGGCAGTTATGCCGAACTATGCGGTACTCCCTCCTGCTCACCAGCCGCAGACTCACGCGCAACCTCCTGGACCGAGCTTTGCACCACAACCGCAGTACCAACCGCAACTGCCGGGAATGCCGGTGCCACCAACCTACCAACAGTAGGGTCTATTTCCGGGGAGAAATCCCCGGTGTCTTTTACTAGTCGCTCGTGCTTGGAATCAATCAACAATGTTTTTCCGGCATCGTGACCTCAAATACGAGCGACTAGTAAAAGATATGGACAAAGCACTGACAATAAAACAGCCCTGGGCCTCACTCATAATCAACGGTAGGAAAGATATTGAGAACCGTACTTGGAAAACTAATTACCGAGGACGTGTCTGGATTCACGCTGGCCTAACCAAGGACAAGAAAGCAACGGATCTTTACGGATCTCCTACAGACTTACCCGTGGGGGCAGTCATTGGATCTGTTCAGATTGTTAACTGTGTTCAAAATCATCGTTCCAAGTGGGCCATGGAAGATATGTGGCACTGGGTTCTAGAAAATCCTCAACCTCTCATAGCTCCCTACTTTATCCAAGGGAAGCTAGGGCTATGGTCCGTAGGTTCACACGTCGAGGAGATGTTGAGATGAGTAACTGGTTTATTTACGATTTGGAAACGCTCCGAAATTGTTTTCTCTTCTCTGGAAAGTTCCGAGGAGATCCAACTATTTATACGTTTGAAATTTCTGATCGTCGTAATGATCGAGACGATTTACTTGCTCATCTTTCTTGGCATCAAAACTCTGGGACTAAGATGGTCGGATTTAATAACCTTGGTTTCGACTACCCCATACTCCACAATCTTTTGAATAACCCTTATACGTTCAACGCTCTGACAGCCTATACTCTTTGCCAAGAGATCATCACGAAACAAGAGTACGGATTCACCGCAATTCAGTTCAAGGATAGAATCATACCTCAAGTAGATCTCGCTAAGATCAATCACTTCGACAACAGAACTCGCCGCACAAGCTTGAAGTCTCTTCAGTTTGCTATGCGTTCTGAGTCGGTGGAAGACCTGCCGTTTGAAGTAGGAACAACTCTCACAAGTGATCAGATGGACAAGCTCATTAAATATAACATCCACGATATCACGGAAACTGAGAAATTTTTTGAGTGGAACTTTGATCTCATCAAAATGAGACAAGAGCTTCTCGACAATGGTGTTCTCACTGGTGACGTTCTTAATTTCTCAGATAAAAAAATTGGCACCGAGTATCTAATAAAAAAGATCGGACGATCTAAATGTTTCCATGGTTATGGGAAGCCAATGCAAACTCAAAGGCAGTCGGTTAGTTTCAAAGACATCATTCTACCTAAGATAGCATTTAGAACTGAGAAGTTTGAAGCCGTACTTGATTGGTTCAAAGCGCAAACCATTTGGATTGGTGGGGAAGAAAGTCCCAAGCTTAAGGTTGAACTTGCAGACATTCCCTTTGTCTTTGGTGTTGGCGGTGTTCACGCCTCGGTTGAAAACCAAGTGTTTGAGAGCACCGAGACCCATGTCATCAAAGACATCGACGTTAGCGGTATGTACGTTGCTGTGGCCGTCGCCAACGGTTTCGCTCCTGAACACTTGGGTAAGGATTTTGTCACCGCATACAAGCAACTCCAACGCGATCGAGCGCAGTATCCTAAAGGGACTGCGATGAACGGCACTCTCAAGCTCGCAGGCAACGGTGTTTACGGGGACTCTAACAACGAGTATTCTTGCTTCCATGATCCACAGTACACCTACTCTGTTACCGTCAACGGCCAACTTCAACTTTTGCAATTGGTCGAGAGTCTCTCACTCATTCCAGGTATTAAAATTATTCAAGCCAACACTGACGGCATCACCGCTTTAGTTCCTCGTGCGCTTGAACAGTTCTTTCAACTCTGGAAATCAGAGTGGGAGTGCGATACCTCTCTCAAGCTTGAAGAGTTCGAGTATAAGAAGATGTGGATCAGAGACGTGAACTCTTATCTTGGACTTTTACCGAACGGGAAGATCAAAGCCAAAGGTGCGTACTGGTACCCTAAGTCTAAAGAAGATTACAACCCTCTGACCTGGCCGAAAGATTTCTCTAACCTCTGTGTAAAGAAAACAGTTGAGCGCGTGTTGGTTCACGGCGATGGCATTGAAGATGCTCTTTACTGTAACACTAACGAATTTGATTTTATGGCGAGATACAAGACTACTGCTGGCGCAAAAGTTTACATCGGTGAGCAAGAGATGCTTAAGACTGTAAGGTATTTTATCGCGACTGACGGTGAGAAGATGATCAAAGTCTCAACACCAAAAGGTATTATCGGCGACTGGAAAAGAAAGCACAGTCTCACCGATAGTGAGTACAAAGCTATTCGCGAAACTCTACCAGAGGGTACTTGGGATGAGAGGATTCACACCAAGAACAAATCAAAAGTTGTCGAGGCGCGAACAGGCATTGAAGCCGCGCATCTTGTAAGAGAGTGTAACGTGGCTACAAAGTTCAATTGGGATTCAGTCGATTATTCGTACTATGTCGAAGAAGTTAAGAAACTATTAATCGGAGCGGTAAAATGAGATATGTAATTTTCAGCCCTAAAGAGACTGCGATTCTAGCGATTATTGGAGATCGTAAACTGAAAACTTTGGAGATCGCCGAGGAGCTTTACGGGCGTAAGAAGCGACCACTTTCTTGGAGGAATATCGTAGGTCCAACCATCGGTCGCATTAACGAGAAATGCAAATACTATAAACTCAACTGGTGCATTGACGGCGAAGGACTTGGTAGGGATGGTAAGACCGTATGGAAAGACAAGCGAGAACCTAAAAACTAGGAGGACCCTATGGAAGATACCGAGAAGTACGAGATCAGCGACAAGCGTTCAGATGAGCTGGACAATATCTTCATGTACCACAGCCCCAAAGAAGACCAACAAGTAAGATATGTACATCTCCGTGAAGAGGCTAAGGCTCTAGCGTTTACGATTGAACGCGCCTGTCCCCAAAGTCGTGAGAAGTCTTTAGCGATCACGAATCTAGAACAAGCAATTTTCTGGGCAAATGCGAGCATCGCTAGATGCGAGTGACTAAGGTAGTCTGATATATTTTGGAACCTGAGAGACGCTCAATTGCCCGGTTGTTATGGCGTAGAAAACCCTAACGTAGTTTACGTTAATGTTCGGCTCATCAAGATAAAAGCTAGCGGTGACTGTGACGTTTGCGCTCTTGGTTACGTCACCAGACGCTCTGACCGGAAGATCTACCCAAACAGTGTTGTCCATCGAACCTTGGAGCCTAAGAGATGCGCCTGCGAGTGCGGTAGCTGTTACGGTATGAGTGCCTGTCCCGGTGTCAGTAATGTCGATAGCCGTACCAGCCTGAGCAAGAGCCAAGGTTGTTGCAAAACTAAATGTGTTGGCCCCGAGGCTAATTATAAAATAATCCGTTGAAACCGAAATACCTGCTGGAAGTGTCGTTGTGGTAGTTCCTCGAACCACAAGTCCGGTCGCATACCCGTGACCAACTCTCGTACAGATGTCTGTCACCGCACAGGTGAAAGTGCCTGCCCCTGGGGCTACGTTGGTCACTGTCGCAACGACCGCATACTTGCCGACCTTACTAACAAGAGCACTACCGAGACCTTGGCTGAAGGTAACCGTTCCGGTCGTTGCCGTCGTGACGACTTGAGCAAACGCCACCGAGCCAAGAAAAAGAACGAGAATACCTGTGATAAATTTACTCATGAAAAGTCTCCTTGATTATTTAAACAAAGCGTAACCAAAGACGATCCCTAAGACAACCCCGAACTCTCGACTCTGGTACCAAGGGATCGGCTTGAGGAGTGCGACGGTTAAGTCTTTCCTACATTCTTTTAAAACGTCCTGATCAACCCAGCACTTCTCAAGATCTTTAGTCATGTATTCGTATTGGTAGGGCGGGAGCCAGACACCAGCGTCGGGAGATTTCTGACCTTTCTGAACAACAACACCATCAAGATTTTCAATCGTTGGATAATCATCGCCCGATCCTTCTGCGGAACAGGTCGCTAAAACGCTTAACACGAGTAACCAGATCTTCAGTCTTGGCACGATTGTCGATCTCCTCATATTTCTCCAAAGTCTCATCTTCTCTAGGTATCTCTGAGGGCTCACTATCCTTCTTGAGGTTCTTTAAAAAATCGACTACCACGCCAATAAAAAATCCAGCCGCCAAGATACCTAGAGTTTTAATGAGTTCTTCCACATTACTCTTTCCCGAGGAGAGACTTAGTATGTTTGAAGTTTAGGATATCAGCGGATACACCGACCGCACCATAAAAAGAGATTTGAATGATCGTAACTAGCTCACTCACTCCGAACTTGACGTTGATCAAGGGAGTCACAAACGTGAGGAAAGTCAGCACGCCGATCATCTTTACGGAAATACTTACCTTGGGTGGGACCACTTGATCGTTTTGTTCCATAGCTCAACTTATCGGATGCCAACGTGGGAACCTTGAAGTTTATGTTTGATCGTCTATTTTCACGATCTTAGAGTAGTCTGGCATTAGGACGGCTACTAAGTCCTTACGTCTATTGAAAGGCATTCTTCTGACACAAGCGTTAATCTTCTCGGCTTCTTCGATGGTATTTGTGCTGGACCCACCACCACCCGCTTCCAAGATGTCGTAGGTCGTCTCTACGAGCGCAATGTGTGTGATGCGCTTTGTACCCTTCCCGTAGAAACAAAGTGCCCCAGGCTCATTGTATGACCCCATACCATGCTCTACCCAATAGTCATGAATTGCTTGTGAACTTTGGTCCATTACCTTACCGAGACCGAACTTATGGAAGACGACTCGGATAAACCCTGAGCAGTCCATTCCAAGATCTGGATCTTCTTTTCCCCAAAGGTAGGGCTTACCTAATAGTGAACGGGCGTACTGAAGTAACTCTTTAGGACACTTCACAAAAGCGACTGCTGTCATTGGTCTTGCAGCTCCTTTTTATTTAAAACGTAGTTTGAAAGGTCTGAGAGTTGGCGGTTCACGGTTCTGTCTAGCTCATCAAAGCGGGATTCAAATTTATCAAGCCGCAAGTGCGCAGCCGATGCTTCACGCGCAATCACCGCGCGGCTCTTTGCTTCCTCAACTAAATATGCAAACACGTTCTTTAGTTGGCCAAGCAGAAAGCCAAGTGCTGTTGTTAATAAAAAGGGGAAGGCCTTTTCGAGCACTTCCACCTCCTAGTTTCCGACTCGTACAATTGAAAGTGTGTTTCTGCCTGCTGTGGTATTGAGCCCGATGGTATTGGTGTTCGAAGCTTGGACTCTTAGCGTATCCCCGGCGATGCAATCTATTACCCCGGACACGGCTCCCGCTGCCAAAATCGTCGCACCATTACCGTAAAAAAATCTATCCTCAAACGCCGTTCCATTTTTTTGGAGCTGAATGTTCAAGAACTGTGTTGTTGTGTTTGTTACGCTTGCTAGTGTGAGGTTCGCGTTCACTCTATATTTACCGCTTACGGTTACTGTGTAGGTCGGTGAAGCAAATGCCGCGTGCGTGTCGTATGCTACGGTTGCAAAAGGGACGTTTGCTAAGCTGCTCGTTATGCTAGTGCCAGCCGTATTGCTAGCTCTCATGTTCACGCTTTCGCTCGCGCCTATTTGCGAAGGGCCTGAGAGTCTGTTAATTGTAAAGCTTGAATCTCTTACCGCATTACCTGAGAATGTCGTTGTTACCGTATTGTAAAAATCAATCAGATCACCGGCAACACAATCAAGTACGGCTACTATAGTAATAGAATTGCCGTTAGCCGCTGGATAAACTCTAGCTTTAGTGTTTGTGTTAAGTCTAATTACAAAGGTCGCTAAAGTACCCGACACGGGAACAACCGTTGCTTGCACAAAGTATTTTCCAGGGACAGGCACGGTATACTGACCCGAACCAGTCGAATATGCCCCGTGGGTATCCGTCGAATTTGCGGTATCAAACTTTAAAATTGCGTTGTTCGCTGCGGTGTTAGCACTTAGGTAGTAGCTTGCAGCTACGACCGATGTACTGGCGTCGTTGCTCATGATTACCGAGGAACTCCAGCCTACTATTGCCACTGGAAAGGTAAAATCTATTCTATCGTTTTGTGCGAAAGTTCTCGGTACTGTTGCGTTCCAGACCCCCGCATTACTATCTCCGTAAAAAATAACGGCGGTTGAAGTTTCTACTCTGACTTGTCCGGTATAACTTCCCGTACCACCTGAATTAGATGCACCAGCAATGCCGACGGTCAGACCAGCCGACTTCGCGGTATCAATAGTCATACCTGTAGGCATGTTAAGAGTTATGCTTCCTGTGGGTAAGGAAGACCCCATAGCAATTGTTCCTTGAAACCATGCTATATCACCAACCTTAGACATTCGTGCTGTTACTGTTGCATTTCCAGCATTCGTTAGAGTCATGGTTTTTGAAACAACATCAATAATAGGACTTCCGTATAACTTCGCATTCGGCCCGACAGTAAAATTATCCAACTGCATCGTGTAGGCAGTAGCCGTCGCTGTCGCAACGTGAACAATCAGTCTATAGGAAACAGAGCTAGAACTTGTCTGGAACTCAAACGGAAACCTCTCGGCGGCTAGTAAGTGATTCTTAATAAGGTATGGCGCGGGCTGAATCAGTGTCGCATTGGTTACATCGTAAATCCAAACGACTAGGTCATTGTCTGCAAAAGTTCCAGAAGCGATCTTATATTCAAACGAACCTTGGAGAACTTTAGCTTTGTCGGCTGCATCAATAGTGAAGTCATAACTGAATCCTTCGCCTTGTCTGTTAGCTGCGGAGTGAGTCCATAGGAAATCACCTGAGCCGCGAAGTGGTGTAGTTGTGTTTCTAGCGAAGGTACTTGAAGGGGTGCCGCCCGTACCGTCGACGGGTGAGGCTGCCGCAGCATCGGCGTATGTCGCCCAACCACTTGTATCTGTCGTGGCTTCGTTATTAGTAATGTAGTTTTTGCCACCCGAAGCAGCAGTTACCCAACTAGGCGCGGACGCACCGCCGCCCGACTGTAACACTTGGCCGGACGTGCCGTTTGCAAGACGAGTCCCAGTTCCCGAAGCTCCGCCGAAAATGATGTCACCTGAAGTCGTCATAGGCGAAAGCGCATCAAACGCAGGAGATTTGGTTGTCTGCCCAGTGCCACCATTTGCAATTGGAAGTGTGCCCGTGACAGCTGTAGCGAGCGGCACGTTAGTAATTGTATTTGTCGAACCGCTAATCGACTTATTCGTGAGAACATCGCTTGTCGCTCTGCCAATTAAAGTGTCCGTTGATGTTGGAAGTGTAAGTGTTCCAGTGTTTGAAATAGTAGAAAAAGCAGGAGATGTAAGTGCAGGGCTTGCTTGCATAACAAACACAGAGCCCGTGCCTGTCTGGGAAGCAACGGCGGTCGCATTACCAGCGGACGTGATAGGTCCAGTGAGATCAGCATTTGTGTTAGCTGTGATGTTGGTCAGAGTATTGGTTAGCCCACTGATTGATTTGTTCGTGAGAGTGTCCGTCGTCGCACGCCCGACAAGCGTGTCTGTCGCATCTGGGAGTGTAAGTGTACGATTTACACTCATCGCCGAAGGGGTCAGAGAGACCGTATTCGCTCCCCCTGTTTCTCTTAAGAGTACAGTGTTGGTCTTAAGTACCGTCTCTGCGGTGTAGACTACGATAGGAAGTAATAAAATCCCGATGATTGTTTTCCAGTATTTCATTATCTATTGCTCCTTGATATTTCGTTCCAACTTGTTCCGTCCCAAATATATCTGATCGAAGCTCCGTTATTTAATTCAACGAAACCATTTTGGTCTAAACCTGTCCCATCGTCCAAAGTAAGAACGTCGGTGTCGTTACATCCGATCAACGTCAACTCTTGCCCTGTCACAGTACCAACAGCGATTTGTGGATTGGCGCTAATCGCTACGAGAACGCTATTACTTTTTACAAACCAGAGGCTTCTTTGTGCGCTTCCGGTAAACGCGATTCCCCCGGCTGCTGTGATAGATTGTGGTGCCGCTCTAGTACCAACGATACTGATTGTGGCGGCTGCGGCACTGACTGCGGCGGCTGCGGCACTGACTGCGGCGGCTGCGGCACTGGCTGCGGCGGCTGTCTGAGAAGCAGAGGAGGCAGACGCACTTGCGGCTGATGCGGCGGCAGAGCTTACCGCAAGGGCTACGTTTGGAAGTGTCGTCCACTCCGTTACAGGAGCCCAACCTGTGCCTGCTGTGCTGAAAGATGGGATTTTCTTGGACATACTTTCAGCGCCAAATGGCGGCCACATAGGATTAAATGCGGCAATCGTTGTGTTGTCGTTGGTTTTTATTGAACGGTTGGCTCTATAGGTAAGACGTTGGATCGAGCCGGTGAGCCAATCAAAAGCGGATTCAATGCGTCTTAAAGTAAACGAGCTTTTATCCCTAAATTCGTAAGGCTGCGTTGGTAAGTCGTTGGCCAACAAAAGTAAAATCGTATAATTGGAAGGGAGCGCCAACAGTAGATTGACTGTTCCTCCACCGCTAACCGCATCATAGGTCACGCTTGAGAGGTAAGTCGCATCGCTCCCACGCACTCGTTGAGTTTCTACACCGCTGGCGTTGTTAACTACGACTTCAAGGTCATCGAGCTGGCCGATGAGAAAATCGAACTCATACGCACTTACCGCACCAGTACCAACGTACTGAGCCTCTACTAAATATTCTGATCGTGACATTCGCTAATCCTCCGAGCCAGGTTGTGTTTTGTCAACTTCGGGTTCAAATTGCGACTCTAAAGCGTCTAGGTCTTTCCAGAGTTCTGGCGGGATTTCTTTGTTATCGGCGTTCTCGTCTTTAAACTTACGGTACTTTTGTAAAAATTCTTCAACCAAACCTGTCACAGCAAAAGGCTGGTCTGGGTTGATATCTTCTAAAATCTTATAAAGTTTAAACGCGCCATTTATTGGAGCGTTAACTCCCGTAATAGTCGACAACGTGTTGGCGAGTGCCTTAGCTTTTCGATAGTCGAACTCACTCTCAATCAGTCCCATTGCGTCTAAAGCAAAGGTGAGAGTATCTGAAACATCGGTTTGCATTTGAGTGTAGACATTAGAAACTCGCTCAAGCCTTTGCCAAGGTTCCATTTTTGTATTGAGGCCTGTCGTGTGATAGACCTCTCTTACAATGGGGATGTTTCCGAGAAATCTATCAAGGATTCCTGATCCCAAATAGGAAGCGATTTGTTTCGCAAACTCCTCAGGGTTGGCTTTGAACCACTCTTTATTTTCTTCCCAGTCGTCAGTAGGTAGAGCGTTTCCTCTGATCAAATCGTAATACATCTTCGCCATAGTACCAACAAGAAGGAAACCCATTCCTTGAATGGCGGCACTCTCGTACTCAGCTTTTTTAACTTTGTTTTTAATTTCTCTGATCTCTCGAATCGACTCGTTTAAAATATTTCGACTATCGTTATAGAACATAGTCAGAGAAGGGGATATTTTTTGAGCCTCAGATTTGTCAAGCCTACTTGTAGACGTTAGAGTTGTTCGAGCGATTGAGGAAGCGTAAGTCTTAGCTTCTTGGTCTCTTTCCTGCTCTGACATTTTTCCGATCTTATCCCAACCGTAACCTTCCACATCTCCAGCCATGAACTGTAAGTACGCGGTACTGGTTACTATTATTTTCATGAACTGATCGACATCTGACAAAATTTTCATTGGCTTGTCTATGAACCACTTGTCTCTAAACTCTCTGAGTCCATGTAACTTTTCGTGCATGATTGGCTGAGACATCATCTTGGAAATATTTCCAATAGCGTTGTCATCAATGTTAGCTAAACCAGCTTTTACTTGAGGGTGGATCTCACTCGCCAGTTCTGTAAAAACAGAATACATCTCTGGGTTACTGAAAATTTTACTAAGCACATTTGAAAGATGAACGATGGAATTACCACCCATCTTTCTTACTGCATAGAACAATGAGACGGGCTGAATTAGAACCGAGGATGCGCTATAGGCCAACTGTTGGATCGCAAATCTTGAACGAAGCTTTGCACCCATTCTCTCAAATAACTTTGAGCTGTTAAACCTAACGTGATTGTCCATCTGTGTAGATATCGAAGAATCAACGATCCCGTTGAAGAGAACTCCGAAGTCTTTAATGCCAACGATATTTTTAATGTCTTCAGCAATGCGCTCCTCTTTGAGAAGTTTCAAAGCATCACCGATAGGTTTTCTAAAATTCAAATCATGAACGATCATCTCAAGACCAAGCTCGATATTGTTGAGACTAAGAGAGATCATCTCAGTTGTGCCAGTCCTTGCTTTGGTGTGATTGGTCTTGGTCATCTGATCAGCGTAGAAACTACCTTCAAGCTCAAGTAGGATCTCGCCGTTCTGAGCCTTCTGAGCTTTGTCTATGTTAGTTTTTAGACGGTCGGTGTTGAACTCGTTTTTACCGATGAGAGGAAAATATCCTCCACGCACCACTTTACCTCTGTGCGTGAATGGAACAGCGTCCACCTTTTCGGGGGTAATGCCCGTCGTTTCCTGGTGAAGCTTAACTACTCGACTCCAATAGGTGTTAAATAGATCCCAAATCTGTTGAGCCATAACGGAATACTTTCCGTCAAGTTCACGCTCCAAGACGGCATGAATGACGCTCTCATCAACGCCGTAACCTTCGGCCATCCGTCGGATGTTTTCTTCGTTTCCAGAGTTAAGCATCATCACAAAAAGGTCAGCTTTACTGACATCGCCTGTTTTAGTTATTTTCGTGCCTTTAAATTCAGGGACATTTACGACAGTGAAAGCTAAACGCTTCCATTCTTTTTCACCGAAAATAGCAATTGCCTTTTTCATGTATTCGTCTTGAAAGATTTTATCTTTGAGTTTCCCCGAGTAACCTTGATTGGCAAATTTACCAATGCCGTGGAGAGGGTCGATGATAAGTTTCTTAAGAAGCCCGTTGATCTTTCCGTCAATCTTCTCAATGATAGCTTCCATATTCTTAACAACAGCAATGGCATGATTAGCGACATTTGCGATGTTTTTTTGGAAACCTACTAACTCACTACCAAACTCATCGGATCGACCAACTTCATAGTCTGGGTTTTTAATCGCTTCGGCATGAAAGCTATCTGAGATCTGTTGAACTTCGCCCATCTCTTTGTTCAGAGCTAGAGTGTTGGCTTCGCGTGCGGCGTGAAGAATCCCTTTAAGAGCATTCCCAATCGCTTTGATCTCGGCAACAGTGAGATCATTGACAGATTCTTTCACGTCAATGTTCATGATCGAGAAATCAGCCACACCATTTTTAACTTGGGCTTGAACAAACTTCCCGTAAGCCCCTTGTTTAACAACATCTTTTTTGTTGGGGTTGAAATTGAAAAGACCCATAATCTCATCGCGAGCGTTTATGAACCCAATACCTGCTTTAGTAAGCTCCTGAGTAACATCTGCACGTTCCATGCGTTTGATGGCCTTAAGAACTCTATTCACCTCTGCGATGGCTTTATGAGTTGCGATTTGTAACTCAGAGTTAAGAGCCGCCGCTTCGTAGTTGGTATAGGCTTTTAGAAACGCGCCATCGAGCCAATGCTTAAGTGCTAACCTGTGACTCTTGCGTTCACCAGCGTTGAATCTCTTGGGGTTAAGATCTCCAACTTTGGTTTGCTGAGTTGCCTCAGTCGCTCGTCTGGTCAGTTCCTCAATTCGAGGGGGGAGGAAAGCTATACGCTTAATTCCTCTTTTTACAGCGGCCTGTGATTCACGCCAGATGATTGCCATCTTCTTGAGTGTGTTGACCGTACTCTCTCTATACGCCTGTACGATCGCCGTATCGTTGAGATCAACGCTGTCGGTAGCTTGTTGCTTGATGTCGGCTGCCTTGGCCTCTACGCGAGCCTGGATCAACTCCTCGCTCGATGGGGTTTCAGAGAGTAGCTTTAGTAAGTAGTCGCCGCTGTTGACCCCTATGAGCTTTGCGGAGCTATCTAACTTAAGTCCACCTTTGACGAAGATTTTGTTTTTCTTAAGTCGCTCATTGCCAGAGTAAAGTTTTTTTTGTTCAGGGGTAAGACTACTAAAATCAATCGCATATTGCGAGAAGCCTGGTTTAGTGTGAGAAGAGTTCGCTACGTCAGTGATCGGAGTAGCGAACTTGTCGACGATTGTAGTATTATAAGAAGGCTTCAAAGTATCTAATGCCGTATCGAACTCGGCCTCCGTCGCTTGGTCGATCGTTTGATCGACAATTTCATTCATCTCGTAGATAGAGGTCTCGTTGATGTTGTCGACGATCTTTTGTCTGGCAGACTGATCGGCCTCGTTGAGAGATTTTATTTCTGACTCACCAACAACACCTTCGATAAGTGGTGTGAAGTTAGGTTGTTTTAAGAAATCCTCTTCACCGAACACGTCATTGATCGGCTCTGGTGTATCAAGAGCTTGTTGAATGGTTTGATTGGCTGTCACATCATCAGGTAAAGAATTTTGGATAAGCTGAACTCTTTTTTTAAACTTTTTAACCTTCGTCCGATTCTCTGGCTCAACGTCAGAAGGGTTGAGTAATTTCAAATACTCTTCAGCTACTTCTTTGGTTCCAAGAGCTTGTGCGATTGTATCATCGTCAGCAGTCACCTCAAGCTTGAGTCCAAGTGCTCTTTCTTGAGGTGTCTTTTGACCGACATCGAGCTTAGCCTTCAACTCATCACGCTTGGCTTGAACCGCATCAAGTCTCTCGGCGTAGACTTTAGCTGAACGAGGATCTGGCTTACCAGCTTGGAGCGCCAAGTACTCGCTGATCTCTGGCATGGTCGCAGAGATCGCAAGAGCTTTGTCGATATCAATGGACCTGGGAGCGTTTGGAGCACCTTCAGGGTCCATTGCTTGTTCCAGTGCCGCTAGCTTCTCAGGGCTTGTGGAAAGCTTTGATTTTATGTACTCAACATCAACCCAGACTTTGCGTTGGTCCGGTGGGAAACTTTCTTTGATGATAGCAAGTGCTTCTTCGGGGGCGTGGGTGTTTAGATCAGATCCTTGAAGCATCTTAGACGTACCGTCGAACACGTCTTGAAAGTTAAGAACATCAACAACGTCCTTGTGAGTGTTGATGTAATTTGGGGTGGTGTACTCTGAGTCTATTGGTACGATGCCACCCGCTTTAGATTTTTTGAGCTTATTTGCAATCATCTGAGGGGTGGTGAGTGCTCCCGTGATCACGCCACCAGACGTTGCGCCAATGACCCCTGCATAACCAACCCGCTCAAGTCCTTCTTTAGTCTTGATTTTACTCCAAGCATTGAGAACGCCGTTTTGAAAATCGACTTCACTCTCTTTGTAGGTACCGCCGATTTCTTCCCCAATGATGGAAGTAATCTCATCGAGTATCTCGCCTGCCCCACCAGTCATCATGGACTTGCCGATCCCAATGAACGCTTCTTTCATCAAGGGATTCTTAAGAGCTTCTCGTCCGGCTTTCCCACTCAGGTACTTCTTGATCCAAGGGACGTTACCGAGAGTTAGCCTGTCGACAACAGCACCGATCGCCCCACTAACAACCCCAACACCGTGAGAGATCTGCTGTTTGGTAGCTTGGTCGATGTTTAAGGGGTTTCCTTGGTCGTCTAAGGCGTCATCAAGGTCGTTGTAGGTTGCGCCAGTCATCTTCTTGTAACCGTCGTAAAAGAACGCCAGAGGCAAGGCTACGCCCAACCCTTGAGCGGCACCTACGCTAAGCCCTGTTGCTACCCCTACCGGGCCAAACAAAAGACCACCAACGGCGGCATTAGCCCCCATGGTTCCTGCGGTGATCTTTCCGATCAACTCTTTATTACGCCAAGTCATCGCACCGAAATCAGCGACCTGAGCCGAAGTCTCTGCGACAACTTTTTCCCACCCAGTGGCCGGACCATAATCCGTCATTCCAAAATTTGATTTAGAGTCGGCTTTTAAACTTTGACGCTCAAACTCTTTGTCTTCGTTGTACTCAATCCCAAGAGTGTTTCCAAGAATTGTACCAGACGTGGCCGCCTCATAGCCTCTCTCGGCTAAGGTGTCATCGTCGCCAGTTTTACGTTTAATCGCGTTGGCTGTGTTTCCTATGATTCGCTCAAAGTCAGAATATTTTGTTGCCTCTGGAGCAATAGCTCCTGCGTGTTCAGAACTTTGTCGGACCTTACTCGCAACAATTGGTGTCGCATATTCCGGGTACATAAGTTTCTTGATCTCTGGCTCAAGCGTATCCTTCTCGTTTTTAAAATAAGTTGGGTCAACTTGAAGGGTTCTAGCGCCTCTCAAGTTCTGAGCAGCCTCAGGTTGGTTTGATGAGATTAAATTTGTCTGAGGTGTGATGTCTTCTAGTCTCAAAGTTTTCCACCCTTGGACGTATAGAACGCGTCCATCTCTTCTACGGTATTTGCTCTACGTTTTTTTGCTTCAATAAACGCAGCTTGCCATTTGGCTTTTTCAGAAGGTGCTAAGCCCCCATAAATAGAAGCGGTGGGTGCTTCATTTTGCGGTGGCGTAGCACCACCTTGAAATTTTGGACTAACGCCAACACCTTTAAAAGTTTGGCCTGCTACTTTGTCGGCAACGAACTTTCGTACCCACTCCTGATAGACCTCACTCTTAGTCCCTGCTGGATAGTTTTTCTCTTGTGCAAGCATTTCTTCTTGCCAAGAGACCTTCGTGTTAATTTCTTTAGTGGAAAGTCTGGAATCTTTTCTTATAATTTTAGCTAGTATCATTTGTTTGTTCAAAGTGTTGAACATATCCGAACGTCTGTTTCGTTTCTCTGGTTCAGTCTCGTTCACGTCTTGGATATATATTCTTTCGTATTTATTGAAGTCGTCTGTACTCAGTTCACCGGCTTTTTGATAGAACTGAGCACTAGATAGATCAGCAAGCTTTCCACTCTTAATCAGATCCAACATTTCAAATTTTACTTTTTCGTTGGAGAACTCAGGTCTAGCAAACACGAGTTTTTTAATGGACTCGATCTGAGCGTGCTTTAAACCAGATGTGTGACTTTGAAAATCTTTGTCCAACTCAAGTTCCGTTACGCTAGTGTAGTCTTTACCTTTGAGTGCGCCTAAAGCACTCTCGAATCTTTGGTCTTGATCACGTTCGACTGCGTGTTTTTTTCTTACTGCTTGCGCGTTAAAAATTTCTTCAGCTTTCTCTCTAACGACTAAATCGCTTGTGCTTTTCCTGATAGCATCAATTGCTGCTTTACCATCAAGACCTCGAACTTTGTCGGCAACTTTAAGCGCCATAAGTTCAACGACTTTACTGTCACTAGATTTTCTAAGAGAATTTTTCTCAGGCCCAAGGATATCAGCACTATAGACATCTAAGACGTATTGAGCTTCTTCTGGTTTATCGGACTGGTTCAGAGTCTTAACAACGTCCCCTAAACCTTTTGTTAAATCGGTTCGGATGGCTCGATCAATGATTGGTTTGTAGGAATCTGGAACTGTGATTTTTCCAGTCTCTACGTCTTTTGTTGCAACGCCTTTTCTAACGGCCATCTCAAGATGTTCGTTAACAATTTCTTCTCTTACCTTCGCAAGCTCAATGAGACTTGATGGTTGTCCTTTTGTGGCAAACATCGCAGCGTCCAACATTTTGTCCTGAGAGACTACGATCTTAGAGGTACTGACTTTGTCTTGGTATTTTGAAAATTGAGCACCTTCAAAAAGTGCCCGAGTATCTGCCATCCCTTGACGAGATTTGAGAATCTTTTCTTTGATGAGGTGTTGGGTACGACCGGAAGATCCCTCATACTGTTTCGTAATATCGTTTTCCAGTTGTACCGAGTCTTCGTCGAACTTCGCATAGTGCTCGGTGGGGTTACCTTCGATTTGTTTGAGTTGATGAAGTTTGGTCCTAGTAGAGATGTCCCACTTCAAAGAGGCTTCGGTCGAAGTCGTTTGAGCCGCTTCCTCCTCCACCCTACCGTAGTAGTCAGCGACTTGGCTCATAGCACCAGTAACCGCTTGATCGACCTGTTGTGTGGCAGGAGCTTGTTGTACCACGTCTGTTGGTATGCGTCCGATGCTCTCAGGAGCTTGCGGTCCTAGTTTTTGTAAGCGAGGAATTTGAACAGCCATTATATTCCTCTCGATCTCGCATAGTTGCTAACACCTGTTACTCTGGGCGATAGATCGTCTGGACTCCCAGCGGTGTAAGCCCTAAAGCCGGTAATTCCTGCGTTGACCAAAGCTGACTCTCTTGTAGCGTTGGAGCTTACTTCAGCTTGGTCCACCATCACCTTACTCGACATTCTCACGTTACGAGCCTCACGCCTAAGGCCTTGAGCTTTGGACCTTGCTTGGTTAGCTATTGCAATTTTGTTAAGAAAACCAACGGTCTTAGTTTCTTCCTGAATATCCGCAGCGGTACCAAAACTGAGGTTGATACCGGCTGCCGCCATGCTCGCTCGTTGTTGCCCGAGAACGGCGTCAATCTGAGGATCATAGGCAGCTACTTCGCTCTCTCCAAATTTCTCAGCTTCAAAAGCATCGTACTCAATAAACTTAGCGTTGATCTCGTTTAAGTGACGCTGATTGTCCGCAGCGTTTCTGATTTGCTCTGCCTGTTTCATTCCTGAAAACGCCTGGTATGCGGCAAGAGCCGCAAGAGCGATGATTTGAACTGCCATGGCTACCTCCCTAAGTCTTCTACGTCTGGAATGATTGATAAGATTTCAAAATGAACTGGGTCAACTCCGCGAATGCAAATCCTACCGTTGCTGTTCCAATCACCTGGAAGTGAAATTTCATGTCTTCTACTGAAAGGCTTTTGATAAGTGTTGCCGATGATCGGATTTTCTTGGGTATAATCTACGTCGTAGCTATCTACTTCGTGCATCCCTTCCACTTTGTTCAACAATGGAAACTCGTGACCAACATAGAACCCGCGAGCTTGGTAGCTTTTGATGTAAACTTTATTCACTGTTTTTGACTCAATGAGAATAGGTCTCTGTTCTACACTATCCATGTCGAGAGTTTCTGTGTCGAAAGTGATGGGTCTACCAACATGAATGATCGAGCCTCTCATACTGTTGGGGAGCGTGATAGAACCGCTGATGACTTGGATGTCAGGGTAATCTTCAATGTCATTGTTTGGTGAGCCCACGACCGCACCGTCAACTATGACTGCGACATATTCCCCCTCAAGATGAGTGAGCCCTGTAACCGTCGTCGCAGTAGCGTAGAGTCTTGCGGTCTCTGCGGAAGTTGCTGGAAACAAAGATGAGGCTTGAACAATGACGTGGTTGTTGTTGATTTTTTGGACTACTTCTAAATCAACCGAAGATCCATCGCTATCAAAGTGCCTGAGAATAGTTCCAACGATTCCGTAGGTTGTTGAGAATATGTTACTTGTCCCACTGGTAAGATCGAGTCTTCCGTCCCACAACATATCTGGAACTTGTATGACCGGGCTAATTGAAAAGCTTTGACCAGTAAGAAGAGAACTATTGAGAAGCGTCTTAAAAGAAAGCATCGCATCCATGGCGGCAATGGATTGACCCATGTAAGCCTCAGGATCGGCGGTGATGACCGATCCAGATATATACCTTGGAACTGTCCTTTCGATGTGTCGGTTCCCCAGAGAGTCCACAGAGACAAAGAATGTAATATCGGCAAAACCCGTCTCAGCTACTTCTTGGACTTTGGCTCCGTTACTAGAATCGTTTCGAGTCCATGCTTTCATTTGTTGTTCTGGTTCGTAGGTGAACGAAACAAAAGTTCCATCATCTAGAACTACAAAAAGACAGTCAGTTGATCCAGAGTGAAAACCCCAGGACGAAACTCTCTTACCTGTGAAAAGATGATTGCTGAAACTACTCAGCTCATTTCCAGAATAAGCGGCTTGTTCTGTTGACCAAGAAAGTTGTCTGATCGTGTTGGTCGCAAGATCGACGAATAGGACCCCACCCGGAAGAGCCAAAGGTGGAACAGCTTCGTCAATAATCCATGAGCCTTTTTTCGCAAGTGAGAGATTGTTAGGACCCAACTCTCCACCGCTGAGATACACACCAACGGATGTAAAAACTACAAGACCGTCAGAGTCGATCATTCTTAAAATTCTTGCTTTTCCAGTTGTTCCAGACTTGAACGCAAGAGCCGATGCCGCGTTAAGAGGGACATCCTTCATGAAGTTGTTCTGAAGACCTGGGCGACTCGCTAAGATAGCCTCATCGTCTGTAGATAAAGTTAACAACAGTCTTTGCTGGTAAACTGCGCCTGTTTTTCCAAGATAGTCTATAGGAGTCAATCCTGTATAAACCACCCTAGTGAAAGTCTGACTGTAGTCCGCAGCTTGTCCGATGTCTGTAAACAAGAAGTTGGTACCGTCAAAATAAGTCGTACTTCCGACAAATCCATACTCTCCACCGTTTACAGGTCTTCGATAAACATTGGCTTCGATTGGGGTTACTAGAGAAGATGGAACAGGAATAGTAAGAACTACTTTTTCAGCCGCACCGATTGGAAGATTTGCCCCTCCAACGCCACCCACCGCAAAACCGTCTTGTTCGGTACCTGTCGTTGAGTTCCCAGACAGGTTATTCGCAAGACCAACGAGCGTTATTGCGTACTCAACCGCGTGCCCTGTGCCTGTGTTGGTTGTGACGCTCGCCGTACTAGGGACAGGTGGAATTTGAAAAACAAGAACCTCGGTGATGAACGCACCAGTTGTGAAGTTTAACTTAAGTGTTTTAAGCCCCAGGTAATGAGCGTAAACAAAGACGCCGGTTATCGTAAAATGAATATCTGGAAGTTGAGCTTCTGTCCTTGCGTGAACAGTGTCCGAAAGTAAGGTCCCACTGAAGTTGTAAATTCTAACGTAGAGATGACCCCACTCGATGAGATAACCAGAGTTCGCAGGAGAAAAAAGTCTTATCCTTTGCCCGGCGTTTTTTGCAGCCTTGAAATATGCTCGACCTGGGCGAGTGATGATTCGACCAGTTCGGGCTATAAGCATATTTCTGGCAGTCTTTAAACCTGTCTGATATTTTTCAAAATTAGTCCGCTCATGTAAAGCCGGGTCCAGTTCACCTGCGGAAAAACTTGATTTTGGTTTGAGTGCCATCTAACTCAATCTTTCTGCGACAAACTCCGACTCGTCTTCAGGAGCGGTAAAGATGAAATTTTCATTTCGGTCCTGCTCTTGAGCGTCTGTTTTTGCCAAAACATAGTTGCTTTGGATTTGCTTTATAAGCTCACGAGCGCCTTTCCCTGACACGAGAGGTGCTGAAAGCATTGCAAGCTTATAGGCTATTGCAAGTCCCGCATTTGGGCTCAGAGAGCTTAAAGGAACATCTTTGGAGATGTACTCCGCAATGGCATTTTCTTGATTGGTGAAAATACATTTTAATGAACTTTTGATCGAAACTCTTAAAGGGATTCTAGTGTATCTTTGATCGGCTATTTGGTTCGATTGAATGCGTCTGAGAAACACGCACTCACTAGGGTACCTATACGAATACTGCCAGAGATTGTTGGGTTTAACTTCGATAAGAGAAAGTACGGCCTGACTGGAAGTAGAGTCTAAATCCATATCTTGAAGTGAAGATCTAAACGCTACGTCGTAATGAGTCCTTAAGACAATGACTTCATTGTTGGTCTCAGTTTCGGTGTCGATGATTCGACGGGATAGGAGAAGTGCTCCAAGAGCTAAGTTAAAAATTTCAGCTTTCGTGTACATTTCTCCTGCCCTTTCTCAGCAGGTCTATCCCTTGCTGTATTCTAATTTTTTCTTTTTGCGTTGTTTCTCTTGAACGGGATCGACACACTCCATCGAATCCCCAACTTTACTCAACGACTCAACAAAGAATACATCACCTTCGGCATATCTCAATCCAGCGATGTAGCAAGGTCTCAATGCTACAACCTTGACCCCACCTTTGATTGGTGCCGATTTCAGTACGGCCTTGGAGGTGTCAGGAAATTTAACATCAGGTTTTACTTTCGCTGCCGCGACTACCGCTACTTCCGCTACTTTCGCTACTTTCGCTACTTCCTCTTCTTCATAAGACTCGTGGTCTAATGGCTCTAAGTCCAAAGTTTGGTACTCAGGAGAAGGAGCAGGAGAAGGAGCAGGTCTACTGCTACTCTCTTTGTTCGATTGTGTTCGATTACTCATCTTACACCGACGCTATGTTAACTTTTGGAAACGACCTGAACAAGTCGATTTCGTCCTGAGGCATCAGATAAACATCAGCGGTCAAAGTAGTTGTACCACCTGTCGAAGTGTTTCTGAAACCAACATAACGCTTGGTCATTACGCCTTGAGGAATTGGGATTTCAATTTTCGCACCGACAGGCAAACCCGCCGCCAACACGCTAACACTAGCAAGTACTTCCACACTCGCCGTTAAAGCGGAATCAGTTGCCTGAATTACTTCCAATGTATGAGTTGAACCTGCTCCAGCCGCAACTGTTGGTAAAACAAGCATTGCCATTCTGCGACCCATGCTCAAATCACGGGCGGCAGTACCTTTATCGAAAGAGTTCGTGGAGACGGTAGCCGATCCAGTAAAAGCCTGTGCATTAGATACCTGATTCTCTTTATCAAACTGCATTTAAAACCTCCTAAAAATTAAATTGTAAAAATTAAAAAGCGGGGACTTCTCCCCGCCGACTATTAACCGTTGAAGACTACAGTAGTTGTGACTGCGCTCTCAGAAGTCAGAATTGAATCTGATCGTCTGATTGGGATTCCTAGGAAGGTCAAAATCCTTTTACCTTCAAAATTTTCAAAAGACAATCCAGCTCCAGCGCCAACTTTGGTCAACGCTTGCTTGTGAAGGTGAGCTTCAATTGTTCGGTTCATGTACCAAACTGGGGTTCCATTTTCCAAGGAATCAATTTTATAGGCAGCAGAAATCATTGTGTCGATGACATCTGCGCCAGTTCCAGCTACGAGATCAGAAACGTCAATGTTCGCAACTCGTGCGATTTGACGATAGTCTTTAACTACCAAACCGTGGTCAATAGAGAAATCTTCTTCATAGCCCCAGAAAGTTCCAGCGGCATTGTTTACATCTAATCCGTAAATCTGAACTAGAGAGCCGTTGGCAGACATATCGTCACGCTTCAAGCCCATTGTTGTGCCTTCGGGATAAACCCCAAAAACAGAACGCTCGCCCCACACAACCAAAAGAATAGAAGTGTTGTCAGATCCAGTTCCACCAGCATCAACGATTTGTCGATAAGTTGGTTCAGTGGTAGCTAGAGTGGAAAGGATATCAAAAAATCCAGGGGACTTTTGATTGGAAGAAATTGGTGATCCATAGATCATCAACGTAGCGTGCTCTTGAGCCATTGCTTGGATGTGACCTTGAGCTTGGTTCCAACGATTGTAGGCGACTCGGTCCAGTCCACCGCGACAAGCGACCATCTTGTCGATCTGTGACTTCGACTCGAAGTGAGCTGAACTGAAAGTACGTTCTTCAGATACAGACTTTGAGGTTGGAATCGGTTGGTTGGCTTTACGGTAATAAACAGCAGGTAAAGAAGAACGGATTTCTTCTTTGTGGATTGTTCCTTCGTTCATCGGGTAATAAGGAATATCATTCAGCATCGGGTCGTGCTTAACAAGCACTTCCGCAACTCCCCCGATTTTTCTGTTTTTACTTTTAGCTACGTCCGCCAATGTGAGAAGTGCTGATCCAACCGCTGCCATTTAAAATCCTCCGTGTTAAAACTATTTTTGGTTATAAAAATCTAAAGGGTCCATCTCTGTATCTGATTCATCTTCAGAGACCGAAGGATTACCGTTAACAAACCCTTCCGTCTTGTAGACGTGGTTTGCAATGTTCGCCAAATCTCGCATAACGTAAGGAGGCAACATTGTACCCTTCTCGGTCAAGATCTTTTTCGTACCAGGCATAAATTCTTCCAACACTTTTTCAGCCTGTTTGATGTTGTGCCCGTACTTCTCACCACCAAACTCAGGATCAGTTTTAAGCTCGGTCTCCCAAGCTTTTCGCTGCGCTTTCACAGCCTTTTGATAATCGACTTTCGACTGAGCCTGTGCGGTTTCCTGCTCTTTCATCTCAGTAACTCGAAGGTCCAAGTATTCTTGAGCTGCCTCTTTTGTTAGCCCATGTTTTTTTGCAAACTCTTTAACTGAAGCCACTTCGTTTTTCGGAAGTTTTTCATCAACCTTTAGCTCAAAACCAAGATCGACAACTTTTTCTTCTTCTTTCGGTGGAACGACAGGAGGAGTTTCTTCTTCCTCCTCGCCTTGAGCTTCTTTACCGTAACCCGATACTGGTTTAATTTCCTCAGGTTCTTCTACTGCTTCCGACTTAGGTGCAGGTGCCGCCTCTTTGATCGGTCCTTTTTCATAACCGAACTGATCACTTTCTTTTTCTACTTCTTCCAACTTAGGAGCAGGTGCAACGGCTTTAGGGGCAGGGGCAGGTGTAAACGCCTTAGGAGCAGGAGCGGTTTTTGACCCACCTGGCTCAACATCTCCGGCCTTATCCATTAGAAAGTTCGGCATATAGTTTCTCATACTTTTCCTTTTTTAATTCTGCAAGAATTGCCGATGCAACTTTTGGATTGGCTTCCGCAGCCAACTCAAAGAACACCTGACCTGCTCGCAAAGATCCAATTTTATCCATGAGCAAGGAACCATCCAAACCCACAGGAGGAAGATCACCAACCTCAAATTCCTTAAATAGAAACCTGAAGAAAACTCTACCCGCCTCAGTATCTAGAATCGTTCGGATGCTCATGAGAGCTTTCCTTCGATCTAGATACTCAATTTTTTCTTCTTCGCTAATCTCACGTCGCATTAGTTGATGTCTGTATAAGTACCGGAAACAGAAATCGCTGTCCACTGAGAGGCGTTGATCGCACGAAGGGTAATCGAGTTTCCAAGAGTCGCGTTCCTCATTGCGTCACCAGCCGCGTTGGTTTGAACTAGGATCTGATCCGCGTCGTCTGGGTTAACGTCAAAGTTTGAAGCGTTGGCTGTGACAAACGTCAGAGTACACCCGACAGCGAGGGAAGCTTCAAAAAGCTCCATTTGAACTGCGCCACTGTTAATGAAGGTTGATCCGCACTGAGCTGTTGTGATTGTCGTAGCGGTCGCTGTAACCACAGGACTTCTAACACCTGACAGTTCACCAAGTATGCTCAACGACATTCTAGAGACCAAAGATCCCGTACTATCGTTTGAGAAATTTAAAGCGTTTCCAGAAGCCGCAGAAGTAATTGCCCAGTCATCTCCACTGTCATCAGACTCATCGGCAGCCAAAGTCATAACTGCGTTTCCTGCCTCCGCACCTGCGATGGTGAAAGCCGCAGCGCTCACGGTAGGAGAAGAAACCATGACCAATCGACCAAGCACCCTACTACAACTCAGACCAGTCGAACAGGTGATCGTGTCGAAGTTTTTGAGGTCAGTAGTAGCGTTAAAGGCTCTGACTCCTGCAAAAAGATTGGTTGAAAAAAGTAGGGTCAGTAAGAACGCCATGAAATACTTCATTGTTAAAACTCCTTTGTTTAACTTTGTAATTTTAAACCGACATCTTTAGCAGCCCCAGCCATTGCAGGAATAGTTTCCTGCATCATCTGTTGCTTCTGTGCCGCCGCTTGCGCCTGTTGCCTCATAGCATCGACTTTTGACTGATCTCTGTTCAATCCTTCGGGGATATAAAGCCTATCTTCAAGAAGGTCGGCGTACTTGTCAACGTCCAGTTTGTCTAGCGCCTGAGGCGCAAACTGTCCGACTGCCGCGAGTGATTGAACGTACTGATTGATAGCTGGAAGATCGGCCGATTTTTGAGCCTGAGCAAAGATTGAGATAAAGTCAGCTTGTAGAAACTTACCCGCTAACGCCTCAGGCGGGGGCTTCAAGTACGGGTCTGTGTCCAGTACGAAATCCATAATAAACTCAACCAAAGGAACATTATAAGTAGTGTTCAAAGATTGAAGGTTTGGACCAATGATTCTTTGCTGCTCTTGAACTACGGCGTTGGCTTCAGTCGCAGTTCTTGTCTTTGGGTTCTGAGTAAGAAACATCAAATAGTCAGCGTAGTAAAATTTATTTACCATCGAACGCAACTCTTGTTGGTCTTGAAAAAGAGCGCCAATCGCAGGGTTGATTTCAAACACCTGGCGAAGCCCTGATCCTTTTGCGACTGAGGTCGCGTCTAGTGGGATGTAGCTATTCGGTGCCGAGGTAATATAAGACTTTTTAAGATTCGCCGGTCCTTGAAGTGTGGGGGTAAGCATCTGGTCCAAAGCACGATCTTTGGATATCTCTTTTTTGTTGAGTGATTTAATTATTCCAAGAGAGTCAAGCGTTGGACCCTTTTCTCCATACTCGAAATTCTGGCTAGAATCTGATCTAGCAACGATGAAAGGTTTTCGCTTGGAATAAGAGACTCTGAGGTATCGCTCTTTATCAGCGATAGATGTCTCTCCCCAACCGAAAGCGGAAGAGTCTTGAAAAAATTCCCCTCGTTGTCCACCTGTCTCATACGTCCAAGATACCCATTGACGATTCTCTCCAGCTACAGGTTTACGAGGATCGAACTCGTCGTTCTTAAGGATAACCCTAGTGATGTTTACCATTTGAGTATAGTTAGCTTCTTGATATAATTTTTTTACAGAAGAGGAAAAATTAGACCAGTCCCAACTCCCGGATTTTGTCTTGGTGCCGTACTCTTCAACGAGTGCTTTAACCGTAAGAGAATACTCACACACGAGTATGACAGCTTCCCCACGACCGTTGTTGAGAGGGAAGTAAGCCCCTGGCTCTGGGTTGTGGAAGTGGATCTTATCGCCCATTTCTTCAAAATAATGGCAGGCCGTATTGAAAACGCCATAGTCCGCGTAAGCAACTCCGGCTGAGTTATAGAAATTTGAAACTGAAAAAGCTCTCAGTGTACGATCTGTGAAATGTTGAAGCCATTCTTTATTTTCAGGGACATTGTTGCTGTCCTCGTCGGCTGAAAACAGTCTGTACCACGGACGAGCCGCTGAAGTGTTACCTTCAAGAAACCCTGCAACAAAAGTTCGCAACGCCAACAGATGAGTCCCGTCGACGATATGCTGATTTGTACGTTGTCCCGGACTTTGAGATAAAAGCCATTTGACTCGATGAGGAAGCGCCCAGCGTCCACACTCGATGAAACTATCTTGCACTTTTTGAAAGCGTTGCTTTGATTGATGCCTCAGATACTCAAGACTGTTTCGATTAAACTGCATCTATAGTCCCAAGAAGTCAGAGGTGTTGAGCGCCCCTGGGTCTTGCCAATTGAAGTTGACTCCACCCCTGCCACCACCGCTGCCGCTTTTACGTTTTGCTCCACGAGAGGCGGCAACGTCAGCGTTTTGTGAAGCGAGTTCTCTAGTTGCAATCTCTGCGTTGTAGGCCGCAGTAGCTTCGTCTTTCTTTTTGTTATTAAAATCTAATTCGCGCTGTTTGTTTGATCCTGTTATCTCGCCCCATACGTCTCTAACGACATGATCACTACCACCTGTAATACCGTCATTGAACTTCTTAGCTCCATCACCAAAAATCCCTTGGTTCATGAGGTGGTTGATAGGATTGAAAACATTCAGGAAGTCGCCTACGGTGTTGATCTTAGGTATTTCAATTACAGGTTTGCCACCGCTGCCCATCTTAACTCTCCATCCGATAAAGTTCTTCAAGTTTAGTGAAACCAAGACGTTCAAGGGATCTACCCTTGATGTTAGTTCCTTTGGCAATCATGGTAAGTATGTGCTGAGCGTTAGCTTTCCCAAAAGCGATAAAATCGTCAAGTAGTAATTTTGCGGCTTTAGTCCCTGGTTTTCCATAAAGAAGATCTTGATACAGGATTTTAAGTGTGGGGTCAAAGGTGCTCGGATAGATCTGACAAAGCAATAGCCCGACTGGTTCCCCGTTTCTCAGACAAATACGCGCACGATGGGTCTCGATATATCCAAAGAAATTAAATCTCTCAGGGGTTTTAAACTCAGGGTTTGTTTTCTTGAGGTGAAAGAACGCGCTTATAATAAATTGCTCAAACAAATTATGACGAGTCAGATCTTTAATCTCATACTCAGTACAGTCTTTCATACTCGACATCCTCATATGGGTTTGGAAGCTCTGGCATATGGTAAGGGTCTTGTCCCACCATAAGCTTATCGGTACGACCGCCATCGTGCTCGGGTAAACGCTCCATAACTCTATAAGCTCCACAAAGTACGCACCCGTCTGCTACGTCTGGTGAAGAGCCAACACGCGCTTTGATATCGAGCTTTGGTTCCGCTATCTTTTTCTGACTGACTTTATGCCTGCCGCCTTTTGTCCAACAGAGTTGTTTCTCGATAGCGGGTATCCACTCAGGGTCTTTACTGTCTAATATCCCGCCACCCATGAGCCATTTATTAGTCTCATAGTACATCTGCGCTCTGATGTTGTGGTACTCGGAGTCTTTAAATTCAGGGGTGTCGTTAGGGGAGGATGCGAAACTTACCAAGACGTAGTTAGTTTTACCGGCGTTAACAGCGAGGGTATAGATAGCCGTTCCTTCCCCTTGATCTATGACTACGAGGTCAGCTTGGACCTGACGCTCCCAGTGACAGAGCTTGAGGTAGGTGAGCATATGTGTGTCGCCGTCTTTTTTATCGAGTTTATACTTCTCTAGTAGGCAGCGGTAGTGCCCTTGCTGGTACCATATCGTACACTCATCCCCTCCAGTCCACGCAGGGTCACAGGTGAGCACAACAGGGAGAAGAGCGACAGAAGACTTATCAAACCCGATCCGTCTTCCTAAGGCAGCCTGAACGCTCTCAAGAGTGATTATGGAGTCCTTGGAGGTTTTACGGGGAAGTCCTCTGACTCGTACCCGGAACTCATCGTTGTCCTCGTTCCCTCCGGCTTCAACTAGCCAGTCATGGATAAGCCTGGGATCGACGTGCTTAAGAGTTCGGGTGTCGATCCGACGAGACCGCCATAGCGGGGATTCCATATTCTGTTCAAATTTACTCTCAGGGTCGTCTGAGTTACCAAAAGCCAAGTGGAGTTTAATTGTACCTGTCTCTGTAAACGCACCGCTGGCGTAGTTCCAGATGACGGCTGGGATTCCGGGGGCCTCTTCAAATACCAAAGCAACGGCACCGCCTTTGTTATGAAGGCCTGATATACTTGCTGGGTTCTGCTCGTTCCAGGTGATCGTATCCACTCGCCAAGTCTCTGATAGTTTAGGATTCTTAGCTTTTATACTCGTGCCGAGTTTCTCGAAAAAATAGTCATGAAACCGAGCACGTCTAAACCAAGTGTCGTACTCGGGCCAGACGATACTCTTCATTTGAGGGTCGGTGTTTGCTGTAAGTCTCGCTCTCAGTCGTTGGGTGTACATGAGCATGATGATGATCATCGCACCGAGGGAGGTTTTAGCGGCACCATTACCAGAGCTAACGATGAGTCGGTAGAGGTGAAATCGAGTAGCGGGATCACTCATGTGTTTAGAGAGAGCTACGAGTTCCTCAAGCTGCCAGGCGTAGGGAGAAACATCTTCTAGGTCGGTCCCTGCTTGACCAAAGGGAAAGATAATAAATAGCAGGGCTACATAGTTATATCTATTCTCAGCGATCGCTTTCTTAAACGCCTCGACATCTTCCTTGCTGGGTTCACTCATTGGATGTCTTCTCTCCCGGTCACGTCGGCTAGGTACTGTGGTGGGATGAAAGATACAAAGCTATTACATTCTCCGCAGTTAGGACACTCTAGTTTAAATAGTGAAGTCTCTGAGGCGATGTTTGCTATCCACTTACTGTCACACTCCAAGCATAGGGCAAGGACGGTGTACCAAGCCTGTGGTCTGATAGGTATGACGTTGTCACTCATTCAACGCCTTGAGTGCGGTATTCGCTCGCTGTTTGCTTTCAAGTAAAATGTCAGACATCTGTGCTGTGATACCATGTTCTACGATCGTCGTCTTCTTAAAGATGTCTTTCTCACCGCCAAGCATTTCAATTGCGGTTAGTTTATCGTAAAACTCAACTTCTATAATTTCACCGGCCATGACTTTAATACCGTTGGCGTCTGTCTCATAAAAATTCTTTACTTTCATTTTCTTAATTGCCCGACGTAACTCTGGTCTTAGTTCACTCATGTGTTTTATGAACGTGCCGTCAGGTCGCTCCAAGTCAGCAGGATCTACGTCTGCAACTTCTTTCACTTTCTCGATCATCTCTGCGGCGTCGTATCCGTATTTACTGACGGACTTATCTGAGAGCTTGGTGATGGCCAAGTATATGTCAGGACGGTTTCTAAGGTTACGACCGCTTACGACGTTTAGCCCGGCCTCACGGGCGGCCTGGGTGGCGTTACGACAACGAAGATAGTTTGCGATGAACCTGAGGACGTTCGGGTCGTCACGGTGCTCAGGCAGGAGGGAGTTGTCTAGAATGAACTCGGTCTCGTTAGGACTAAGCTTACCGGATTGTGTGACGATTGTTGGAGTAACCAACACTGGGGGAGTAGGTAGTGGTACCTCTGGCTCAGTGGACAGATGAGTGCGATTAGTGGGCGGCTTCCAACCAGGGGGTGGAGGGGGTGTTTGTCTCATTGGTTTATTGTATTACAGTGTAATGTTAAATTGTTATACTTAAAAAAAAATTTAACACCTATGGAAAAAATTTAACACCTGTGGAAAAAATTATAAAAAATTTAACACCTATGGAAAAAATTATAAAAAATTTAATACCTATGGAAAAAATTTAACACCTATGGAAAAAATTTAACACCTATGGAAAAAATTTAACACCTATGGAAAAAATTTAACACCTATGGAAAAAATTTAACACCTATGGAAAAAACGGAAAAATATTTTTAGACCACCTTTTAAGGTTTACGGCAAACTTTTCTTTTTTGATGCCGCCTAGTTTATCACGTTTCTCAAATCGCTCAAAAGGCCTTGCCATATCTCTTATAATGGCTAACCAGTTTATCAAATCGATTATAAGGGAGCTGGAGACGTAAAAAAACCTGGATCAGTGAAGATCCAGGTCGACTTATTCTATTTTTATTTTAGTTTAATTTAAATTAAAGGGTATCTGATCATGTGCACTATCATCATATATAAGGGCCAGCTAAGACCTAAACCAATTAACACATAACTTATAACTTCTAGTTAGTTTAATTAAAAAAACCCCACGACCGAATTAATCCAGTCGTGAGGTAAAGAGACTTATTTAGTTTTCAAGATCTTCACTATTGTTTATTTAGCTTTCGTCTATCCAGCAAATAATCCCTCATTCTATTACCAATACATCATATTGCAACGAACCAGTTCTTCGGCTGCTTCGTAGCATGAGTCTCCCCAATTATCTAGATCACCGCATATCGTCGCTTCAATCTTTCGTACCGCTTGCAGAGATTGACTCTCAGTGCAATCAAACTCATACGCGTGAGAGTTAAGACTTATCAGTAGTAACAATATTATTTTTAACATATTATTCAACATCTTCAGCTTTACGCATTTTCGCGCTTAGAGAATCCATTTGCACACTCTTGCAACGGAAAATTTTCTTGCCTTCCGCAAGTAAATCGCCGCCATTTTCAATCCCAGCTCCTACAGAATTACTCCATATCGTCTTGCTGCCTTTGACTTTGACGGGGTCAATATTCGGCCCGCTTTTAACAGACTGACACTTGTATACTGGGGTCTTTGATTTTCCCGCTTCGGCGGCAGTGATAATGCTCGTCGGTTTTGAGTCTAGAAAAATATCAGCGCGCGCTTGACCTACTATTAAACACAAAAACACTATTAATCCCAACACAACGTACTCCTCTTTTTTTTATCAGATCATTCTGACTTTCACATTGTAACACACTTTTGAGACTTGCGTTAAATATTAAATCACAATGTATTTATTATATTTTTATGAGCTCATCGGAGCTCTCGGAGCTCATCGGAGCTCTCGGAGCTCATCGCATTATAAGGACATACCGCGTTAAAATTATTTTTTTTTTTTATTTTTTTTTACTTGACTTTTTTTATGCAAGATTTATTCTCAATTATTTGTCTTGTTTTAAACTGTACACAAAGCAGCGCGATTGACTCGATTACATTGTATTCTTGTCACAATGTATTTTTACACAATAGTTATGCACAATTTGAATATTTCCCAGTAATATCAATAGGTTACAAGGTTATCCACCGGTTTATGCACATAGCCAATAATCAATAAACCTCAATGATAATGCGGTAGTTACGAGGTTATCCACAATTGAAAACTAGCTGCTTAAAAAACAGGCATGACGCATAATATTATATGCTTAAAAAACAGGCATGACGCACCGAAAACATTAAAATTTGACACCAACTTATCCACATGATACACTATTTACGTTAGTTCAGATGATCAGGGAGAGACTAGAGGGTTGTGGCGTGCTTGCTACGCCGCACCAACCCCTCTTTCTCTCGACATTCATTTATCAACTTCGTATATAGTGAAATCTTTCAAATCGAATATAACCCCTCTAGACCACCTTGGTAATGTAAAACTTAACGCACAAGGTCGCAATCGCAAAACAACATTTGACAATGTAAATTTACAATGTAATAATAGTCTCAACAAGAGGAGAAAAATTGTATGAAACCTAAACTAACTGTAGGCGCAAATGAGCGCATCCATATCTCGCCACGGATGATATCCAATGGGCATTGGGCAATGACTAAAGACGCAGCAAAGCAGTTCAGAGTCTTATCCCAATTCCTACTTTGGTCTGAGGGAGTATACGAAGGCAAAGAGCGCATAGGAGACTTAAGAGACGGAGAATTGACTAGAATCATTCCGATCAAGAGCAGCGAGTACTCTAGACTTCTAGAATCCGTCAAAGACGTAAAGGTCGGTGACAGTGACGAGATTAAAAGTTTCGTTTTCGAGAATGCCGAAGGGATCAAAATTGCAATAGATCCGAAGTATGTCCCAGTCTTGAGGCTTGGAATAGGCTATATGAAAGATCCGCTTAGTTCTATCTTAGTCGAGGACAACGATGGCAATTTTCTAGCAGTTGTTATGCCGAGGCGTTTATGAAAGTCTTATCAATAGATGCATGGTCCGATGGCCAAGACTTAGATCACATAGAAATCAGCGAACACGACGGACTGCTCATAGCTATCGACACGATTGATGACAGTGAATTGTATTCCGTATCATCTAAAGAATCGACAGAAGCTTTGGTTAAAAAACACATCATTGAGCACGGATTAACAGGTGAGCACGGAGTTAATTGGTCATGGAACGACTGGCGCACAGTGGGAGAATTTAATGGCGAGTTAACAGAAGCAAGCGCACTGAAATATTTTCAAGAGAACCATTTGCATCCTAATTATTTTGATCAGTACGAGATTGATGACGATCAACATAATTTAGTCTTGGTCCATAAAAAAACACGAAAACCAGTTTTGGCAATCGAGTACGGCGAACGAAACACGATTGGAGTAAAGATTGAAAGCAATTGAAATTAACGGCAAAAAAATTGACGTAATCATAACCAAGTCAGTCGAGCCTGATTACCACACTAAACCAGAAGGTGATTTTGATTTTGGGGATAAAGAAGAAAACGCGGCATATCTCGCGCGTTTTCATTCCGGTGAGCTAATGATGGCGCTAGTCTCGGTGAAAGCATCGGCGCTTGGTTTTGAAGGAACTGACTGTTTAGGGGCTTGTCATATCAAGTCTGACTCCGATGCTTGGGATATAGCGTCGGAATACAATATGGTCGAAAACGCTATGAAAGAGTTACGAGACAACATTGTCGAAGCGGCCAATAAACTGAAGGAATACTCAACATGAGATACTTAAGCCCTAAAGGATCACGCTGCGATGGCGCTAGTGTCACGCTCGCTTGGGATACCTCCCTAGACGTGGACAAAATGCATCGAGCAGCAGCGAGGAGCCTAATGCGACTAGTGGCTGGCTGTATTGGGTAATGCTATGAAACCAAGCCACACACCCGGACCTTGGAAAATCGAGACGTATTGTGGTCCCTTGTTCGGCATCGTTCGAGAGCTTAAACCAAACGAGACGCCCGAACCTAGGACACGAGCAGACGCAAATCTTATATCAGCGGCACCCGATATGCTCGCGGCACTAGAGGAGTTTATAAGATGCGGACCTTACGCAGGTCAAAATAGAGATTTATTAGAATTAGTCGAGTCCACAATTAAAAAAGCACGAGGAGAATGATATGGAAAATGAATACAGGTTTGATGACGCCTACGGAACTGTTTTTAAATTTTGCGCAGAAAACCATGCCTACCTATTTGAATGCAGCTATTTATCAGCTGGCATAGAGAAAAGTGATTCAGAAGCAGTTATGCTGGGAAAAATGGAAGAACGATTGAGACAAGAGGAGCAGTATGAAGAAACGTAAATTGGTAAAAACTTTTGCAGTAATCCCGGTCGACTCCGAGCTATCTACGCAATACTGCGAGACGCTCGAAGAAGCGGAGTATCTAGTTAATTTTATCTATAGCACTTACGCCGACATAGCAGAGATGGAACAATTTCAAGACGTGATAGATCGAAAAGCTTTTAAAACGGCAAGAGATGGGTATGAAATATGAAAATTTTTATTTTTAGGTCTGGAATCAGAAAGATATCGATAGAAGCATCGTCATTGGACGAAGCTAAAACGAAGTTAACGAAAATTGAATCGGATGCATGGACCGACCCAACGTGGAACTGGAGACTAAAATGAAGAAAATTGACAACGACATACAGTTGTCTTAAATGTCTTCAATGAGCAATTCATATCAAAGAAATTACCCCAAGCGCCGGTACGATCCAAAAGATGAAGCTTTTGAGAAAATATTGGCTTATGTACCAAAATCTTTAGTAGCGATTTTAAAATCGAGATCTGAGGTCTTATGTCTCCCCGTGAGTCGTTTGATTTGCTTCGCGCTAGATAATGAGCTGGACACCGACAGCCCTTTTAATTACCCCACGTTTCTTCCGGAAGCGCCATACGTCGAATATGCGTACGCCGACGAAGCTAGTAAGATGATGGCATACTTAAGAAAGTTTCCAGCAGGGACCGGCAGAGACACGTTGATTCTATGCCGTAGGGATTATGGTGTAATGAAACGCGACGATGCTATGCACGCTTACCGGGAGCTTTTAGAGAAAGGAATGATAGAAGAGTTCAGGCCAAGGCATACGAAATTCCATCACAAAGACACTTATTTATATAGTCGCATCGTTGAGCTAGATCCTAGAAAATTGAAAGAACAAAGAAATAAGAGAGTTGAAAGTGAAAGCACTAAATTTCAAAGGAACGTACATGATACCGATGACCCACATGACACCTAAAGAATTAGAAAATTGTTTAGAAAAGTTAGACATATCCAACGAAGAATTTGCGCAAGTGCTCGACGTATCGAAAGCAGCGGTGAGAAGTTGGCTCGTTGGTGATCGTAAAGTTCCTGCGACGGTTGCGAAACTTGTCAAATTTTTCAATAATTTTCCTAAGATGTTGAGTGAATTTTGACTCTCGAAACGTATCTCATGCAATGCCCAAGGTGTCACATCGCTCGACTGAGTTGGGGCGAGGACATAATGTCTCCAAAGGTCACTTTTTGGCAAGTTTGGGTAGCAGGGTACGGCTGTGGCACTAAGATGAAGTGTCTAAAACGAGGGCCTCATTACGACGAAATAACATGGTGGTACGCACATGACTGAAAACGGTTGTAAACATCAAGACGTTCTATTTCTGCAACTCAAGCGGTATGGCCCTACAGTGGCCTGTACAGTCTGTGGTGGAACGAACAAGCAAATCGACGACGAAGGTGAGCGAGAGGTGTTGACGCTCGTCAAACACGCTCTAAAGAACAGGACTAAGTCCACGCCGATCTACAAAGCAGGGAAGAAATGAGGATTTGCCCGTTGTGTAAATCCGATCGCAAGTCCTCAGGAGTGAATAAGGAAATTAAGTCTTCTGAGGAGGGGTGGGAAGTGTTTGAAATCACCTATGACTGCACAACCAAACTAGTATGTCTCAAAAATAAATTAAATTTTAAATCAGTTCAATGGTTTTGGAACTGTAAAGGTAGAACTTCTAAATATGAATAAAATTAATCTTGGCAAACTGAAAGCGGACGCTGAGGAGAGGTTGTCCGACGAGAATCCCAAAGCGGTAATACTGACTCATAAAGAGGGGCAAGCACTTGAGACAACGCTGACTCTGATAAAGGCAGTCAAGCGAGCGGCTTTTACGCTCAATGAGTTATGCGCGTGCGACGTGGACACTGACAGGTGCGAGGCGTGTCGCACTTTAGATTTCATGCGCGAGCAAATTGATTTTGGTGGGGCGTGAATGGCTTGGATTTATTTAGCGGTATCGGAGGAATCTCACTCGCTTTGGAACCATGGGTCCGGACCGTCGCCTATTGTGAAAACGACAGATACGCTCAGGCGGTCTTGCTCTCACGAATGCGAGACGGAAGGCTGCCCGTTGCGCCGATCTGGGATGACGTGCGAACGCTCAAGGGAAATATGCTGCCAGAAATCGATATCATTTTTGGAGGATTTCCCTGTCAAGACATCAGCGTTGCAGGACATGGTATCGGCTTGGGCGGCAGTCGTTCAGGTTTATTCTGGGAAATTCACCGACTCGTTAAAGAGCTCCGACCAAGATTCATATTCCTGGAAAACGTCCCGGCGATTAGAACTCGAGGGCTTAATGCCGTTGCGCAAGCACTTACCGAATTACGGTATGATTGTCGATGGACGATTGTTTCAGCCGCCGAAGTTGGAGCCTGTCACCTCAGGAAAAGGTGGTTCATGCTTGCCCACGCCAACTGCGAGCCCGTACGGATTCAATCAAACGGAATCTCCGAATGCGAAACGCAGACTCAGTCTGGATTCAATGAGTCGCCGAGGCGTGATACCGACGCCCATGGCGCGGGACTGGAAAGGGGGAGGGGGAGCAAATCGAAAATCACCAGACCTGCCATTTACAATGGGTGGAGCGCTGAGCCCGTCATTCGTGGAGGAAATAATGGGATACTCTACCGGGTGGACAGAACTAAATGCCTCGGCAACTCAGTGGTTCCGCTCCAAGCAAGAAAAGCATTTGAAAAACTCATTGGAGTAAAAACAGGAGGTGAAGCGTGATGAATAAAATCAATCTGACAAAATTGAAAGCGGACGCTGAGGCGAGGTTGTCCGACGCTCCCGACAGAGCAAGGATGATGACTTCTGCGGAGCATATTCCCAGAGCAGTAACGATGACTCGTGAAGAGTGGAAAACACTTGAGACAACGCTGATTCTAATCGACGCACTGGAGCGAGCACGCTTTGCGCTTAATAAGTTATGTAATTGCGGAAATAACGCTACTTGGTGCGACCCATGCACCGTAGTGGGTTTCATGCGCGAGCAAATTGATTTTGGTGGGGCGTGAAACATGAGT
>Ga0163152_10001022_pt1 | contig 45555 bp, 46 predicted proteins | sample OliLakLV19MP8IB2_FD_148635 | JGI IMG/M metagenome (GOLD analysis project Ga0163152, IMG submission 148635) | Freshwater microbial mat bacterial communities from Lake Vanda, McMurdo Dry Valleys, Antarctica - Oligotrophic Lake LV.19.MP8.IB-2 | ecosystem: Environmental > Aquatic > Freshwater >...
CGCAACGCCATCCCAAGCAATCGCCACCTTCTTAGCCTTGCTTTCACGGATACGTTTTGCAAGCTGTCCACCAAGCTTACGATACGAGTCCTCCTCCAAACCCCGCTTCTCCCCCACTCCTAAAAATGCAATCTTATCGGATGTATGTCCATTCAAGATCGGAACGCACAACCACTCACTAAGACCTCCTTGAAATCCCTCCTGCTCCGCATAAGCGGCAATAGAAGAATCAACCAGCTTACCAAGTACCGTTTTCCGCAAAACGGGATAAATCAACAAGTCGAATCCTTTGGCTGGAGCTAAGCCCTTTTCTACGAGGATTTGCATATCAATACACCCTAGGACGCATGCCGAGAACGAACAAGACCCCCGAGTTTCGGGGGTCTTTAATCAGCCTCACTCATCATACTGATAGAGATGACCAAGTCTCTCCGCGAGCCGCTTAGCGACTTGTGGCGGAAGAATACTTGAAAGACCAGCTTCCACCAGCCTCGGGCGGAACAGATGATCGTTCTTAAACGTGGAGATCGAGATGTCGTCCTTTCGCTGCGTCACAACACCGAGCGGCCGTGACCAGATTCCGACACCATCTTCACGAATACGAGCCTTCAACGCCCGTGAAGGATTGAAAGCGATTCCGTAGCGAGAGGCTGCCAACATCCCATAATCGGACAACGTATCGCCTACGGCGACAACATGCTCCGGACTTACGGAATACTCGCGCAAAATCTCGCGCAAAGTACCCGCTTTATCATTCACCGGTAGAGCTGTGATCCGTCCGGTATAATGCCCGTCCGCAACTTCGTACTCGGTTGCTCTTACATGCGTAAAACCAAGCGGTTTCACGAAAGCCTCAACGACGGGCTTAGGACTCCCACTGATAGCGATCAGCGTTCCCCCGAGCTCCTGCAAGGTTAAAATGAGCTCGCGCGTGAACTCGTACAGTTGACGACCTTGCTCAGTAACGAGCTCGTCGCAAACGGCAGCGACGACATGCATCGATACTTTAAACATGTCCGCCTCGAGCATGACCACGAGGGCGCGATTGTAAGCCTCAAACGCGTCGGGACTCTCGCGATCCTTCCAACGTTTTTTAGCCGTATCGACCTCACTGAAATCGGCATGATGAAGAAAACCACGTGCCCGCAAACGCTCAACCAAGTCGATATTGAGCGAGTTGCGATAGGCCGTACCATCCATATCAAAGACACCGAGGAGCGGAGTCATCAGACACCTCTTTCCTACAAAGGACCGACGTCAACCTCGCAAAGAAATCAGTCTGTGTCAATGGATACCGTTACAAGTTTCCGGACTCCAAAGCCCACGTTCCGCCGTCTTTGCCTCTTCCTGTAATCGAGTCAACTCCGCCTTGCGACGTGCATCCAACGGAAATGAAAGATAGGCGTAGGCATAACCATCTCGCACAAGCTCCGCATTCAAATCCGTTCCATCAGCCAAAATAATATTTCGCAAAAGTCTCCCATACTTATCAACCTCATCGGCCTTTGGATCTGCATCTAGACGAATGCGCTTGCCCTCAATCATACTCGCCGTATACTTGGACGCTTCTTTTGCAAAACATTGCACAGGCTTTCTTGGATCAACCGATTCCGGCGTATCAATCCCAAGCAATCGCACTTTTGCATCCTCTGTCATTCCATCGATACGAACTACAATCGTATCACCGTCGACAGCTCGAACGGCTAATGCGTTTGTAGATGTCGCAGGTGCCGATACCTCTACTTCCGTCGAGGTTGCGTATGAAACAGGGCCTGATACCGACTTGGTCTCACTTCCATCAACTCGCAACCACGCCAATGCAATCAACCCTAAAATAAAGGTTGTTAAAAACTTCATCCACTTCTTGCGAGACATCCTGCGTATCATATATTAAGATGCGCCCATATGAAACATACACGACTCGTCTTACTCGCCTTGCCGCTTCTATTAGCTGCTGGTTGCCAAGTCCCAGGAAAGACAAATCTCCCAACACCCACAGCTAATATCGATAAATCCGATGGGCCAGGGGCCCCAAGTATCGCCGCCTACACTTACGCTGACAAATACGCCGACAAAAACATCGATCGTTGTGTCTTTAGTTTTACGTACCCGGAATTAGTGCGTCCACACGTATGGACACCAGAAGACCAACCAGCCGACCCTATTCTTGACCGTGCTAATCGAGAAATCATGCGGGCTTTTGGACTTATCTCACCCACGGGTACAGTCGCCCTCAACCCAGAGGAAGTATCCAATGAATTTTTTGATTTTTGCAAAGGTGATATGGCAGACATGGAACGCACACTCGGTCCGGAGTCAATCGCTCAAATGACTTACGTGGAAGACTCAAACTTCATACTGCATCTCCTAACGCCAAATATCGCAAGCATTTCTGTCGACACCTATCAGTACAGTGGAGGCGCTCACGGCAACCCAGGACTCGATGCTGTAACGCTCGATCTCGCAACCGGCCAACGATTACTCCTAAAAGACGTTATAAAAAATGATCAGCTCCAATCCGTCATACAACACGCGTATGCGCAAATTCTAAAAAATTATGAGGATGGTGTATTTGAGGAATCGCGTACAGAAATCAACACAATCGTGAACGACAAGAACGTCATGAGTGAAACCGATCAACGTACAAAGTTTGGAGATACTTCCAACTTCTTTCTTACAGGAGAAGGCCTCATGTTCTTCTGGAACGTCTACGAGATCACTCCCTACGTGGCTGGACAACCCATGGCCTTCATCCCATGGAATGAACTTGATGGTAAGCTTCTTATCAAACGTCCATAACCAATAAAAAAACATCCGCTCAAGCGGATGTTTTTTTATTCTTCCATCTTGAGAATGACCATGCGATAAATATCAAACAAAGCAAATAACAAACTCACGATCAATGGACCAAGCAAAAATCCCATCGGTCCAAATAAATTGATACCTCCTAAAACACCAAACAATATCCACATTGGATGAACCTTTGCTCCGCGACCAACCAAATATGGACCAAGCGCATTATCAATCAACCCAACAGCAAGCGCACCCCAAATAACAAGCCCTGTTGCCTGCCAAGTCTGACCCGTAAAAAACAGAACGATGATTCCAGGAATAAGAACCAAACTTGTACCAACGCCTGGCACAAGCGCACAAACCACCGCGACACTTCCCCATAAAGCCGGATTTGGAACACCAAAAATCCAAAAACCAATACCTGTTAACGTACCTTGAATCAACGCAATAGACAGCTGGCCTTTGATAACCGAGTTAATCGCACGCACCAAACGTTCCAAAATCACCCGATCATGACGATCCTGCAAAGGCGACAATCGCATGAATGACTGAGAGAATCGTTTTCCATCGCGTAAAAAATAGAACAAAGCGATGATTCCTAGTAACAGGTCCAACAGAATATTAGCCGTTCCGGAAAAAATCCTGCCAAGATTTTGTGACAACCATTCAAGTCCGCGTTCCACGCCTTGATCCAACGACAAATCAACAGTCGGAAACCAAGCATGTAAAGGAGCAAGAACCGTATTTTCAAGTGTAAGCAAATACGCATCTCGATTAGATCGAATCCCTTGATACACATCCCCTGCTTCAAAAACAATCTGCGTTCCCATCAGAGCTACCGGAATTCCCAAGAGGACAATCAAGCTCAGGATCACGAGCATCGCTGACACTGTTTCCCTACCACTGATCAACTTGGTCAATCGCGCATGAAAAGGATGCAAGGCCACAGCTGCCATCGCCGCTACGGCCAAAACAACCAAATACGGCTGAAATACTAAAAAAGCGACAACGAGAATGCCGGCGAGCAATACAAAGAAAAAGATCTGCTGCAGTCGAGCGATAAGCATGTCCTATAGGATAGCAGGTTTGACAGTTTGGCCAAAATAAGCTATTCTTTGCACCTCAATCGTTTCCGCCTTGTTGGCTTGTCGCCGGCGGTTAAGGCTCGTTCCAGGCTGGCGTCATAAAGAAATGACCGTCCGGAAGCGGGTCCGATTGACCCGACACATGTCACCCCAACACAATGAGGGCGCTTCCGGCTTTTATGGCCTTGGAATTGCACCTAAACTGCTTGAGTCTCTCGAGCAAAACAAGTATACGGAACCGACCCCAATCCAGACAAAAGCCATCCCAATCGCCATTGAAGGTAAGGATGTCGTGGGTATCGCCCAAACTGGAACCGGAAAAACACTCGCCTTTGGCATCCCAATGATCCAACGCTTGTCCATCACCAAGGGACGAGGATTGGTTATTTTGCCGACACGTGAACTCGCCCTTCAGGTCGAGGAATCGTTGCAAAAGATTGGCCGTCATTTGAATCTTCGAACCGCCGTTTTGATCGGCGGCGCGTCGATGAAGCTGCAGCTCAACATGCTGTATCGCAAGCCGCACATCATTATCGCAACACCAGGACGCCTGAACGATCACATCGAGCAGCGCACGGTTAAGCTCGATGATGTCCGTTGTCTTGTTCTCGATGAAGCCGACCGTATGCTCGATATGGGATTTGAACCCCAAATTCGCCGTATCATCAACACAATCCCAAAGGAACGCCAAACCATGCTTTTCTCAGCAACAATGCCGAGTGAAATCATTGGCATGGCCAATAGCTACATGAAGACTCCGGTCCGTGTAGAAATTGCCGCGGCTGGAACCGCCGCAGATAAAGTTGACCAAGAAATCTTCTTTGTCTCGCGCGATGAAAAGCCACGTTTGCTTGAAAAGTTGCTTCAAGAATATCGCGGAACCGTTCTCGTGTTCTCACGTACCAAGCACGGCGCTACCAAAATCGCCCGTCTCGTACGTTCGATGGGACACGCTTCTGCTGAAATCCATTCGGATCGCTCGTTGGCTCAACGCCGCCGCGCACTCGACGGATTCAAGTCCGGAGAATATCGCGTCTTGATAGCCACGGATATCGCCGCACGCGGTATCGATGTCAAAAACATCGAGCTTGTCGTTAACTACGATCTTCCAGACGTTGCCGAAGATTATGTACACCGCATTGGTCGTACGGGTCGAGCCGGAGCTTCCGGTAAAGCCATTTCCTTTGCCATGTTTGATCAGCGTCAAGATGTAAAATCTATTGAGCGTATTTTGCGCAAAACACTCCCCGTCGGTCGCGTTCCGGAACTTCCTCCGGCCCGCAGCATGCCCGCATCAACGGCATATGAACCGCAGGATCGTCGTCCGTATGGCAACAAGAGCCAAGGCGGGGGTGGTGGTTACGGCAATCGTCAACAGAAATCCCATGGTTACTCCAACGCGCGTCGTGAAGACCGCGTCGTTAAGCGCCAGTCAACGGGATACGCTGCTACACCGGTCCGCGATTTCCAGGCTCCGTCCGGAAAACGCCAACCACGCATCCACACATAATCTAATCGGTAACATAAAACCCGCTTACGCGGGTTTTATGTTACCCAAGTGTTCCGTTTCCAATCTTTCGTAAAGCAGACCGTCGTTTTTTCCAATCCGGAATCGTCCGTGCAACTTCCGCCCAGAATTTTGCGGAGTGATCGAACACGGCCAAGTGACAAAGTTCGTGAACGATCACATAATCTGCAAGCTCTTGCGGTAAATGAATTAATTTATAGTTAAAATTTAATCGCGCTTGCCTTGAACAACTCCCCCAGAGATGTCGATGATTTTTAACCGAGACGCTTGCATATCGATAGTGATACACCTGATTATAAAACACGAGCCGCTCCTCAATCATAGTGAGTGCGGGCTTTTTTTGTAATCGATAATCTTCCGGATCACGTCTTGCAAGCAAACCTGGTTGCCATGCCCTCATCTTTCCGACAGCTTCTTCTATCCAACCCTGTTTACGAAATAAAAATCGCTCAATCTCCACAACGGGCAACAATAAACCGCATGTGACGAGCAGACGTCCGCCCGGATGAACGCTCACGCGTATCGAGCGTTGTCCTCGCCGTCGCTTCAATTCGTAAGCGATCGACATCATGCTTTCAAGCTCTTTTCAGTGACAAAACGCATAATGATTCCAGACACAAGTGTTGCGCCAATAACAACGGCAAATGAAATGACAGGAGAAGCATCCGCATAACCGGTTGCGGCAAAACGGATCAGGTTAACCACGTGATGCATCGGATTAAATTGTGAAACCGTTGACCAAATTCCGGGCAAGCGAGCAATCGGATAAAAAACACCTGCGAGAAAAATCATCGGTTGCAAAACAAAGCTCGTCACAAAAGTAAGCGCTTCAAAATTCTTGGCTCGCATCCCAAAAATAACACCCAAAAATCCAAATAATAAGCCGGAGGAAACCAGCGAAACGATCAAAAGGAGAGGGTGAGCAATAGAGCGCAGTGGAACAAACCAAATCGTTGCCACAAGACCTATGGCAAGCGTAATCAAGGCACGTGTAAGAGCCGCCATGGAATACGCAAGCCCAATACGCCAAGGGGCAATCGGCGCCATTTGTAAGTCGATCAAGTTACCCATATTCCTAGAAATTACGAGTGCAAAAGCCGGATTGGAGAAACTGGAATTCACTAACGTCATCGCCAGCAATCCAGTGTACACAAAGGTCAGATACTCGATAATACCAACTCCTTGGCCCGAGGCGACGACGCCAAAAACCGCCAAATACAAACCCATGGAAACAATCGGTGTAAACAACGTATCCATCCACAACTTCCGGAAACGCATAATCTCACGCGCGTACACCGCCCACATGTATGTCAGATTCATATTAACCCTTGGTTACTTCCAAAAAGACCTGTTCAAGCGAGACGGCCTCCGTCCGTATTGATTTCAGATTGCCATTATAAAAATTTGTCAGCGCGTGTACATCCGCCTCCAAGTCTTTCATCGGAAAACGGTATTCTGTGCCTTCCACGATCACTCCCGGTAAATGCGCAACATCACGTTTAAATAATTCAAAAGAAATCATATTGCGTGACGATTCACGCAATAAATCTTTAACCGATCCATCTTTCAAAATACGTCCATGATTAATAAGCGTCACATTCTCACAGAGTTGCTCCGCCTCTTCCAAATAATGCGTTGTAAACAGAATAGTTGTCCCCTCTGTATTTAATCGTCGTACTAATTCCCAAATCTTTTGTCGTAACGCAACATCAACACCAGCCGTCGGTTCATCGAGAATCAATAGCTTCGGCTTATGCATAATCGCCTTAGCAATCATCAGACGTCGCTTCATTCCGCCAGAAAGCCCGCGGGCTCTTTCATCGGCTTTATCCATCAAATCCAAATCCGTAAGCGCTTGCTCGATACGCACTTTCCGATCGGCCGCAGATACACCATACATTCCACCAAAAAACCAAAGCACTTCCCTGACCGTAAACGCCATTTCCAAAACCAATTCTTGAGGAACAATCCCGATTAATTGCTTGCTCTGCTCCGATTCTTTAATAATATCGATTCCTTCAATCAAAATACGACCCGCATCCGGAGCCATAATTCCACTAATCAAATTGATCAAAGTAGATTTTCCAGCACCATTTGGACCAAGCAATCCATGAATCGTTCCTGCTTGAATATCCAAAGAAACGTCTTTCAACGCTTCTAACGGTTCACCATTCTGCTTTTTAAATGTCTTGCTAACACCTTGCACCGATAAGGCCGGAATCATAGTTCCAAGAGCCTACATCCGATGTATATTCTGGGCAATCAAGCGGCTAGCATGTCAAAAAAGGACAAATTTTGTTATACTCGATCCATTATGAAACAATTTTATCTTCGTGCCGCAACGTTCAGCTCGACTCTGTTCGCCACAGCGCTCCTCGCTTCGCAGGTACACGCGGCCCCTTTTGCTGTATATGGACCGACACCTCACAGCACCCACATAAACATGGCAACGGAGTATGTCGCTTCGTTTGAATCTGGCTTAGCAACCATCGAGCGCTGTCGACTCTCTGTAGACGGCGTGGATCAAGGCGACATGGTCCTCACAGGTACATCTGTGATGGGTACCGCAAAAAAAATAGTTACGATCAACTCCGCTGGAAGCCATCTCGTGCGAGCAACCTGTTTTGACGATGACGCGCCGTCAAGTGTGTACAGTGAAGAATCCGTGACTGTAACCGCCGATGCCTCCGCACCGACGCTTACGGCATACGTCCTTGCACCAAGCTCGCCGACCGCCGGCGCATCTTTCACGCTTCAAACAAATTACAGCGATACCGGATCGGGTTTGAATACCTGTGGATTGATCGTTGACGGAGCAGAGAGTGGATTACTTACACTTTCCAATGGCGCTGGCTCAACATCTGGAACAGCAACGTTTACCGGAACAATTAGCACAGTCGGCTCACACAATCTCACGATTAACTGCTTTGACCGTTCTGGAAACTTCGGTACACGCGCCGAGACCGTTGTGTTTGCATCCCTCGGCGACACAACCGCACCCGTCGTTAACAATATCAATCCAACGACAGCCACGGTCGGATCAGCCGTAAACATCACTGCAAGCTTCTCCGACAGTGTTGGCGTCGTATCCTGCAATCTATCTGTTAACGGTTCGCTGGTCGGTAGCATGGATCGCTCCGGCACGGTTTCCGGAACCGCCTCGCGCAGTCATAGTTTTTCCGGAACAGGCAGCACGAATGTCCAGGTTTCCTGCTCGGACTCCGCCGGAAATATCAGCAATAGCAGTCAGACTGTTACCGTCACCACGAGCCCAACATCTGGTCCTTACACAGGTCATCTCTTAAAACTCGCCTGTCCTGCAGGCTTTGTGGATGTTAACCACCCTTGTAAAGCCGTATACTACATCGGAATGGACGGACGTCGCCATGCTTTTCCAAATTCCCGCATCTACTTCACCTGGTATTCCACCTTCGACGCGGTTATCGACGTAGATAATGCGACGATGGCCTCCTTCGCGCTAGGCAACAACGTCAATTACCGACCTGGTATCCGCATGGTCAAATTCACAACCGTTAACAAGGTCTATGCTGTAGGTCGCTATGGCCAACTCCGCTGGGTGACATCGGAGGGACTCGCAACTTCCTTCTACGGCTCAACTTGGAACACCAAAATCGATGACCTGAGTGACGCCTTCTACACAGATTACAACTTCGGCGCCGACATCAACTCCACTGCGAGCTACAGCCCATCGGGTGAAGCTGCCTCCGTCACCACTATCGACGCAAACCTGCGCTAAAACATGGGTCACCGCACGGACAAAGATCCTCAACCCCTGCCACCAGCCGTACTTGCGGGCACCACGCTCGTCATCATGTTTGTGGTTGTCTCGATGGTCTGGCGCAATACCCTTCACCGGCCAGACATTCGAGGTAACTGGTCCAGCACATCCTGTGAAAAGCTTGAATCCCCAACAGGAGATAAAGCCTCCAGATTACAAAGAATGCAACTGACCGGTGGTCAATGGACCATGGAACAAACCTACTTCTCTGATATCGATTGCCAAAACAAGGCTTACAGCCTGCAAACCGTCGGTATATACGAACTCGGAAATAAATCACCAGAAGTCGATGGTGCGGTACATGGAGAATTCATCCGAAAGGAAATTCATCTAACAGCATTTTCTATGGACACCGCTCAAGTTTTTGAACAGTATCAATGCGGCAACACCAAGTGGGAAACAGACGTAACCACAATGATTAATGCAACTGGCTGCACCGGCATCACACCAAGCATTTCAAGCTGCCCCGCAGAATATAATCTCGTAAAACGTGATGAAGACACGCTCTACTTTGGCGATCGTTCTGAATCACTCTGTGAACACAACGAATGGCCAAACAAACTTGAAGTCAGTGGCTTGAAAAAAGAAAGCTAATCAAGCGTAGCGCTCCCCGTAATAGGCACTTACCGCAACACAATCGATCTTTAGAGCGCCTTGGTAGCAGCCATATATCCATCGAAACATAGGCGGTCCGTGTGGTCGAGAACAAATCCATACCGTACACTATCCAAGTAGGCTGACTTAAGGCCAAAATATATTATATGAAAAACTCCATTGCAACATGGTCATACGGTATCGGGGTTACGGTAATCGTCCTAACGCATATCTATATGCTCGTCGCCGGCTTACCCGCGAGCCAAATGACAGGTCACGCGATTATCAACCTAGTAGCAGCAGCACTTTTAGCCTACGGTTGGTTCAAACGTTAAAACCCGCATCAGAACACAAAATCCGCGCCTTTTAGGCGCGGATTTTGTTGGCTCGGGGACTTGGGCTCGAACCAAGATTCACGGCTTCAAAGGCCGCTGTCCTACCATTAGACGATCCCCGAATGTGGCCAAAAGATACGTGAAAACACGCGCTTCGTCAATGTCGATACCCTAACCACCGTCATCCGGAATCTGCGTATTGACAAATCGCCTTACTCGGGTCAACAAATCAGCCGATATCCCTTCCCGACCCTCCAAAACGTCCATATATCGTCGAGCCGACTCAACATGTCCGGAACCGGCTTGGGCAGCTGCTTCACGATAACTGTTTACCCAATACTGCATATCCTCAACAACTTCCGGATTATTCTGATAATCCGCCAAATTCTCCAGTAAAGCAATCAACGCTCGATACGCTGGCATTTCTTCTGATCTTATCTCCGCCTCAATTGTGAGTATCGTATCCCGTTGTCTTCCAGAAATATCGATCTCCAGAGCACGCCCCACATGAAAAACTTCATTGGATATTTCTTCCGTGTCATGCGACTCCCGTGTTTCAGAAAAATCAGAACCGGATAGCCGGATAAATCGCGTCACGTCGCTCTCGGATGAATCAAAGAGTTCATCAATACGCTCCTGCAAAAGCGCTCGCGCCGTTTCATTCTTCACTTCACGCACCAATGCTTTTATTTCTCGAGCGGGAAGGTCACGTCTCATCTCAGCAATAACTTCGCGACGCGCATGAGAAGCCGCCTGCCAATCAAAATCCGGATCGTAGGCAGCCACGATCTCACGCACAAGCTCGATATCATCGATCACGTGCTGTCGATAAATCGTAGCATCCTCCGATACGATAGACGTGTCAGCATATTCGGTACTTCCGTATTGCTCAATCAAGCGATTGGACAAATCTTGCGCCCAGAATGGATCATCTGCAGACATATCCGGAGCCAATCGGAATACATTGCTCGTTAACTCAGCATAATACTCGACCGCTCTATTCCGTAACTGTTCTTGCGGATTATCCGAATGTATTTGTTCAATATAAGAAAAACGCAATCGCTCCTCATCACGCGCATGCCCAACCATCTGATGCAACATGCGCAAACGCGTTGCAGGATCAAGAGCATCAAGATTCTCCCAATCGATTGCATGTGCAAGCTCATGAACAAGAACTTCACCAAACGCCGATGAAATTTCTAAACGTCCGCGTGTATCAAGTAAAGAGCCATACAATCGGATCTCAGAAGCCTCACTCGCTTCACCAATAGAGCAGGTACCAGCAATCTCCGTACCCTCCTCCATATGATAATCAGCGCGCATCAGGCGATGCTCCGTTGTAAACTCGATTGACGAAACAGCACTTCTTGCCGTCATGAATCGAGGAAAACCCTCCTCCAAATATCTTGTAACCAAGGCCTCGGAAACACCAACCGAATCAAAACCTTCAACGGTTGAAATATCTTCTCTGCGTAAATCCTCTCGACGACGCTCCCTGGAGGAACGATCTCTATCGGTTGCCGCTACTGGCACAAGTTCTCGTACAGCGGCCACACCAATCATTTCTGTTAACTCAGAACGGACTTCATCCAAAGGCCGATCGCCTGCAAACGAATCATCCGATGCGGACTCCTCAAACGTGTAAGCATCTCTCCTCACAGATTGTGGAAAGAACGATTCAATACCGCTTGAAGTACTGCCAACGATCGCACCTCCGAGTAAAAAACCTCTTAACGTCTTGCCTTGATCGCTCTTAAAAAAACGATTCATCGACGTCAAAACCCCTTTTCGTTCTCGTTTCTTTCCCTCAAATCGAATATCCTCAACTTGCAACTCATACAAACTCTCATCCAAAATCATCTCCTCATGCTTGGGAGTCGCTACGATCTTTTTTGGCGCCTCGACGCGCATCATGGAAGACTCCTTCATACGCGTGAACGTTCTTCCTGTTCAAAAGCATGCAATAAATGCTTGGAAACCGTGGTCTTCAGCTTCACCAAGGCAGCCTGCGTTTTATCTCGCTCTAGTTGCGCCGCCTCTTCCGCACTCTTCAGTAATTCAAACCATGCAGGCAAACGTGAAGCCGGTGTTTTCTCAATAGCGATCAGGAAACGGAATCGTTCACCATTCTCTAAAGGTAAACGCAACAAACGCTCCCACAGTGGCAAAATTGGCTCAGCAATATCATGCACCTGAATCTGATGACTGATCGCCCATTCTTTTATTGCAGAGAGGAACGTCGCATCACGCAAATTCACATATTCGCGATACGCAATAAACTCGTTCTTCCCATCCTGAACTTGTTTGGTGATTCCCTTAAAAACCGGAACTCCGCGCGTCTGCCATTGCTGAACATATCCACCGATAACCTGCTCCCCCGCCTGTGTAAGCACGACATGGCGCAAAGCTCCGTCACGAGTAACAAGCTCGCCCAGATATACAGCCTCATGGCTAAAGAGCAATGTAATCATATCAACGACGAATATAACGACCGACAGCCATCCAGGACACAAACGCCGATAGAACTAACAACCCTCCCAACTGAATTCCAACCAACGGAACAAGATTCTGAACAAAGAAAGCCATCAACCCAGGATCGCGTCCGTCAAACAAAATCGTGAGTCGAGGTTCAAGCAAGTGCACACACAGCCAAACGCCACTAAAAGTAAGAAGCGCGGAAAGAAGCGCGATCCAAACACCTTCTAATACAAACGGCATCTTGATATAAGAAGCGCTCGCTCCGACTAAACGCATAATCGCAATCTCTTCACGCTGGGTATAAATAGCGACACGAATTGCATTAAAAGCCGCGAGCAAACCAAATAAAGCAAAAATCGCCACAAGCGCGGAGGCAAACAATCGGATTTGTGCTCCAGCATCCTGAATCTTCACGATAGCCTCGCGATGATCGTCATAAGACGAGTTTCGGATAAACGGCGCGTACTGTGGATTACGAACCGCTTCCAACAAAAACGGATAATCCTCGGAATGCTTGGCCTTGATAATGAGTTGCGCACCCAATGGGTTGGTAGCCAGCTCGCTAAGCGCATCCAAAATTTTGGGATTATTTTTGTTTCGCACCTTAAAAGCATCCAATGCCTCTTGAGGTGAAACAAGTCTGGCTTCTGCCGTTTGCGGAAGCGACACCACATAAAATCTCGCTTGATCCAAAAGCGCGGGTGGCGCATCAGAAGTAAATGTCACGGTAACATCCACTTTTTGTTCAAGCAGTGTCACAACCTGCTCGATAACCGAGTTGACTCCCAGCAAGACATTCACGGAAAGTAAGGCCATCGTAAATACAAATACGGTAGCAACCCCAATCCACAAATTGCGGGCAAAGTGCTTCCAAGATGCAATAAAGATGCGCCAAGCCATCGTCATACGGTCAAAGTGTATTTTCCGTGTTTCTGGTCGGAAGCGACTTTTCCATCTTTCAAAGTGATCACACGTCTACGCAAGGCATTCACGACTTCACGGTTATGCGTCACCAGTACAACCGTTGTACCAAACGCATTAATCTTTACCATCAAATCCATAATGTCCTGCGTGTTCAAAGTATCAAGGTTTCCCGTAGGCTCATCCGCTAACAAAACCTTTGGGCGATGCACCAGAGCTCGCGCGATCACAACACGCTGTTGCTCTCCACCGGAAAGCTGCTGCGGAAATCGATGAAATTTTTCTTCCAGTCCTACAATACGCAACACCTGTGGAACAATCTCATGAATCAATTTTGATTTCACTCCGGCAACCTCTAACGCAAATGCAACATTTTCATAAACCGTTTTCTTGGGAAGAAGCTTATAGTCCTGAAAGATCACTCCGATTTGTCGACGCAATTCTGGAATCTCCCTTGGCTTTATGCGAGTAATATCCCAACCTCCAATTTCAATACGGCCAGCAGAAGGCTGCTCTTCCGCCATCAAAAGTTTTGCGAGCGTGGTCTTACCCGCGCCACTTTGGCCCACGATAGAAACAAACTCTCCAGACGGAATATGTAATGAAACATCATCCAAACCTACGGATTTTTGGCCATAAGCCTTACTTACGCGCTCTAAGACGATCATAGGGCATAGTATAGCAGAAAATTAACCTTGAACGCTCTTGGCAACCAGCTCATGCAAACCAGGTTCAAAAATTGAAGGAATAACCATATCTCCGGACGGATTTACAACAGATTCTGCAATCGCTCGCGCCGCTCGCAACTTAATGTCCTTTGTTACATGTTTAACTCCGTGATCAAGCATGCCACGGAACAAACCCGGATAACACAAAGCATTATTCACTTGATTAGCGTAATCACTTCTTCCTGTAGCGATAACCGCAACTCCCGCCGACTTAGCTAATTCCGGATCAATTTCTGGAACAGGATTTGCAAGCGCAAACACAATCGGATCTTTTGCCATTGTTTTGACGATATTAGCAGTGAAAGCCCCCGCCGCAGACACACCGATCAAAACATCGGCTTCTTGGGAAACTTCTGCCAAAGTGCCGGAACGTTTAGCGATATTCGTAAACGCCGCCACCTCTTTCTTTTCATCATTCAAACCATCACGCCCTTCATAAATCGCCCCTTGTCGGTCACACATCACAAAATCTTTCACCCCAGCATCAATCAAAAGTCTTGCAATAGCGATTCCCGCTGCACCCGCGCCATTCATCACAACTTTCGTATTTTCAATCGTACGCCCTGTCACTTTCAATGCATTTATTAATCCTGCGAGCACAACGATCGCCGTTCCATGTTGATCGTCATGCATCACAGGCATATCAAGCCGTTTCATGAGCTTGCGCTCGATTTCAAAACAACGCGGCGCAGAAACATCTTCCATTTGAATCGCGCCAAATGACGGAGCGATATGCGCAACTGTTTCCACGAACGCATCCACATCTTTTGTATCGATCACAATCGGCACCGCATCAATTCCAGAGAATCGCTTAAAGATCGCGGACTTTCCTTCCAGGACAGGCAACACAGCCAAGTAGCCGATATCACCAAAACCAAGAACAGCTGAACCGTCGGAAACAATCGCAACCGTATTCTTGCGCCAGGTATATCGATCAACAGCTGAGGCATCTTCCGCGATCGCTTGAGCAACCGCACCAACGCCCGGAGAATAGACCAAAGAAAGATCCTCTTTCGTCTCGATCTCACATGTCGGCTGTATTCGAATTTTCCCCTTTAACTTCTCATGCAATTCAAGAGACGCCTGCTTCACATCTTTAGCCATAGACAACCATAATCACCCTCCGCAAGGGAATTGACAAGGAACCCGTTTTGGTCTACGTTCAAGTATTCCGGTAGGAGGCCGGATACCATGAAAAATGAGCACTTTCTAAGACCGGACAGAGTTGAACAACACGGTTTTGAACAGCTCGACTTAGCAGAAAAAACCTGGCCGATTCTCATTCCGCAAGGAATGCATCTCGCGGCCATCGTCACGAGCGAGCCTTTCGGCAACTACTCATTTGATGTTGCTATCGACATCACCGAGCGCGGACGTTATGAACGCCTGCTGAATCAGGCTCGGAGTGGAGTCTGGACTAAGATCCGCCTGTTCCTTCTCTCCGATACCCATCTCGACGCATGTCGAAAAAGACCCCCTACCTGATCCCTGCCAAGTCATACTCGGCAGGGATCCTCTTTTGGACAAATACCCCTATTTTTACTACTATATCCTTATATGAATACCGACCTGCAATTGTTTGTAAAACAAGGCTTAGAAAAAGGCCTCTCTAGAGAAAAAATGGCTAAAGCTCTAAAAGAAGCGGGTTGGCAAGATGATGAAATCGGCACCGCTCTCGATACATACGCGGATATTGATTTTCCAGTTGCCGTTCCCAAACGCAAACCCTATCTCTCGGCCCGCGAAGCTTTCATGTATCTCGTGCTCTTCCTCACGCTTTACATCAGCTCGATCAGCCTCGGCACGATTCTCTTCCAATTCGTTAATCGCTGGTTTCCGGATGCGCTCGAGTATTCCTATATCTACGAGTCGACGACCGCGATCATCCGTTCTGCAACAGCCGCACTCATCATTACCTTCCCAGTATTCTTCTGGATGTCGCGCATGTTGCGTCAGGCGATTGCCAAAGATCCAGAAAAGCGCTCCTCTAAAGTCCGTAAATGGCTTACTTATGTCACGCTTTTTGTCGCAGCCGGCGTAATCATTGGCGACTTAATCACGCTTGTTACCTATTTATTGAGTGGAGAAATCACGACGCGTTTCCTGCTCAAAGTGTTGATCGTTCTACTAATCGCCGGCTCAACCTTTGGATATTATCTTTGGGACTTACGCGGTGAAGAAAAAGAAACACCTCGCACATGGAAAGCCTATCCAACCGGACTCAAGACATTTATCGGAATCGTTGTCGCCTTTGTCACGATCACGGCTATCGGAGGCCTCTGGACCGCCGGCTCTCCGGCAAAAGAACGTGCTCGTCGCTTTGATGATCGACGCATCTCGGAATTGCAATCAATCAGTTATGCAATCGATAATTACTGGAACCTGAAAAAAGCCCTTCCCCGCGATCTTGAAACGCTAAGCGCAGAACGCGACACCAATATCAGCTCGATCCTCGATCCGGAAACCAGTAGCCCATATGAATACATCATCACCGACACCGATAGCTACGAGCTTTGCGCCACCTTTACAATGCCAACCTCACCAGAATCCAACGAGGCATATGCGCCAACCGGCACCGAGTTCTGGCAACATGGCGAGGGTCGCACATGTTTCCCGGTAGATGTTCGCAAACCAACGGATGCACAGACGATAAAAGAAGTAGAGGTCATAAAAGAAGCTCCGCTAAATGTCCGATAACCTATGTATCAGGAATACATCTCACTCACACTCCCAAAACGTGATCTAGAAGAGTTTCATCGAGGCTTATTGCAACGCTTTGTTGCAGAAAGTCTTGTTCGACGTGAACAGGGTCTAGAAGAATCCGCTTATCCGGACTCACTTTCTAAACTAGAAGAAATCCTAGGTGTCTCAGAAGAACGCGCGCACGCGATGTTACATGAGACAGAAGACGATCTGTGGAATTACGCTTGGTATGTTTATACAGATGAATGGGCTTGGCATCGCGCTAAAGATGAAACCATCAAAGAACTCGGAAAAAAATCGACATCGCTTAAAAGCGATGCGCTCGATCGCCTAGTCGAGGAGCGCTACGAAAAAAACTTTGAAACATACATCCGTGAAATAGACATGAAGGAAGAGACGGATGAAGTCGAACCGCGCAAATCAAGAGAGCATCGGAAAAAATAAGTATGATAAACTGACTCGCATGTCAGGGCATGCGAGTAAAAAAGCATGGGTCGTAAGCGTGAACATGGGCTATGGCCATGAACGCGCGGCTTTTGGTTTGGAGGACCTTGCTTACGGCGATATCGTAACGGCCAACAACTACCCCGGAATTCCTGAAAAGGAAAAAAAACGCTGGGACGGAACCAGAAAAATCTATGAAATCGTGTCCCGACTTCAGCCGATTCCAGGCATAGGTCAAGCCGCATTTAACTTCATGGATATGTTTCAACGTATCCCGGACTTTTATCCACAGCGCGATTTGAGCCGACCCTCACTCCAGCTCCGCCAAATCTACCGGATGATCAGAAAGCAAAAACTAGGAAAACATCTGGTGGAAAAACTCGCTAAACATCGTCTTCCATTAATCTCTACATTCTTTATTCCGGCATTTGCCGCAGAAGAGCACGGATATCCGGGAGACATTTACCTCGTCACATGCGACGCGGACGTTTCACGCGCCTGGGCGCCACTTGACCCTAAGAAATCTCGCATCAAATATTTTGCGGCAAATGGTCGTGTCGTTGAGCGCTTAAAGCTTTACGGGGTGCGCGAGGAGAATATTTTCCTCACCGGCTTTCCCCTCCCAAAACCAAGTATCGGAGGACCAGAGGCGACGATCGTAAAAAAAGATCTGGCTGCAAGAATCTGCAACCTCGACCCAAACGGAATTTTTATCAACAAGTACACCGATGTCTTAAAACAAAATCTAGGTGAACCACTTTGTAATTTCAAAAAAACACATCCGCTAACCGTCACCTTTTCCGTTGGCGGAGCCGGTGCTCAACATCAACTCGCGATCGATCTCATGACCAGTTTAAAGCCGTCTATTCTTCAAGGTCGTGTTCGTCTCAATCTAGAAGCTGGTACTCGCAAACACCTTGCGGACGAATTCCGAAATGCCGCGATCAGCCTAGGTATGAAGCGCGCCATCGAGAAAAATCTTCACATCCACTGGCATGACGATCGTCCGACATATTTCCGACAATTTGCCCGTACACTGCGCACCACAGACATTCTCTGGACCAAGCCCAGCGAACTTTCTTTTTATGCGGGGCTTGGTCTCGCGATCATCATGGCTCCACCGATCGGATCACAAGAAGATTTCAACAAGCGTTGGTTAGAAGCCGTAAATGCCGGAACATCCCAACTTGATCCCAAGTATGCCAATGAATGGCTCTTTGACTGGATTGAGTCCGGTGGTCTCGCGCGCTTTGCTTGGAACGGTTACATCGAAGCCCCGACCCACGGCGCATATCGCATCGAGCAAATCATTACGGGTGAAAAAATGGATCTCGCAGAACTTCCGCTTATTGTTTAGGCGCCGTCACACGATACACCAAACCCGCACGATCATCGGAAATGTACAGGTCTTCCGTGCTTGCGCTGTATTCGATATCAACTGGGCGACCAAGGACGCTTGAATCATCCAACCAACCTGAAAGAAAGTCTTCATCTTTTATAACGTTGCCAGCGTCATCAAGAACAAATCGTCGAATCTTATATCCTGTTGGTTCGGTACGATTCCAAGATCCGTGATATGCGACAAGTAGATCGCCCGAATAACTGCTCCATTTTCCGGAAGCACTCGTCAGAGGAAGAAAATACAATCCGAGTGGGGCAGAATGTGCAGGTAAATCAATCTTGCTCGGTGTTTCAAATGGCTCCATGCACGGATTCCGGATATACGTATTTTTATCAAAAACTGTGTCGTGGATATTCTTTCCATAACAAACAGGCCAACCATAATTCTTGTCTTTTTCGATAACATTGATTTCATCAGGAGGTAATTCATCTCCCAAAAAATCACGACCCATTTCTGTCGCCCAAATCTCATCGGTTGTATCGCGCTTTGTCAAAAAGACAGAATTGCGTAACCCTCTCGCATAGAGTTCAAATGTTTGGGTATCGAGATCATATCGCCATATTGCTGCACGTTGTGCATCTTCTTCATGACAAACATCGCAAGAAGAACCATTCGCAACATAAAGAGCGTTTCCTACTAATAAAAGTGATCTGCTCGTATGGCGGCCACCCGTTGATAGTTTTGCTAATACTTTTCTATCGGTAGCCTGCTGTTTGCTTATATCATACGAATATTGAACAAGGGCATCTGTTTCCGCAACATACAGCGTTGCGGTTGACTCACCTGGAAAAATATCCGTCATCGCTAGACCATGCGGTTTATTCAATCCTGATAAAACAATTTTTGTTGTCTCGGCGATACCATCGCGATCTATATCTTCTAAAAGAACAACGTTCCCTTGTGCGGGAATACTCACTAGCAACGTTCCATCGGTAACAGACAAAAGGTCTCTTGGAGAGCCTAACTCTTTTGCAAACACATTCATGGAAAAACCTTGCGGTATTTTCAACGGTAAACCTGTTTCATTTTTACCAGGCTGACCATCTTGAGTATTTGTAGCCAAAGGTCCGATGGGTCCGGCATTTCCAAGGTCGACAGAGGGCGGAACAAGCGTTGGCACCAATCCTCGATATGGCCAGGCAACATAGAGAAAACCACCGAAAGCCAAGAGAACCACCACGGCAAAGAGCCAAAAGAGACGTTGTTTCATACTTCGATTATACCAAAACGATCCCAATTGGGCCCGTTTGTTACTCCGCGGCAAATACTGGATGCATCCACGTACGAGGAATCGCCATGATATCCGACTCACCTGTAGGACTGGGAATAATAAAGCTCATACCAATCGCAGCGACCGTAAACACAACCAAAAAGGCACCAACCGCTCCAAGGAAGTGGTTTTCCTGCTCGAGTACACTGCTTCCGATCTTATAGATCCAGTAAGCAAATACGTGCACAGTGATGGCGATAACAACAGCCCAAATCATATCCGGAACCTACGCCAGTATTTTGTTATTGGCAAGCGTATTATCAAACACAACCACGCCATCTACTTCTAAGCGCTCAAAAGCCGGAAATACATCCACATGATAACGTGTTTTTGATGGAGTCAGGCCTGGTTTTTTATAGACCCCATGCTTCTCACCAAGCGACATATGCAACCCGAGCACACGCTCAAAGGCGGTAATGTCGTTCACAGGCGTCTCACGTGAGATAGCTCGATTGAGACCAACGCCAAGCTCACGCACAAGCACACGCTCTTCCGCACGAATCAACTCAACGATGCTCTTAAATTCTTCTGGCGCGTCTTCCCCCGCCTCCAAAATTCCGTCTTTCACGAGGCACAGAAACGGCTCATGAAAACGAACCATGAAATCATCGCCAGCAAATGCGTAGATACGAAACGTGCCATTCACCTTTGATAAATCACGCGCTTCCGTAAATACTTCGCCAATCGGAAATGTGCCCCCGATGTTTTCCATTCCCGTATAATCCCCGATATTCAATTTACATTCCTCCAATCCACCTTCCCAAACAAGTTCTGTATCTTTGCCGATAATTTTTACGGTCTTTGCCTGATCGAGCAGAGCCTTTAATCCCAAACCTTTTGTCTGTAAATAATCTTTATCAAAAGCCAGAGCATCGATCCAAGTTGCATATTGGTCTTCCGACATGCGATTTAAGTGCACATGCTCAATCGCCTTCAACTTACGCTTAAAAAGCTCGATACGAAGACGAAATTCATTCAGTCGAAAGTTAGCGGACTGAACTAAAATAACAAGATCTCCTGAAGCAAGCGAATCGATCAAGCTTAAAATTGCAGCTGCATTTGTTTCAGCAAAATTAATGAATTGTCCATCCGGTATCGCTTCACGATATGCATCAGTCATGATACTGGCTAATTTAGATTCACGATCATGAATGACAATCACGCGCTCTTCAGGAGTGCGTTTGATGGCTCCAGCCAAAATATCGCGGATATGGCCGGCAGCAATGGAGACAAGATTAGACATAGATCTATGATACAACGAACCCCGCTTTTAGCGGGGAGCATCGATGGTGGACGTTGCTGGGATCGAACCAGCGACCTTTCGAATGTGAATCGAACGCTCTAACCAGCTGAGCTAAACGTCCGCAAACGTAGCGGAATAATACGGAATCGAGTAGAATTTGGCAAGATGTCCACCATGACCATTTCAACCTGGCTCAACAGCTCAGAACGAAGCCTTGCACGCGTGCTTCAGGATAAAGAGCTGGCTCATCAAGATGTCCTCTGGATTGCTTCATATGCATTAAATAAAGACCGCGCTTGGCTCTTTGCCCATGCGAATGAAGTGCCAACATACCGGCAACTCTGGAAACTCAACCGCCTACTCAAGCGACGTTTGCAAGAAGAACCCCTCGCATACATTGTCGGTTCCGCGCCATTCTTTGGTCGCGACTTCTTTGTCGATAAACGCGTCCTCATCCCCCGTCCAGAAACGGAAGACTTGGTAGAAATCGCCCTACGTCGTGCAAGAACACTTGAACACCCAACGATTCTTGATATTGGAACAGGCTCTGGCGCGATAAGCATCACAATGGCACTCGAATGTTCAAAAGCGACAGTACTCGCGAGCGACACGTCTTCATCGGCATTGATCGTGGCAAAAAAGAACGCAGAAAAACTCGATACAGATGTCCGATTTTTCAAAGGAGAGCTTCTCCATAAACTCCTCCTTTCAAACATCGATAAGAAATCTCCACTCATCGTTCTCGCAAATCTCCCCTATCTCCCCCTCTCCGACAAACGCAGCATGCCAAAAAGTGTTGTCGGTTATGAGCCAAGCAGCGCACTGTTTGCAAAAGATGCCGGTTTGTCACTAAACCAAAAATTGATCGAGCAATGCAAACCGCTCAAACCAGATACGATTCTATTAGAAATCGATCCACCTCAAACAAAAACGCTTCGAGACTTTGCTCAAAGCGTTTTCCCCGATGCCACAATCCGTATTCACCAAGATCGCTGTGGCCGCGATCGTATTCTTGAAATCGCTAATCACTAGCTACCAACTCCGGCAAAAATAACATCGTCGGTTGTAACTTCAATCCAGGTTTGTCCACGATTAAAGATGAATTCCGATCCATCCGTCGATTCAAATCGCATTGGCTCACCAATGGAACGACGCCATCGTAAGATAAAACGCTTTCCATCACGATACCCAATCGCTTCTCCGCTACCAGTCGTGCGGACTTTTAATCGTCCATAAGAATCCAAAACCTGCTGTTCGGTTTTAATCACAATCACGTTATCTGACTCGATCGTTGAGCCATCACGTTCTTTTTGCACCGCACCGGCAAGACTACGTACATAGACACCGCGTTCTTTGTCAAAATTCCATCGTACATTAAAACTTCCTCCGTACGGAATACGAATCAAATCCGTATCACCACGATCCGTCGAGCTGGCCATATCCTGAAAATGCCAAGCAAGTGGCATCGTAGAGCTCGCAGCACCTTTCTTGGTTACAATCGCATCCATCAATGATTGCTTTGTATAAACATTGTGCGGCGCAGAACGATTCGTGTCGCGCCAAAATGTCGATCCGTGGGCAAATTCATTTACATCAAGAAAATCCTGCAAAGCCGAGATCTTTTCCAAGGCTTCGGGACTTCCGCCTACATGGAAATACGCCGCATTCCAACCATCAGCCCAATCCACATAATACGGGCGCGCACTGCGTACCGGTCCTGCTTGTTCGATAGTACTCGACGCCGGAAAGAACGCCATGTAACGCGTAATACCGCCTTCCACTGGCGCTTCAATCACAATCGAAGCTTTTGATAAACCGGAAACAGGACGCGCATCCGGATGATTCTCGATCATAACCGCTCGCGGAGCGAGTGATGCAATCTCCGGATCAACCAACACGCCATCAAGACGGCGATCTACCAAAGCCAGCGTGGATGTCGGAACCTGGAAACCCACATCATTATCTTGGTCATGACGACTGCGTGTTACACCTGACAGCACCAAACCCAGTACAAGTAAACACAACCCTACAATCAAAACGGTTCCGATGGCGATCTGCCAGCGAAACCGTTTTGCGTATCCGAGGAGAATCTCGGGATTCATGTGGAATGTTATTTCTTATCCGCGTCGATGGCTGCTTCCGCGGCCGTCTTTGCATCTTCAGCGGCTTTCTTTTCCTCGGCTTCAGTCTTGACGGCAGTGACGTCGCCAACCTGATTCTCTTCAAGCTTCTTAAGCTCATCTTCCGTAAGCGGACGAGAAACCGTTGCGATAGTCATGTCCAAATCGTTGGTAATCTCAACGCCCGGCGGAAGTTTGATATCGGCAACCGTGATCGAATCCTCAAAGGTGGCAAGCTTGGAAAGGTCGACTTCGAGTTCATGCGGAAGGTTGGCTGGGAGACAGCGAACCTCAACTTCATCAAGCGACTTGATCAGTGTACCGGAATCCGCTTTCACCGCATTAGACTCACCAATAAACTTAAGCGGAATATTTGCTTCCATTTCCTGGTCCATACGAACCTGATGGAAATCGATGTGTATCGGCTCCATAGAAAGTGGGTGAACTTGCACCTCTTTAATGACAGCCTTTACAGCGGAGGCTTCACCGATAGAAATATCCACAAGACTGGAATAGCCTGCCTGCTTGAACACCTTCAGAAATTCCGAGCGAGGAACAGAAACAGGCTGGTTTGTTAGACCAGAACCGTACATAATCGCTGGAACGCGCATAACGGCGAGTTCATCCTTAGAGCGCTTGCCCATGCTGGTACGGGCCTTGGCGGATAATGCGTAGATCATAATCAAAAAAGTGCCTGAATCTTACGGAAAAGACCGCATCTCGTCAAGAGCCCAGCTTTAACAGCTCCTGACAGAGATTTTGGCTCTGTTGACTAATATATTGATATGCCCGAATACACTCGTCAGCACCCACGGGAGCTTGACTAGCCAGTCGGACAGCATCAGCAGCATCCAAATCCGTAAGTAAGCCCATCGTGCTTATCCAACCTTCATGATCCCGAATCAGAGCAATCATCGACCGCTTGCACTGTGGGCAGGCGCAATGGAATAAACGTCGATCCCCATCTTCCCGAACAAGTGTAACCGTTGAATCGGTATACGTTGCCTGGCAATGTGGACACTCAACGATCAAACGTGATTGACGGAGACTCATACATCCTTTATAGCCTGAAACGCGTCCATCGACAAACGAGCTGTGGACAGCCATGGCAATAACGAAAGAAGAAAAGGATGCAGAAACTGAACCATCAAAACCGCCAACAAACCCCAAACAGCTGCATGCCAAAGATCCGTATAGCCTGAAAACGATTTACTCTTATGATATTTCCAAAGCGGTTTACCAAATGCTTCCGTAGAAAACACGCCGGAAAAACCTTCGAGAACCGCAAGCAAAGCCCCATAAGCCAACCACTGAAACAAGATCGGCCACAATCCGACAACTGGTTCAATCAAAAGAATGAGAAGAGCCCCAAACCCGTAAATCGGCGCAAATGGCAGAGGCTTCAGCGCATACAAAGTCCGATACCCACTATCAATCCCCAACTCATTTCCCTGCCCTACACGTCCAAGTTCTTTACGTTCTTTGCATTTGTCTGGATGAACTTTTTACGCGGAGCAACTTCAGAACCCATTAAGACGTCAAACACCTCATTGGCTTTTTCCGCATCATCAACCGTAACAAGTTTCATCAAACGCGCATCTGGATCCATCGTCGTATCCCAAAGCTGATCCGGGTTCATTTCACCCAAACCCTTGTAACGCTGGATGGCGACACCGCTGGACGTCTTCACAAGCTCCTCTTCTCCATCTACCTCCTCCTCTTCAACAACCTCCTCTTCAACCTTTCCTTTTTTGGCCTTTTCTTTTTCTTCCTTGAGTTTTTCAAATTCAGTAATCAGCTTATCGCGCTCAAGCTCGCTATACGCATATTTAATATTTTTTCCCTTAGCGACACGGAATAGCGGTGGCTGAGCAATATAGATATGACCCTTTGTGATGAGTTGCGGGAAGTATCGATAAAACAATGTCAACAAAAGTGTTCGGATATGTGCGCCATCAACGTCAGCATCCGTCATGATCACGACCTTGTGATATCGAAGCTTCTCAATCTCAAACATCTCTCCGATATTGGTACCAAGAGCGATCACAAGATTTTTAATCTGCTCACTCGAGAGCATACGGTCGAGTCGCGCTCGCTCCACATTCAAAATCTTTCCACGCAATGGAAGAATTGCCTGAATATCGCGATTGCGTCCCATCTTGGCAGATCCACCGGCAGAGTCTCCCTCAACGATGAAGAGCTCGCACAAATGCGGATCGCGATTAGAACAGTCAGCGAGCTTGCCCGGCAATGTCATTCCTTCAAGTGCTCCTTTACGTAGCACCGTGTCACGAGCAGCACGTGCAGCCGCACGAGCACGTTGTGCCAAAACACACTTACCGAGAATCGCCTCCGCATCCTTTGGATGCTCCTCTAAAAACGTTGCAAATGCGTCACCCATCACGGATTCCGTTGCGCCGCGTACTTCCGGTGTACCGAGCTTTCCTTTTGTCTGCCCTTCAAATTGTGGTTCCGGGTAACGGACAGAAATAACCGCCGTCATACCTTCACGCACATCTTCACCGGACAAATTATCATCCTTCTCCTTCAGGTAACCCTTGTTACGTGCATATCCATTCAAGACACGCGTAACAGCTGCACGAAAACCCTGTACATGCGTTCCGCCTTCCGGGTTAATAATATTGTTCGTAAAAGCGTACAGAGTTTCCACGTAATCATCCGTATACTGTAAGCCGATGGAAATCTCAGCTTTATCAATCTGCTTCTCGACAAAGAAAATATTCTCGTGCTTTGGTTGTTTCTTGTGGTTCAAGTGACGCACATACGAAGCGACGCCACCTTCAAAATAAAAGGCATACGCATCATGTTGGTCTTTTTCACGCTCATCGATCGCAACCAATTTAATCCCTTTGGTCAAATAACATTGCTGTCGATAATGATCGACCACTCGTTGATAATCAAAACGAGTTCCTTCTTTAAAAATCTCCAAATCAGGTTTAAACGTAATCGTCGTACCATGATTTTTGCTCGTCCCAATTTTTTTCACCTCGCCCTTAGGCTTTCCGCGAGAGTACTCTTGCTTATACATGCCGCCATCACGTTCAACGATCACTTCCAAATGTTCTGAAAGAGCATTAACGACAGATGCACCGACACCGTGTAAACCACCAGAAATTTTATAGCCAGAATCATCGCCTCCAAATTTACCACCGGCATGGAGTACGGTCATGACCGTTTCCAAGGCAGAGACTTTTGTTTTTGGATGCTTATCAACCGGGATGCCACGACCATTATCGAACACGGATACGCGATCATTCGGTAAAAGCGTGACGATGATTTCATCTGCATGTCCGGCCATTGCCTCATCGAATGAGTTATCGGCAATTTCACGAAGAAGATGAAATAAACCATCAGGTCCAGTAGAACCGATATACATTCCAGGTCGCTTACGCACTGGATCCAAACCCTCAAGAACGGAAATCTGCTCCGCGCCGTAGGCATTAGAAATCTTCTTTTTGTCGTCGGATTTAGCCATAAAAGTCCACAAGAGAATACCATGAAAACATGGCTACATCCAGCCATTTCGTCAAGCCTTAAGAAGGGTGCTAAAATACCCCCATGCCCAATGAACACATCATCGGCTCCGGAATGACTGAGCAGGAGCTGCAACTCGCATCCTGGTGGGTTCGTAACCGCGCACGCGTCTCGTCTATCATCCGCTGGACCTTGATTGTCCTGAATATATTTTTCTGGTTATTCGTTATTTGGACCTTGCTCGATGCGTACATCATTTCTTATCCTCGTGAAGCACGCATCCCTCGTTTGATCGCAGAAAATCAGCTCGCCGTCTCCGGACTTCAAGCGACGGTGCCCCAACCAATCGTCCCAAGTGATGTCAGTGTGTTTGACACCACGGGCGATAGAAACGATTTTCTCGTACAACTTTCCAATGCAAACCCGACCTGGTGGGCTGAGTTTGATTATCGCTTCCGCATCGGAGATGAAATGACAGAAACTCGCCAAGCATTCATCCTCCCCAAAAGCCAACGTTACCTAACCGAACTCGGCGCAACGCTTAATACCGCTTCTAAAAATGCACAGCTCGTTGTCGACAATATCCGTTGGCACCGCGTCGATCCTTCCGCGGTTGATCGTGACTACACGTCTTATGCCGCAAATCGTCTTCAATTCTCTTTTGATGACCTTGCCTATAAGCGCGATCTAACCGTGGGAACGCAAGTTGTCGGTCAAACCACATTCACGCTCAATAATCCAAGTCCCTATGGTTTCTGGAATGTGGATCTCACCGTTATCTTGTATCGAGGTACAACCCCGGCTGGCGTTACAACCATTGGAAAAGCTCAAGTAAAACCCGGAACAACTGAACCCGTCGCTATCAACTGGTTTGATAACCTAAGCGGCATAACCAGAACCGAGGTCAGTGCCAACGTGAATATCTTAGATAAAAAAACGTATCTTCCGGCAGGGCAATTCTAGGCAGTTTTTACAGTTTACGGCATACAGTTTACAGTTCGAGCATGGCCCGTTTATGGGAGTACTTAGAACGTCTTGACTGGACGCTGCTCGCGGCCGCTTTTACATTAGCCGCTGTAGGTTTGGTTGCTATTTACGGCATCGGCGTTTCCCAAGAGCCTTCCGATCTTTTTCTTTTTCATAAACAATTTGTCACCTTTGCGATTGGAGTCGTGATTATTGCTGTTCTGATTTTTCTCGACTACCGCCATCTACGTTCTTACGGACTCATGCTCTACTTAGTTGGAGCTGCGTTACTCTTGGGAGTTCTGCTCTTTGGTGTACGTATCAATGCAACGCAAGGCTGGTTCCGTTTGGGTACTCTTTCTTTCCAGCCAGTGGAAATAGTTAAAGTAACCCTGGCTATATATCTAGCGGCATTTTTTGTACGGCGTGGACGCGGCCGATTATCCTGGTCCACCTTTGGCATCAGCTTCGTAGCGACTTGCGGCTATGCCGCTCTCGTTCTCATGCAGCCAGACTTTGGATCTGCAATGGTTCTCTTTCTTATCTGGGGCGTCATGTCACTGTTTGCCGGCTTGCCACGACATGCCTGGCTCATTCTTCCAATCATTCTACTGACAACCGGAGGAATTGTTTGGAATTTCACTCTAAAAGATTATCAACGCGACCGTGTCGAATCATTCCTCGATCCAGAACGCGATCCTCGCGGAGCAGGCTATAACGCAATCCAGGCACGTATTGCCATCGGTTCTGGCGGATTACTCGGTAAAGGTATCGGAGAAGGCTCACAAGCCCGCCTCCGCTTCCTCCCAGCCGCCGCTACCGACTTCATCTTTGCAGTCGTTGGAGAAGAACTAGGATTCGCTGGAATCGCCTTTGTCTTTTTTCTCTTTGGAATAATCTTGGTGCGATGCATACGCCTCGGCTATGAATCGGAAGACGACTTTGCCGCGCTCATGCTTACTGGAGTCAGCGCTATATTTCTAATACACGTCATGGTGAACGCTGGTATGAATCTAGGCCTAATGCCAATTACGGGTATTCCTATGCCGTTCCTATCAGCCGCCGCCTCATACATGCTTGTTGTCTTCCTTTGCGTCGGATTAGCAGAATCCGTTGCCGTCCGCCGTCGAGGCCTTGTAGACCAAGCTGCAGGAAAAATGCTGTTCGAATAACCCTTGCCATGGTCAAGTGCTCTTGTTATTATCCCCGCCGCACGGAACGGACCCAAAAGCCACCCGCGGGTATCGTATAGTGGCTATTATGAGTGCTTCCCAAGCACTAAAGACGGGTTCGATTCCCGTTACCCGCTCCACGCCGAAGTAGCTCAGCTGGTAGAGCAATGCTTTCGTAAAGCAGAGGTCGCGGGTTCAACTCCCGCCTTCGGCTCCATACAAAAACTCCGTTTTAAAAACGGAGTTTTTGATATCCAATAAAAAATGCTTTTTAAAAATTCAGATATCGCTTTGCGCTATCAATACGCGTTTGAAGCGACTGATCAAACGTATCACCTCCACGTGTTCTCAAGATCTCCTCAATATACGCAGGACGCAACAGATAACGCTTATAAGAAGCTTCATCCCAACCAAACTGCGCTTTCAAGAAAACCTGAATTTCATCAGGCGTTGTCGATGTCCCAGCACGGGATACCAGATCCTCATAAGCTCGATCGACATCAAGCGATGTCACTTCAAGACCGGACTCTATTGCCAAACCTTCTACCGCCTCGATACGAATCGCACGTTCATAGGCTTCCTTGCGCTCGGCATCCGTAATATCTCGAACCACACCAGCGTCTTTAGCGATCGGTCCAGAAAGAAAAGCACGTTGCGCATCCACGTGCGCCAAATACTCCTCATAAGAAACCGTTCTGTCGCCAACCTTTGCAGCAGGAAGATGCAGTATAGCCGCCATCGACCGGACAAATGGCTTCTCCGATCTACTGATGTAAACCGAGCTAAAACCATAACCGATGCAGACAGCAACTAAAAGGACAAGCAGGCTACCGACCAACAATTTCATTCTGGAGTTCATGGGCGTGGGAAAAAATAATCAAGCCAACGTCTCGCATTGCTACGCATATCCGGTGCCTGTTGATTCACATGCTCGGTTTGCAAATCATCTTGCCAACTCGCTTGCATCCCATCAGCACCCTGGAGAATAATGACGCGCTCACCCGGTTTACGTAAACCGAGTCGCATACGCGCCTCCTTGTCCAAGGCTTCGTTAGAATCAAGCCTTGTTAAGAGCTCGACCAAAGAAAGCTTATGACCTTCATATTGCTCGATCTGAGCCTGCATCTGACGAATCTCCTGGTCCACCTGCCACTCGCGATAGGTCTCTCGCACCGTCGATATCCCTACGACAAGGAACAGCGTTCCTGAAGCCGCTACGAGTAGCGGCCAACGGGCCTTCCCTAGAGCGGAATTCGCGGAACGCGGCATAACCGGATTCTACCTTACATTGGCTTAAGCTGAAAACCTCCAACAATTGGGGCAGAGCTTGGGCGAGCCTTTTCTATTTGTGAAACAAGCAGCTCCGGACGAGCGACACCTGCAAAAGCAATTGATCCGTTTCCATGCGCACGGATACGTAAAACGCCCGTTCCAAACATCGCATCACCAGGGCCGCGTCTTTCGACGCTAACTTGTTCAATAGAAGCGATTGGTAGCTCTTTTACATGTCGTCTCCAAACACCTAATTGCTCGACATGTACGAGGCGTTTATTCGTCAACAAAAGCACATGCGCATCCCAAACAAGAAAAACACGAAGCGCGTAGGCCGCACCGACGGCAAGCAATAAACAGAAAAGCGCCATTCCAAAACCTCCTACACGGACAAGCGGAAACAAAAAGAAAAACGGCAAGGCGATAAGGAGTGCTGACAAAACAAGCCGCAATGCCATCGTCCGTAAATGTCGACGTACCAAAAAAAGCGTCTGTTCATCCGGCTGCAACTGAATAACGTCGCGTATACGGAACATAGCAGTAGAATACTACATCGTAGCTAGGATAGCTTCACGTGCCGTCTCTGCTTCATTCCACGGAGCTTTGCGTCCATCTGCCAAACAAATCCAAGGTTCACAACCTTTTCCAGTCAAAACGACCAAATCACTCGGCCGAGCAAGCGACATCGCCCGGAATAATGCCTCGCGCCGATCATCAATCAAAAATAAATTTTCTCCTTCGATCTTTCCTACGCTCCGCGCACCGGACGCAACCTGCTCGATAATGTCACGCGGATTATCATCATACGGATCTTCATTCGTGACAATAACAATATCCGCATTCTTTGCGGCGAGCTCTCCAAGCACAGGCCGGCGTGCAATATCCCTGCCGCCTCCACAAGAACCAAGGACATGAATCGTTCTCTCTCGCGGAATAGATTCAAGAGCGCGATACAGCTGTCTAAAAGATTCCGGCTCCGGCGCATAATCAACAATCACTTGATACGGTTGCCCTACCTCAACGCGTTCAAATCGACCTGGAACGATTGTAATCGCACTGATACGTTTTGATGCAAGCTCAAGATCGACACCCAAAACCTGACAAGCAGAAAGCGCCGCTAAAGCATTTAAAATATTATATTCACCCGGTTGATTGAGTCGCATCGAAATACGCAATCCGGAATCTTTTGCATCTCGCACTACAAAACGCACACCCGTCGGATCCGAGGCAATGTCCTCCGCATACAAACCGCGCTGATTCTCGATGCCATACCAAGTCCGCTCGTCTATCGATTGAACAGCAGCGTAATACTCGCTCTGTGAGCTATCCGCATTAAACACACCAAATGTATGCATACGCTCCCCAAAAACAGTCTTTTCTTTACGATGCGCAACATGCTCAAACAAAAGACGCTTTGCTTTTTTATAATTCTCAAACCCTCCATGCGCTTCAATATGCTCCGGAGTCAAATTCGTAAACACGGCCATGTCATACGCAATGGAGTGATGCCTCCCCTGCTTCAAACCCTGTGACGATGTTTCGATCACCGCATAGCGACAACCAGCCTTCACCATGTCACGCAACATTTTCTGCAAAAAGAATCTCCCCGGCATGGTCATCTTTGTGTCATTGATCCACTCCTTATCACCGATTTTCATGAGCGCCGTCGTTGTACAACCCGCCGGAAATCCCGAAGCCTCCAGTGCATGCGCTAAATAAAAACTCGTCGTCGTTTTTCCGTTGGTCCCTGTAACACCGATCACAATCAGCTCCTTTGACGGATGCCGATACACAATCGCGGAAACCCAAGCGAGTATCCGATGATAGACGGCGATAATCGGCACAGGTACGAGCGCTTTAAGTCGATGCAACATAGTTATGGAGCGTAGGTAATCAAAGAAACGATCGCAAGTAAAATCGCAACACAAAACGTCCCGATGGCAAAGGGAACAGCTGTTTCCAAACCAAACACTTTTGCAATTAACAACAGAGCTACTCCCACAACCTGTAGAAACATCTTCATCTTGCCATAGTTATTTGCCGACGTATGTCTCCCTTGCCGTTTAGCGATATATGCTCCCACGACCAACATAAGCTCAATAAGAACGATCGTAATCGCAAAAATAATATTGATCTCACGTGCGACAAACAGAATGACCACTGAACCGATCAACAACTTGTCTGCCACCGGATCTGCCATGGTTCCCCAAAGCGTGATCTGCTTCCGTAAACGAGCCAGCGAACCATCCCAAGCATCCGTAAGCGCCGCAAATAAAAAAATACCGAGCGACCAATCCCAAGCTTGATACCACAACGCAACCAGAACAAATGGAACCAATAAAAAACGCAGAATCGTCAAATGATTCGGCCTTATGAAGCGTGGGGTTATCGGGACGAGAGTCAAGGCGAATATCCGATCATGCGGATAAAGCCGGATATTCTCGTTGGTCATCAACATATCCGCCTCCAGCATACGGAAAAAGGCCAAAAATAGCCAATGTCGGCCATATTTGTTACGCTCGACAAATCTATGGTCGGAATCCTGGCCTTAAAGGCTGCCGTCGTTTTTAGCTTCGTTTATTTTGGTTGGATCTATGGCGAGCGACTTGGCGCCAACCGATCCGCCCCAGGCCGTTGGCTTATCGGTGTTCTTACGTTGTTAGCTTGGCAATCGCTTTGGCAAACATTTTTCTATTACGCCGGTCTTTCACTGGGCGGAATAACAGACGCGGCTTCCCTCGCCTTAGCCGTTGTTTGTCTTGGTCCACTTATCATCAGAACACATGTAAAAGAGTCCGATGGTTTACGTGCAGGGACTCCTGCATGGATCTGGATACTTATCTCGATCATTCCCGCGATTCTCGCATCAGCGTATATCCTCCGCGGCGCTTGGCTCGCTACAACCATCGACCCAATACGCACACCTTGGCCACTTCTTCCGATTCCAACGCTCGCAGCGTTCTCCATCATCGCTCTTTGTGGATTACTAGCCGCCTGGAAAACACGCACAAGCTGGGCAACAGCAATCATCATATCGCTTGGACTTATTGCATTAACCTCGATCGTACCCCTCGTTTATGCTAATGGATTTGGCTTTGACGGATATCTGCATCGCGCAAGCATGGAAGTGCTCCAAACAACCGGAACACTCAATCCAAAACCACCGTACTACATTGGTCTCTATGTTTTTGAAACATGGGCTTCTCGCCTACTTTCAGTTTCCATCGCGGACATAGACCGTTGGTTCATGGTATTTGCCTTGCTACTATTACCTATTTCACTGCTATGGACGGTCAACGACCGTAAACAAGGTTCTTGGATGCTCGCGACGAGCTTACTCGTTATTCCACTCGCGCCTTTTGTTGTTACTACGCCCCAATCAGTTGCCTATCTTATTGGATTTGCAGCGATTGCCTCCGCGATCGGAAAACTCCATCCACTCACAACAATAACCTTTGCGCTTTGGGCATTGGCGATTCATCCGCTCGCCGGACTTCCATTCCTACTGGTAGCGCTCGCCTTACTCGCACGCAACCGCACTTGGCTTGCCGGTCTACTCGTCTTAGCCGCCGGCATTTCTGTTCCAGCCGCGTTTTTCCTACTTGGTAAATTCTCAAGCAACCAAGTCGCATGGGATTTTTCACGTCTCTTCAATAGAGAAACGATCAATGCAATCTTTACTCGCTTACAACCTCCAACGAACCGCGTTGCACTCTGGGCAGATGCCACATCCATTCTTGAGCTTCTCCAAATCCCGATCATCGTCATCGCCTCACTCTTTGCGATTTGGAAAGATCCGGAACGACGAAAAACATGGATCATTCTTTCTACTTCTGGCATTTTCTTGATAATCGCCGGACTCGTATTACAAGCCACCGGAGACTTTCCTTTCTTGATCGATTATGAACGCGGAAATTACGCCGATCGTCTTTTTGTCATCGCAAAACTCTTCTGGATTTTCCCCGGACTCGCAGGGCTTGGCTTACTCCTAAGCCGAATAAAAAAACAGGCATTGGCACCCGCACTTTTCCTCTTAGCCTGCATTCCTGCAGGTGTCGCCGCGAATATCTATACATCCCTCCCACGCCATGATGCGGCAAACGTTAGTCGCGGCTGGAGCGTTGGTAGCGCGGATGTCGAGGCCGTTCACTGGATCGATCGCGATGCCAGCGGTAGCCCATACACCGTACTCGCCAATCAAAGCGTCTCTGCAGCGGCCGTTCAAGAACTCGGCTTCAAACGATACGCTGATGACATCTTCTTTTATCCAATCCCAACCGGCGGACCTCTGTATCAAGAATTCTTGCATGCGATGGACGTCGATACGACGCTGGAGCCAATACGCCAAGCCGCAAAAATCGGACGCACAAAACTTGTGTATATCGTCTTAAACGACTATTGGTGGAATGCGTTTCGCGTAGCAGAACAACTCTCATCTCTCTCCGATGCACAAGTCCAATTCCGCGACGGACGTGTGCGTGTCTACAGATTTGAAATCAACTGATTCAAGTTAGCCGCGTATGCAACCGGATCATGTCTCCGAGCCAACTCATACATACGTGACGCTTGTGTGGCATAGGACGCGGCTTCTCGTAGATAATTGAGGCTATCCGTCCACGCTTCCATATCCCCACTCGGGCAAAGCAAACCCGCACCATCCAGTGTTTCAGCGATACCGCCAATATTTGCAGCGATCACTGGTAAACCAACGGAAGCCGCCTCTAAAATCACCGTTGGTTGATTTTCTGCGATCGTAGAAGGCACAAGCAGAGCATCCACGCTCCGCATGAGATCCAAAACGCCTTGACGATCGAGTGTGCCATAAAACGTCACCCGTGGATTACCTGGAATCCCTGGTCCAACAACATGCAATTGAGTTTCAAAGGGCAATGCTTGTAAAAGCGATATCGCAAAATCATAACCCTTCTCTACGGTCGCACCGACAATCATTAACTGCATCGGTTCTTGCGGCATACGAGGAACAAAATCCGCTGACGGCGCCGGATTAGGAAGAATCTCAACAGCGGTATCCACAAAAAACCCCCGACGCTTATGCTCTTCAATCAACCAACGTGTTGGAGAAAGCACGACATCCGGCGATCCAAAACTCCATCGTCGAAGCATCGACCAAAATCGTTGCCACGGGGTAACCGAATCACCAACCAGCCGACCGGATGGTTCAAATAATTGAACGTCATGCAAAAAATGCACCCAAAAATATCCACGCGCATGAATCGCGGCCGCCGTTCCAAATCCACATCCTGTCATATTGTGTGTGAACACGAAATCAGGATTCCAACCAATAACTTCCTGCTGAATACTCGCACGCGACACAAGATCTGCAAGATGATGAAAAAGTCGTATCGGCGCTGATCGCTCCAACCAAAGAATCGTTGGAGACCAGACACGAACCTCATGTCCCGCGGCCTGCAGCATCTCGACCTGTGATCCACAGATACTCGCAGCGCCGCCGGTTTTTGGCGGAAACGAATTAGTTATAACCGCGATGCGCATATATTGCGATACAAACCACGCAAACGCTCTACATGCCGTTCCCAAGAATACTGTTCCGCGTGAACACGTGCTTGAGTCGATAATCGCTCACGCAACGGATCATCATTCAACAAATCTCGCAACGATGTAGCAAGAAGTTCCACATCACCCGGCGGAGTCAGAACACCTGTCTCATCTCTTTTTACAACGGTACGTACACCTGGTAGATCGGAGGCAACAACAGGAACTCCACAAGCCTGCGCTTCAAGCGCAACTAGTCCAAAAGCTTCAGCTGCGCTCGTAGAGGGCAGTGCCAAGACATCTGCCGTACGATACGCGTCAACCAAAGACTCATCGTCAAGCTTTCCCAAGAAATGCACGCGGTTGGCAATACCCAACGATCGCGCACGCTCTTCATAACCTGAACGCATATCCCCCTCACCGACAACTAATAAATGTGTTGCGATATCAAGTTTGGAAAACGCACTCAATAACTCTTCAATACCCTTGAAAGCATGCGCGCGATCCAAACCACCGACAAACAACACGACCTTGCTTCTATCCGGAATCAAAAAGCGCTCGCGTCGACTTGGTCCTGGAGAAAAAATATCCGTGTCGACACCAAACGGTAATTCATCAATCCGCTCGGGATGCGCCCGAAAAAATCCCTTGAGCGAGGAGTGCTTTGCATAATCAAAGCTAGAAACGATGATCCGTTTTGCGGAAGGCAGAATCCAAGGCTGTACCAACAACCGATGCAGAGTAAAGATAAATCCTTTCCATCCTGTTGCAATCGCATCCATATGAAAAGTCACGACGATTGGAGGTAGGTGACGATACGATAAAAGCAAAGGCTCAGCCGTTCCAAAATACGGATAATGCAAATGAATCACATCTGCTTTTCCAAGCGCATCTCTAAGTCCAGCCAAAGATGATGCATTTCCAAAACGCCACATCGTTTTTAAACGATGAACAAAGGAACGATCACCTTGTGTAAGATTTGTCTCCGGTGCGATCAAGATCGCATCCTCACCAAGCGCACGAAGACCGGCGACTTCACGCAATGCAGATTGTCCAATACCACCGATTTCCGGCGGCGCAACACAAGAAACGTGGATTATTTTCATACGTTGTCATTCCCGTGAAGACGGGAATCCAGACTTGCTAAACTTTCTGCTCTAACGATTTTGGTAAGTTGTCGTTCAAGTCGTACATGCGAGACATGTAACTGGAAGACCAAAACAAAAAGCAAAATAGTCGCAAGATACACGACCAAGTCAGATCCGCGACCAACTCCCACAATATTAGCAATAAAACTCGCCGTGTCCGGATACCAAGTCACGACAAGCGCACCGATAACACCGATCGTCCAAAGCCAGGCCACAGCCCCGCTTACAGCCTGTTGTTGATGACGTCTCCAAACCAACCAAAGACTAGCAAGGAATGCAGCGCTAAGAACAAGTTGGAATAACATAATAATTTATTGAAACATCCCAAGCAGCAAATGCCAAACAATCTTGAACGCATCGCTCGTCTGATTCCCCTTTGCTAAAGTCGCAGCGGTATACGAAACGCGCGCTGGTACCTCCACCCATCGCAAATCTGATCGTGTAACCAATCGTAGAATCTCTGAACAATGCGCCATACGATCTTGATGAAAATCGATTTGTCGCGCAGCCTGAGCCGTCATCGCACGCAAACCACTTTGTGGATCCGTCATATGACGAGGAATACCAAGCACAAGCTGACTAAACACGCGACCTCCTTGTAAAAGAATACGACGCAACATCGGCATACCCTCAGAAGGAACACCGAGAAATCGTGAACCAAAAACCACGTCCGCTTTCCCCTGCTGTATCGGCTCAAGCAAAACCGGAATCGAATTTGGATCATGCTGACCATCGGCATCAACATGCACAATAATATCTGCCCCTAATTTCAACGCTGCCAAGGTACCAGTTTTTAACGCAGCACCCTGCCCGCGATTCAATGAGTGCGTGAGGACAACCGCATCTGTCGTCTTTGCGGCTTCTACCGTCCCATCTCCGGAACCATCATCCACCACGACCACCTGATCCACCAAAGACTGAATACCCAAAATTGCCGCAACGATGCGACTTTCTTCCCGATAAGCGGGCATAACAGCTATCACCTTCACCCGCCCACCTTAGCGCGAAGCCTAGCCAATTTCAACCCTCTAAAATGTCCTAAAACTAAGTAGACTCTTATTTGCGATCGTGTAATCAATGGTGCGCTTCAATCCGTCATCCAGCGTTACCAGTGGAATCCAGCCTAATTTCTCTTTGGATTTTGAAAGGTCCGGCAAACCGAGTTGCGTAATAAACATAAGCGGTGCACGAAACGCGATCGATGAAGTCGATCCCGTCATTTCCATAATTCGGTTGGCGACATCCATCAACGGGACATCGACATCACTACCAAGATTCACAGGACCCGGATTCTCGGCGACACCCATCAATTTGATCATTCCATCGACAATGTCCGTAACATACACAAGCGATGTACGAAATGACTCGTCACCAAAAATCTCAAATTCTTTACCATCGAGGGCGTTCGTAATGAAATCAGGAATCATCTGACCATCAAAAAGCGGCATGCGCGGACCATAGGTTCTAAAAATACGCGCGATTCTGACATCGATTTTATGAACGAGTTGATAGGTAAAACAGCTCGTCTCAGCAAAACGCTTTCCCTCGTCATAACAGGATCGAGGCGTAAGCAAATCAACCGCACCATACTCCTCTTCTCTAAAATTATGACCATCCGGTGGACGCGGTCCATACACAACCGATGTTGAGGCCTGCAAAAAACGGGACTGATAGCGCACAGCTAAATCAAGCGCATTCTTGATGCCGATCGAGTTAGCATACAAAGTCTGCATCATGTACTGATCAAACTTCTTTGCACTGGTCGGACAGGCAAGATGATAAATCTCTTGAATGCCTTGGAATTTTACCTTGAAACGCGCAAGCTCCGGAAAGGCTTCCGGATCAAACGGAACGCTCATATCATGACGAATAAACTCAAAATCCGGATTCTTGAGGAGATGGTCAATATTGGATTCCTGACTTGTCATGAAATTATCCAAACAAATCACACGCGAGGTCTTCAACAATTCCTCGCAAAGATGAGACCCAATAAAACCAGCTCCACCAGTTACCAAGACATTCTTTTTATCAAAAACAGGTTTGTCAGTCATAATATTTTACATGAAAGCAGCAGACTCACTTCTTTTAGAACGCGAATAATCGATCATCTGTCTTAAGCCGTCTTCCAAGCGCACAAGCGGTAACCAACCAAGCACCTGTCTTGCCTTGGAAATATCCGGGAGACCAGCCTCCATCCATCCCGCCGCTGTAGGCTCAAAACGGATGCGCGAGTTAGAGTCACAGAGCTTTGTAATCATCGAGGCGATCGAGGAGAGATACTGCTCTTGATCTGACCCAAGATTGACAAGCGTCACATCCACCGACGTATTCATATGCTTCACCATTCCGTCGATGATATCGGAAACATAACACAAGCTAATACGCGCATCTTCTGGTGCGGCGAGCTCAATATCACGTCCATCTAATGCGTTGTTGATAATATCCGGTAGCAAGTTCCCATCATAAATCTTCATGCGCGGACCATAGGTACGGAAAATTCTCGAAATCTTTACATCCAAACCATACACATCGGCGTAGGTCTGCAGTATCGATTCACTGAAACGCTTTCCTTCATCATACGCACCGCGAGATGTGAGGTGATCAAGCACGCAAGGATCCGTTTCAGATACAAAAGGTCGATCTGCACGACGAGGTCCATACAGAACAGAAGACGAGGCATACAGAACCTTGGACTGATTTGCGACCGCAACATCCAAAACATTTTTGATACCAATAGAATTGGTAAGCACGGTTGCGATTTTAAAATCCTCAAAATGTCTTTTAGAGATCGGCGTGGCTAAATGATAAATCTCTTGCATGCCTTGAAACTTGATTTTGAAGCGCTCCAATTCCGGATAGGTAGCAAGATCGAACGGCTGCGTGATATCGTGATTAATGAATTCAAAATTTGGATTCTGAAGCAGATGCTCAATATTCGCGACCGTACTCGTGGAAAAATTATCGACACAAATCACGTGATGCTCACGAACAAGCGCATCACACAGATGAGAACCGATAAAACCGGCACCACCCGTAATCAGGATATTTTTCTTATCAATAACAGAGTGTTTGCTTGACATGCGCCGATTATAGCACAAGGGCTAGGCGTGAGACGGCTTCCGGAAGGTAAACGATCTATGAGCAAAATAGGTATAGATGGCGCAGATACCTGCAATCGGCACAAGAACATATCCATCAAAAAATCCCAATCGCGCCACAGATACCCAAAACAAAAAGGCCTGTAAAACCGCAGAGCTAACGACAACAAAAAAATATCTGCCAAATTGCGTATGACTGGCGGAATCCGTCGCTCGATACGTCCATCCGCGATGCGCGGCAAAATTAAACACTCCTGAAACACAGATCGATAAAACATTCATCAGCGTCTTGCTAGCCCCAGGAAACAGCCAACGCGTAAATAAAAAATACGCACCAGAAAAAATCAAAAACGAAACTCCCCCAACAATAACAAATTTCACAACGCCCTTTCCCTCACGAAAAGCAAAATGTTTGACGCGAGCTATCATAAACGCTTCAAGAACTGAAAAATCTCCGTTGCCCATTGCGGAGCCTTCGGCAAGGCAATCGCCGTGTGATGAACCGGTTCAACAGATGGAGCAGGGGTCACGAGTCCGGAAAGTGCACGTCCCGCATTTAGCCTTCCTCGCCCTAAGGCACCAACCTCACCAGGTGCAACACCCGCCTCAATTGGATCTGCCGTATCCAAGATACGATCTCGCACTTGCCTTGCCGTCCATTCCGGTTTCACGGATCGGATCAAGGCCGCCGTACCAGCCACAAGCGGTGAAGCTGCACTCGTCCCCGTAACCGTATCAATATAACTACGTGTCGACGTAGAGGTAGATTCCGGAGTATTCATCGTGGGGTGCGCCGCGATAAGTTCATGTCCAGGCGCAGCCAAATCCGTACATGCAGCGCCAAAGTCAGCATACGGCGCACGTTGATCAAGCACATCGGTACCTGTTACAGCGATAAGCGTACTCGAGGGAGTGACTCCGCAAGCCGGATAAACGGGAAGCAGCGCCAAATCCTTTCCTTCTTGCTCAGAATCATTCCCAGCAGCAACCACGACGAGCACATTAGCTGTTTCCGCATCAAGAAGCGCTTCATCAAGCGCTGGATCATTATCATAACCGGTTAAACTTAAATTAATGATCGATGCACCGTGATCAATCGCAAACCTGATCGCCTGAACAATGCTCGGAATACTTCCAAAGCCATCGCCATCTAGAACGACCAGCGGCATAATGCGACTGTTCCATGTTACGCCGGCAATACCCTCTCCATTATTTCCTTTTGCGCCAAGGAGAGACGCGACAATCGTCCCATGACTCCAAGCATCATCCGGCTGCTGGAAAGCGACCATGGGACCAACCCATGAAGAATCATTTACAAAATTCCAACCAAACACATCATCGACGTATCCGTCGCCATCATTATCGATTCCATCATCAGCGATCTCCCCTTCATTCACCCAAATGTTCTCTCGTAAATCTGGATGACGTATATCAATTCCTCCATCAATAACAGCCACAATAACGTCTCGGCTACCCGTCGTCGTATTCCAAGCAACATCAGCTTGAATCTGACGTAAATGCCATTCTCTGTAATACAACGGATCATTAGGAACAACGCGTTCTTGCGCTTGTGCAACAGACGTCGTTAAAAATAGCGCAAATGCTAGGCAAAACACCTTACAACCAGCTGGAAACATTTTATGGAAATACATGTGCTGGACAGTTCAATCCGTGTAAGTTTACAGTAGGCACATCGACACGCCAACCCACATGCTACAGCAAGGACAACGCCTTAAAAGCTTACTTCTCCTGGTCGGTGACCTGGCAATGTTTGAATTAGCACTATTCCTTTCCCTCATACTGCGTTACGGCGACCTAGATCTATCACGATATCTGGTAAACGTACCCTCATTCTCGATCGTCGCCCTGATCTGGATCGTGTGTTTTTACATTGTTGGGCTTTATAACCTCATGCTCGTCCGCGAGCCTGTGCGACTTTTTAGAACGTTTTTGGAAGGCATGATCATCAACCTCGGACTCGCCTTCTGCTTTTTCTATCTCCTTCCATTCTTTGGACTGACTCCCCGCACCATCCTGCTCCTGTTCTTCAGCCTTTCACTCCTATTGGGTTACGCTTGGCGCTTGATCGCAGGACGTCTTCTCCAAAAATATTTCTCCGGCGGACGAGTCCTCTACGTTGGTCCTGCAGAAGAAATGCGCAGAGTCGACGCGTTACTCCGAGAAAGCTCACTTGGTATGAAACTCGTCGCCGCGATCGCTACAAGCAACGAAACCTATCGTCATAATGAAATAAATTGGTTTCCGCTCGCTGCGTATCAAGAAACACTCAAAGCGGAACACATTACATCCGTTGTTCTTGGTGTTCGACCAGAATCCGAACCCGAGCTTTCAAGACAGCTCTACAAATCGCTTTTCAATTCCGTACAAATCCTCGATCGTGCGGAAATTGAAGAAGCCGCAACCGGCCGCATTCCCCTTTCCTACGTCACAGAAAGCTGGTTCTTACATCATCTCAATGAAGGCGACAAAGCTTGGTATGAAGGCGTAAAGCGTATTATCGATATCATTCTTGCGATCCCATTTGGAATCATCACGCTTATTCTGTGGCCGTTTGTGACGATTGCGACCAAGCTTTCCTCCCCAGGTCCAACCCTCTATTCCCAAATCCGTGTCGGCAAAGGCGGAAAAACATTCAAGATCCATAAATTCCGTACCATGCATCTCGATGCAGAAAAGGACGGCGCACGTTTCACCGCCGACGCAAAAACCGACCCACGTCTCTTTACCTTTGGTCGATTCATGCGTCGCGCTCGTATCGATGAACTCCCACAAATCTGGAACGTCCTCATCGGCGATCTCTCTCTGATCGGCGCAAGACCAGAGCGCCCAGAATTTGTTTCACCTCTCGTTGAGCGCATGCCGTATTACGCGCTGCGTCATCTCACGCGCCCCGGATTAACGGGTTGGGCCCAAGTCATGTTCCTCACACCAACGGCCAGCCTTGAAGACAACTTGAAAAAACTCCAATACGATTTGTATTATATTAAGCATCGCTCATTCTTCCTCGACGCACTCATCCTCCTGCGCACCGTCGGAATCGTACTCCGAAGACAGGGAACCTAAGCAGCAGGCTCAATCCCCTCGTCCCTTAGCAACTGTCGCAAACCTTCATCGAACTTGATACGCGCCTCCCAACCGAGCAATTCTCGTGTCTTTGTAATATCCGCCTGCGTGTGACGCGCCTCTCCTTTGCGACCTTCAACATACGTACGTGGTCCGCCAAATACATCAGCAATCTTGTTGATTGAATGTCGCTCCCCAGCGCCCACATTCACAACCTCGCCCTTTCCGGCATTCCCCGATTCCATCGCCAACATATTAGCTCGAACAACATCAAACACATGCGTGAAATCACGTGATTGCTCCCCATCTCCGTGAATGGTAATTGGCTCACCCGCTTTCTTCTGTCGCTTAAAATGTGAAATGACGGTCACATACGCACCTTCATCAGCCATACGTGGTCCATACACATTAAAATAACGAAGTGACACCGTCTCCATATCATAAAATCGATGAAACTGTTCCGCTATCTTCTCCCCCATATACTTATGCAAGGCGTAAGGATTGAGCGGATTGGCCGGCATGTCCGGTGTCAGCGGCAACTTCTCCTGTGCGCCATAAGCCGACGAGGAAGCGCTATACACAACGCGTTTTACATTAGCGTCCCGCGCAGCAACAAACACATTCAATGTCCCCATTACATTCGCTTCCGCTGCAGGAACAGGATGCTCAATAGAAAACGGAATACGCGGAAGTGCACCAACATGGAATACTCCGTCAATTCCTTCAAAAAACGGACGGATCTGCTCAAGGTTGGTAAAGTCCGCAAGAATAAACTCAGCTGCTGGATGCACGCGTTCACGCTTTCCGGTGGATAAATTATCAATCACACGTACCTCATGCCCAGCCGCGATCAAGTTATCGACAAGATTTGACCCAACAAAACCCGCGCCTCCGGTAACAAGGTATTTCTTTTTCTTAAGCGGTGTTGGTTGCGTTGGTTCTTTTTTTGGTGATCCTTCTTCCCACTGGATATTAATCCCCTGCGCAAGACAAATCGCATTATTATATTCTTCAGCCTGTTTCAAAAGTGAAAGATCCATGCCTGCTCGGTCGCCAAGCTGTCCAATTGCGCGCGTATCCTTAGGCAGACATTTTCCTCCGTAACCACGATAACCTTTATGAAAAATCTCCCAGTGATGCGTGCCCATCCATGGCTCGGCTTTCGCGCATTCTTTTACCAGATCATAATCAACGCCAATCTTTTCACACAAATCAAACATTTGATTTGCATAAGCGACCTTGAGGGCATAAAAGGCATTCCCAAAATATTTCACCATCTCCGCAGCTCGCGATGGAATAATATTTTCAAAAGGCGCGCGCGGAAGAATACCCATCACTAATTCCGCATCCTTCCGACTCTCCGTCGTATAGCCTACGATCTGTCGATTCGGAAACTGCATGTCGCGGTCCGCCGTGGTCTCTGTCAGAAATTCTGGATTAAACAAAAAGCGATGCATCGGATAATCCGTCTGCATACGCTCAGTTGTTCCGGGCAAAATTGTCGACTTTAAAACAATCGTTTTTCCAGCAACAGGAATCGCCTGAATGGCCGCCCGCAAATACGACTCGTCAAAACCGCTACCATCCAAGTAATAAGGCGTGGGGACAGCAATAAAGATGACATCGGCCGTCCCCAGGACCGAGGCGTCCGTCAGCCCCTTTGGAGGGTCATAGAGCCCAGGAACAGTCCCATGAAGCCTAAAATAACGGTCTAGAGCACCTCCGACCATCCCAGTGCCCATAATGGCGATCCGAATCATAGATTCCTACCTAATCACGAAAGAATTTGGAATACCAGAGTTGGAATTGAAACATTGCCCACAATTCTTTTCGACGATCGATTTTACCAGAAACATGCTCTCCGATTAGCCTCGATATCGTCTCATACTGAAATAAACCCTGGTCTCTCAAACGCGACTCCGATGTTAATTCAAGCAATCTCGATTTAAGTGGTCCGCGCAACCAATCCGCAACAGGCACCCCAAATCCATGCTTTGGCTTGTCGAGAATTTCCTGCGGTACACGATCCTTTACTAACTCTTTCAAAAGCCGTTTATTTTTCCAATCGCCGATCTTATATTTTGTTGGCAATGACAAAAGATATTCAACAACTCGTCGATCAAGAAGCGGCGCACGAGACTCTAAAGAAAACCACATCGTCGCTCGATCAACCTTCACTAAAACCTCATCCATTAAAAAACTACGCAAATACGCCCAACTCCAACCACGCCAACCGTCAGAATCATTCCCCACTTCTTTTGTATAGTCGATAAGCAATCGCTCTGACCAATCCGGATCTACTTCAGCAAAAATACGAGGATTTAAAATCTCTTTCAAAGTCGATACATCCATCGATCCACGCC
>Ga0163152_10001030_pt1 | contig 45340 bp, 52 predicted proteins | sample OliLakLV19MP8IB2_FD_148635 | JGI IMG/M metagenome (GOLD analysis project Ga0163152, IMG submission 148635) | Freshwater microbial mat bacterial communities from Lake Vanda, McMurdo Dry Valleys, Antarctica - Oligotrophic Lake LV.19.MP8.IB-2 | ecosystem: Environmental > Aquatic > Freshwater >...
GGCTTCGGCCTTGGGGATGTTGCTGGTCATCATCAGGCCAGCGGGGACTGCCACGCAGGCGAGAAGCAAACCAATCTTGGAAAATCTCATGGCGTCCTCGGGTTTCTGAGGACATCCCAATAGTCCTCTGATTGTTTTGGTTGGGCACAACCGAATACCCAAACTTGTTTGCATCCAAACCTTCGAACGGTCAGTCGTAGTTGTTGACCCTTCGGACAATGCCCAACTCGGACAATGCCCAACACAGGAGTGCCACGCCGCGAAGTCTGTGATGGTATCCTTGATTGGTATGGCAACTCTGACCACCATAAAGGTGTCAATCGAAACCGCTCGCCTGCTCCGGGATGTCGCCGAAGCCGAGGGCACGACTCTTGATAAGGCTCTGCGGCTGGTTCTTCGGCGCGAACGCCAGCGGCAGCTCGGCGACGCTGCGAGCCGACCGGTTTCGGACGAGGACGCGGTATGGCTTGACGGCGGACGGCGCGAAGTTGGCCGTGTCCTCGTCGACCGAAGCGCCGATTGAACATGCTGCGTGCTGGCGACATCTTGCGCGTCGATTTCGGTCTGGCTGTGGGCAGTGAGGCGGGCCTTGTCCATTACGCGGTGCTGCTGACGGCGAACGAGGTGCTCAGTCGGTCACCAAACACGATCCAGATCGTGCCGGTCACCTCGAACACGCGTCGGAGGCGTCCTGGCGACGTGTCGGTGGACATGCTGCCCGTTGAGTCTGTCGCTGAGAGCGACCTCATCACGACGGTGAGCCTTGCTGCCCGCGCCGATGCTGTGGTCCATGGAAACGTCGGCCCTGTGGTCCTCGCCCAAATTCGCTCGGTTGTCGCCGACCTGCTCGACCTCCCAAGCTGAGTCGCCTGCTGCCGCTGACTGTCAGCGGTCCGCTGACTGTGGTAGTCGCTCCATTGACGATCGAGCAAAGATGTCGCTGCTGATGGCACGCCGCCGTGGATGGACCCGGAATCAATCGGCAGCCACAACGACCTGCGCAAGGCCGTCGCGCAACTGATGATTGCCGCCAAGCAGGTGGGCAGGAGCGACAATCAAGCGAACATCGACACCACGGTGGGCATCTTGAATGACGCTCGTCGCAAGCTCTACCAACTGCTCGCCGAGGCGTAAGGGTTGTCCATCAGTTGATTTTGCGGATCCGGTGGTTGCTGGCGTCGGCGATGTAGATGTTGCCGGTGGCGTCGACGGCCACCCCGGTCGGGTTGTTGAATTGGGCGAGGGCACCTTCGGTGGGTGGAGTGGGGAGGGTGTTGGCGGTGCCGTCGCCAGCGAAGGTGGTGACGAGGTTGCGGAAGCACTTGACGGTCGCTTCACCGTCACCGTTGTAGCCGTTGATGATGGTGCCGTTGAGTCCGCCTGCGGTGCAGGCAGTGCCGTCGGCGGGTCCGGAGGCGGTGGCTTGGAAGTAGCCGACGATGTCGATCAGTACGTGGGTGGTGGGTCCGGTGGCGTTGAAGGCGTTGTAGGTGATTTCGATCTTGCCCGCGTCACCGCCGGTCGTGGGAACTTTGACGGTGACCGCGTTCGGTATTATTTGGCTGGCCGCGAAGTTGAGGTTCGAGGTCGATGGCACCCCGGCAGCATCGGCGGGACGTACTGACAAGAAACCGTTGGCGGTGGGGCTGACGACGGTGACGTTTAATGACACGGCGGTGGCACCGGCGGGAACGACTTGTTGTACGCCGTCGGCGGTGGCGATCGAGCCTGTGACCAACAGGTCGCGTGCTGTTGGTGAGGTGAAGATGCCGGTGAGGCCGAGGTTGCTGCGCGTATCGAGCACGCGCACCGGTGTGATCGCGACGAACGACGACGATGCCGGGCCGCTAGCCGCGTTACCGATGTAGATGCCGCCGGCACCGAAACTGACCGCGACCGCAGCACCAATCGCTGCCCACCGCGAACGCCAACCCCTGCTGCGAGAATCCTCAAATTCCATGTCGGAAACCTAGACGAAAGTAGCTCCTGACCAAGCTTATATGCTACCGAACAGATGTTCGGTAGTGTCGCAGGCCTATGGGTTTCAACAATCCCGACATGCTGTGGAGCGAACTAGAACGACTGCTCTCTGGCGCGCGCAGCAAAGACGGTCGCGCACCGGGTAGTCCGTCGTGGAACGCGGGTGGCGATGGGCCGGCGTGGGGCCGTAAGCGTCAGCCCTACGAGGCGCCAGCCGTCGAATCACCAACGACCCGAGCGAGTGGCAACCGGGTTCCGTACGCGGAGCTGCATTGCCACAGCAACTTCTCATTTCTCGATGGCGCGTCGCACCCCGAGCAACTCGCGGAAGAGGCAGCCCGCCTCGGCCTCGAAGCGTTAGCGCTCACCGATCACGACGGCTTCTACGGCGTAGTGCGTTTCGCGGAAGCGGCGCGCACTGTTGGGCTACCCACTGTGTTCGGCGCCGAGATCTCGCTCACCGCTTCCGAGCGAACGGCGCGCAGCGAAACCGACACGCAGCACCAGGTCGATACGGGGCGTGTCTTCATGGGAAGAGTGATCGACAGCCACGCCCCCGACCCACATGCGCAACACCTGCTGGTGTTGGCCGACGGAGCTGCTGGCTATGCGCGACTGGCCCGCGCGCTCAGCCTTGGCCACCTCGCTGGCGAGAAGGGTGCCCCGCAGTTCGCGTTCGACGATCTCGCCGATGCGGTCGCCGGCCATGCATGGGTGCTCACCGGCTGCCGCAAGGGGGCGGTGCCAGCGGCATTGGTCAACGACGGCCCGCGCGCGGCGACGCGCGAGTTGCAGCGGATGGTCGACGCCTTCGGTCGTGACCGCGTGCTGGTCGAACTGTGGGATCACGGCAACCCGCTCGATTCGGTGCGCAACGATGCGCTCGCCGAGTTGGCCGCGCGCAACGACATCGGTTGCGTCGCGACCAACAACGTGCACTACGCCACGCCCGCGCAGCGCCGGTTGGCAACTGCAGTCGCCGCCGTGCGGGCGCGCAGCAGTCTCGACAAACTCGACCCGTGGCTGCCAGCATCGGCGAGCGCGCATCTGCGCAGCGGTGCCGAACAGGCGCGTCGCTTCGCGCGCTATCCGGGCGTGGTCGATCTCGCCGCCGAGATCGGGCGGGCCGCGGCGTTCGACCTGTCACTGGTAGCGCCCAAGCTGCCGCCGTTTCCGTGCCCGCGCGATGAGAATGGCACGCAACTCACCGAGATGGCGTACTTGCGCCGCTTGGCGCACGAGGGTGGTCGTCGCCGATACGGCGAACGTCCGGCACAACACGAAGACCTTTCGTTGCGCGCGCGGGCATGGCGCACCATTGATCACGAGCTCGATGTGATCGAAGGGCTGGGCTTTGCTGGCTACTTCTTGGTCGTGTGGGATCTCGTCGAGTTCTGTAATCGCGCCGATATCTATTGCCAGGGTCGGGGGAGCGCGGCCAACAGCGCGGTCTGTTACGCGCTGGGTGTTACCAAGGCCGATGCCGTCAGCCTCGGCTTGTTGTTCGAACGCTTCCTCTCACCCGAACGCGATGGGCCGCCCGACATCGATATCGATATCGAATCCGATCGTCGCGAAGAGGTCATTCAGTACGTGTATCAGCGCTACGGCCGGCACCACACCGCGCAGGTTGCCAACGTCATCACCTACCGCGCTCGTTCGTCGGTACGCGATATGGCCAAGGCGTTGGGCTACGCGCCGGGTCAGCAAGATGCGTGGAGCAAGCAGATGGATGCGTGGGGCACAGTCAGCACCACCGCCGGTCAACGCGATCACGAAATTCCGTCGGTGGTGCTGGAACTTGCCGCCGAAATCGAAGACTCGCCGCGCCACTTAGGTATTCACTCCGGCGGCATGGTGATCTGCGATCGACCGGTGATCGAGGTGTGTCCGGTGGAATGGGGGCGCATGCAGGATCGCAGCGTGTTGCAATGGGATAAAGACGACTGTGCCGCCGCTGGGTTGGTGAAGTTCGATCTGCTCGGTCTCGGCATGCTCAGCGCGTTGCACTACGCGGTCGATCTCATTCGCGAGCACCGCGGGTACGACGTCGATCTGGCGACGATCCCCCAAGAAGACGATGTGTACGCGATGCTCTGTCGCGCCGACACGGTTGGCGTGTTCCAAATCGAGTCGCGTGCGCAGATGGCGACGCTGCCGCGGTTGAAACCGCGGCGGTTCTACGACCTGGTGGTGGAGGTGGCACTGATCCGCCCCGGCCCTATCCAAGGTGGCTCGGTACACCCTTATATACGTCGGCGCAACGGACTCGAGCCGATCACCTATCTGCACCCGCTGTTGGAGAACTCGTTGGGCAAAACGCTTGGCGTACCGCTGTTCCAAGAGCAACTGATGCAGATGGCGATCGATGTTGCTGGCTTTTCGCCCAGCGAAGCCGATCAGCTACGCCAGGCGATGGGTTCCAAGCGCAGTCGTGCGCGCATGGAAAAGTTGAAGGCCCGTCTGTTCGAAGGCATGGCCGAACGCGGTATCACCGACGAAGTGGCGGAAGAGATCTTCATGAAGATGGCCGCGTTCGCTAATTACGGGTTCCCTGAATCGCACAGCGTCAGCTTCTCGTATCTCGTCTACTCCTCGTCGTGGATCAAGTTCCACGAACCTGCCGCGTTCTGCGCCGCGTTGCTGAACGCGCAGCCGATGGGTTTCTGGAGCCCGCACTCGCTGTGCCAAGACGCGCGTCGCCACGGCGTGGTCGTGCACTCACCCGATCTCAACGCGTCGAAGGCGCTGGCCACGCTCGAGCCGTGCGCCGACAGCATCGGTGGCGTCGCGGTGCGGCTCGGCATCGGCTCGGTGCGCGGCCTGGGCAGTGAACTCGCTGTGCAGATCGAGAGTGGTCGGCCATATGCATCGCTGGAGGATCTTGTGCGGCGAGTACCGGAGTTGAATCTCGCGCAACTGGAAGCGATGGCGACTGCCGGGTTGTTCGAGCAGAGCCTTGGGCGCGAGCGGCGTCAGGCGCTGTGGGCCGTTGGTGCGGCGGTGCAATCGCGGCCAGGACGGCTGGAGGGGATAGTGGTCGGCGAGCGCGCCCCGAACCTTCCTGGTATGGATCCGATGGAAGTCGCGGTCGCCGACCTGTGGGCAACAGGTATTGCGCCGAATGGTCACCCGACGCAGTTCCTACGCGAAGCCCTCGCGAAACAAGGCGTGGTCACCGCTGTTGGTTTGTGGGATTGCGAGCCGCGGAGCAAGGTGCTGGTGGCTGGCATCGTCACCCATCGGCAACGGCCGATGACCGCGCAGGGCGTGACATTCATGAACCTGGAAGACGAAACCGGGCTGATCAACATCGTCGTGTCCAAAGGCTGCTGGGCTCGCCATCGCAAGGTGGCACGCGGTGCCCCGGCGCTACTGATCCGCGGCCGCTTGGAACGCAGCGAGGGAGTTATCAACATCAACGCCGAGCAACTCACTCCTCTACCTATCGCGGCTGGCCACGCCAGCCGCGACTTCCGCTGATGACTTTGCTGGGTTGTGGACGCTGTAGCAAAACGGGGTAGCAAAACGGGGTACGGCTGCTACGGCTGTCTGGGTCGAGGTAGTATGGGTGCCCATATGAAGACCACAGTCGAGATAGCCGACCCTTTGCTCGCCGAAGCCAAGGCCGAAGCGCGCCGACGTGGAACCACGGTTCGCGCTCTCATTGAGGACGGCCTTCGTCGGGTGATCGCCGACCCGCTACCAGCCAGCTATGTGCTCGCAGACTGCAGTTACGGAACAGGTGGGCCAACGAGTGCGTGGCTCGGCGCGACATGGGAAGAGAGACTCGAAGTGATTTACGAGGGCCGCACATGATCGCGGTCGACACCAACATCTTGGTGTACGCCCATCGGCGGGATTCCGTATTTCACGCCACTGCCGCCAGATTGATGCGCGGATTGGCTGAGGGAACGGCGAACTGGGCTGTCCCGTGGCCATGCGTTCACGAGTTCCTCGCAATCGTTACGCGGCGCAGTATTTGGGCTGATCCAACGCCAAGTGCACGCGCCATTGATCAGATCAGCGCGTGGCTCAGCGCGCCCACCGCACGGACGATCGCGGAGACTGACCAACACCTTGCCGTGTTAGCTGATCTGGTGTTGCTCGGGCAGATCACCGGGGCCACGGTTCACGATGCGCGGGTGGCAGCGCTGTGCGTAAGCCACGGAGTACGTGAACTGTGGACTGCTGATCGCGACTTCAGCCGGTTCCCACAAGTGCGTACTCGAAACCCGCTCATCGACGGCAGCGACTGACCACACGTCACGTAGAGTCCGCCTATGGCGGTCGTGCTACCTGTCGCAAAGCGTTGGTTCGAACGGACGCGGATCGACGATGCCATCACGCTGCTCTGGGAGCCTCACGTTATCGCGCTCATGCGTTGCAACATTTGGCATGTGCGCGGTCGCGACCGCGATCTGGTGATCGACACCGGCATGGGCGTGTCCAGCCTTGTCGAAGACTTGGGCGAGTTGCTCGACAAGCCGGTGTCGGCGGTGGCTACCCACGGCCACGACGATCACATCGGCGGCCACCACGAATTCGCCGATGTCATTGCACACCCACTGGAGGCTCCGCTGTTGCAGGCTGGCGCGTTACACACTCTCGACATCGTGGCTGGCTGGGGCGAGGAAGTTGTCGCAATGCTCACTGGCTCGGGCTATGCGATGGACGAGCCGTACTTTGTGGACGCGCTGCCCGCCGGCTATGTGTTCGAGCACTACCGGCAGCAACCGGCGCGAGTCACCCGCCTGATCGATGAAGGCGACATTGTGGACACCGGCGGCCGCGCTTTCGAGGTGTTGCACTTGCCCGGGCACTCGCCAGGGTCGATCGGCCTATGGGATGCCAACAGCGGCACGCTGTTCTCGGGCGATGCGCTCTACGACGGTCCGTTGCTCGACGAGCTAGCCGAGTCGAACATCGCCGACTACTGCGCAACGATGCGTCGATTGATGACGCTGCCGGTCAATGTCGTGCACGCCGGCCACGACCCAAGCTTCGGCCGCGAACGTCTACGCGAGTTGTGCCGTGCCTATCTTGATCGACGTAGTTAACTTGCCGCCACCACCGGCTGGCGTCGCGCACGATTGGTGAGATACGCGCCGAGGACGGCGATGCCGGCGCCAACAATCGCGAGCCCGGCCACGGACTCGTGTCGCACCAAAGCTCCGAGCAGTAATGAAATGACGGGCACCAGGTACACGCTCACCGATGCGCGGGTACTGCCCAGGCGACCGGCGTTGTTCGCCATCACCACGAAGGCGAGGGCGGTGCCGAGCACGCCGAGACCGATCATCGCGAAGAACGGGCCCCAAGCGAAATGGATGTCGTCGAGTGAGGGGATTGCGAACGGTGCGATCAGCACGAGCGCAATACCCTGCGCACGCCACAGCACAGGCAGGCTGCCGTACTTCTGCTGTAACGGCACGGCGAGGTTGAGCGAGAACCCGTAGAGCACGAGGGCGATAAAGATCAGCCCAATACCGAACCACGAATCGTTGCCCCCGCCGCCGGAGGCGAGCGCGATCAGCAGTACCCCCGCAAAGCCGACAGTGACGCCGATGATCTGTTGTTTGGGCGGCAGTCGCCGCGCAAGGAAGGCGGCCACGACGGCAATGAACAGCGGTGTCGCACCGTTCAACATGCCGGTCACCGACGATGACACGCGTTCTTCAGCGAACGGAAAGATGGAGAGCGGTATGGCCATCCAGATCACGCCCAGCAACAGGACTCGCCGCATGTCGTGGCGATCGATGCGCACGCGACGGGCCGATGGAAACAGGCTCAGCGTTGCGAAGCCGAACCCAACGCGCATAGGAGTGATGAGCGCCGCCGGAAACGACTCGAGCCCCTCGGCAATGAAATAGAACGAAGTGCCCCATACCAATCCCGGAGTAGCCAACCGGAACCAATCAAGCAACGACATGTGCCCATGCGCGGCGGTAGCAGGAACGGGGGCTGTCCTAAACACGACGCAACGCAGCGCGCAGTTTTGCGTCCGGCTCCGGACGCGCGCCAAGGTGTTCGATCACCCATGCCGAAATCGTGGTCGCGAAGCGAGCCGCGGCGACGGCATCGTGATGTTCCAAGTAGTGCGCGAGGAATCCACCAGCAAAGGAATCTCCGGCTCCGGTGGCATCGACAAGATTGTTGGTGCCGGCTGGGATGTGCGTTCCCTTACCGTTCTCCCACACAAGCGCGCCGTCAGCGTCGAGCTTCAGCATGATCAGCGCCTTGGGGAACAACTCGGCGAGGCTGGCTGCGATCTCATCAGGTTCGGTGAGGCCGCCGGTCAACATGCTGCCTTCTTCTTTGTTCGGTAGAAAGATGTCGATACCGAGGTCTTGCGTGACCTCAAGGAACTGGGCGACACCCATCTCGCCGATCATTTGGAACGAACCCGGGTCGAACGACAAAGTCGCTCCTACCGAGCGCGCGAGCAACGCGGCAGCGCGCGCGGCCGCGCGGGGCGGGTCGATGAAGAAGGACCAGGCAGTGAGGTGCAGATGCTGCGCGCGTCGGATGGCTTCGCGCGGTAACTCTTGTGGCAGCAAATAGAAGTCGGCGCCATGCCCGGAAACCATCGATCGCTCGCCGGTGTGGTCGACGAACACCGCTACCGATCCGGTGAGGTGGGCATCGGTTTCGACGAAGTGCGCCACAACGTGTTCGCGCTCTAGATCCTCTTGCGCGAGCTGCCCAAACCGATCACGCCCGATCTTGCCGATGAATTCGGTGCTCAAACCGGCGCGGCTCGCCCAGACGGCGACGTTGGCTGCACTGCCGCCGGGTGTCAGCATCACTTCGCCGAACGTGTCGCCGCCGCGCAACAGCTCACGATTGGTTCGAATGAGTACGTCCCAAGCGAAGTCGCCTATCACGCACATAGGGGCCGACACGCCGGGCACGGTAACAGCTAGCTCGCCGGGTTAACTCAGTCGCTGCGCGAGTGCGAGACCGATGCGGTCGCCGCCACCAGCCCGAGTCCGATGAATACAGTGCCCGCCACCCACCGCTGCACGAACGGCAGCGTCTTGCCGCGCAGCAGCGCCGTGCGCAGGCTGCTGGCGATGAGTGAATATGTGCCGTCGGTAACGAAGCCGATGCCGACGAAGACCAAGCCCAACACGAGTGCTTGTAACGCCGGTCGGCCGCTCTCGGGATGGATGAACTGCGGCAGAAACGACAGGAAGAACAGCGCCACCTTCGGGTTCAACACGTTGACAACGATGCCTTGCGTAAACGAGCGCTGCACGCTGATACCGGGCTGGTCGGGGTTGATCGCCGTTGGCACACGCATCAGCGTTCGGATGCCGACGTACACGAGGTAGCCGGCACCCAACCACTTCACAGTGCTGAACGCAACGGCCGATGTCGCCAGAATCGCAGACAGCCCGGCAGCGGCTGCAAGCGCGTGCGCCAGGTTGCCGAGGGTCAGCCCAAGAACAGCGGCCAGCCCGGCTTCGCGTCCATCACTCACACTGCGGTTGACGATGTAGAGCACCGCCGGGCCGGGGATCAGCAGCAGGATGATCGAAGCGCCGGCGAAGGCGGCGATGGTCGCAATCGATGGCATGTCAATCCTTCGGCTGATCGCCAAGGCCTTCGTTGAAGGCCTTGTACATTTCGTAGACCGACTTGCATTCCTCGCACAGTGGCAATTGCTTCGGATCGCGCGAAGGCACCCAGACGTGTCCGCACAAAGCTTCAATCGGCGTGCCGTAGATGCGGGCCTCGAGCACCTTGGCAGCGGCATTCTCGCCCAGGTCGGTTTTTACGATGTGCGCGTTGGCTGGCTTGCCCGTCTCGAGCACGTGCTCGGTATCGAGAAGTGTGCCGGTTGTCGTTTTGGTGACGGTGCCGATGTTGGTCACAGTGACAGGTTAGTTGTCGTCGAGTTGTAGCCCGCTAACGGTTTCCACCGCTGGCTTCGAATAACCTCTAGGTGCGCGGTTGTGCGTGAGCGCGAAGAAGATGACCGTGCAAAACCCAGCGCTGAGCGCGAGTGCGCCGAGCGATACTGGTATCACCAGCGCCCAGCCGATGAGGCGACCGATGAAACCACCGCGCGCGGGTGAGCCCGGTGAATACAGATCGAACGCCTCTGGCACCGCCGTGACGAGCGCGACGAAACCGGTGACCAGCCAAACCCCGGACCATGCAAACACGTCGGCCCCAAACGTCCCACGAAATACCTGGTACGAACGGCGAAAGGCGTGGAACATGCCCGATCGATAGACGGCCGCTGCCGGAACTGCGTACGACAGCGCGTATCCCAACGCGAACGATGCAGCGGTGCGAATCAGCGTGGCGAAGGTTGACGCGCTGGTTGCGTAGTCAAGCCAGCCGAGCACGATGGCCCAGAACAAGAACGCGGGTAAGCGACGTACGAGACGTTGCAGTAGTTGGCGACCGCGTTCATGGAGTTCTCCGGACCAACGGGAGTAGAGCCACGAAGCGACGATGTACTGCACGCAGAGCACAGCGGTGAGCCGGATAGCGATTGCGAGCGGCCGATAGCGAGCACGGTCGCCGGGCGCGGAGACCTTGCTAGCTACCTTCCACACGATCAGTCCGGTGAAGGCGGCGACCACGATGCCGCCAAGCACGCGCACCAGGAAGCGGTCGTGTCGCAGGGCGCGCCACGTTGTGCGCACTACGGAGAGGCTGTCGCGGACTACGGCACGCTTGCGGTGCAACACGCGACGGGTGCGAGTGGGTTCGTCGGTCATCGTTTCGTCACCATCGCTCACGGATGTGATCGTATGTCGCAATGGCACTGTTGATCGACGAGCCGCGCTGGTGGTTCAAGGAGCGTCTGTGGTCGCACCTCGTGAGCGATTCGTCGCTGGACGAGTTGCATGCTTTTGCCGAGCAGGCTGGGATACCTCGGCGAGGGTTTCACGGTGATCACTACGACGTGCCAGAGGAGTTCTACGACGAAGTGGTGGCGCGCGGCGCGGAGCCAACGCCGACGCGCGAGTTGTTGCGTCGGCTGCGCACAGCGGGTTTACGGCTCAGCGCCGCGCAGCGGCGAGCTTCCAGCTGAGCGATCCGCTCGTAGGTGCTTCCAGCGATCGGGCTCGCCGAGAAGATCGCGCGGACATTGCGCGCCCGCCTCGGTGATGATGAACCACTCGATCAGCGTCACGCCGTAGGTGGCCGCGAGTGTGCTGGCTTCCATCCAACGATCGAGGTCGCCGGGTAAGAGGCACCCCCCGGGCCGGATGGAGGCAACAACGAGTGCCGTGGCGCGATCGACGCGCTGGGCGGCTCGCGACATGCATTCCGTGACGGGCAGCACCGAGTCGGCGTCGACCGTGCCCGAGACAATGGTGATGACGCCACCGCGACCGTGATCGTCGAGCACAAAGGCAAGTGTCTCGGCTTGCAGCGGGTTGGTGGTTGCAAGGAACAACACACGCAGCGCGTCGGCGGCGCAGCGCACTGGTGCGGGAGTTTTGGATAGGGACATGGCGCGGCCTCCGCTGTGATGCCACACGCGCAACGACGCGAGCGACGATTGAACCGGGGGAAGCCGTTCGATCAGAACCGTACGTGGGGGGTCTGACGGGGTTCGAGGGGAGTCGCTACTCTCTCGTCATGGCCCAAGTGACGATCTACCACAACCCGCATTGAAACTCGTCAAGCAATGCCGTGCGCATTGCAGCGGAACTGGGCGTGGATGCTGAAATTGTGCTGTACATCAAGACGCCGCCCGATGAAGCGACGCTGCGCAACATCATCGCCAAGCTGGAAGACCCGTTCACCGATCTCGTTCGCCGCGACAGCATGTGGACCAAGCTGGGGCTGACTGAGAAGGACGCGAAGACCGAAGATCAGGTTGTGAAGTTGCTGTTGAAACACAAACAACTGCTACAGCGACCGGTGCTCGTGACGAAGAAGAAGGCGATCATCGGTCGCCCGAAGGATCGCGTCACCAAACTTCTCAGCTAGCGGCTTTTACGTCCGCCGATTGCCTGCAGCACCAGCAGCAACAGCACCGAACCGAGTGCGGCGACCAGGATCGAACGCAGATCGAAATCGTTGATGCCGCGCTTGCCAGCGGCGTTCATTAGCGCACCACCGATGAACGCTCCGAGGACACCGACTGCAATCGTGTAGATGCAGCCTGTCTTGTCGTCGCCGACTATCCATCGCGCCAGCAGCCCGGCTACGAGTCCAACGACAATCCATGCGATCAAGTTCATGCTGGCACGTTATGCGCGATCGAAGATCAGCACGAACTCAAGCAGCCCGTTGTCTTCGGTGCGGACACTCGCAAAGGACGGATCGGAGATGTCGTAGTCGGCGAACACGATCGGAATCTGGCCGAGCACTCCGACCCGCCCCGACTGGAATGTTGCCTCCACCAGGAAGGTCACCGACTTGGTAACGCCGTGCAACGTCAGGTCGCCGACGGCGGTGGCCGTAATCGTCGTCCCGTCGGCGGGAACCCCGTCGAAGTCGATCGGTTCGGTCAGCACGAAAGTCGCCGTTGGGAAGGTGCTGACTTCCATGATCCGGCCATCAAACGCGTTGTCGCGTCTGCCTTCATCGCTGGAGAATGTGGCCATGTCGACCCTGAAATCGCCAGTCGTGACAGCGGTGCCCGCAATCGTGAACTGGCCAGTGATCCCAGTGGTGCGGCCGTTGGCGGTGGTGTCGAATCCGTTAATGCTCTCGTCGATGCGGTAGCCGACCTCGGACCCTTCGCCGATGATCCACGCGCCGTCGACTCCATCCGCGTCGGTAGGCACTCCGTCGGAGCTCGCTGCCGTCGTGGTGGTCAGTCGGTCCTTGACGTCGCTGCTGTCGAACTCGTCGTCGGCCTTGTTGATGACTTTTGCGTAGATGAACGAGGCCGCGATCACAACGAGTGCGAGGGCCATGAGTACGACGACGATCTTCTTCAGGTGCCTGGTCATCGCAGGATGATTACACACGCAATGTTCGTCGAGGGGTCATCAAACGGCAAGACTGAGAGCCATGACCGCCACAGTTCAACTCTTACGTACCGTCCCGACCAGAGTCGACGCCATTGGCATCCCCGTTGGGACAACCGGCGTGGTTCCCCGCTCGCTCGGCCTCAGTCGCGCCGCACTCGAGAAGGCTGGCTTCGAAGGTAAGCCCGGCCAGACGCTCGTGCTTCCATCGGCGACCGGATCGACGCAGATTGCAGTCGGTATTGGTGAACTCACGTCGCTCTCGACGACGGTGCTGCGCAACGCGGCGGGGGCCGTTGTTCGCGCGGCGGGCAAACGCGCAACTGTTGCCACGACATTGGCCGATCTGGCCGGCGTAGATGCTGCAAAGGCCGCGCAGGCTGTCGTCGAAGGGGCGCTGCTCGCCGCGTATCGATATGCGGGAATCAAGAAGGATCCGAACAAGAGCTCGCTCACGGAACTGGTGCTGGTTGTCGGTGAGAAGCGCAGCAGCGGAGCGCGCACTGGCAGCGATCGCGGCCAGGCGACGGCCGCAGCGGCCTACCTCGCTCGCGATCTCGCCAACACGCCGCCCGGTTACATGGCAGCTCGCCACATGGCCGAAAAAGCGGTTGAGGTCGGGCGCACCAGTGGACTGACGGTCGAAGTTTTCAATCGCGACCAATTGGCCGAGATGGGTTGCGGCGGCATGTTGGGTGTCAACGCAGGCAGCACCGAACCGCCGCGCATGGTTCGCCTCACGTACACCCCGCGCAACCCTGTCGCTCACCTGGCTATGGTCGGCAAGGGCGTGATGTTCGATTCCGGCGGGCTCAGTCTGAAGCCGAGCGACGGCATGATCACGATGAAGATGGACATGAGCGGCGCTGCTGCAGTGCTGTCGGCGATGAGCGCGTTGAAGGCGCTGCATTGCAAGACGAAGGTGACCGGTTACCTGATGTGCACCGACAACATGACCGGTGGTGCTGCAACCAAGCTCGGCGACGTGCTGACCTTCCGCAACGGCAAGACCTCCGAAATTCACAACACAGATGCTGAGGGTCGGCTCGTACTCGCCGACGGTTTGTCGCTTGCTGTTGAGGACAAGCCCGACGCGATCGTCGACATCGCCACTCTGACCGGCGCGTGCATGGTCGCGCTCGGCACGAAACTCGCGGGCGTCATCGGCAACAACCAAGGCTTCATCGACAAGGTGCAGGCTTCCGGTGCGACAACCGACGAGCGGACGTGGCAGCTTCCATTGGAGCAGGCGTACCGCAAGTTGCTCGATAGCAATGTCGCCGACATGCGCAACATTGGTGGACCACATGGTGGCGCGATTACCGCGTCGCTGTTCCTCGCCGAATTCGTCGGCGACGTGCCGTGGGCACACATCGACATGGCAGGCCCAATGGCTGTCGACGCCGACGACGGTTGGTTGTCGAAGGGCGCCACGGGTTTCGGCACGCGCCTGCTGATCGACTTGGCGCTGTCCTTTAAGGGCTAGATCTCGACGACGTGTGCGTCGGCGTTGAGCACGGACAACAGGTGGCGAATGTCGTCGGGGTTCGAAGTCAGGACCGCGACAGTGTCGTTGCCTGCAGCGCCAGCCACAGTCAGCGCTACGGAGGCATCGATGACGTCGGCGGTCGCCGCGCGTCCGCACAGCAAGCCCGCCGCGCGAGCGAGTGATCCAGCGAGCGCAACCTCGTCGCAGTGCGACAATGCTCGTGCGAGCAGCACCTGTCGTGCTCCATCACGCCACGCTTGTGCGATCGCACCGGAGGGCACCCGGATGTTGTCGTCGGCGGTACTGGCGTCTCGTAGCGCAGTCCAGGCGACGCGATCGTTGCGGTCGAGTGCAATCAGGGCGCCAGTGTCAAGGACCAACGTGTTCATCCGTAAAGCCGCTTTCGTGCAGCTGCCATCTCCGCAATTGTGATCTCGCCATGCTCGGCTTCCCAGTCTCTGATGACTGCGAGCAGACCCTCACGCGACAGTCGTCTCCGCGACGCCTCGGCTATCCACGACGAAACGTTCTCCGCATCCGCTTCGGCTGCAATGCGAATTGCTTCTGCGAGGTTGGCTTCCAGGGAGATGGTGAGTCGTTCAACGGCCATCGCCGAATCATACTTCTTCATACTGCAAGGCGATGTCAATGGGTGCGATGTCAATGGGTGCGATGTCAATGGGTGAGGGCCAGCGCGATCGCTTCCGCTGCTGCGGCGGGGGAGACGCCAACCGCGAGTAGGTGCCGCTCCACAACCTCCGGGTCTTCGCCTGCGCTCATCATCACCTCGGCGAGCGTGCGCCCGCGCTGCAATTCGGTGAGCGTGAACTCGCGCGTTTGCCACTGTTCGTGCATCGCTTGCAGCCCGTCGGGCATGCGCGCCAAGTGGCGGCGGGCGACCGGTGGAACTTTGCGCCGCACGGCCAAACCGCCGGGCACATGCTGCGACACACCGAACAGCACACATCGTTGCAGCGCGCGAGCGAACGAGTTTGAGGTGCCGATCCCGTACGCAAGTCCGAGCATGCTCGCCGTCTCGCCGAGATCCATCTCGTAGCCGAGCGGGTAACGATCGAGCCCGGTGACCAAGCGACGCAATGCCCACGTAGCGGTCGGCCCCAAAACGTTCAACCAGAACAGCTCGACGTATTGACTGCGAGCCTCGAAGCCGATGGCTTCCACAATCGGGTCGTGCCAAGGCACGACCATCACAGTTGGCTCGTCGGTGCGGAAGGCGAATGGTGCGAACGGCATACCCAATACTGGGTACAGCAGGCACGACGGACAGGCAACGCGTTACTCGCACTGGCGCCCCACCTCAACCCCAAGTACGCTCGCCTCCATGCACCCTCTCCGGTGGTCCTTCGTCGTTGTCACGCTCGTTGCCGTTTCGTGTGGCTGTGCTTCGTCGAGTGACTCTTCGCCGACGGGACCGGACGGCTCCGGGGTCACCACCGGGATCGCCCGCGCGGAGAGTGGCATCGCGAACGACGGAACGGGTCTCACCAGGCTCGCTGCAGAGTTGGCCAACATCCGTGAAGCGAACGACGGCATGCTCCCGCTCGCCGACGCTCTCGATCTATTCGCTGCAGCGTTCGGTGACATCCCGGGTGGCGACTCAACCCGCTTCGAGGGGCGGCAGGGCGACGGCACGCTGGCGATCATGGCGGTGGGCGCGCATTGGGATGAGCTCACCGCTGATCAGCAAAGCTCCGTACGAGTGCATCTCGGATATTCAAATGTGCAGTCGTTCCGAGCGCCGAGTGTCGCCGCCACGGTTGACCCGATTGTCCAGTCCTACGTGGATTCCGCTCAATCCGCCATCGCGTCGTTCCTCGGCATTGATCTCTCGTTCCCGATTGTCGTCGAGTCGATCGTGGGACTGACTGAGGAAGGAGTCGCGATCAGCACCCTCGTTTGGGCGGAACGCGACGGCGACCCGGTTGGTACGGGCCGACCCGATGTGTGTCGAGTGCGCTTCGACCCTCGTTTCGCGTCGGCGACCACCGTGGCCGAGACTGTGTTCTACTGCTTTGAGTTCGAACTCACTGATGTCGGCGCCGTGTACGCCGCCCAACCCTGGATCACCGCTGGGTCCGCCCGCTGGGCAGGTGCGAAAGTCGGTGGGGTGGACGACGAGCAGGTTCTTGGGAGCTTCTCGGGCTGGCGGGACAACGAGGGCTCAGTCTTCGGCCTCGACTACAACGCTGTCGGTTTCTATTGGGTGGTGGAGGCGATGGGCGTCGATCCCTGGTCGGTGATCGGTGCAATGCTGGTTGCGTCCGGTATCGAGGCGGTGGCGGTGACGGGTCTTGATCCTGCAGGCGTCTTGAATCGGATCTCCACTTCCATTGCACGGAGTCACATGGATCCCAGCCTTCCCGTGTCAGCGGCGTGGGACATCGGAGTAGCGGGGGTGCCGGAGATGGGTTACCGCGCGGAGGGCACAGTCACACCGACGCTCCCGATGGTTCTTGAAGGAACCCGCAGTTCCTTCGCACCCGTCATTCCGCATGTGTTCACCCTCGAGGGTGGCGATCGGGTGCAGGTGGCTGTTGAGGCTGATGTTGGAACGTTCGAGTTTTTCGGTAAGGACCCGATCGTGTGGCCAGGACAATGGCATCAGGAATTTTGTCTCGACGAAGGTGGCTGCCTGTGCGGTCTCGACGGCGCGGTCGATTCGGGATTGGACCAGGGCTCACGGAACCTCGTCGTTGGCTCCGGTGAACTCGACGCTGGTTTGATCCGCTACGACCTTCGAATTCCGGATCCTGGCACGGCGTTCACGGACGGACATTGGGAAGGCACGCTTACTTACACTGTGGTGGGCATCGACACCGGCGGAACGCTCGGCACGTTGAGTCAGTCGGTGGGCCCAATCGACCTGACCGTCGCGAACGGTGCCGTCACCGCCGGCTCGTTCGAGTTAGGAATCCCTGGGGAGTTCGACAGCGCGGGCGGTGCACGCGCTGTCGGCGTGTACGACACTGTCGCTGCGTTTGGCGGGTGCGGGTTCTCCCCACAAGTGACAACTAACAGCGTCGGCTTTGCGGGCACAATCACCACGAGCAGCGGTGTCAGTATTCCGTTCAATTTCGATTTCGGATTTGATGCTTCGGCCGGGCCGGGCACACTGTGGCGAATCGATACGGTGACGGATCCAAACCGGCGCACCGGTGAGATCGACAGCATCGCGGATCAAGTAGTTCGCGGCGCGACGGGCTGGACAGTCACGGACGTCACGTGGACATTCGACATGGGGCTCACCGTCTGAGGTGGTCGGTAACGACGGACTACGAGAAGCGTGACGGCCAGCAAGGCGTTGAACGCCGAAGCGGTCATGACAGCTAGAGCGCTACTTGCGCTGACTCTGTGACTTGAATGCAATGCTCGTCGGCCCCAAAACGTTCAACCAGAACAGCTCGACGTACTGACTGCGCGCGTCGAAGCCAACGGCCTCGACGATCGGATCGTGCCACGGCACAACCATCAGGGTCGATTCGTCGGCAGCGAAAGTAAGCGGTGCGATTGGCATGGGCTCCCCTGTCGTGATCGGACGTGGTGTCAGACCCGGCTCGGCGTGAACGAGGGGAAGCCGTTCGCAGTCACTGGGTGCACTCAGGTGGGCAGTGTGGCAACCATCGTCACTCGCACGGGCTCACACCATCGCTGGTGGCCTGCGGTGCAAGGCATGTCGGGTGAGCAACCCGCTCAGTCGGTTGGTGGTGTGGCGGGGCCGTAACCGGAAGTCAGACCGAGCGCACCTGCAACCGTGAAGCTGAGGTGCACGTGGTCATAGTGGCCAATGTCGCATTCGTCGAGTTCGGAGTACAGCGTCTTCTCGAGATCGTCGGGCTCTTCGGTAGTCCAGCAATGGTCGAAGTACAGAATCTCTTGTACTCCCAACCGGCGCGCACGAGCCTGCTTGTTGCCCGCAGCATCGGGAGCGAGCAGCCATTCGACCAACGCGGTGCCGCGCGCAATTCGTGTTCGCGCGGGCGCACCATCGCCAACCTTGAAGTCGGAGGCGCGACCTTGTGCGTGGTTGCTCCAGCAGTCGCTGTAGAAGTGAAGCGGTAGATCGGGCCCGGGTGTCGGATAGATCTGGCCATCGCAATTCCGATTGGTGGTCGAGCGCAGCAACTCGCGGCACTGGCCGAGAGTTCCTCTACCTGCCCAAGGAAATATCGTTCGCATGTACGCAGAAGCGGCTTGGGTTCCGGGAAGCAGTAGCGCCTGTTTGACGTCATCCTCAGTTCGTCCGTAAGCGAAACAGACGCCTGTAATCGTTCCTTTGTCGTCGCGTGGGTCGAAGTCGTCGTTCGACTCGATCGCGGTGCTGAAGTTGATCGGATCCTCGATGACGGAAACCGACGAGGCGGCGAAGCTTTGCGCAGTCGCACCCTGCTCGCCGTCGTGAGCGACGATCAGCGTCGACACAATGCCGAGCGAGATCAACACATTTGGCACACGCGTGAATCGTCCGATAGGCGAGAATACCGTGATGTCGACTCTTGCGCAGGCACAGGATTGGGTGCTCGCAGCACAACGGATTGTGGTGCTGACCGGTGCTGGCATCTCCACCGACTCGGGCATCCCCGACTTCCGCGGACCCAATGGCGTGTGGACGCGCAATCCTTCGGCAGAAAAGGCATCGACCCTGCAGCATTACCTCGCCGACCCAGAGGTGCGCCGGGCGGCTTGGCAGAACCGATTGCACGCGCCGGTGTTTGCGGCCCAGCCCAACGCTGGCCACGGCGCCATTTTCGAACTTGATCGGCGCGGCCAGTTGCTGGCCGTCGTGACGCAGAACATCGATGGGCTGCACCAGAAAGCCGGGCACGACCCACGCGACGTGATCGAGGTGCACGGCACAGCGCTGTGGGCGCGGTGTTGGAACTGTCGCGATCGGCGACCAATGGCCGAAATGCTGAGCCGCGTACGTCAGGGCGAGACAGATCCACCGTGTGCAGCGTGCGGTGGCATCGTGAAGAGCGACACCATCCTGTTCGGCCAGGATTTGGTTCCGGTGGTGATCGAGGCGGCGATGATGGCCGCCGAGCACAGCGATCTCGTGATCGCGGCAGGTTCGACGCTTTCCGTGTATCCAGCGGCCAACGTCGTGCCGCGAGCGAAGGCCGCCGGCGCCCGGGTCATCATCGTCAACGGCGAGCCGACCAAGATGGATCCGCTCGCCGATGCGGTGCTGCTGGGGGCGCTTTCCGAATTGTTACCCGCCCTGTGCGAATCCCGACCTAACGAGTAGGCTTTCACTATGGCGAGTTACCGAGACCTCCTTTCCGCCGCCAAGGCACAGATTTCCGAAGTCGAAACCGCTGGCGCCGCCGAGCGCATCGCCGCTGGTGCAGTCGTGCTGGATGTGCGTGAGCCCGACGAGTACGACCAGGGCGCAATACCAGGCGCAGTGCACATCGCGCGCGGCCACCTCGAATCGCAGGTCGAAAGCCGAATACTCGACAAGAGTGCAGAGGTCGTCGTCTACTGCGCGGGCGGCGCACGCAGCGCGTTCGCGGCGCGCACGCTGCACGAGTTGGGTTACACCGACGTGAAGTCGATGATCGGCGGTTATGGGAAGTGGAAAGACGAAGGCCGCGATTGGAAGCTTCCGGTCACGCTCACCGCCGAGCAGCGCAATCGCTACCAACGGCATCTGTTGCTGCCCGAGGTTGGCGTCGCTGGTCAAACAAAACTGTTGAACAGCAAAGTGCTGATGCTCGGTGCTGGTGGCCTCGGATCTCCGTCGGCGATGTATCTCGCCGCTGCCGGGGTCGGCACGATCGGCATCGTCGACATGGACGAAGTCGATGCCAGCAACTTGCAGCGTCAGATTCTGCACAACATGGATCGCATCGGAGATCGCAAGGTCGACAGCGCGAAGAAGACATTGACGCTGCTGAACCCCGACGTCAACGTCGTCACCTACGACACGCGCCTCGACGCCAGCAACATCATCGACATCATTAGTGGCTACGACGTCATCGTTGACGGCGCCGACAACTTCCCCAGTCGTTACCTACTCAACGACGCGAGCGTGAAGCTGGGTATCCCGGTCGTGCACGGCAGCATTTTCCGATTCGAGGGGATGGTCAGCGTGTTCCACCCGCTGGAAGGGCCGACGTATCGCGACATGGTTCCCGAGCCACCACCCGCCGAACTGGCACCGAGTTGCGCGGAGGCTGGCGTGTTGGGAGTTCTGCCGGGCATCGTTGGCAGCATCCAAGCTTTGGAAGTCATCAAGTTGTTGCTCGGCATCGGCGAAGGTTTGATCGGGCGGATACTGACGATCGACACCACCGACATGAGCTTCCGCACGTTCAACCTGCGCCCCGATCCGGCCAACGTCGTGACCTATGCGAACCGCGACCGCATCATCGTGCAGGAACTCGAAGGACTGTGCGCGCCGGGCCTCGCCCACTGAGCGTCGGTACTGCGGGCAGTACTACAGTTCCAGCGTGCACGCAGCTGTAGTTGCCGAGCGCCCCGCCGTCGCAAGTTCGCGATGGCTACATGGTTCGTTGGCCGACACGCTGCTCGGCTGGTGCTTTCTGCCGGTTGCGATTGTCGTGCACCAGCTTGGTCCGAATGTGGCTGCTGTCCAGATGGTGGTCGCTGGGGTGTATCTGCTGTCGTTTGCGCATCAGCCGCTGACCCTCGGTCTCGTGTACGGCGACCCCGTGCAGCGCGCAGCGCACCGCAAGTTGTATCGCTGGGCGCCAGCAGTAGCCGCGGTTGCGATCCTCATTGGATTGTCGGTCAGCCTCACACTCGTGGCCGCGGTCGCCGTGTTGTGGAATGCCGAGCACACGCTCATGCAGCGTTATGGCCTAATGCGTATCTATGGGCGCAAGGTAGGTGATCAGAACGGACCGTTAGAGAAGCCGATGTTGATCGTGTGGTTGATCGCTGCCGTTGCGTTCATCGGTGCTTATGTCGATCTCGGGGACTTGGTGCTTCGGCTGGGTCTGGACGAGACCAACGCAAAGGGAGTCCGCTTACTCGATCCGCTGCGCATACCGGCCCAGATCCTGTTTTGGGTGTCGGCAGTCGTCGGCGTGGCATTGGCCGCGCGTTGGTGGCGTGCCGAACGTGCGCTGGGCGCGAATGCCAGTCGTGCAAAGCATGTGTACACGCTGGGCACGGCTGCATTGCTGGTAGCCGTGATGATCGATCCCATTGCCGGTGTGGCCGGGTACATCGCAGCGCATGCGATCGAGTACTACGCGGTCGTGCATCGCAGCCTGCGGACTCGTCGCGACGATGCGCCTGTTGCGCGCCTAACGCGCTCGGGTTTGCGCAGGACGGCTGTCTACGCCGGCTATTTCGGAGCGGTCGCGCTGTTTGTGTGGGCCACGGTCGGAATGCTCGACGGACGCGTGTACGCGTTCGCCATTCTCTTCTTCGGCGCCCTGCACATCCTCTACGACGGTTTCGTCTGGAAGTTGCGTCGCCCCCACGTCGCCGCCTCCCTCGGCCTCTAGCGATCTAGGCCGGCACTTCTTCGAGTGCTGGCTCGATCTCGTCGCGCTCTTGCGTCACGACTCCGGCGATGACAAGCCCAGCACCGATCAGGTCGATTGGCGTGGGCCGCTGGTCGAGGGCGATGTAACCGACGATCATCGCTGTCACCGGCAGCAGCGCCAGCAGCAGCGCGAAGCGACGAATTGGTATGCGGCGGATGACGAACTGGTCGATCGTGTAGCCGACGGCACTGGAGAGCAGGCCGACGAGAATGCATTTCGTCAACAAGCCGCTGTCACTGAAGACCTCACCGATGCCGCTGATTCCGAAGGGCAGGATCACGAGCGAGCCGATGACTAGCCCGACGGCGAGGCCGCTGAGTCCGCGGTCGAGCGCCGCAACGCGGCGGCCGAGCACGATGTAGGCCGCCCACATCGCCGAGGCACCGAGGATGAACGCGATGCCGAGCGGTTCGCCGCCGATCTCGACTCCGGAAAGGATCGCGACACCAGCCGCGGCGAGCAGCAGCGCGATCGTGTTGCGACGCGAACGCGTCAGGACAGCTGCGACGGAGATGGGGCCGATGAACTCGAGTACGACACTCTTACCCAGCGGTAGGCGATCGATGGCGAGGTAGAAGCACAGGTTCATTAGTGCGGTCGCAACACCGAAGATTGCAGCGGCGCGTAGGTCGGCGGCGGTCCAGCCACGAAGTCGGTGCGCGGAGAGCGCGAGGACGAACACTGCTCCGGCAGCGACTCGGAAGAAGGCAACCGTCGCTGGCGACACTTCCTGGAAGAGGGTGACCGCGATCGCGGCACCCGCGTATTGAGAGATACCGGAAATGGCGAACAACGCCTCGGGGGAGGCGGTTCGAGCAAACGCCGAGGGTGATCGCAAGGGCGATGGACGCGTCAATCGAAAAGTTCGGGATCAGTACGACAAATTTCCTGCCACAGCGGCTGGAAACTAAACCAGCCCGCGAGCGGGAAGCCGGTCTGCTGCTGTGTGTACTCGGCTGAGTCGTGTGGGATCAACAGGGGAGTGCCAGCCGCCATCGCGAGCAACTGTGCCTGACAACTGCGATCGAGGCTGAGAAACCAGAATGCTGCTTCATCGACGGTTTCGCCGACGGTGAACAGGCCGTGGTTCTGGTGAATCGCCGCCTTGCCCTTGGTGAAGTGAGTGGCAAGTTCTTTGCCTGCGGCGACGTCGAGCACGACCTTGCCACCCTGCGCACTGATCACGGTGTGATCGCCATAGAAGATGCACGCATCCTGGGTCAGCGGATCGAGCGGAATGCCGAGCGTGCTGAATGCCTTGCCGTGGACGCTGTGGCTGTGCGCGGCTGCAATGACATCGGGCCGCGCTTCGTGGATCGCCGAGTGGATCACGAACGCCGCGCGATTGACCGGGTGTTTACCGTAAATGACGTTGCCGTCGTGGTCGACGAGGATGAGGTCGCTGACCTTGGCGTGTCGGAAGCTGATCGCGAACGGGTTGACCCAGAAGTACTCGGGGTACTCGGGGTCGCGCACTGTGATGTGGCCGGCGACGCCTTCGCCGAAACCAACGCGGCCAAAGATGCGCATTGCGCCGGCGAGCTTCTGCTTGCGGTGCAGACGCTCTTCTTCGATGGTTGCGAACGTCGGTGGACCGGCGAGAGCGACTTGCTTGGGGGTGAGCGGCACCCCGTCGATGGTGCGGACGGTTTCGATCGCGGTCATGGCGTCAGGTTAGGCAAGATTGGAGTATGAACCGCGAAATCGCTCCGAGCACCATTGCCCCAGCCGTCGCCAATTACGCGCACGCCATGATTTGCACGAGCTCGACTCGTCCGCTGTACACCAGCGGAGTCGTACCCATCCGCCCCGATGGCACGGTCCCAACTGAAATCGATCAGCAGGCGGACGTGGTGTGGGCGAGTCTGATCGCGATCCTGACTGAGGCCAAGATGACGGTCGCCCACGTTGTCAGCGTCACCACCTACGTCGTCGTCGACTACCTCGGGGCGCTGCCGCAGGTAATGGCAGCTCGCGATCGTGCCTTGCAAGGCCACCGCGCGGCGAGCACACTGGTTACCGTTCCAGCGCTCGCACGACCCGAGTGGAAGCTGGAGATTTCGCTGATCGCTTCATGGTGAGCCCAAGAAGCAACATTGCAGTGCTGAATGACGCCAGTACATCATCGAGTTCGCTAAAGGCGACGCCGCCAACAGTCGAAATCGGCTCGCGCGTTGGCCGCAGTAGCGAGAAGCACGTCGAGGTCGATCGACCAGTAGCAGATGGTCACGCCGCAAACAGCGTCTTCGCCGACTGATCGACCTTGTCACGCAATAGCGGATGGACCGCCTTCCGAGCTACAAGTCGACGTCAGGGTCGAACAACTCGGCAAGGTCGCAGTGAGCGACTCGGCGCGGGACCCTTTCACCGATGCGGTCAACTCATCAATGGTGTAAGGCGCAGCCTGGTGCGCGGCTTAGAGTTGAACTCCGACTGAGCCGATCACGGGCGCTTTGTCGCGATGAGCGAGGAGTTACGGTGCCGAGTCTGAGGGCAAAGGTCGCGAGGTCGTTCCTACGGCGACTTCCCCGGTCACGTCCGTTCCTTTAGATTGCGCGAAATGGATAACGCAGCAGCGTGATGTCGCAGCAGGGAACCGGAGTGTCGGATGATGTGATGTCGCCCGCCGGCTTCTCCTCCTTCTATCGCGACCACCTGGCGACGGTGTACGGCTACCTTTACCGCTTGGCGGGCGGCGACCGGTCGCTCGCCGAGGATCTCACCCAGGACACGTTCGTGGCGCTCACCCGCGAGTTGCGCAAAGGCCGCCCCGAGTGCGCGGACGTGCGGTGGCTGTTGACGGTCGCGCGCAGCAGGTTCGTCGACCATGTCCGCCGCCAGACCCGATTCGACCGGAAATTGCGGCTGGTCGGTGGCGGCCTCGACGACGGTGCGGCCTCGGTCGAACCGGATCGGACCGAGGTGCTGCACAGCCTGGATTCAGTCGATGCGATCCACCGGGTGGTGCTGATGATGCGGTACGTCGACGGGCTCGCCGTGCACGAGATCGCGCAGACCATCGGCCGCAGCGTGACCGCCACGCACTCGCTGCTGGCTCGAGCACGAGATCAGGTGCGCAGGATGGCGAGGGAAACGGCATGAGCGGCACTCCCGACCTCGAATTGACACCCAACGCCGAGTTCGCCGACCGGCTCGAACAGACGCTGATGGCTGAGATGGGCTTCTCCGCGGTCACCGCTTCCATCTCCACCAGCTCCTCGGTGCGCGCCGCCGGCGGACATCAAGCCGCGCGGCGGTGGATGGTCGCAACGGCCGCCGCGCTCGTCGCGGCTCTCGCCTTGGCGTTCGTCGTGGAGCGGTCCGAGGCCCCATCGACCAGGGTTTTCGTCGCGCTCCCGACGGCGCCGACGACCACTCCGCCCACCACTCCGCCCACCACAACGGTGACGTCAACCGCAGCCCTGCCGCCGGCCCTCCCTCGGGGACCGCTCCAAGGCGGTGTCACCTACCGGGTGCCCCGGTCGGCGGTGCTCGGGAGGTACGTGCAGTTCACCAACACGGTTGAGGGTGCCACTTCGTTGGCCGGCCCGGGCGGGTTCGTGGTCGCGTCCGATGCCGAGCTGTTCGAGGTACTGCTGAGCGTCGTCGACCTGTCCTCGGTCCGGTTCTTCACGGACCTTCTCGCCGATGCACACGCGATCCCAGACGACGCTGGCCTGACCCAAGCGACGACCGAGCCCCCGGAGGACTTTTTCGCGTACTTCGCCGCACTTCCGGGAGTCGTGGCTGGGCCACTCACCGACGCCGAGATCGCCGGCCGTCCGGCGAAGGCAATGACCTGGAGGTTCGACGAGTTCGAGGGAGGCTTCCCGTGCGGCCCCGCTCCCGCCTGCGTGAACGTGGGGTGGATCGGTGTGTTCATCTCGAGCTACTGGGCTGGTAACTCGGGCACCACCTACCTGGTCGACCTCGACGGTCAGCAGGTGCTCGTGGAGGTTCGCGACGTCCCCGGCGCCCAGGAGGCAGCCGACTCGCTCGTCATTGCCGACTGACGAAGATCCGCGACGAATCTCGCGGCCGCCGGACGTTGAAGGTGCATGACACGACAGCGTTCACAAGCCCCCACTTCCCATCGGAGAGCATTTATGAGACGCCACGCCATTGGCATTGTTGCCGCACTCACACTCGTTGCGGCTTGCAGCGACGACAGCACCGATACGGCATCGACCGCCGCCGCGACGACGGCCGCCGCCGCGACTGTCCCGGTCGTAACTGATCCGCAGACCACCGATGCGCCCGCCACGACCGAGGCCGTGTTACCTGTCCTGCCGATCGGGCAGCCCCTCACCGCCGGCTCGTCGTATCGGCTGGCCAAATCGGTTATCGGTCGAGCGATGCAGTTCACCAACCCCACCGACGGAACATTCGGCGTGTCGGGCCCGGGCGGGTTCTTCGTCTCTGCGGATCAGGCAGGGTTAGAGCCGCTCGTCGGCGTTTTCGATCTGATGGAGAGTCGAGCGTTCATTGACTCGCTCATCGACCTCGGTGCGACCACGAGTACTCCACCTCGACCGGGCGCACTTTCCGATGCCGACGCTGCCGCGCTGACTGCCGCGACGGAAACGCCTCCGGCTGACTATTTGGCATACTTCGCCGCACTGCCCGGCGTGGAGACCGGCGAGGTCACGACGACCGAATTCGCGGGGCACCCTGCCACGGCAATGACGTGGAGCTTCGGCGCGTTCGACGGCGGGCACCCGTGCTTCGGCTCAACGAGAGGCAACTGTGTCGTCACACTCTGGTTCGCTGTCGGCGCCGTCGCCTCGTACTGGACCGGGGATGCTGGCACCACCTACGTCATCGACATCGACGGCCGGACCGTGGTGGTCGAGGTTCGGGACCGTCCCGGTGCCCAGCAGACCGCCGACTCCGTCGTGATCGGCGACTGACCACTTACTTCTAATCGTCGGGTTGCGTCGAGCCCGACGGTTTGAGAACTTGTTGTAGCCGGGTCTCGATGTCAGGTAAGTCGGGGTTGGTCGATGCCACCCAGATAACAAGGTCGTAGACGGCGTCGTTGGATGCGCGTGTTGCTTGGATGCCGTTGAGTTTGAGGAACACCGCGGTGGCCAGCCAGCCGAGCCGCTTGTTGCCGTCCACAAGCGGATGATTATTCACCAGCGATTGGAGCAGTGCCGCGGCCTTGAGCAGCAGGTCTGGATACGCATCCTCACCGAAAACTGTGGTTTGCGGCCGCGCCGCTGCCGACCCGAGTAGGCCGAGGTCCCGAATTGACGGCGGATCACCAAGCAGCAACCGGGCCAGTTCGATGAGATCGTCGAGTTCAAGAAACTCGACCGGATCGGTCATTGACCGAGTCGCTCGATTGCGTCAGCGTGCGCGCTCATCACGCGCCTGGCGGCCTCGCTCACGCGATCGCGGTGCTGTCCCTTGGTCACAAACTCACGGACGGCTCGCCGAGCAGCATCCTGCATAGAAATCCCTTCGGCCTCGGCGCGCTCACGCAGCGCAGCCTGCTCGTCGTCGGTTAGCCGGAGGGTCATAGCCATACATGGGATGGTATCACTTCGATACCACGTCGCCGGGGGCTGAGTCGCCGATCACGAGCGAGGCCGCAGTATCGCTTGCTCCATCTCGATCGCTGACATCAACGAGCACAGTCCGCCCATCGATGGCGCCTCGTAGAGGGTTCCCGAATCACCGTCCCAATACGTCTGGATCACGCCGATCGGAAGACGTCGCCGCATTGCCCGGCGTGGGGACCGGCGAGATCACGACGACCGAGTTCGCGGGCCAACCTGCCACGGCTGGCGACTACGGCACGATCACCGTGATATTCATTTGCGGCGACCTCGCCAGCCGTAGGTCCGAAGTAACGGGTGTTGCGCTCAGGTGCTCCGCGAGCACGATGTAGTAACGCACGAGGGCACCTCGTCGATCGCGCCTCTTGTCGCTCGGTGAATCGCTGACTTGGAACGGGCGGCGTACGCTCCTTTCTCAATGAGCAAGGACACGACCGACGAGAAGTCCACCGATTCGGGGATCCCGGTGAAGGCGCTGTACGACGCAGCTGATCTCGCCGACTGGGATCCGGCCACACAACTCGGTGCTCCGGGCGGCGCTCCCTATACGCGCGGTATCTATCCGACGATGTATCGCGGCAAGTTGTGGACAATGCGCCAGTACGCCGGTTTTGGCACCGCCACATCGACCAACGAGCGATTCAAGTTCCTGCTGAACGCCGGCCAGACCGGGCTCAGTTGTGCATTCGACTTGCCGACGCAGATGGGCTACGACAGCGACCATCCGCGCGCGGAGGGCGAAGTTGGAAGGGTCGGCGTCGCCATCGACAGCATCGCCGACATGCGCGCCTTGCTGCAGGACCTACCGCTGGACCAGGTGACGACGAGCATGACGATCAACTCGACGGCACCGATTCTGCTGTTGCTGTACGAATTGGTGGCGGAGGAACAAGGCGTTCCCGCAAGCGCGCTCGGCGGCACGATTCAGAACGACCTGCTGAAGGAATACATAGCTCGCGGCACTTACATCTATCCGCCGAAGCCGAGCATGCGCATCATCACCAATGTCTTCGAGTACTGCGCGAAGAACATTCCGAAGTGGAACACGATCAGCGTGTCCGGCTATCACATTCGTGAAGCGGGCAGCACCGCGGTTCAGGAGATCGCGTTCACGATCGCCAACGGTATTGCGTACGTGGAAGCAGCGTTGGCCGCCGGGATGCCCATCGACTCGTTTGCGCCGCGGCTGAGCTTCTTCTGGAACGCGCACAACAACTTCTTTGAAGAGGTCGCGAAGTTCCGCGCTGCGCGGCGCATTTGGTATCGGGTGATGAGTGAACGCTTCAACGCGCAGCAAGAGTCAAGCAAGCTGCTGCGCTTCCACGCCCAGACCGGCGGTAGCACCCTGATCGCGCAGCAGCCGGAGAACAACATCGCGCGCGTTGCGGTGCAGACGATGGCAGCCGTCATGGGTGGCACGCAGAGCCTGCACACGAACGGCTACGACGAAGCATTGAGCCTGCCGACCGAGCGGGCAGCGCGAATCGCGCTGCGTACGCAACAGATCGTCGGCTACGAAAGTGGCATCGTCGATACGCCCGATCCGCTCGCCGGCAGCTATTTCGTAGAAACGCTCACCGACGAGGTCGAACGGCTCGCCTGGGAATACATCCGTCGCATCGACGAGATGGGCGGCGCAGTCGAGGGAATCGAAGCCGGGTTTCAGCAGGGTGAAATCGAGACGGCCGCCTACGACTACGCCAAAGGAATTGACGAGGGCGAGCGGGTGATCGTGGGGCTCAATCGTTTCGCGAATGAAGGCGACGATGAACCCGTGCTGGTGCCTCACGACCCAGCGCTCGAGCGTGGCCAACGGCAGCAGTTGGCAGCGTTCAAAGCTGATCGCGACCAAACGTTGGTGACTTCGCGTCTGAACGACGTCGCCGGTTGCGCCCGCGGCACCCAGAACCTGCTCTATCCAATGAAGGAGGCGCTGCGTGTCAATGCCACGCTTGGCGAAGTGAGCGATGCGCTACGCGAAGTCTTCGGCACGTACAAACCGGGGCGTTGAATGGGTGGGCTCGCCGCACACGCCGATGTCGAAAACTGCTACGGCACGACCAAGGGTCGTCGTACTGGAAAGCTGCACGAGATCAAGATCTGGTTCGGCGTCGTCGGTGACACACTGTGCCTGATCAGCGGATACGGCCCAACGGCTGACTGGTTCCGCAATGCGCTGGCCAACCCAGAAGTAACAGTCCGCATCCAAGTACCTGTGCTCGCGATCTCACGCTGGTCGACCAGATGAACGGCAGGTCGCGTCGCCCACCGTCGCCTACGTCGCTGTTTCAGGCCGTGGGCGTGCGCGGCGCGATAGCTGGTGTGGTCGCGCTGACCTTGGCAATCGTATTGGTGACGTGTCGCCCGGAGCCCTCGACGCCAACGGACACGGTCGGCGCGGTCGTCGATGAAACCGTGCCGACAACGCTGCTGGAATTCGTGCCCGACACCGACCCGCCCGATCCAACCGCGGAGCCAACGGTGCCGCCTTTGACATTGTTCGGTGGCGACCTGTGCAGAGCACTCGTCGCACAGGACTTCACGCTGGTCATAGCCGGACTCGGGCGCGGTCGACTGATCGACGCCAGCCCACTCTCTGACGACATGTGTGGCTACGTGGTTGTCGTCGTCGGGCAGGAGTTCAACATGAGCGTGCAGGCGATTGGTGGCTCGGCTTTCGGCAGGCCGGTGGCGGCGGACGAGGAACGCACCGCACTCACCGATATCGGGTTATCGGCATACGGGGTTCCGCTCGATGCCGAATATTCCGTCTGGGTCAAGGTCGCGAACGGATATTTCGTGGTCATCGCACCCGACGCGGATACAGCGCGGCACCTAGCGATCGCCGCCGCTAGGCGCGCAGACGACCCTGCCGAAGGGCCAATCGTCACGAGCGTGATCACTGCCGTGGCAACAACGGTCGGTAGTACTGACGTCGGAACAACCGACGTGGCAACAACTGTCAGCCCGTAGCGACTAGACGATGATGTGCAGCGTCGGGACGGGCCGCGGCACTACTCGCTGCTGTTCGGTGGCCCAGCCCAGGTAGATCATCGCGACGATGGTCGTATCGGGCTCGAAACCACAGAGGGCAGCCGTTACGTCGTTGGCGCCCGTCGGGCACGAACTCCAATAGCTCGCCAGGCCTTGTGTGGTCGCCGCCAGCAAGATGTTCTGCACGCCAGCCGCAACGGCATCGCGATTCTCTGCCGTGCGCAGTTCGCTGTCGCCTGCTGCCGAACCGACGATGAGCATTGCTGGTGTGCGTAGGTACTTGGTGCGCCTCTGTGCAACCTTCTCGGCGATATCGCCGCGCAACTCCATCGCATCTGCAACGACATTCCCAAGCCGAGCCCGTCCGTCGCCTTCGGCCAGCGCGAACCGCCACGGCCAGGTCCGTTTGTGGTTCGGTGCGTATTGCGCCACCTCGCACAGCGCGTCGATGGCCGCGCGCGGCACAGCAATGTCTCTCTGCACCAACATGCTGGTGCGCCGCGCGAGTGCGAGCGTCGTGAACTCGTCGAGGTTCATGATGCCGACGACGCCGCGTGCGCCCGGATGTGTCCGACGACCAGAGCAACCCATCGATCCCACAGCTGCGGGGGGTAGTCGTGGCCCATCCCTTCGATGAGCTCGAAGCGCGCGCCGGGAATGAGTTCCGCCGTGCGACGACCGCCGATCTGATCGATGATCGTGTCCTTGTCGCCATGTATCACCAGCGTCGGCACCCGCACCTCGCGCAAGCCGTCTGCGCGCGATCCGTTGTCCATCACCGCCGCGAACTGTCGCGCAGCTCCACCAAGCACGCCACCACGGTCGAAGGACCGAGCGGCGTCGGCGCGCCATCGCGACTCGTCGGCGAACTCTTGGGTTCCCCACGCGTGCAAGCCATCGACCCACTGTTGGATGAAGCCCTCACGGTCGGGTGCCGCCGGCTCGAGCAGCAGTTCCAACGCCCGGCGACTGCTTTTGCTGTAGTCGTCCTCGCCGGTCGTGCTCATCGCCGACGTCATCGTCAAGACTCGCTCGGGGTGCTCGATTGCCATCATCTGCACGATCATGCCGCCCATCGAAAGTCCCATCACGTGTGCACTGGCGACTCCGAGTGCATCAAGCACCGCTAGACCGTCGGCTGCCATGTCGCTGAGCGTGTACGCGACGTCATTCTGGAAGGAACTACTCAGGCCGATATCGCGATTGTCGTAGCGCACCACCTGCAGTCCTTGCGCGGCGAAGAGCTGACACCAATCCTCGTGGTAGTTGGTGCATTGCGCGCCGAGCCCGTTGACTAGCAACAACGTTGGGTTCGTCGGGTCGCCGAAGGTCTCGAAGTACAACTTGCAGTCGCCGTTGTTTGCGTACATGTCAGGCTCCTAGACCGTCGTTCTTGAGGATGTCGTCGCGCAGTTCTCGCTTCATGAACTTACCGTTTGCGTTGCGAGGGATCGGTTCCGTTCGAAACCAAATCTTCGCGGGAATCTTGTACTTCGCGAGGCTGGCGGCGAGGAACTCGGTGAGTGCTTCCTGGGTCAGCGTGTGACCCGGGCGCAACACGATGGCGGCGGCCACGTCCTCCCCAAGGCGCTCGTCGGGAATTCCGAACACCGCGGCTTCGGCAATTGCCTCGTGGTGATAGATGGCGGTTTCGACTTCGCTACAAAATACGTTCTCGCCGCCACGCAACACCATGTCCTTCGCGCGGTCGACGATATACACGAACCCGTCGTCGTCAATCCGCGCAATGTCGCCCGTGTTCAGCCAGCCCTCGCGAATAGCGTCGGCTGTCGCCTCGGGGCGGTTGAGGTAGCCCTTGATCACAATCGAGCCGCGAACGCACAACGCCCCAATCGTCGTCGCACTGCGCGGCAGATCGTTGCCGTCCTCGTCAACGAGCTTTCCTTCGAGCGTCGGCACGAGCGGGCCGCACGACTCGGGCTTGGCCAGATACAACTGCGCCGAGTTGGCGGTAATGATGCCAGACGTCTCCGTCATGCCGTAGCCGGTAGTCGGTTGTCCCTCTTTCAACGCGCTTGCAATCTTGCCGACTAAGTCGGGCTGAATCGCCGCGCCGCCGCCACCCATTCCCTGCAGCGTCGAAGTGTTGCGCGTCGACCAATCTGGGTGCAGCAGCATTTCACGGCTCATCGTCGGGACGCCCGAGAAGTTAGTGACACCCTCGCGCTCGATGAGTTCGAGCGCCCGCCCCGTGTCCCACTTGCGCATCAATACCAGCTTCGCTCCGCCGATCGTTCCGGCGTGCATGACGCAGTTGCACGCCGTCACGTGAAAGAGCGGCGTCGGTACCATCAACACTCGTTGCGCAGGGGCAGGAAGTGGCGTGTCCGTAGATTCACCCGCTGCGATCGCCTTCTGTTCAGCCATCGTCGTCGCCAGGCCTAGCACGATGATGTTGTAAATGTTGTCCACGGAACCGCGATGGGTGAGTTGTGCACCTTTTGGAAAGCCGGTGGTTCCGGACGTATAGAAGATGGTCACATCGTCATCGGGACCAATGGAAACGTCGGGCAGCTCGCCAGGGTCGTCGGTAGCCATCACATCGGCCCATGGCGTTGACCCGCCCGGGACGGCTCGGTCGCTGCGCACCGCGATGATGTGCATCGGCCGCTGCTCGGGCATGTGGTTGAGGCGCTCGAGCCGCTCGTCGTCGGCGATCAGAACCGTTGGTTCCGAATCGTTGAATGCGTACTCCAACTCTGGCGGCGTCCACCAGGCATTGATGCCGACAACGACTGCGCCGACACAGGCGGTTGCCCAGTAGCTGACGATCCACTCCGGGTAATTGCGCATTGCGATCGCGACCCGGCTTCCCGGATGCACGCCGTTCGCCACGAAGTGTGCGGCGAGCTTGCGCACCTGCGCGTGCACTGCGGCGTACGTGTAACGCTCGTCCTCATAGACCAGGTAGTCCTTGTCAGCGTGGGCGGCTGATGCTTCCCATATTGCGCGCATGTTGGCGGGGGCAGCCGCGTATGCCTTCAAGTGCACGCCACGCACGTCGATCGTCGTGGTGGCAAAAGGCGAGCCAGGAGCGTCCAGTTCGGCCCGGGCGGCGAGGTAGTGGCGAATCACGCAGATGATCATTGCCGAACTGCCCCTCGGAAGGACAACGCGAGTGATTGCTAGCGTGGCTCGATGGATCGATTGCGGGTCGGCAGCGATGGCATCACCCGCTGCTGGTGGTGCGGCGAGGATCCCTTCTACATCCAATACCACGACGACGAGTGGGGTCATCCGGTCACCGGCGACGTGCGTTTGTTCGAGAAGCTGTGCCTTGAAGGGTTCCAGTCGGGTCTGTCGTGGCTGACGATCCTGCGCAAGCGCGAGAACTTTCGAGCTGCATTTGCGGGCTTCGAGCCGGAGAAGGTCGCCGCCTTCGACGATGGTGATGTACAGCGACTACTCGTAGACGCGGGGATCGTGCGTCATCGCGGCAAGATTGTGAGCACCATCAACAACGCGGGTCGCGCGCTGGAGATGCGCGACGAGTTCGGGTCGATCTACAGCTACGTGTCGCAGTTCCGTCCAGCGCGCACGACCCGGCTGACGGTCAGCGGCGAGATGCCGGCGACCTGTCCCGAGTCGCTCGCAATGTCGAAGGACCTGAAGAAGCGCGGCTGGAGCTTCGTCGGCCCCACAACGATGTACGCCTTCATGCAAGCAATGGGCCTCGTCAACGACCACATAGAAGGCTGCGAACGAACCGGCCAATGAGTCGAGGCTTTCGTGCGGCTTCATTGCACTTGACCGAACATAGGAGCGTCGACTGTGGGCGCCGTTAGTTGGCGTGTAGGTCGGCGTTTAAGCCTTCCCACTTGGCGCTGCGGGGCAGTGCTTCGACTGCGCCGCTCTGGCTGTTGCGACGGTAGAGCAGGCCGCTCTTACCGCTGAGTTCGCGAGCCTTCACCACGCCCCGCGCCCCGTGACCGGTTCCGTGAACGGCGACGAGTGTGCCAGCCGTGACGTACAACCCCGCCTCGACGATGCACTCGTCGCCGAGACTGATGCCGAGGCCGGCCTCCGCGCCGAGCAAGCAGCGTTCGCCGATCGTGATCTGTTGCGTGCCACCGCCCGACAATGTGCCCTGGATGCTGGCGCCACCACCGATGTCGCTGCCGTCGCCGACGAGGACGCCTTGCGAGATGCGGCCCTCGACCATCGACGTGCCAAGCGTGCCAGCATTGAAGTTGCAGAATCCCTCGTGCATCACGGTCGTCCCCACCGCGAGGTGCGCGCCGAGCCGCACGCGGTCGGCGTCGGCTATGCGAACACCGCTGGGTATGACGTAGTCGGTCATCCGCGGGAACTTGTCGACTGCGTGCACGGTGAGCGCGCCACCATCGTGGCGAACTCGCCAACGCAATTCCTCCAAGCCTTCCACCGACACCGGACCAAGGTTCGTCCACGCAACGTTGGTCATCTGGCCGAAGATGCCATCGAGATTGATCGTGCGCGGCTGCATGAATCGATGCGACAACAAGTGCAGCCGCAGGTACGCATCGCTTGTGGATGCCGGAGCGACGTCGGTATCGATGTGCACCTGTACCGCGCGCACCGTCACACGCCGGACGTCGTCGTGCCGTTCCGCCGTCGTGTACGCCTCGAACTTCTCTGGGCTCGGTTCCTCGCCAAGCCCGAGTTCCCGGTACCACGTGTCGAGCACGGTTCCATCGTCGGCAATGGTCGCCAGCCCGCGCCCCCAAGCATTCGCCATCAGAAGACCTCCGGTCGCAGCGTCGGAAACAGAATGACCTCTTTGATCGACTGCACACCGGCGATCAGCATCGCCACGCGATCCATCCCGATACCCAGACCACCGGTGGGCGGCATGCCGTACTCGAGTGCGCGCAGGTAGTCCTCGTCGACTGTGCCACGCTCGGCATCGCCCGCGTCCTTGGCCGCCTGTTCGTCCTCGAAGCGGACTCGTTGCTCGACGGGATCGTTGAGCTCGCTGTAACCATTTGCCAACTCGCGGCCACCGACGAACAACTCGAAACGCTCGGTGAGGTATGGGTCGTTGCGGTCAGCACGCGCCAGCGGCGAGATCTCGACCGGGTGACCGGTCACGAACGTTGGTGCAATCAGTAGATGCTCGGCAGTCGCCTCGAACAACTCTTCGATGATCTTGCCCGAACCCCATCGTGGGGAACACGAGACCCCGTGCTTCTCGGCCAACGTTTCGAGTTGCTCCACAGATTGCGACGGGTGCACCTCAACACCTGTGGCCTCGGCCACCAAATCGATCATGCGCGCCCGCCGCCACGGTTGTGCGAGATCGACAGCCAGCTCGACATCGCCGGGGCCGTAAACCAAGACGTTCGAAGTTCCAGTCGCATCAATCGCGGCTTGCGTGATCAGCTTCTCGGTGATCTCGATCATCTCGCTGAAGTCTGCAAACGCTTGATACAGCTCCATCATCGTGAACTCGGGATTGTGACGAGTGCTGATTCCTTCGTTGCGGAAGATGCGCCCGATCTCGAACACTCGCTCCATACCGCCGACGATGAGTCGCTTGAGGTGCAACTCGAGCGCGATTCGCAACACCAACGGCATGTCGAGCGTGTTGTGATGCGTGATGAACGGCCGCGCATGTGCGCCACCCGCCTCCATGTGCAGCACCGGCGTCTCGACTTCGATGAAACCGTCGGCGTGCAGCGTGCGTCGAAAGCTGGCGATGATCTCGTGGCGAATCTTGAACGCGCGTCGCGCATCCTCGTTGACGATGAGGTCGGCGTAGCGTTGGCGGAAACGAGTGTCGGTGTCGGTGAGACCGTGCCACTTGTCGGGCAGCGGCCGCACGGCTTTCGCCAGCAATTCGCAGCGCTGCACCTTCACGCTGAGCTCGCCCTTGCGGGTCGTCATCACCGTGCCGCACACGCCGACCCAATCGCCGAGATCGAGATCGAGGAAGGCAGCGAAACCTTCGTCGCCGATGACAGCCTTCGAAACGAACAACTGCACCTCGTCGTCGCGGTCGCGGACGGTCGCGAAGATCAGCTTGCCCGAGTCGCGCATCAGCATCATGCGGCCAGCTATTGCGACCTCGATCTCGGTCTCGGTGCCAGCAGCTAGTTCCCCGTGTGCCGCACGTAGCTCGCCAAGGGTCGTGCTGCGATCGAATCGCAGTGGATAGGGATTGCCGCCGCCGGCGCGAATGTCGGCGAGCTTCTGCAGCCGCTTGGCCTTCTCGGCGATCAGCCCACTGCCGGTAGCCGCTTCGCCGACTGAGTCGCCAACAGAGTCGCCAGCAGAGTCAATAGCCGTGTCGTCGCTGCTCACGACCTCCGACCGTAGCGCGGCGGATAGCCTGCGACACGTGGCGACTCGGTTCGTGATCATCGGCGGCGGGCCTGCGGGCAACACTGCGGCATCGCACGCTGCCCGACTCGGTGCGCAGGTCACGCTGATCGAACGCGATGTTGTCGGCGGCGCGGCGCATCTGTGGGACTGCATTCCGTCAAAGACGATGATCGCGACCGGCGGCGCGATGAGCTTTACGAACCGGCTCGAGGGCATGGGCCTCGAGCAGCAGCACGCCGAGGTCGATGTCGAGGCGCTGAAGGAGCGGATCGAAAGCATCAAGCGTCGCTTGGGTCGCGGTACCACCAACCTGCTCACCAGCCAGGGCGTCGAACTCATCCACGGTTCCGCCAAGTTCCTCTCAGCGAACGAGATCGAGGTGTCCGTCTTTGCCGATGGTGGTGTCGCCGAGGTGCGACGCATCGAAGCCGACGCTGTGTTGGTCGCGACCGGCAGCCGACCACGAATTCCCGAGTGGTGTCATCCCGATGGCGAGCGCATTCTGGTCACACGCGATTGCTATCCACCGAAGGTGTTCCCCGAGAGCGTGACGATCATCGGGTCCGGCGTTACCGGTGTCGAGTTCGTGCACATGTTCAGCTCGTTCGGCGCGAAGGTGACCTTGGTCGTCAGCCGTCAGCAGGTGCTGCCAACCAAGGATCCGGAAGTTGCCGCTGTGCTGGAAGACGACTTCCTCAAGCGCGGTGTGTCGTTGCTGAAGGGCGCCCGCGCCACCTCGATCGCGCGTGAGACCAACGACGACGGTGTCGAACAGGTTGTTGTGCGTTGCGACGACGGGCGTGTCGTCCGCAGCACGCACGCGGTGCTCGCCATCGGCTCGGTGCCCAACACCGACGGGCTCGGGCTCGAGTTGGCTGGTGTCGAACTCGATAAGGCTGGCAACGTCGTCATCAACCGCCACTGCCAAAGCAACGTGCCGCACATCTACGCGGCGGGCGACATGAGCGGCAAGTTGCCGCTGTCGTCGGTGGCAAGCATGCAGGGCCGCAAGGTCGCTGAGCACGTGCTGGGGCTACAAAAGGTTGCGCACCGCCACCTCGACTACGACAAAGCCGCCAGCGCGATTTTCACCGAGCCCGAGATCGCCGACGTTGGTCTTGCCGAAGCCGACGCTTTCGCCGTCGGCCGCAAGATTCGAGTCACAAAGGTTCCATTCAGTTCGACGCCGAAAGCACTGATCAACAACGACTGGCGCGGATTCGTGAAGATCATCAGCGATCCTGCGACTGGTGTCGTCCTCGGTGGATCGATCGTCGGTCGCCACGCCGCAGAACTGATCAGCGTGATTGCTCTCGCCGTCACCGCCAATTTGAAGGTCACCGACATCGTCGAAAGCTTGCTGGTGCACCCAACGCTGGCCGAGTCGCTGGCCGAAGCCGCCGACTAAGCGATCGCCATCACGCGATAACGATTACTACATCGCCGGCGCCGACGGTGTCGCCGGCTTTCACCTTGATCTCTTTGACGGTGCCAGCCTTTTCGGCAGCGATCTGGTTTTCCATCTTCATCGCCTCCAGCACGACAACGGCTTGACCCGCCTCGACGGCATCGCCGACCGCGACAAGCACTTTTACGATCGTGCCTTGCATTGGCACTTCCACATTGCCGCTGCCGCCGACAGTCGCACCTGCGGACGCAGCACGCGCTGGCTTCTTCGCGGTCTTCGCTGGCCCCGCAAACGAACCCGCTGGCTGCTCAGGTACCCACAGCTTGACGTCGAAACGCTTGCCGTTGACCTCGACGGTCGTAGCGCGCTCGACCAGGGGAGCGGCGCCGGGTCCGTCGCCGTCGCCGCGAAGAACAACAATCGACGAGTCGATGCCCGACAGATCGAGTTTCTCCTCCACCCACTTGGTGCTGTGCTGCATCGCTTGGAAGTCGGGGTGGCGGAGGATCGCGAGATCGGCCGGGATAGTGGTCGCGACTCCGTCGACGACCATTTCCTCCAGCGCGCGAATCGTGCGCGCGATCGCGGTCGGGCGATCTTTGCCCCACACGATCACCTTGCCAATGAGGTTGTCGTAGTACTGGCTGACGGTGTCGCCGGTGTCGTAACCGCCATCGAAACGCACACCGAATCCGTGTGGCGTGATCAGCTTGCTAATGGTTCCCGGCGACGGCAAGAACTTGCCGCCCGCGGGATTCTCGGCGTTGATGCGCACCTCGATGGCATGCCCGTGCCGCTTGGCAGCAACTTCCTCTTGCGTCATCGGAAGGTGCTCGCCACTCGCAACGCGGATCTGCCACTCGACAAGGTCGATGCCGGTGATGACTTCGGTGACCGGATGCTCGACTTGTAGACGCGTGTTCATTTCCAGGAAGAAGAACTCGCCGTCTTGATAGATGAACTCGACCGTGCCAGCGTTGTAGTAGCCGACGGCCTTTGCCGCTTTGATAGCGGCCGCACCCACTTCGTCTTCGATGCCCGCAGCGAGATCGTGCGCCGGTGCTTCCTCGATCAACTTCTGATGTCGACGTTGCGCAGAACAGTCGCGTGTACTGATCCATACGAGGTTTCCGTATTGGTCGCCGACGATCTGCACTTCGACGTGGCGCGGCCATGTGAGGTAGCGCTCGAGGTAGATCTCGTCGCGACCGAAGAATGCCTTCGACTCGCGCTGAGCGCTGTCCATCGCCTCTTGCACCTCGTCGGCGCTGCGCACGACCTTCATGCCGCGCCCGCCACCACCGAACGCGGCCTTGATCGCGATCGGGAAGCCGAACTCGGCGCCGAAGGCGAAGATCTCGTCGACCGACTTCACGAACTCGGTCGTGCCAGGAACGATCGGGCATCCGCCGCGCAGCGCTGCTTTGCGGCTGCTGACCTTGTCGCCCATCTCGTCGATCGCCGCCGGTGGGGGACCGATGAACGCAACGCCGTTGGCCGTGATCGATCGTGCGAAGTCGGCGTTCTCGCTGAAGAAGCCGTAGCCGGGGTGCACGCCATCGGCGCCACTCTGTTCGATCGCCTGCAGAATGCGCTCAGTATTGAGGTAGCTCTCGGCGGCGGTTTGCCCGCCAAGTGCGTATGCCTCGTCGGCCAGTCGTACATGCATGGCGTTGCGATCGAGTTCGCTGTAGACCGCAACGGTCGTGATCCCTAGCTCGCGGGCCGCACGAATCACTCGCACGGCGATTTCGCCACGGTTGGCAATCAGGATTTTCTTCAGCACAGGTGACAATACTGTCGGAATGGAGACCCCGATTGCTACCTCACACGGAGATCGGCCGCCGTGGCCGACTGGTTGGCACGTCGAAGTGGTCGACGAAACGGGCAGCACCAATGCCGATTTGCTGCGCGCCGCGACAGGCGGTTCGCCTGATCGCTCAGTCTTGGTGGCACGACATCAGACAGCCGGGCGCGGCCGATTGGACCGCGAGTGGCAAGCGCCAGCGGGGCTGAACCTGCTCGTTTCGATCCTCTTCCGAGAAATCCCGGCCTCGCCGCACGTGCTCACGCAGCGCGTGGGGCTAGCCGCCCTGGCGGCGTGCGAACGAGTGAGCGGGCTGAAGCCGACACTGAAGTGGCCCAACGACCTGTTGCTGGACGGAATGAAGCTCGCTGGAATTCTGGCGCAGTCCAAGCGCGACGTGGTGGTCGTCGGCGTTGGCCTCAACATCGGTTGGGCGCCCGCTGGCGCGGCCCGGTTGGGCAGCGACCTCGACCCGTTGCACGTGCTGCATGAAATGCTCGCTGCTTACGACGAGCTACCCACCGACCCGTGGTTGCAGTATCGCGAGCGCATGGGGACCATTGGGCAGCGTGTGCGTGTTGAACTGGCTGACGGCACCGTGTCGGGACGAGCGCTCGATGTGGAGCGCGACGGCCGACTGCTGATCGTCGCCGACTCCGGCGTCAAGCACCGTTTCGACGTCGGTGACATCGTTCACCTTCGCTAACCTGCTTCCTTACGGGATCGGGGCGGTGTTTGGTGGGTTGCTCTGACCCAGCACCACGAAGACCCGTGCACCAGTCCCGATGAAGTCGACGCCTTCTGGTACGGCCGGAAACTCATAAGGGTGCACCGGAAGGTTGATGGCGCTGCCAAGCCACTCGGCGTCCGCCTGATGTGTCGGACTCGTTGGGTCCACCGGCATGACAAACGACTCGGCACTGAGGCTGCCGGCGGTGAATGAGTCGCCGCCGAACTCCTCTACACACTGCGCCGTGGCGACAGCACCAGCGCCGGCATCAAGACACACGATCGTGCCGACGGGCAATCGCACCGGCAGCGTCGACGTGACCACCGTAGACATAGTTGGTGTATCGATCAGCGAGGTGGTCGAGGCTGGCGAACCGATCGTGTCCGGTGCATTCGCCGACGGAACGTTCGCGGGGCCAGCGGGACGCATGCCGATTGCAGCGGAACCGAGTGCCGCGGTCCCAAGCACGGCAGGAACAGCGGCGAACGCGAGGTTGCGTTGGCGGCGCAGTCGGGCGCGTCGGCGGACGTCGCCGAACCCCGCACCACGCGATGGGGCGGTGGCGGCGACGCGCCGTAACGATTCGGCAATTTGAAGGTCGAGTTGGTCGGTCATGACAATTCCTTTCTTCAGCGGGCTCGCGCCCGGTGCAATGTGGACTTCACGGTGCCAATCGCCATATGCAGCGTGTCGGCGATGTGATCTGCTCCGAGCGATGCGTCGTCGCCACGTGGAGTTGGTGTACGGCGCACGAGACGTCGACGGCGCTGCACGCGACGGCAGACATTGACCACCGCCATCCGCATGTAGGCGTCGGGGTTCTCGATTCGAGACCACTTTGGATACGCCTTCGCGAAGGCATCTTGGACCGCTTCCTCGATGCTCTCCACCACCCGGACGTTGGGCGCCGCGTCGTCGATAAAGGCGTCATCGTCGTGATGCTGCGCCAACAGCGGGTTGATGGACATCTCGCTCACACCTGTCCAGACCCCCCAAACCGTCGATTGGTTCTTCGAAACTCATCTAATCGGGGCAAACCAGCGGCAAGACTGGCGATGTGACCGAAGACGAGCCGACCGCCGCAACGCTTTGACGAGCCGAGGCGTCATCCGTTGCTCGTTGGCTGCTGTGCTGTTCGGCATCTCTGCGCCTGCGGCCTCGCGCCTTGCTGCCGACATGGGCGCCTTCACGCTCGCCGGACTGCTCTACCTCGGCGCCGCGATCGCGGTGCTGCCATTCATCGGCCGAGTGCGTCCGACGCGAACCGATATTCGCCGCGGCGCGTCGCGACTCGCGACGGCAGTGGTGCTGGGCGGCGCGGTTGGGCCGGTACTGCTGGCCGCGGGACTCGCGCATGCGCCAGCCGCGTCGGCATCGCTGCTGCTGAACCTTGAACTCGTGTTCACCACGCTGCTCGCCTATTTCGTGTTCCGCGAGCACATCGGCCCACGCGTGGCCGCGGGGACGGCACTGGTCGTGATAGCCGGAGTCGTGCTCGGCTGGTCCGGAGACGCTGAGCTCCGCTGGGGAGCGTTGCTGATTGCGGGCGCGTGCTTGTGCTGGGGAGTCGACAACTGCGTGACCGCCAATCTCGACGAACTCGCGCCCGCGCACATCACCTTCGTCAAGGGACTGGTCGCGGGTAGCGCGAATCTGGCGATCGGCTTGGTGCTCGGTGGACCACCGCGAGGTTGGGCGATAGTGGGAGCCTTGGTGGTCGGCGGGTTCGGGTACGGGGCATCCATCACGTTGTGGGTCGCCGGCGCTCGCGACCTCGGCGCGGCGCGTGGCCAACTGGTCTTCGCGACGGCCCCATTCGTCGGAGCGATCGTGGCATGGACAGTTCTCCGCGACGCTGTGAGCGGTCGTCAACTGGTGTCACTCCTGGTCGCCGCGGTAGGGGTCAGTTTCGTTCTCCGCAGCGGTCACGCACACGAACATGCCCATCACGAGGTCGAGCACGATCATGAACACGTCCACGACGACGGACATCACGACCACGTTCACGATTACGCGGATCAGGCGACGAGCCGACACCAGCACGTTCATCAACACGAAGCCATCGTGCACGTACATCCGCATATGCCGGATCTGCACCACCGCCACGAACACGCCGACGTGACGGGCAACCGCTCGTGACCGGCAACCACTCGTGACCGGCAAGCACGACCACGGCAGCGCGGCTGTGCGTGCCGGAGCGCGGCACATCCGGCCGTTGTTCATCTCGTTTGTTCTGGTCGTCGCCTTCATGGTCGTTCAAGTCGTAGCGGCACTGATCACGGGGTCGCTGGCGCTGATGTCGGATGCCGGTCACATGGCCACCGATGCTCTTGGCGTCGGTATGGCGTTGGCAGCCATCCAAGCGGCGGCGAATGCACGCGTGCATCCGCAGCGAACGTTTGGCCTCTATCGGTTGGAGATCCTCGCTGCGTTCGTCAATGCGCTCCTCCTCTTCGGCGTCGCTGGCTACGTGCTGTACCAGGCAATTGAGCGGCTGGGCGATGCGCCGGACATTGCCTCAATGCCTGTCCTCGTGGTTGGCATCATCGGCTTGCTCGTCAACGTGGTCGCGTTCCTGCTCCTGCGCGCTGGGTCGAAGGAGAGCCTGAATATGCGGGGCGCGTATCTCGAGGTGGTTGCCGACATGCTCGGTTCCATCGGGGTGATCGTGGCTGCGATCGTGTGGGGGATCACTGATTGGTCGTGGGTCGACCCCGTCATAGGTGCCGCGATTGGCCTGTTCATCTTGCCGCGCGCATGGAAGCTCGGTCGCCAGGCGCTGCGGGTGCTGGTACAGGCGGCTCCCGATCGGGTGGACGTTCCCGGCTTGCAAGCCGAACTCGCAGCCATCACCGGCGTAGTCGATGTCCACGACCTCCATGTGTGGACGCTGACCTCCGACATGGAAGTTGCGACTGCGCATTTGATGGTCGCCACTGGTACCGACTCGCACGCTGTGCTCGACCAGGCGCGGACCCTGCTCGCGGAACGCCATGGCATCACACACGCAACTCTGCAGGTCGAGCCCGACGATCATCACGGCTGCGACGAGATGACGTGGTGAATACCATCAGCGAAACCTCCGGTACGCCAGCCGACAGTTCGCCGCATGTTCGGACGGCGGTCAGCCTGGCATGGATGACGATTGGGTGGAATGTCATCGAGGCTGTCGTGGCCATCGTTGCCGGGACCATGGCGGGTTCAATCGCTCTAGTCGGGTTTGGCCTTGACTCGACTGTCGAGGTGATGTCCGCCGCAGTCATCGTGTGGCAGTTCCGAGGACTCGCCCAAGCGAGGGAACGGCGAGCGCTGCGCCTTATCGCACTGAGCTTCTTCGCGCTTGCCACCTATGTTGCTGTACGAGCGATCATCGATCTCATCGATCAGTCGCAGCCGGAGTCATCCGCAGTCGGCATCGGAGTCGCGGTCGTCTCACTGATCGTGATGTCGGTTCTCGCGCGGGCGAAGCGCCGCACGGGTGAACTGATGGGTAGCGCGACTGTGATTGCTGACAGCAGTCAGACTCAGCTCTGCACCTATTTGTCCGCGATACTGCTCTGCGGGCTGGTTCTCAATGCGACCGTTGGTTGGTGGTGGGCCGATCCAGTCGCTGCTATCGCGATCGCTGCCCTGGCCGTCAACGAAGGGCGTCAGGCCTGGCACGGCGAGACCTGCGACTCCTGCTGACCTGCTGACCTGCTGACCTGCTGACCTGCTGACGTGCCCGATTGGATCGCCGGGGAGCTACTACCCTCGGCGTCGTGCTCGCTCTTGACACGACGCCACGGCCGAAGCGTCGGCGCGTGCCATTGTTCCTCGCCATCACGCTGTTCACCACAGTGATCGGTGCCGCAGGCATGCTGGTAGCGGCTCGTCGGGCCGTCAATGAGGTGCCGCGAGTCGCAGGCGTGGCGGATGTACTCGACGCTGTCACCGGCGACATCGAGAACTATCTGATGGTCGGCAGCGACAGCCGCGCACTTGGTGACCCGAACACTGGTGACCCCGGTGAGGTGACGGGCAGTCGCAGCGACACGATCATGGTGCTGCGAGTCGACAACAGCAACGACAGCGCGGCGTTGCTCTCGATTCCTCGCGATCTGTACGTCGAGACGTCGGTGCGGACGGGGCGCATCAACGGTGCGTACAACGATGGGCCCTCCGCCCTCGTGCAGGCTGTTCAGCAATCACTGTCACTGCCAGTGCATCACTACGTCGAGATCGACTTTTACGGGTTCAAGGCGCTCGTCGAGGCACTCGATGGAGTCACAGTTTGCTTTCCGTTACCGACGCGCGACCTCAACACGGGGCTGAACATCGTCGCTCCGGGCTGCTACGTACTCGACGGCACGCAGGCCTTGGCATACGCGCGCAGCCGGCACTACGAGCAACTGCAGGCCGATGGTTTGTGGCACGAGGACGGCACCAGCGACCTCGGCCGTTCGACCCGCCAGCGTGACTTCGTCAACCGCTGCCTGCAACAGGCAGTCGAGCAGGTGAAAATCAACCCATTCGCCACCGGCGACCTGGTGCACGCGATGGGTAATGCCA